>Ga0160461_1000015_pt1 | contig 324480 bp, 259 predicted proteins | sample HID1975I_E6MG_FD_108266 | JGI IMG/M metagenome (GOLD analysis project Ga0160461, IMG submission 108266) | Enriched soil microbial communities from UW Madison campus, WI, USA - HID1975I_E6 MG | ecosystem: Environmental > Terrestrial > Soil > Unclassified | place: USA: Madison, Wisconsin... | reverse complement strand
TGCGCCGATGGTAGTGTGCATCTAGCATGCGAGAGTAGGTCATCGCCAGGGTTTTTACCCAAAACCCCCGCCGGATACCCGGCGGGGGTTTTTCTTTGCGCGCGAGGCGGGCGGAGTCGGGGTTGCGATGATGGAAAACCGGTCAAGGACGGTGGATCGGGGTTTAGTCGAAACGCGAGAAGAGAATCTCTGCGGGGGCGGAAACTGGTCGGACGAGGAGGCGTGAGTTCCATTACGAGCCGTGGGCGGGTTGGTCCGATGCTCCACTCCACGTCTGCAGACTGGCAGATACAAGACGGGCCCGCCCCAAAACACGCGGGGAGGGATTTCGCTCCGATCTACACATCCTACGAAGGCGGATCTGGCTGAACGGTCGAGTGCGACGTGGCGCGCGAGGGGCCGGCGGCAATGGCCGCAGCGGCACGGGATGGGTTTTCGCGGGCATTCCTTCCCAACCTACGAATGCGGGTTCCATTTGAAAGCGTTTGACGTAGGCGTTTCGCCAGTTTGACGTGTTGCCTGGAATGATCAGCGAGGGCGTATATCCTGGCGATCTGGCGGATTCTTGCGTTCCGCTTCGGCCGAGTGAATTGATACGATTGCCGGTCGCGGGCCTATAGCTCAATGGTTAGAGCAGAGGACTCATAATCCTTTGGTTCCAGGTTCGAGTCCTGGTGGGCCCACCAGCATCTGCACGCTCTGAAACCTCGGCATCGCTAGGCGTGGAGAACGGCAGGCAAGAGGTGAGTCGTCGCCTGCGTGGAGATTGTTCAGGCCAAGTCGCTGAGGACGCTTTCATTACCGGCGCCTCGCTGCTCGAACGGTGCTGCTCCCGCTCGATGCGATCCAGATCCTGACTGTGCATCCTTGATGCCGTGCAGACGGTTCATGTGTTTCGCAGGACCCTTACACATGCACGGCTACATTGCCCCGGACCTGAATACGATCCGGTGGATTTTCGGTGCGACGACGCGATGTGTTGAAGGCGGCGATGGTGACGCCGCTGCTGGGGAGCTGGTGGCCGGCGTTGGCCGCAGCGGTCGAGGGCGTGGCGCCCGTGCCGTTCGACGACACGACGGTGGTGCAACTGGCGCGCGCGCTTGCGCGCCAGGCCTACGTCGCGCCGGACACGGCGTTACCGCCCGCGCTCGCCGGCGCGAACTACGACCAGTACCGAGACTTCCGCTACCGGCCCGACCGTGCGCTCTGGCGTGATCTGCCGGGTGTCGACTTCCAGGCCCAGTTCTTCCATCGCGGCTTCCTGTTCCAGCCGCGCATCGAAATCCACGTCGTCGAGGGCGGCCAGGCCCGCCCGGTGCCGTTCTCGACTTCGCTGTTCGACTACGGCCCGAACCCGACACCCGCGCTCGACGACACCACCGGCTTCGCCGGTTTTCGTCTGCATGCGCCGTTGAACGGGCGGACGTACTTCGATGAACTCTGCGTCTTCCTCGGCGCGAGCTATTTCCGCGCTGTCGGCAAGGGGCTCGCTTACGGCCTGTCGGCACGTGGCCTGGCGCTCGGCAGCGGCGATCCTGGGCCCGAGGAATTCCCGGTGTTCCGCGCGTTCTGGCTGCACACGCCCGCAGCGGGGGAGGATTCGATCGTCGTCGACGCGCTGCTCGATGGGCCGAGCGTCGCCGGTGCCTACCGGTTCCGCATCCAGCCGGGCGAGGACACCGTGTTCGAAGTCGATGCCCGGCTGTTCCCGCGCGTGGATCTGGCCCACGCCGGGATCGCGCCGTTGACCAGCATGTACCAGTTCGATGCGTCCGATCGCACCGGCATCGACGACTACCGGCCGTCCGTGCACGATTCCGATGGACTCGGCCTGCTGACCGGCACCGACGAACAGGTCTGGCGGCCGCTGCACAACCCCGCCTCGATCCAGCACAGCGGTTTCCAGGACCGCACGCCCCGTGGCTTCGGCCTGATGCAGCGCAAGCGCGCCTTCGGCGATTTCGAGGACGCCGAGGCAGGCTACGAAAGACGGCCCTCGGCATGGATCGAACCGCTCGACGACTGGGGCGCCGGCGAGGTGCATCTGGTCGAGATTCCCACCGCGGACGAGTACCAGGACAACATCGTCGCGTTCTGGCGGCCGGGCGCGCCGCTGAAGGCGGGCAGCGAAAGCCGCTGGCGCTATCGGCTGCACTGGACGGCGATGCAGCTGTGGAAGCCCGCGCTCGCCCATGTCGCGGCGACGCGGATCGGCGCACGTCCCGGCGACGACCGGTCGATCCGTCTGGTGGTGATCGATTTCGAAGGTGGTGATGTCGGCAGCGAACCGCCGCAGATCGAGGTCGCCGCGAGCACCGGACGTATCGACAATCCGGTCGTGCATGCACGGCCCGGTGGCGGTTGGCGCGTGGGTCTGGAGTTCGCGCCCGAAGGGCGCACCAGCAGCGAACTGCGCCTGCGCCTGCATCGTGGCGGCATGGCCGTGTCGGAAACATGGGTCTACCGGTGGAGCGCATGAGCATCGGCGAGCACCCGACGATGCCGGATGCATCGCCGATGTCGATGCCGATCCAGTCGCTGCGCGAAGGCCGCCTGACCGAGCGGCCCCTGCCGAGCGCACCGACCCGCATGGTGTGGCGCCGCGCATTCGTCGTGACGACCGCCGCGGTGCTGACGATCTTCGCGACCTACCAGATCTGGTGGCTGTTGCGCATCGGGGGCATCGATCTGCTCGAGGGGCTGCTGCTGCTGGTCTTCGTGCCGCTGTTCGCGTGGATCGTGCAGTCGTTCGCGAGCTCGCTCGCCGGCTTCGTGCTCGTCCTGATGAAGCGACCGGCGCGACTGGGCATCGATCCGCAGGCGCCGCTGCCGCCACTCGCAGTGCGCACGGCGCTGTTGATGCCGACCTACAACGAAGATCCCGAGCGTCTGTTCGCCGGGCTGCAGGCGATCGTCGAATCGCTGCAGGCGACGGACCGCGGCGATCATTTCGACCTGTTCGTGCTCAGCGACACGCGCGATGCGGACATCCAGCGGCGCGAGGTGATCGCATTCGAGCGCCTGCGCGCGGCGATGCCGCAGGCGCGCCTCTATTACCGGCTGCGCGAGGACAACCACGAGCGCAAGGCCGGCAACATCGCCGACTGGGTGCGGCGCTGGGGCGGCGCCTACCCGCAGTTCCTGATCCTCGATGCCGACAGCCTGATGACCGGCGACACCCTGGTGCGACTGGCGGCGGCGATGGAGGCTAACGACGATGTCGCACTCGTGCAGACGCTGCCGGTCATCGTCAACGGCGCGACGGTCTTCGCGCGCATGCAGGAGTTCTCTGGTCGCATGTACGGCCCGGTGATCGCGCACGGTGTCGCCTGGTGGCACGGCGCGGAGAGCAACTACTGGGGGCACAACGCGTTGATCCGGACCGCGGCGTTCGCCGCGCACGGCGGACTGCCCGAACTGCGCGGCACCACGCCGTTCCGCGGCGCGGTGCTGAGCCACGATTTCGTCGAGGCCGCATTGCTGCGCCGCGGCGGCTGGGCGTTGCACATGATTCCGACGCTCGAGGGCAGCTACGAGGAAGGCCCGCCGACGCTGACCGACATGCTGGTGCGCGACCGGCGCTGGTGTCAGGGCAACCTGCAGCACGGCGGCGTGCTGCCGGCGCGCGGCCTGCACTGGGTCAGCCGCTGGCATCTGCTGATCGGCATCGGCCACTACTTCACCGCGCCGCTGTGGGCGCTGCTGGTGCTGATCGGACTGGCCGTGCCGCTGCAGCATGGCGCGTTCAACGAAGGGCGCTCGCCGGCGGCGTACTGGATGGCGATCGACGACGGCCGCTTTCTCGGCGTGTTCGTGCTGACGATGGTGCTGCTGTTCGCGCCCAAGGCCCTGGGCTACATCGCCACGCTCGCCGATGCGCGCATGCGGCGCGGCTGTGGCGGTGCGTTGCGCGGCTTCGTCAGCCTGATGATCGAAAACGTGCTCGCCGCATTGATGGCGCCGATCACGATGTACGTGCAGTCGCGCGGTGTGGCCGAAGTGCTGGCGGGCCGCGACTCGGGCTGGGATGCGCAGCGCCGCGACGACGGGCGCCAGACCTGGGGCGACCTGTGGCGCAACTATCGCGGCACCACGCTGCTGGGTGTGATCATGGGCGCGGGCGCGTGGATGATGTCGCCGGGACTCGCGCTGTGGATGTCGCCGATGATCGTCGGCCTCGTCGGTTCGATCCCGATCGTGCGGCTGACGTCGTCGCGACGCATCGGTCTGGCGATGCGTCGCGCAGGCCTGTTCACGACGCCGGAAGAGCAGTCGCCGCCCGAGGTGCTGGTGCGCGCCGCCGCGTTGCGCGCCAGCGCGCATCCGCCGGAAGTCGACACCACGTCGCCGGCCGCGCGCGGCTAGGCACACGCGGCGCAGCGCTTACACTGGCGCTCCCGCCGTTTCCCGACCACGCATGGATTCCCAGACCCCCGCACTGCTCGACTGCATCGAACGCGAGACCGGCGCCGCACCTGCGTGGAGCGTGATCTGGCTGCACGGCCTGGGCGCCGACGCCAACGATTTCGTGCCGCTGGTGCCCGAACTGTTGCGCAAGCACTGGCCGGCGATCCGCTTCGTGTTTCCGAATGCGCCGGTGCGCGCGGTGACGATCAACAACGGCGTTCGCATGCGCGCCTGGTACGACATCGTCGACTTCGATCTCGCCAACCGGGCGGACGAGACCGGCGTGCTGGAAACGGTGGCGCAGATCGATGCGCTGATCGCTCGCGAAGCCGCACGCGGCATCCCGGCCTCGCGCGTGATCCTGGCCGGATTTTCGCAGGGCGGCGCGGTGACGCTGGCGGCCGGCCTGCGGCGTAGCGAGCCGTTGGCCGGTCTGGTCGCGTTGTCTACGTACCTGCCTGCGGTGCGCAATGCGGCCGCCGCGCTGGTCGACGGCGCGGCGCGGCAACCGGTGTTCATGGCCCACGGCACGCAGGATCCGGTGGTGCCGCTGGGCGCCGGCGAACAGAGCGCCGCCTGGTTGCGCCAGGCCGGCTTCGATGTCGACTGGCGGCAGTATCCGATGCCGCATTCGGTGTGCGCCGAAGAAATCGTCGCCCTGGGCGACTGGTTCGACGCGCGGTTCGCGGCCGGCTGAGCATGGCCGCACCGGCAGTCGACGGCCTCTGGCTGCCGGACCTGTGCCGGCTGCCGCGGCTGCTGACGATGCTGGGCCTCGCCCAGCTCACCGTGCTGGTGGTGCTGCTGGTGCCGAACCCGGCTGCGCCATGGGACGCCGCCGCGTTCGTGTCCGCGAGTGGTTATGCGTTGTGGCTGGCATTGTCGGTGTCGGTGCTGCTGTGTGCATGCCGGCGCTTCCTGTCGCGGTTTCCGGTGCGCGTCGGCGCGGTGATGGCCGTCGTGCTCGCGCTGGGGGTCGCCGTGGTCGCGTCGGCGATCGTGCATGGTCTGTTCGCGAGCGTCGGCAACGGCGAGGGACTGCCCGGCTTCGGCCGGTTCGTCGGCGGCAGCGGCGCGGTCGTCGCGCTGCTCACCGCCATCGCGCTGCGCTACTTCTACGTGATCGACCGGTGGCAGGGGCAGGTCGCCGCGCATGCGCGTGCCGAGGCCGATGCGCTGCAGGCACGTATCCGCCCGCATTTCCTGTTCAACAGCATGAACATGATCGCCACGCTGCTGCGCCGCGATCCGGTGGTCGCCGAGCGCGCGGTGCTCGATCTGTCCGATCTGTTCCGCGCCGCGCTCGGCGCCGGCGAAGGCACGTCCACGCTGTCGGAGGAAGTCTCGCTGGCCGAGCGTTATCTCTCGATCGAACAGCTGCGCCTCGGTGACCGGTTGCACGTGGCGTGGGACAGGCACGGCGACCTGCCGTGGACGTTGCCGATGCCGCGGCTGGTGCTGCAGCCGGTGCTGGAGAACGCGGTGCTGCACGGCATCTCGCGATTGCCCGAAGGCGGCACCATCGACGTGCGGCTGGCGATGGACGCCGGCATGCTCGAGATCGAGGTCGCCAATCCGTCGCTGCCGCCCGATAACGCGCCCGCGCAGGGCGCCGGGCATGCGCAGCGCAGCATCGCGCATCGTCTCGGTTTCGCGTTCGGACCGCGGGCGCGCATGCGCTACGGGTGGAACGCGGGGCGCTATGCATGCACCATCCAGATACCGGTGCCGACGGACGGCGCCGCGCCGGTCCCGGGAGGACACGCGCCATGAAGGTGGTGATCGCCGACGACGAACCGCTCGCGCGCGAGCGGTTGCGGATGCTGCTGGCGCAGCATGCCGGCATCGAGATCGTGGCCGAGGTCGGCGACGGCCGCAGCGCGCTGGAAGCCTGCGCCGCGCACGATCCGGCGCTGGTGCTGCTGGACATCGCGATGCCGGGCATCGACGGGCTGGAAGTCGCGCGGCATCTCAGTGCGTTCGAACCGCGGCCGGCGATCGTGTTCTGCACCGCCTACGACGCGCATGCGCTCAAGGCCTTCGAGGCCGCCGCCGTGGACTACCTGGTCAAGCCGGTGCGGCCCGAGCGCCTGCAGGTGGCGGTCGAGCGCGCGCGCACCTTCACCGCCGGGCGTGATGCGGCCGCTGACGGCGACGGTCACGGCGACAAGCGGCGCACGCATCTGTGTGCACGCCTGCGCGGGAGCCTGCGACTGATTCCGGTCGAGGACATCCGCTATCTGCAGGCCGAGGAGAAGTACGTCGTCGTGCACCATGCGCGCGGCGAGGATCTGGTCGAGGAATCGCTGAAATCGCTCGAGGACGAGTTCGGCGACCGCTTCGTGCGCATCCATCGCAACTGTCTGGTCGCCCGGCACGAACTGGTCGAACTGCGGCGCGATCTCGAAGGTCACGTGCACGCGGTGCTGCGACACGGCGACCGGCCGCTGGAAGTCAGCCGCCGCTGCGTGTCGCAGTTGCGCGACACCGTGCGCCAGCTCTAGACCCCGCCGCATCGAGCGGGCCCGGCGGTGATCGCCGATAATGCGCGGATGGATCGACTGCGCATCGCCACCCGCAAGAGTCCGCTCGCCCTGTGGCAGAGCGAGCACGTGGCCGCCGCCCTGCGCGCGCGCCACCCCGGTCTCGACGTCTCGCTGGTGCCGCTGAGCACCCGCGGCGACGAGGTGCTGGACCGGTCGCTGGCGGCGATCGGCGGCAAGGGCCTGTTCCTCAAGGAACTCGAAATCGCGATGCAGGCCGGCGACGCCGACTGCGCGGTGCATTCGCTCAAGGATGTGCCGATGGCACTCGAACCCGGCTTCGCGCTGCCGGCGATCCTCGCCCGCGCCGACCATGCCGACGGCTTCGTCAGCAATGCGTTCGACGGCATCGACGCGTTGCCGACCGGGGCGCGCGTGGGCACCTCGTCGCTGCGTCGCCAGGCGCAGCTGCGTGCGCGGCGGCCGGATCTGGAACTGCGCGACCTGCGCGGCAACGTCAACACACGCCTGGCCAAACTCGATGCCGGCGAATACGACGCCATCGTGCTGGCCTGCGCGGGCCTGCAGCGCCTGGGATTGGCGACGCGCATCCGCGCGCGGCTCGACGCGCCCGACTGGCTGCCGGCGCCGGCGCAGGGCGCGATCGCGATCGAATGCCGCGACGACGCGCCGCAGCTGCACACGCTGCTGGCTGCGCTCGACGACGCGCCGACGCGACGCTGCGTCGAGGCCGAGCGGGCGATGAACCGGGCGCTGCACGGCAGCTGCCACGTGCCGGTTGCTGCCTATGCCTGGCTCGACGGCGACCGGCTGCGGCTCGAAGGCCTGGTCGGCTCGGCGCAGGACGGCCGGGCGGTGCGCGCGGGCGGCGAATCGTCGCCGGCCGAGGGCGATGCGCTCGGCGGACGGGTCGCGGCGCTGCTGCTGGAAGCCGGGGCAGGGGCGTTCCTGCCCGGGTGAGCGGCGTGGCCACGCACGCGTGATGTGGTTCGCTGCGCTCTACCCATCCTGCGGGACGGGCGGCGACGTCAGAACGTGCGGCGCAGCTTGAGCGAGCCTTCGGTATCGGTACTGCCGCGACCGCCGTTGCCCAGCGTGTCGTGACGCAACTCGAAGTCCGAGCGCAGCGTCCATTGCGGGAACAGTTCGTAGTCGAACGCCAGCGTCTGGCGCAGGAACGTGTTCTCGCGACCCGTCTCCACCTGCACCTGCTGGGTGAACGAGGCATGCCGCCCGAGTTCCTGCGACAGCTGCAGCTGGCCGCGCGCGACTGGTCCCATCGCTGCGGTGCCGTAGTCGGTGTAAGGCTCGATGCGGAAGCCTGTGCCGAACTCGACGCGCAGCGAGGTCTCGGGACTGCGGATCGCCTCGAGGCCGTAACTCGTGTCCCACTTCACGTGGTTGCCGCCCGAGCGGATGAACTCACGACTGGAGAACGGCGAATGCAGGGGCGCCAAGCGCCGGTCCGGCAATTTGACCAAGGGCTGGGCGACGGTACGCGGACGCACGCCGGGTGCCTTCGGTGACCAGATCCGCTGGCGCGAGGCACCGGCCGTCCACTCCGCATCCCGGCATGCGAGCCGGTAGCAGGGACGGCGCAACGGGACCTGCCGCGCAGCGACGGCGGCGATGGCGGGAAGCTCCGGCGCGGCCGGAAGCGGTTGTGTGTAGATCGGCAGGCCCGCGACGGCCAGCCACCAGCCAGCAAGCATGTCAGCCATTCATGTAAGCGGTTACAGATTCATTATGCCGAAGCCTGCGGCGCAGTTGCCACCGCAAACGGATCGCCGTCGAAGCAGGCTTCAGGAATCGTGACCGGCATCGCGCCGCAGGCCTGCGCCTTCGTCGAGGAACAACCGGTGTTCCAGCGCCGCGGCGCCCAGCAGGGCCGCGGCCGCCAGCAGCAGCGGCACCATCGGCGGCACGATGCCGGTCAGCGCCATCAGCCAGCACAGCAGGGGCCCGCCGGCGGCGAGGCCCAGCACCGCCATGCGCGCGCCGCGGAAGGGCGGCGGTGCGATGCCTGAGGATGACATCTGGTCCAGCGCGCGCCAGTACAGCCCCTTGCACAGCGCGAGGCAGGCACCGAGTCCGGTCAGCGTCGCCAGCATCGTGCGGCCGTCGTTGCCGGAGACGAACAGGCGGTCCATCAGCAGATAGAGCAGCGCGAGGCCGGTGCTCATCGCGAGCAGCAGGTGCACCGGCAGCACCAGCGGCTGGCGCCAAGGCGCGGGCGACGTGGGATCGGCGAACCCGCCGGCGATCGCGGCGACGGTGCCGAACGCAGCCAGCAGCAACAGCAGCCCCAGCGCCACCAGCAACGGGCCGAGCGTCTTCCATGCGCCGGCCACCAGCAGAACCCAGAGCAGCGCGGCGATCGCCAGCGTGACCACGACCAGCACGCGCGTGCGGCGGGATGCGTTCAGCGCCGCAGGGCGTGCGAACCGCCGTGCGAGCACGCCGGCAACGACGAGGACCACGCCCAGCAGCAGGCCCAGCAGTTGCAACTGGTGCAGCGTCGAGGTGGCCTCGGGCCGCAGCTGCAGCAATGCGGTCGTCATGCCGCTCCACATCAACAGGCCCATCCCGGCGCCCGTCAGCGGCATCGCGGCGATCCTCAGCGTCTGGCGCATCCTGCATTCCGTCGGGTGGTCGCCCGGCAGCGTGCCATGCGGCCCGGGTGCTGCAAAGTCGCGATGTCGGGTCCGGAACGCCGGCAACATCGGGGCGACCTGGAAGTCGAAGCGCGACGGCCTGCCGATGTGGGCCGAGCTGCAGCCGTGCGAAGGCCTCCACATGGGGAAAAAAACAGGCAGACACGGCGTCAGGAACAGCAGCCACCGCGCCGATCACCCACAGCGAAGATCGCACCCCCAGACGCGTCCGGGCCGGACGCGTCTGGGATACTGCGCGTTCTCCGCTTCACAGGATCGTCCATGACCGCAGCTGCTCCGGAATCAGCCGCGCCCACTCCCGTCGCGTCCGGTGACGTCGACGTGCTCGTGGTCGGCGGCGGTGCCTGCGGCGCGCTGGTGGCCCTGCACCTGCTGGAACACGAAGGCCTGCGGATCGCGCTGGCCGAACCGCGATCCGCGCCTGCACGCGGCGTGGCCTATTCGACGCCGCGCGCCGAGCACGTGCTCAACGTCAACGCCGCGCGCATGAGCGCCTTCGATGCGCTGCCCGACGATTTTCTCGACTGGCTGCGCACGCAGCCCGAATCCGTCGGCGTCGACGACGCGACGCTGGCCGCGCAGTTCGCGCCGCGGCGCGTCTACGGGCGTTATCTCCAGGCGCGGCTCGATGCGCACCCCGCGCGCGCGTCGCTGGCGGTGCATGCGGAGACCGTCGTGGATCTCGCGCGCGATGCGGACGGCTTCATCGCGACGCGCGCGTGCGGCGCGACGCTGCGCGCGCGCGCCGTCGTGCTGGCGACCGGCAATCTGCCGGCCGCACTGCCGGGCGGCGCGCCGGACACTGTCGCGGTCGACGCCTGGGATTACGACGCGGTCGCGGCGATCGCATCCGATGTCGACATCTGCATCGTCGGCGCGGGCCTGAGCATGGTCGACGTACTGCTGACGCTGCAGGCGAACGGCCATCGCGGGCGCGTCCTCGCTATCTCGCGCAACGGCCTGATGCCGCTGGCGCACGCGCCCGGCACCGTGGCGCAGGCCGGCGGCGTCGATGCGCTGATGCCGCTGGGCGTGCGCGGTCGCATGCGCCTGCTGCGGCAATGGGCCGCCGATGCGGTCGCGCAGGGACGGCCCTGGCAGGACGCGATGGAGCGTCTGCGTCCGCACGTGCGCGCGCTGTGGCAAGCCTGGCCCGAGACCGAGCGACGCCGGTTCCTGCGCCACGCGGTGCGGCAGTGGGACATCCATCGCCACCGCATCGCGCCCGGCGTCGCGACGATCGTCGAGGACATGGCGGCGACGGGCCGCTTCTCGCTGCAGGCCGGCCGCGTGTCGCGGATCGCCGCACGCGACGGTCGTATGCGGATCGATTGGACACCGCGTGGTGGCGGGCCCACGACCACGACCGTCGACGTCGTGGTCAACGCGACCGGCATGGAGAAGCGCCTGTCGCACGCGCCCGGACGCCTGCTGCCCGCGCTGCACGCGCGCGGCCTGGTCGCGCCCGGTCCGGTCGGACTGGGGCTCGCGACGCGCGGCGACGGCGAAGTGCTCGACGCGAACGGCGACCCGGTGCCGGGCCTGTGGACGCTCGGCGCGTCGCGCATCGGCGACCTGTGGGAAACCATCGCGATGCCGGAACTGCGGGGACAGGCTGCGCGTGTCGCAGCCGGCGTGGGCAAGGCGCTCGACGTCGGCTGACTAGAGGCAGAACTGCTGCAGCCGACGGATCTCTTCGCCGGTCAGCTCCGCATCGCCACCGCTGCCGAGGTTGGCGAGGTTGCGCCGGATCTGCGGGCAGGGATCCTGGGTGTAGCCGGCGCCGCCGAACAGCTGGCCGATGCCCCTGGCGACGTCGGCGGGCGTGATCGAACGCCGCATCGCGAAGCGTCCGTCCGCCGCGGGCGGCGCGCGGCGGCGCAGCGGATCGTGCGAGAAATCCGCGGCCGGCGCCTGCTGGCGCGCCCAGTCGCCGGCCTGTTCCAGCAGCGAGGCGGCGGTCGGCAGCGGCGCGTCGGATGCACTCGACGGCGTGTCCACGTCGACTGCCTGCAGTGCGCTGCGCGCGCGTGGTGCAGGCGGCCTGTCGGCGGCGTTGCGCACAGGCGCCGAAGGTGGCGGAACGGGGATGTCGATCGACGGCGCCGGCCGATCGATCCACGCCACCGTCAACGCCTTCGTCTCGCGCAACGGGGCCGTCTGCCGCAGGCCCAGCAGCCACCAGGCGATGCCGGCATGCACCAGCACCGTCGCGCCCAGCGCGATGCCGGCGGTCCTGTTCCGCGTTCCCTGCGCCATGTCGTTCCGGTCCAGCCCCGATGGCGGAGTCTAGGCGGGCGCCGCGACGGCCTGCGTTAACCACCGGTTATCCGCACGGCGGTCACGCCGCCGCCGCCGACTGGCGCCATAATCGGCCGCATGGACCGATACGAACGCATCCTCTCGCTGCATCGCATCCTCAAGACCTCGCGCTATCCGGTGACGGTGGCCAAGCTGCAGGACGAGCTGGAATGCTCGCGGGCGACGGTCTACCGTGACCTGGCGTTCCTGCGCGACGCGCTGATGGCCCCGATCGTCGGTGACGGCGACGCAGGCTTCCGCTACGACAGCGACGAGGGCGGCCGCTTCGAACTGCCGGGCCTGTGGCTCAGTTCCGAGGAACTGCACGCCCTGCTCGCGGCACAGCAGCTGATGTCGCGCAGCAGCGGCGGCGTGCTGTCGAGCGCGCTGGCGCCGCTGCAGTCGCGCATCGAGAAACTGCTCGACGAGCACTCGGCCGGCAAGCAGTGGCCGGTGCAGCGCGTGCGGGTGATCCCGCACCGCGGCCGGCGCATGGACGAACACGCGTTCCGCAACGTCTGCTCGGCGGTGCTGCAGCGCAAGCAGCTCGCATTCGAATACCGCGCGCGCTCGACCGACGAGAAGACCCGCCGCATGGTTTCGCCGCAGCGCATCACCCATTACCGCGACAACTGGTACCTCGATGCCTGGGACCAGGACCGCGATGCGCTGCGCAGCTTCTCGGTCGACCGCATCAGCAACGCCCGCGTGCTCGCCGCCGATGCGCGCGACATCGAGGACGCCGAACTCGATACGCACCTAGCCGGCAGCTACGGCATCTTCTCCGGTCCGCCCAAGGGCATCGCGACGATCCTCTTCAGCGCCAAGGCCGCGCGCTGGGTCGCCGACGAACACTGGCATTCGCAGCAGCAGGGCCGGTTCCTGCCCGATGGCCGCTACGAGCTGAAGGTGCCCTACAGCGGCGCCCGCGAACTGCTGATGGACGTGCTGCATTACGGCGCCGACGCCGAGGTCGTCGAACCGGTCGCGCTGCGTGAGCAGGCGCGCTCGCTGCTGATGATGGCGCTGCAGAAGTACGAAGGCTGAGGCGTCGACAGGGACCATGCGCGCCGATCGCGGCGCGCGGTGGGTAGCTGGGCGCGTGATCCGACGCACTTTCTCGTCTCCCTTCGGGACGACGTGCCTGCCGAGGTAGAAGGTGCCCGGAGAGCTTGCCCTCCCGCGTCTTCAACAGTCGAACGGCTGGTCTGGTGAGGGCGCTTCTGGCCCTTCCAGGTAAAGCCCCGACCCTCACCCGACGCGCGTTGCGCGTCGACCTCTCCCGAAGGGAGAGGTGCTCGCTGTCTGCCCACCAAGACACGACGCTGATTAGGGCAACGCCGATCAAGTCCGTCTTTGCTCGTCATTCCCGCGAAAGCGGGAATCCAGCGCCTTTGTGTTCAATGGCTTGCAAGTCACTGGATTCCCGCCTGATCAGACATCCGTCTGTTGAAAGCCGCGGGAATGACGACTTTTTCAACATTGCTTTAGGTGCCGGCTGGAGAGGTCGGCGTACGTGGCGCCAGGGAAGGACAGGGACCACGACGAGCCCCCTTTGAACGCTGGGGTCCGCCGAGCGGACACCGGCGCTTGCAGGGATTCACGGGCTTTCTGTGAAGCCTGCACCCCGTCGCCGGCACCCGTATCGATCAACTTGTGCCCGGGGTCGCAGCCCGTGAGATGCGCGCCGCACAGACTGCGGCCATGCCCAGCCGGGCCATCGATCACCCGCGTCCACAGGAGCTGCAGATGTCCCGTATCGCCCATGTCTCGCCCGATGCCGATATCCCCGCCGATGCCGTCCTGCGCGTGCTGCTGACCGGTGCGCTGTTCCTCGGCGCGATCGCGCTGCTGTCGTTCCCGGGCCTGCGAAGCGGCGCCACCGCGGTCGGCTGGCCGCCGCTGTGGCTGATCGGCATGCCCGCGGTCGCCTGGCTCACCCTGTTCCTGCGTCGCCTGCCGCGCCGCCGCAAGCTGGCCTCGTCAGCGGTCTTGCGGCGGCGTCGGCCAGGCCTTGCCCAGGCCCGGCGCCAGCCGGCGCCGCGTCGCCGGGGACGGATCTCGGTCCGCGCGGCCCTGGCCGCGGCCGGTCTGCTGCCGCTGCTGCGCTGATGCGGTCCTGTCTCCGCCTTTTGTAGGCGCGCGCTGGCGCGCGATGGGCATGCCCGGCCAGGCCGCATCGCGCGCCAGCGCGCTCCTACAGAAAGCCGGCAGGTACCGCTGCCGTGACTTTGGTCATGCGGCCCGCGGCCATGCTGCGTGCTAGCGTTGGCGGTTATCCGTCCATGCGCCACCGGAGTCGCCATGTCCCAACTGTCCAAGCTCTGCCTCGCCACGGCCGTCGCCGTCGGCCTGTCGATGGGCGCCGCATCTGCCCAGGAGGCCGCCGTGTCCGATCCCCACCAGTGGCTCGAAGCCGTCACCGACGAGAAGGCGCTGGACTGGGTCCGCGCGCAGAACGCCAAGGCCGAAGCCGAACTGGCGGCCACGCCCGAATTCAAGCAGCTCGAATCCGACCTGCTAGGCATCTACGATTCCGACGACAAGATCCCCGTCGTCTACAAGCAGGGTGAGTGGTACTACAACTTCTGGCGCGACCGGAACCACGAGCGCGGCATCTGGCGCCGCACGACGCTCGAGGAATATCGCAAGCCGCAGCCGAACTGGGAGACCGTGCTCGACCTCGACGCGCTCAACCAGGCCGAAGGCGAGAACTGGGTGTGGCATGGCGCCAACTGCCTGCGCCCGGCCTACACCCGCTGCCTGGTCGCGCTGTCGCGCGGCGGCGCCGATGCCGACGTGACCCGCGAGTTCGACCTCGCGTCGAAGTCCTGGGTCGACGGCGGCTTCTTCCGCGAGGAAGCCAAGGGCGCGCTGGGCTGGATCGACCAGGACACCGTCTACGTCTACACCGATTTCGGCGACGGCTCGCTGACGTCCTCGGGCTATCCGCGCATCGTCAAGCAGCTCGCGCGCGGCCAGTCGATGGACCAGGCCACGCTGGTCTACGAAGGCCGGCCCGACGACATGTACATCGCCGCGATGCACGACGACACGCCGGGCTTCGAGCGTGATTTCGTCAGCCGCACGCTGGCCTTCTACAACGACGAGCTCTACCTGCGCGGCGCCGATGGCCAGCTGACAAAGATTGACGCGCCGAACTCGGCGAACAAGTCCGTCCACCACGACTGGCTGATGCTGGAACTGCGCGAAGCCTGGGAAGCCGGCGGCCGCACCTATCCGGCCGGTTCGCTGCTCGCGACGGACTTCGACGCCTTCATGGACGGCAAGCGTGAGTTCGACGTGCTGTTCGAGCCGAGCGAAACGACCTCGCTCGCCGGCGCGACGTGGACCAAGAACCATCTGGTCATCAACGTACTCGAGGACGTCAAGAACACGCTCACCGTGCTGACACCCGGCGCAGGCGGCTGGGCCCGCAGCGCACTGGCCGGCGTGCCGGAACTGGGCACGGTCGCGGTCAGGGCGGTCGACAGCGACGAGTCCGATGCGGTCTGGATGACGGTCACCGACTACCTGACGCCGAGCACGCTGATGCTGGCCGAAGTGGGCGGCGACATCGCGCCGGAAACGCTGAAGACGATGCCGGCGTTCTTCGACGCCAGCACGCATGAAGTCGAGCAGCACTTCGCCACGTCCAAGGACGGCACGCGGGTGCCGTACTTCCTCGTGCGCCCGAAGGACATGCAGCTCGACGGCAGCAATCCGACGCTGCTCTACGGCTACGGCGGCTTCGAGATCTCGCTGACCCCCGGCTATTCGGGCGGCGTCGGCAAGGGCTGGCTGGAGAAGGGCGGGGTGTACGCGGTCGCCAACATCCGCGGCGGCGGCGAGTACGGCCCGCGCTGGCACCAGGCGGCGCTCAAGGCAAATCGCCACAAGGCCTACGAGGATTTCGCCGCGGTCGCGCAGGACATGATCGACCGCAGGATCACGTCGCCCGCGCATCTGGGCATCCGCGGCGGCAGCAACGGCGGCCTGCTGACCGGCAACATGCTCACGCAGTATCCGGAGCTGTTCGGTGCGGTCGTGATCCAGGTGCCGCTGCTCGACATGCAGCGCTACCACCAGCTGCTGGCGGGCGCGTCGTGGATGGCCGAGTACGGCAATCCCGACAAGCCGGAAGAGTGGGCATTCATCCGCACCTTCTCGCCCTACCACCTGTTCGACGCGGCCAAGGACTACCCGCCGACGCTGATCCTGACCTCGACCCGCGACGACCGCGTGCACCCGGGCCACGCGCGCAAGATGCATGCGCTGATGTCCGAGGCCGGCAAGGACGTGCGCTACTACGAGAACATCGAGGGCGGTCACGGCGGCGCGGCCAACAACCGGCAGCAGGCGCACATGGACGCGCTCTACCTGACGTTCCTGTGGCAGCAACTGGGCAAGTGATTCCATCCCGCACCGGCCGCTTTCGCGGCCGGTGTTCTTTTCGGCGTTGCATCGGCAGCGAGTGGACCCACCTATGAAGACTTCCTTCCCGCGCACGGCTGCATTGCTGGCCGCGCCGATCCTGACGAGCCTGAGCCTGATGAGTGTTTCCCCCGCTTCCCATGCCGCCGCGCCGGTCCCGCCCGACGCCGAACAGCGCCCGCACACCGTCAAGGCGCCGCACGGCGCGACGCGCGAGGACGTCTACTACTGGCTGCGCGACGACACGCGCGAAGATCCGGCGATGCTGGCCTACCTCAACGCCGAGAACGCCTACACCGACGCGATGCTCGCATCGCTCAAGCCGGTCGAGAACACGCTGTACGACGAGATCGTCGGCCGCATCCAGCAGGACGACAGCTCGGTGCCGTACCGCGACCGCGGCTTCTGGTACTACTCGCGCTTCGAGACCGGCAAGGACTATCCGGTGCACGCGCGCCGCGCCGATGGCGCGGGTGTCGATGCGCTGTCGATCCAGGCCGCGAATGCGAAGGGCGACTTCGGCGGCGAGCAGGTCATGCTCGACGTCAACCAGCTCGCCGACGGCAAGGACTACTACGCGGTCGGCGACTGGGACGTGAGCCGCGACAACCGCATCCTCGCCTACGCCGACGACACCAACGGCCGTCGCCAGTACACGATCCGCTTCAAGAACCTGGAAACGGGCGAGCTCTATCCCGAATCGATTCCGGGCGTGTCGGCGAACCTCGTCTGGGCCGACGACAACAGGACCCTGTTCTACGTCGAGAACGATCCGGAAACACTGCTGACCGTGCGCGTGAAGAAGCACGTGCTCGGCACGCCGGTCACTGAGGACGTGCTGGTCTACGAAGAAAAAGACGACAGCTTCTACATGGGCATCGACCGCACGCGCGACGACCGCTACATCGTCATCGGCGTCGGCAGCACCGTATCTAGCGAAACCCGCTACGCGCCGGCCGCCGATCCGGACAACTTCACCGTGCTCGCGCCGCGCGCGCGCGATGTCGAGTACGACGCCGACCATCATGGCGGCCGCTGGGTGATCCGCACCAATGCCCCTGCTGCCGATGGTGTGCCGGCGACGAACTTCAAGCTCGTCACCGCGCCGAGCGATGCGACCTCGCGCCGGCAGTGGACCGACCTCGTGCCGCACCGCGATGACGTCTACATCGAAGGCTACGAGTTGTTCGACGGCTTCACCGCGATCGAGGAACGCGCGCAGGCGCTGACCCGCGTGCGCGTGCTGAAGACCGACGGCAGCGACGACTTCGTGCAGGCCGACGAGCCCGCGTATGCGATGGGTCTGGCGGTGAACTCCGAGCCCGACACCGAGTGGCTGCGCTACGGCTACACCTCGCTGACCACGCCGTCGACGACCTTCGAGGTCAACACCCGGACCGGCGAGCGTCGCCAGCTCAAGCAGCAGGCGGTGATCGGCTACGACCCGTCGCACTACGTCACCGAGCGCGTGTGGACGACCGCGCGCGACGGCAAGCGCATTCCGGTGTCGCTGGTCTACCGCAAGGGCTTCGAGAAGAACGGCACCGCGGCGCTGCTGCAGTACGGCTACGGCAGCTACGGTGCGTCGATGGATCCGGGCTTCTCGGTCACCAACGTCAGCCTGCTCGACCGCGGCATGGTCTACGCGATCGCGCACATCCGCGGCGGCGAGGAAATGGGCCGCGCCTGGTACGACGACGGCAAGCTGCTCAACAAGGTCAACACCTTCACCGACTTCATCGACGTGACCGACGATCTGGTCCGCCAAGGCTACGCCGCGCCGGATCGCGTCGCCGCCTACGGCGGCAGCGCCGGCGGCCTGCTGATGGGCGCGATCTCGAACATGGCGCCGGAGAAGTACCGCGCGATCCTGTCGCAGGTGCCCTTCGTCGACGTGGTCACGACGATGCTCGACCCGAGCATTCCGCTGACCACCAACGAGTACGACGAGTGGGGCAACCCCGAAGAGAAGTGCTACTACGACTACATCCTTGGCTACTCGCCCTACGACAACCTCGAGGCCAAGGCCTATCCGGCGATGTTCGTCGGCACCGGCCTGTGGGATTCGCAGGTCCAGTACTGGGAACCGGCGAAGTACGTGGCGAAGCTGCGCGACCTCAACACCGGCGCGCATCCGGTGGTGTTCCGCACCAACATGGAAGCCGGCCACGGCGGCAAGTCGGGCCGCTTCCGTCGCTACCGCGAATCGGCGGAGATGTACGCGTTCATGCTGGACCAACTGGGCCTGGCCGCGGCGCAGCCCGCGAACTGAGGTCGGGGCGCGACCGGCAGGTCCGGTCGCGCCGATTGACGCAGGCCCGGGGCTTGGGCAGAATGCGCGGCTCGTCGCGGGATCTCCCGCACGACCCGATGGCTATGTAGCTCAGCCGGTTAGAGCACGTCACTCATAATGACGGGGTCGGTGGTTCGAGTCCACCCATAGCCACCACAAACCATCGGGAAATCAAGCGCCTGCGGCGCTTTCGCGCTTTGCAGGCCCTCGCGCCGCGCGCGCTGTCCTGGAACCACATTCCCCGATGTCGCTGCAGGCCGCCGCCTGGCTGCGGGCGTCCGGATGCCTTGCCGCGTGTCCGGCGAACACGCGCACGCGTCGCGCGGGATGCGCCCGCGCCGTCCATCCCGCCGGAGCACATGGTCGCAACGCAGAAATTCCGACGGCCGCGCCCGAGCAGGCCCTCGGCACACGTGGAGTGCGAGCACGCCGGCCGCGCGACTTGTCGACGTCACGACACGCAGGACGCATCGCGTCGCACGCAGCATCGGGACCGCCATCGGATGCACCGACGGAACGCGCGTCTACGCGCATGCGCATGCGGTCCGGCGCACGCACGATCGACGCGAACCGCCCGTCCACTCGCCGCAGCGATGCATGTCGATACGGATCGGATCCGTATTGATGGCACCATTCCACTTCCCGCCTGCCAGGCCGATCCGCGTTCGCGGTCCGGAAGTCTCCTGGTGTCGGCCCGAAGAGACGCAACGTGACGATACTGACCAGTGTGATCGATCCAGAGGCGGCGAGCAGCCTCGCCAATGCCGCGCACAACCGTGCGCTGGCCGATGCATTGCAGCGCCGGACCGCGGACGCCGCGCTCGGCGGTTCGGCGCAGGCGCGCGAGCGCCATGTGGCCCGCGGCAAATTGCTGCCGCGCGAGCGGGTGGCACGTCTGCTGGATCCGGCATCGCCGTTCCTGGAGATCGGTGCGCTCGCCGCGAACGGGATGTACGACGATGCGGCGCCGGGCGCCGGCGTGATCGCGGGCATCGGCCGGGTCTGCGGCCGCGAGGTGATGATCGTCGCCAACGATTCGACGGTCAAAGGCGGTGCCTACTTCCCGATGACGGTCAAGAAGCACCTGCGGGCGCAGGAGATCGCGTTGGAGAACCGCCTGCCGTGCATCTACCTGGTCGACTCGGGCGGCGCCAACCTGCCGCACCAGTCCGAGGTGTTTCCCGATCGCGAGCACTTCGGCCGGATCTTCTACAACCAGGCGCAGATGTCGTCGAAGGGCATCCCGCAGATCGCCTGCGTCATGGGTTCGTGCACCGCCGGCGGCGCCTACGTGCCGGCGATGAGCGACGAGACGATCATCGTGCGCGGACAGGGCACGATCTTTCTCGCCGGCCCGCCGCTGGTGAAGGCGGCGACCGGTGAGGTGATCTCCGCCGAGGCGCTCGGCGGCGCCGACACGCACGGGCGCAAGTCGGGCGTCGTGGACCACGTCGCCGAGGACGATGCACATGCGCTGCTGCTGGTGCGCGACATCGTCGCCACGTTCAACCGGCCCAAGCGGGTGGACATCGACATCCAGCCGCCGCGTCCCCCGAAGCTGCCGGCCGAGGATCTCTACGCGATCGTGCCGCAGGACGTGCGCGCGCCCTACGACGTGCACGAGGTGATCGCCCGCCTGGTCGACGGTTCGCAACTGCACGAGTTCAAGCCGCTCTACGGCACGTCGCTGGTGTGCGGCTTCGCCCGCATCTGGGGCATTCCGGTCGCGATCCTGGCCAACAACGGCGTGCTGTTCTCCGAAAGCGCGCAGAAGGGCGCGCACTTCATCGAACTGGCCTGCCAGCGTCGCGTGCCGCTGCTGTTCCTGCAGAACATTTCCGGCTTCATGGTCGGCGGCAAGTACGAGGCCGAAGGCATCGCCAAGCACGGTGCCAAGCTGGTGACCGCGGTGGCGACGGCCAGCGTGCCGAAGATCACCGTGCTCATCGGCGGCAGCTTCGGTGCGGGCAACTACGGCATGTGCGGCCGCGCGTATGCGCCGCGTTTCCTGTTCACCTGGCCCAACTCGCGGATCTCGGTGATGGGCGGCGAGCAGGCGGCCGCGGTGCTGGCGACGGTGCACCGCGATGCACCGACGTGGACGCCCGAACAACTGGAGGACTTCAAGCAGCCGATCCGCGACGTCTACGAGCGCGAAGGCGATCCGTATTTCGCGACCGCGCGGCTGTGGGACGACGGGATCATCGATCCGGCCCAGACCCGCGACGTCCTCGGCCTGGCGTTCTCGGCCACCTTGAATGCACCGATTCCCGACGCGCCGCAGTTCGGCGTGTTCCGGATGTGAGGACGTACCCGCCATGATCGAAAGCGTACTGATTGCAAACCGCGGCGAGATCGCACGCCGCATCATCCGCACCGCGCGGCGCCTCGGCGTGCGCACGATCGCGGTGTACTCCGACGCCGATGCCGGCATGCCCTTTGTGCGCGAAGCCGACGAGGCGGTGTGGATCGGCGCGGCGCCGGCGAAGGACAGCTACCTCTCGGTCGACAAGCTGCTCGATGCCGCGCAGCGCACGCGCGCCAGCGCGATCCATCCCGGTTATGGATTCCTGTCGGAGAATGCCGACTTCGCCGAAGCGGTGCAGGCACGCGGCCTGGTCTGGGTCGGCGCACCGCCCGCGGCGATCCGCGCGATGGGCCGCAAGGACGCCGCCAAGCAGCGGATGCAGGCGGCGGGCGTGCCGGTCACACCGGGCTATCTGGGCGAGGACCAGCGCGTCGAGCGCCTGCGCGCGGAAGCCGGCGCCATCGGCTATCCGGTGCTGATCAAGGCGGTGTCGGGCGGCGGCGGCAAGGGCATGCGCCGTGTCGATGCCGACGCCGAGTTCGATGCCGCGCTCGACAGCTGCCGCCGCGAAGCCGCGGCCGCGTTCGGCGACGACCGCGTGCTGCTGGAAAAATACGTGCAGAACCCGCGCCACATCGAGGTGCAGGTGTTCGGCGACACCCACGGCGAGGTCGTGCATCTGTTCGAGCGCGACTGTTCGCTGCAGCGCCGCCACCAGAAGGTCATCGAGGAGGCACCGGCGCCGGGCATGGATGCCGCGACCCGCGAGGCGCTGTGCGCCGCCGCGGTCAAGGCGGCCCGCGCGGTGGACTACGTCGGCGCGGGCACGGTCGAGTTCATCGCCGACGGGTCGCAGGGCCTGCGCGCGGACGCGATCTGGTTCATGGAAATGAACACCCGGCTGCAGGTCGAGCATCCCGTCACCGAGGCCGTCACCGGCCAGGATCTCGTCGAATGGCAACTGCGCGTGGCCTCCGGCGAACCGCTGCCGCTGCGTCAGGACCAGCTGGCCATCGACGGCTGGGCGATGGAAGCCCGGCTGTACGCCGAGCATCCGGCCAGCGGCTTCCTGCCCTCGACCGGCCCGCTGCGTCATCTGCGCTTGCCGCAGGGCATCCGCGTCGACAGCGGCGTCGAGGCGGGCGACGAGGTCACGCCGTACTACGACCCGATGATCGCCAAGCTGATCGTGCACGCGCCGACGCGGACCCAGGCCGCGCGGGCATTGTCCGATGCCTGTGCGCAGGTCGAGGTCTGGCCGGTGCGTACCAATGCGGCATTCCTCGCCAGGCTGGCCGGTCACGACGCGTTCGTCGCAGGCGCGGTGGATACCGGTTACATCGCCCGCCACGCTGACGCGCTGGTGCCTCCGGCGACGCCCGATGCCGGTGTCTTGACCGCCATCGCCAATGCGCTGCTGCCCGCGGCTGGCGCCGAACCCTGGCAGGCGCTGCGGGGCTTCCGCATCAATGCCGGGCGGGCGCGCGACGTGTCGGTACAGGTCGGCGCGCACGTCCATGCGGCGCAGTGGAGCGATGCCGCCGCGGGCGCGCTGGTCACGGTCGACGACGCGCAGGTCCTGTTCGTCGACGGACAGGGCTGGCCGGTCTCGATTCCGGTCATCGGCGAGGCCACGGGCGCCGCCGCCACCGACGGTGCGATCGTCTCGCCGATGCCGGGACGCATCGTCTCGGTCGAGGTCGCGGACGGGCAGCGGGTGAAGCGCGGCGACAAGCTCGTGGTGCTGGAGGCGATGAAGATGGAGCAGGCGCTGCTCGCGTCCTGCGACGGCATCGTGCGCGCGCTGTCGGTCGCCCAGGGCGACCAGGTCGCGGAAGGCAAGGTATTGCTGGAACTCGAACAGGAGCAGGCGTGATGGCCGGTCGTTACTTCGACGCATGGCAGGTGGGGGATCGGCTGGTGCACGAGCTGCGCCGGACCGTGACCGAAACCGACAACCTGCTGTTCTCGGCGCTGAGCCACAACCCGCAGCCGCTGCACCTGGACGCGGAGGCCGCGCGCGCGAGCGAGTTCGGCCAGATCCTGGTCAATGGCACCTTCACCTTCGCGCTGATGGTCGGCCTGTCGGTGGGCGACACCACACTCGGCACGCTGGTGGCCAACCTGGGCTACGACAAGGTGGTGATGCCGAGGCCGGTCTTCATCGGCGACACGCTGCGCGGCGAGAGCGAGGTCGTGGAGCTGCGGGAAAGCCGCTCGCGGCCCGACGCCGGCCTGGTGACCTTCCGCCACAGACTGCTCAACCAGCGCGACGAAGTGGTCTGCGAATGCCTGCGCACCGCGTTGCTGAAGAAATCCGCATGAGGCTGCGTTCGCTGCTGTTCGTACCGGGCGACCGACCGGAACGCTTCGCCAAGGCCGGCGACAGCGGCGCAGACGCGATCATCCTCGACCTCGAGGATTCGGTCGCGCCCTCGGCCAAGACCCGCGCGCGCGACGCTGTCGCCGCGTACCTGGCGTCTGCGGACCACGAACGCGTGCCGGTGTTCGTGCGGATCAATCCGCTCGACAGCGCGTGGCTGCAGGATGACCTGGCTGCCGCACGCGACGCGGCCGCGCTGGTGCTGCCCAAGGCGGAAGGCGCGGACAGCGTGGCTGCGCTGGAGCGGCTGCTGGGCGACGACCCGGTGAAGGTGCTGGCCATCGCGACCGAAACCCCGTCCGCGCTGTTCGCACTGGGCAGCTACCGGCAGGTGCGCGCGCGCCTGATCGGCCTGACCTGGGGCGCGGAGGACCTGCCGGCGGCGATCGGCGCCCGCACCAGCCGAGAGGACGACGGGCGCTACACAAGCGTCTACGAGACCGTGCGCACGCTGGCGCTGTTCGCGGCGCATGCGGCGGGCGTGGACGCCATCGACACGGTGTATCCGGCCCTGCAGGATCCCGACGGGCTGCACGCCTACGCCACGCGCGCCGCGCGCGACGGGTTCACCGGCATGCTCGCCCTGCATCCGCGGCAGATCGAGACGATCAACCGGGCATTCACGCCCGACCCGACCGCCGTCGAACGGGCGGAGAAGATCGTCGCCGCATTCGCGGCCGCGCCGGAGGCGGGCGTGTTGCAGGTCGACGGCCATATGGTCGACGCGCCCCATCTCAAGCAGGCGCAGCGCATCCTCGCGTCGGCCGGCTTGGATCGACCCAACCCCTGAAGGCGTCGCCGACGCGTCACGGCGCTGCCGGAATCCCGTGTCGCATGCCGCCACGACGCGCCACGTCGGGTCATCGGATTCCGGAATCGCATCGCGTGGCCGGGATGTGGCATGGCGCTGCGCACGCCGCACGTATGCGGTGATCGACCGATTCGCGTCGATGTTCAGTTTCAGCTTGTCCCCTCACACCGCGCGTGGCAGAGTCGAAACCAGTGACGCAAGTCAATCGCATTAGGAGTCCGCATCGTGATCGATCCGGACGGGTTCAGGCCCAATGTCGGCATCGTGCTGATGCACCCGGACGGCCGCGTCTTCTGGGCGCGTCGAGTCCGGCGTGATGGCTGGCAGTTCCCGCAGGGCGGGATGAATACCGACGAGACGCCGCTCGAGGCCATGTACCGCGAACTGCGCGAGGAAACCGGGCTGCTGCCCGAACACGTCGCCGTGCTCGGCGCCACGCCCGGCTGGCTGCGCTACCGCCTGCCGCAGCGCGCGATCCGCCGCAACGACCGCATCGTCTGCGTGGGCCAGAAACAGGTCTGGTTCCTGTTGCAGTTCGTCGGGGAGGAAGCGCACCTGCGCCTGGATCTCACCGACACGCCCGAGTTCGACCACTGGCGCTGGGTCGATTTCTGGTACCCGCTCGAACACGTGGTGATGTTCAAGCGCGGGGTCTACACCAGCGCCCTGAGCCATCTGGCCAAGTACGCCCGCCAGGTTGCCGGTGCCCAGGCGATTCCGCAGCCGGCGATCGAGACCCGGCCGCGCAGCCGTCGCCCGCAACGCCGCGGCGTGCGCCGCGTGGCAGAAGCGGTGCGCGGGCGCGATGACGGCGGGAAATCCTGAACAGTTCTTATTTGACACTGATTCTCGTTTATGGCGGAATGGCGACTCCAGCCCTCCGCCAGGAACACAGCCTTGTACGTGTGCATCTGCAACGGCGTCACCGACTCCCAGATCCGCCAGGCGGCCGCCAATGGCTGCCGGGAAGTGAGTGAACTGACGATGCGCACCGGCTGCGGCGCCACCTGCGGCAGCTGCCTGGACATGGCTTCGGGCCTGCTCGACGATTTCCACACCGCGCGCCGCGCGCCGCTCATCGACCTGCCGCTGATCGCCTCGGCCGCCTGAGCCTGCGCCGCTGCCGCGCCTGGCGCGGCGAATAATGAGCACGATTCGCGTTCCGTCATCGCCTGCGACGGATCGCTAGAGTGTGCGCATTCCGCGACATCAGGAGCATCCTTCGATGAAGGGCGACGCGCAGGTCATCCGTTTTCTCAACCAGGCGCTCTACAACGAGCTCACGGCGATCAACCAGTACTTCCTGCACGCCAAGATGCTGAAGAACTGGGGTTTGAACGAGCTCGGCAAGCACGCCTACAAGGCGTCGATCGACGAGATGAAGCACGCCGACGCACTGTCGGAACGCATCCTGTTCCTCGAAGGCCTGCCGAACTTCCAGGCGCTGGGCAAGCTGCGCATCGGCGAGGCGCCGGTCGAGACGCTCGAATGCGATCTCGCGCTGGAGATGGAAGGCCTGCCGACCTTGCGCGAGGGCATCGCGCACTGCGAGACCACCGGCGATTTCGTCAGCCGCAAGCTGCTGGTCGACATCCTCGAATCCGAAGAGGAACACGTCGACTGGCTGGAAACCCAGCTCGACCTCGTCTCGCGCATCGGCGTCGAGAATTACCTGCAGAGCCAGCTCGACGACTGACCGCGGTCGCCGCTTCGCAGCACGCGCGCCAGGCTCCTAGGCCGGGCTCGACGCGCGTCCTTCGCGCAGCATGCGCCGCGCGCGTGCGAACTCGTTGGACACCAGTGCCACGGCCACGGCCGGGCGTTCGAGATTGCGCTCGCGGGCGCCGGCCTCGATGCGGCGCGCGGCCGCCGACAGCGACATCGCCCCCAGGTTCGCACTCGACGACTTGAGCGAATGCGCGGCATCGCGCAGCCCGTCGTAGTCCGGCCCGTCGACCGCGTTCTCCAGCGCCGCCAGCAGGCGCGGGGTGTCGTCGAGGAACACGTCGATCAGGCGGTCGACCTCGTCGCCGAGCACGGTGCGCAGGTCGTCGAGTACTTCGTGGTCGATGACCGGCGGCAGCGGGCCGCGGTCGGCGACGGGTGTCGGCGCGGGGGTCGAAACGGGCATCGGGGCGATCTCTGCGTCCTCCCTGGACTGCGGAACCGGCTGGGACGGTGCGGTCCACTCCGTGGCCGACATCGGTTCGCCGATCACGACGGGCGCGGGCGTCACGGGTTCGACGGCCACGGGCGTGGCCTCGGGATCCCACCAGCGATAGATGCAGCGTTCGAGCTCGCTGCGCGTGACCGGCTTGGCGAGATAGTCGTCCATGCCGGCGTCGAGACACTTCTGGCGGTCGCCGGCCATCGCGTTGGCGGTCATCGCGATGATCGGCAACCGGCGCATGCCGCGTTCGGCGGCCTCGTGCTCGCGCCAGCGCCTGGTCGCGGTGTAGCCGTCCATGACCGGCATCTGGCAGTCCATCAGCACGATGTCGTAGCGCGACGCGGCGATCCGCAGCAGCGCGGCCTCGCCGTTGCTGGCCGTGTCGCAGGTGATGCCCAGCACCGACAGCAGGCGCTGGCCGACCATCAGGTTGACCGGATTGTCCTCGACCAGCAGCACGCGCGGCTTGCGCGGGCCGCTGCTGCGCGCGGCATCGGCAGCCGCATCGACGACCGGCGCCGGGCTCGACGCGGCTGCGGATGGTGCGGAATACGTCGGCATGGCGTCGTAGGCGGGCGCGGTCACCGGCGGATGCTCCTGGGAATCGGCTGGAGCGGCCGGCGGCGCGTACGACGGCTCCACCGCTGCCTGCGGCGTGCTCTCGACGCCGAGCACGGCCTCGCGCAGGTCGGCGTCGGGCGACTGCCGGCTCAGCAGCGTGGCGCCCTGGCGCAGTTCCTCCGGGACCGTCTCGTCGCCGTACAGGCAGACCAGGCGCAGGTCGCCGAAGGCCGCCTGGCGGGTCACGTTGCGGTACAGCGCGACCGCCGTGTTGCGCATGCCGGCGAGGTCGGCGACGACGACCGAATACGCCCACGGGGCGCCCTGGTTCGCCGCGGTGCGCAGGCGGTCGAGCGCTTCCTGCGTGGTCTCCACCGAACTCACGCGCAGGCCCCAGTTGGGCAGCAGCATGCTCAGGCGCAGGCGCAGGCGCGGGTCGGCGCTGAGCAGCAGCGCGCGGCCATCGCGGGGAGTGGCGTCCTCGGTCGGCATGTCGCCCTGCGCCTTGCGCAGCGGAATCTCGAACCAGAACGTCGACCCGGCGCCGGGTTCGGAGTCCACGCCGATGCGCCCGTCCATCAGTTCGACGATGCGGCGCGAGATCGCCAGGCCCAGACCCGTGCCGCCGTAGAGCCGCGTGGTCGACGCGTCGGCCTGGCTGAAGGCCTGGAACAGCCGCGAGCGGCCTTCGGTGCTGATGCCGATGCCGGTGTCGCGGACCTCGAAGCGCAATTGGTGCTGCGCGGCGGTCTCGCCGAGCCGGCGCACGTGCACGGCGACGCTGCCGCGTTCGGTGAACTTCACCGCGTTGCTGATCAGGTTGCCCAGCACCTGGCGCAGGCGCACCGGATCGCCGCGCACCGGCAGGCGCACGCCCGGATCGATCTGCAGGCCCAGCCGCAGGCCCTTGGTCTGCGCGGCGCGTTCCATCACCTGGATCACGCCGTCCATCAGTTCGCGCAGGTTGAAGCCGGTGACTTCGAGATCGAGCTTGTCGGACTCGAGCTTGGAGTAGTCGAGGATGTCGTCGACGATGCGCTGCATCTGCTGCGACGACAGATACGCGGTGCGTACCAGTTCGGCATGGTCGGGCGCGAGCCTGGCGTGCATCAGCAGGTCGAGCATCGGCGTGATGCCGTTGAGCGGCGTGCGGATCTCGTGGCTCATCGTTGCCAGGAATTCGCCCTTGGCCATGACCGCCGATTCGGCCGCGTTCTTGGCCTGGCGCAGTTCGAGTTCGAGCTTGGTGCGCTCTTCGAGTTCGCGCTGCAGCTCGCCCAGGGCCAGTTCGTCCTGGCGCAGGCGCTCGTCGGCCGCTTCGAGCTCGCGCAGGCTCTGGTGCATGTGCACGCTGACGCCGATCGACGCGACCACCGCGACCAGCGCCAGCACCAGGGCGAGGACCTGCCACGGGCCGGGCACCGACAGCGCGGCCAGCACCATCGTCAGCGCGGCGCCGCCGGCCGCCCCGAGCGCGAGCCAGCGCAGCACCAGGGCGGAAGGACGACGGCGCGCGATCATCGGTTCGGCAGGCCTAGAGCACGGAATGGTGGAAGTCGAAGTCGAGCACGTTCGCCACGCGCTGGACGAGGTTGCCCTGGATGAAGTCGATGCCGCTCATCCAGAGCGTCGCCGCTGCCTGCGGGTCCTCGACCTGCTGGCCGATCACCTGCAGTCCGAGCCGGTGTGCGTGCTCCACCGCCACGCGCATCTCGTCGCGCACGCGCGGCTCGTCGAGCTGGCGCGAATACCGGGCGGCCAGGCGCACGAAGCCGAGCGGCAGCTGCGCGAGCAGCGCCTCGGCTTCCTCGCTGGCGCTGTACTGGCCCATGCACAGCTGCACGCCGGCCGGCACCATGCGCGCGCAGAAGTCCTGCAGTGACAGCGCGTGGATCAGCGCATCGTCCTGGCGCACGTCGATGACCAGCGATGCACCGGGCACGCCGGAGATCTCGATCTGCTGCAGCAGCCAGTCGGCATAGCCGCCCTGGATCAGGCTGCGCGAGGACTGCGACACGAACAGCCGCATCGAGCTGCCGGCCCGCTGGCGCTCGATCAGCGTGGCGATCGCCAGTTCGATGACGCGGCGGTCGATCTCGAGCATCAGGCCGGCCAGTTCCGCCGCCGGCAGCACGCGCGCGGCGGAATGCAGTTCGCCGTCGCGGCCGCGCAGGCGCAGCAGGGTCTGGTACTGGGCCTCGTCGCCGCCGGCGACGGCGACGATCGGCTGGAATGCGAGTTCGATGCGCTGTTCGGCGAGCGCGTCGCGCAGGTCGTCGGCCAGGCCGCCCGGCTCCTCGCCGGGCGCGACGTTCGGCGCGGGCATGTGCACGGCGATGCCGACCGGCGTGCCGCGCGATTCGCGCAGTGCCTGTTCGGCGGCGGCCAGCGCACTGCCGGGATCGTCGTAGCCGTGCGCGAGATCGGCGTAACCGACGAGCGCGCGCAGGCGGATGGTCTGGTCCGCGAGCGGGAACGGATGGCTGCCGATGCCGTCGCGCAGGCTGCGCGCCCAGGCGTCGAGATCGATGCGCGCCACGTCCGGCGCGAACACCAGGAAGGTGTTGTCGTTGAGCCGCGTCGCCGATGCATCGCCGACCAGCGTGCGCAGGTGGCGCCCGGCATCGGTGAGGATGGTTTCCAGGCCCGCGTAGCCGTAGCGGTCGCGCAGGGCGGTGATGCCTTCGATCTCGACGAAGCCCAGCGCGCCTTTGGGTGCGGCAGGGATCGCTTCGGCCAGGTGCTGCAGCAGCTGCAGCCGACTGTTGAGACCGGTCAGCGGATTGCGGCCCGGATCGGGCATCTGCTGCAGCGCACGGGCACGGCGGATGCGGTTCTGCACCGCGGCGATCAGGTGCCGCGGGCGCACCGGCTTGGTCAGGAAATCGTCGGCGCCGACTTCGAGCATCTCGAACTGGCGCTCGGGATCGGCATCGCCGGTCAGGAACACGACCGGGATGTGCGCGAACGCCGGCTGCGCGCGCAGCTGCGCGGTCAGCTCGGAGCCGTCCATGCCGGGCATGTGCAGGTCCATCAGCACGAGGTCTGGCTGGAACTCGCCCAGTATCGCCATGAACTGGTTGGCCACCGCGACCACGCGCGCCTGCAGGCCCGCACCGTTGAGCACGCTCTCGGCGAACAGGGCCTGGCTGGGATCGTCCTCGACGATCAGGACGCGATGCGGCGCCTCGACGGCATCGCTCGCCTGCACGGCTGCAGCTTGCGCGCCGGGGTCCGCGGCCTCGGCGGGATCGCCGGGGAGCGTGGGTTGACCGGCGTCGGCGGCCCAACGCCGCCAGTAGGCGGTCGGGGGGAATTCGGCGCGGTGCTTGCTGTCGGCATCGGACATAGGTGCGGCACTGTGACGCGATGTAGGGGATCAGGCAACCTTAACCGGCGCCCCGTCATCGCGTCGGCAACGGAGGCCCGGCGCGCGCCGCGTGCCGCGTCCCGATCACTCGCGCGCCGCGCTCGGGGCGCGCCGCAGCAGACGTCGCCACAGCCACCACACCGCGACCGCGCACGGCAGTACGAACGCCGCCACCAGCGCCAGCGCGAGCCACGGCGACACGAGCGCCAGCGACAGGGCGCCGACGGTCACGACATCCTCGGTGGTGGACGCGGCGAGGTTGCTGACCGGTTCGGGCGAGGCGTTGAGCAGCAGCCGCCCGCCGGCCTTGAGCGCATGACTGGCGAAGGCCACGCCCGCGCCGGTCGCGAGCATGCCGGCGCCCAGGTCGCCGTCGGGCGACAGCGTGGCCGCGGCGAGGAACGCGCCGGCCGGCACGCGCGCGAGCGTCTGCAGCAGGTCCCAGCCCGAGTCGACACCGGGAATCTTGTCGGCGAAGAATTCCACCAGTGCCAGCGTGCCCGACACGCCCAGCACCCACGGCGATGCGGCCGCTTCCAGCGCCGGTGGCAGGTCCAGCCAGCCGAACGCGCCGGCCAGCCCGACGCCGAACACCGTCAGGTACGCACGCACGCCGGCCAGCCAGGCGAGCAGCACGCCGGCCGCGAACAGGTGGGCTTCGGACATCGCGACGCTCCGTGGAGAACGACAACGGGTGCACAACGCCGGCGAGTATAGGACCGGTTTCGCCTTGACGCGGCGCGACGGTGCTGGCTATACCGTGGCGATGACCGAAACACCTCCTCCCGGCGCCCGGCCGCCATCGGCCGCACGGCGTGCGCGCGGATCGCGCATCGTCGCCGCACTGGCGGCCGTCGTCGCGCTCGCACTGCTGTTCGGCATCTGGGGCGCGTGGCAGGCGTTCTCGCCGACCTCGGGCAATCCGCAGCGCGCACTCGCCACGCAGCAGGCCGAACTCGAGGGGCTGCAGCAGCAGATCTCCACACTCAGCCGGTCCGACCAGATCAGCCGCGACGCGAACCGCGAACTGCAGGGCACGCTGGCCGAGCGCGACGAAGAGATCGCGGCGCTGCGCGCCGATGTCGCGTTCTACGAACGCTTCGTCGGCGCGACCGCGCAGCGCCGCGGGCTGACCGTGCACGAACTGCGCATGCAGCCGCGTACCGACCAGGGCTGGCACTACACCGCGACGCTGACCCAGAGCCTCAGCCGCGAGGCGGCGAGCGTCGGCACGATGCGCCTGTCGGTCGAGGGCACCCGCAACGGCCGTCTGGAGACGCTGGAGTGGGACCAACTGCGCCAGCGCGACGATGCGGCCCGGGTGGCCTATTCGTTCAAGTACTTCCAGCAGGTCGAAGGCGACATCGTGCTGCCGCCGGGTTTCCAGCCGCTGCGTGTCGTGGTGCGCCTGGAGCCGGAGCGTGGCAGCGCGGTCGAGCGTCCGTTCAGCTGGGCCGACGTGACGCCGCGTTCCGCGCCCGGCGCTTGAAGCAGGGGGCACGCACCCCCATCCTGTGCGCCATGAACGACGTGCTCACCATCGAAGGCCCCGGTTACCAGTCGCTCGAACGTCCGCTGGATTTCACGCCTGCGGCTGCGGCCAAGGTGCGCGAGCTGATCGAGGGCGAGGGCAATGCCGCGCTGAACCTGCGCGTCTACATCCAGGGCGGCGGCTGCTCCGGCTTCCAGTACGGCTTCGAATTCGACGAACAGCGCGCCGAGGACGATCTCGCCGTGGTGACCGACGACGTGACCCTCGTGGTCGACCCGCTGAGCCTGCAGTACCTGATGGGCGCATCGGTCGACTATGTCGAGAGCCTGCATGGCGCGCAGTTCACGATCCGCAATCCGAACGCGAAGTCGACCTGCGGGTGCGGCAGCAGCTTCAACGTCTGAGCCCGTCTTGTGGGCGCGCGCTCGCGCGCGATGTGGCGGTCTCGTTGATGTTCATCGCGCGTGAGCGCGCGCCCACATGACGCTCGTGGCCCGCGCGGGGCGATAATCGGCCGATGGACTTCAGCTTCGCGCACGCGCCGCTCGACCGCGCGGAACATCTCCGGACCGACTCCGACGCGCTGGCCCGGCTGTGGCCGGAAGCGCGCGTCCTAGTACTCGATGCCAAGGGCGATGCGCGCGTCGACGCGCACGGCATGCCGCCCGCGCTCGACGGCACCGTGGTCGGCGCGCGTCCGGCATCGGCGGTGTTCCTCGGCCTGCACGATGCGCAGGGCTGGTTCGCGCTGCCTGCCGTCGATGCGCCGGCCACGCTCGATGTGCCCGCGACGATCGACCTGCGCACCGCCGCCGCGCAATGGCCGGTGCGCGAGGCGACCGCGTTCGCGCAGGCGCGCGCGGTGCTGCACTGGCGCGATCGCCACCGTTTCTGCGGCGCCTGCGGCGCGCCGCTCGAATACGCACGCGCCGGCTGGCTGGGGCGCTGCACCGGCTGCGGCATCGAGCACTATCCGCGCACCGATCCGGCGGTGATCGTCGCGGTCACCGACGGCGCGCGGCTGCTGCTCGGTCGCCAGGCCGCGTGGCCGCCCGGGCGGTATTCGACGCTGGCCGGCTTCGTCGAACCGGGCGAGACGCTGGAGCAGACCGTCGTGCGCGAAGTGTTCGAGGAGAGCGCGGTGCGCGTGACCGGCTGCCGCTATCTCGCTTCGCAACCCTGGCCGTTCCCGGCATCGCTGATGCTCGGCTTCGTCGCCGATGCCGGTCCCGACGTGCCGCAGGTCAACGACGAACTGGAAGACGCGCGCTGGTTCGACTTCGACACGATCGGCGTCGCGCTGCGCGACGCGCATCCGGAATTGAAGCTGTCGCCGAAGCTGTCGATCTCGCGCTGGCTGATCGCGCACTGGCATGCGCAGCAGGCGGGCGGCGCGAACGCCTAGATGGTGTCGCTCAACCCGGCGCGAGCAGGGTGAACGGAAACCACGGCAGGTTGCGCGCGACCCAGTAGATCGTCACGAGCGCGATCCACGGTTTCGGATCGGACGCGAGGCGCGCGAGCGCTTGCAGCCACGCCGGCCGCCAGCCCAGATGCCAGGCCGCGAACAGCGGCACCAGCGCGAGCAGCACGAACAGCAGCGGATTCATCGAGAACGCGCGCGGCAGATCGCCGTGGGCCAACGCGTGCAGGCAGCGCGTGAGGCCACAGGCGGGGCAATGCCAGCCCGTGACGCTGTAGAACATGCACGGCGGAAACGGGTTGCCGGGCGCGTTCGGATCGAAGCTGCGCAGCAGCCACGCGCCGCTCGCCGCCAGTGCCACGCAGCCGCCCGCGAGGGCGACGGTCGAAGCCCGGATGCGGCGGGGCGCGTGGCTGCCGGCCAGTGCCATCAGCCGCCGGCCTGCATCTGGTCGATGATCATCTGCCACTGCGCCATGCCACCGCCGAGGGTGAACGAATAGATCGTCCACAGCAGGCCGATGATGCACAGGCCCGTGGTGACCCAGCACCAGGTCTTGGCGGTGTTCGACGCGCGCTGGGCGCCGGCGAGATCGCCCTGGCCGAGCAGCGTGTTGACCTTGGCCGAGAACACGATGGCGACGATGCCCGGGATGGTGCCGACGATGCAGCACAGGCACAGCGACAGCACGGTGGCGATGATCGACCACGCGAGATAGTTGGGCACGGTGCCCGGCGCGATCGGGGAACCGGGAAGCGGCGCTTCCGGGATGCCGTACGAGCCGGGTGGCGGCGGCGGAATCGAACTCATCGAGAAAGCTCCTGGATGCTGGAACGGTTGGGAAACGTCGATGACCGCCGTCCGTGGACGGGGACGGCTTACTGTAGCGCCAGTGAAGCGCGATGCGGCGCGGCCGGGCTAGGCGGCGTCGCCGCGCAGTATCCGGACCTGCGCCTCGAGCGTGCCGGCATCGATGGACGCGCCGTCCTCGATCCGCGGTCCGGCGACGACGTCGATCTGCGCGCGTGCCCGGCGCGGCACGCGCATGCGGCCCATGCGTGAGTCGCGATGACTCCACATGCTCGACCACATGCCGCGCAGCGCCATCGGCACCACCGGCACGCGCTGGCCCCGCTCCGCCGCTCTGGCGAGGATGCGTTCGACGCCGGACTTGAACGCGGCGATCTCGCCGTCGCGCGTCAGTTTCCCTTCAGGGAAGATGCCGACCAGTTCGCCCTCGGCGAGCGCCGCATCCACCGCGTCGAACGCGCGCTGCATCAGGTCCGGATCCTCCTTCGCACCGGCGATCGGGATCGCCTTCGCGTGACGGAAGATCCAGCGCATGCCGGGCACGTTGTAGATGCGGTGGTACATGACGAAGCGCACCGGCCGCGGGATCGCCGCCGACAGGATCAGCGCATCCATGTAGCTGACATGGTTGCAGACGATCAGCGCCGCGCCGTCGGCCGGCACCGACGATTCGATGTCGCGCGGCCGCAGGCGATACAGCACGCGCACCAGCAGCATGCTGGCGAAGCGCATCAGGAACTCGGGCACGATGGTGAAGATCCACAGCGCGACGATGCCGTTGGCGATCGCCAGCGCCAGGAACACCTGCGGAATGCTCAGCCCCGGCAGCGGAATCCGCACGCCACCGATACTGAAACCCTCCATCTGCAGCAGCACGCCGAGCACCGCGGCGGTGACGATGAACAGCGAGTTCTGGATGTTGAGCCCGGCGATCACGCGCGAGAGTTCCGACTTCGGCGTGCGGCTCTGGATCAGCGCGAACAGTGGCACGACGAAGAAGCCGGTGAACATGCCGATGCCGGTCAGGTCGATGACGATGCGCCAGCCGGCCCCGTCGCCGAGGAACTGCGCGATCGTCAGCCCGGTCGCCGGCGGCGCGCCGGGCCGTGCGAAATAGAGGTCCAGCAGGAACGCGGTGATGCCGAACGCGCCGACCGGCACCAGGCCGATCTCGACCGAGCGCCCCGACAGCTTTTCGCACAGCAGCGAGCCGACGCCGACACCGATCGAGAACAGCGCGAGCGCGAAGATGTACAGCGCGGTGTCGTTGGCCACGCCGCCCAGGTACAGCTCGGCGTAGGTCGGCAGCTGCGCAGTCAGCACCGTGCCGACGAACCAGAACCACGACACCCCGAGGATCGCGTTGCGCACCGCGAGCTGGCGCTTGGCCAGGCGCAGGATCGCGCGCGATTCCGGAATCGGATTCCAGTTGACCTTCAGTGCCGGCGCGCCGGCGTCGACCTTCGGGATCATCCGCGCGACGACATTGCCGGCCACCGCCAGCACGATGACCGAGGTCGCGGCCAACTCGGGCCCGTAGCTGCCGGCGAGCTTGAATACCAGGCCGCCGTAGATCATGCCGGCGAGGATCGAGATCGACGTGCCCATTTCGACCAGGCCGTTGCCGCCGGTCAGTTCCTCCGGCCGCAATACCGACGGCAGGATCGAATACTTCACCGGTCCGAACAGCGTCGACTGCGCGCCGGTCAAAAACAGCGCGACCAGCAGCACCGGCATGTTCTGCAGCAGGAAGCCGGCGGCAGCGACGGACATGATCGCGATCTCCATCGCCGTCGTGATGACGATGAGCTTCTGCTTCTCCATCTTCTCGGCGATCTGCCCGGCGATCGCCGAGAACAGGAAGTACGGCAGGATGAACAGCGCCGGCGCAAGATTGGTGTAGAGCGTGCGCTCGGAGGTGCTGACGCCGAGAAAGAACAGCAGCGCGATGATCGACTGGCGGTAGACGTTGTCGTTGAACGCGCCCAGGGCCTGGACGGTGAAGTAGGGCAGGAAGCGGCGCTGCTTCAGCAGCGCGAACTGGGACTGGCCGGACATGCAGGCTCCTCGACGGATGCGCGGAGCCTAGCAAAGGCCCATGGCGGTCATGCGCCGTGGTCAGTCCGCGGCGTCGGGTGTCGCCTCGCGCACCGCCCGGTAGCGCTGTTCGAGCTCCTGGCGGATCTCGCGGCGCTGGCGTCCCTGTTCGAAGCGGCGCCGTTCCTCGGGCGTCTGCGGCTCGCGCGGCGGCACCGTCGTGGAGCGGCCGGCTTCGTCCATCGCCACCATCGTGAAGAAGCAGCTGTTGGTGTGGCGCACCGCGCGCTTGCGGATGTCCTCGGTGATGACCTTGATGCCGACCTCCATCGAGGTGCGGCCGGTGTAGTTCACCGACGCGAGGAAGGTCACCAGTTCGCCGACGTGGATCGGTTCGCGGAACGTCACCTGGTCGACAGACAGCGTGACCACGTAGCGGCCGGCGTAGCGGCTGGCGCAGGCATAGGCCACTTCGTCGAGATACTTCAGCAGCGTGCCGCCGTGCACGTTGCCGGAGAAGTTCGCCATGTCCGGCGTCATCAGCACGGTCATGCTGAGCTGGGCGTTGCCTGGGATCACGATCAAAGCCTCGGCGGGAGGGAAGGGATCAGGCGTCGCCGCGCTCGCGTTCGATCGCGCGCCAGCCGATGTCGTGGCGGTGGAATTCACCGGGCCACGAGATGCCGGCGAGTTCGCCGTAGGCGCGCGCCTGCGCATCGGCGACGGTTTCGCCCAGCGCGGCCACGCACAGCACGCGGCCGCCGGCGGTCACGGCCTGGCCGTGCGCATCGAGCTTCGTGCCGGCGTGGAACACCTTGGTGTCGGCCAGCGGCGGCGTGTCCCAGGTGTTGATGACGTCGCCGGTGCGCGGCGTGTCGGGATAGTGCTCGGCGGCCATCACCACACCGAGCGACGGGCGCGGATCCCACTGCGCCTCGATGCCGTCGAGTCCGCCGTCGATCGCGGCCTCGACCAGATCGAGCAGGTCGGACTGCAGCCGCAGCATCACCGGCTGGGTTTCCGGATCGCCGAAGCGCACGTTGAACTCGATGACCTTCGGTGCGCCGTGCGGGTCGATCATCAGGCCGGCATAGAGGAACCCGGTGAACGGCACGCCGTCGGCGATCATGCCGCGCACGGTCGGCTCGACGACCTCGCGCATGACCCGCGCATGCACCTCGGGCGTGACCACCGGCGCGGGCGAATACGCGCCCATGCCGCCGGTGTTGGGACCGGTGTCGCCGTCGCCGACGCGCTTGTGGTCCTGGCTGGTCGCCATCGGCAGCGCGGTCTTGCCGTCGACGATCGAGATGAAGCTCGCTTCCTCGCCGTCGAGGAATTCTTCGATCACCACGCGCGCACCGGCCGCGCCGAAGGCGTTGCCCGACAGCATGTCGGCGATCGCGACTTCGGCTTCTTCAAGCGACATCGCCACGATCACGCCCTTGCCCGCGGCGAGGCCGTCGGCCTTGATGACGATCGGCGCGCCGTGCTGGCGCACGTACTCGATCGCGGTGTCGGCATCGGTGAACACCGCGTAGCCCGCGGTGGGGATGTCGTGGCGGGCGAGGAAATCCTTGGCGAAGGCCTTGCTGCCTTCCAGCTGCGCAGCCGCGGCGGTGGGTCCGAAGATGCGCAGGCCGGCGGCGCGGAAGCGGTCGACGACGCCCGCGACCAGCGGCGCTTCGGGACCGACGACGGTCACGTCGACGTGTTCGTCGTGCGCGAGCGCCAGCAGCGCGTCGAGATCGGTCGCCGACACGTCGACGTTGCGGCAGCCGTCCTCGCGCGCGGTGCCGGCATTGCCCGGCGCGACCAGCACCTCGCCGACCTGCGGCGACTGCGCAAGCTTCCACGCCAGCGCGTGCTCGCGACCGCCGGAACCGATGACGAGGACCTTCTTCATGCGCGACAGACCGGATGCACAGGGGACGCCAGTTTACGGCGTCGCGGCACCCATCGCTGCGCGCACGGACCCGGTTGCTAGACTCGATCGTTTCGCCGCAACGGAGTCGTGACCGCCGATGGATCTGGTCCAGCTGATCGAGAACATCCTCGCGCCCATCGTCGGCGGCATCAACGGCGTGCTGTGGAACTACCTGCTGGTCGGCGTGCTGCCGCTGGTCGGCATCTGGTTCAGCGTGCGCCTGGGCTTCATCCAGTTCCGGCGGTTTCCGAAGATGATCTCCGGTCTGGTGCGCGGCACGGACGACGACAACGCCGGCATCTCGCCGCTGCAGTCGCTGTGCACGAGCCTGGCCTCGCGCGTGGGCACCGGCAATCTGGTCGGCGTGGCGATCGCGCTGACGGTCGGCGGTCCGGGCGCGATGTTCTGGATGTGGGTCGTCGCGTTCTTCGGCATGGCGACCGCCTACGTCGAGAGCGCGCTGGCACAGCTGTACAAGCGCCGCGATGCGGTCGGCCATTACCGCGGCGGACCGGCGCTGTACATGGCCCATGGCCTCGGCAAGCCGTGGCTGGGCGCGATCTTCTCGGTGTGCCTGATCCTCGCCTTCGGTTTCGTGTTCAGCGCGGTGCAGGCGAACTCGATCTCCGAGGCGGCGACCGGCGCCTGGGGCATCCATCCGGGCTGGACCGCCGCGGTGCTCGTCGCGTTGTCGGCGCCGGTGATCTTCGGCGGCCTGCGCCGCGTGGCGAAGATGGCGGAGCTGATCATTCCGGCGATGGCGCTGGCCTATCTCGCGCTCGCAGCCTGGGTGATCGTCGGCAACATCGGCGACGTGCCGGCGACGCTGTCGCTGATCGTGCGCAGCGCGTTCGGTCTCGACCAGGCCGCCGGCGGCGTGCTCGGCGGGCTCGCGGTCGCCCTGCTCAACGGCGTCAAACGCGGATTGTTCTCGAACGAGGCCGGCATGGGCAGCGCGCCGAACATCGCCGCGTCGGCCACGCCGGTGCCGCATCATCCGGCCAGCCAGGGCCTGGTGCAGTCGTTCGGCGTGTTCGTCGACACGCTGGTGATCTGCACCGCGACCGCGCTGATGATCCTGATGTCGGGTGCGCTCGACACCGCCGGCGGCGACGGTGCGGTGCTGACCCAGCAGGCGATGGCGGTCCACTTCGGCGACTGGGGTCCGGCCTTCATCGCGGTCGTGCTGTTCTTCTTCGCCGGCACGTCGATCCTCGGCAACTACGCGTACGCCGAAAGCGCGGTGATGTACCTGCGCGGCGGCCGCGTCTCGATCCTGCTGCTGCGCCTCGGCAGCCTGGCGATGGTGGCCTGGGGCGCGTTCGCGAAACTCGACATCGTCTGGGACACCGCCGACGCGGCGATGGGGCTGATGGCGACGGTGAACCTGGTGGCCGTGATGCTGCTGTCGGGCGTCGCGATCAAGCTGACCCGTGACTACGACCGCAAGATCCGCGCCGGCGATGCGTCGCCGCGGTTGGATGCGGCGGATTTCCCGGAGCTGGGGGATTCGATCGATCGCAGCATCTGGACTGCGAGGAAGACGGTGGCGCCAGTGGCCGCGTCGGTGTCGAAGTCCGGATAGGAAAGCTGCGGCACGTGATGTCGCCCGAGTCGAACACTGCGACCGGTGCGCTGTCATGTCGCTCGATCGTCCGCTGCAGCGTGACGGGTTTCGCTGCGCTCCACCCATCCTGCGGAGACGATCGCTGCGTCCGTGGGAGCGCGCCTGCGCGCGATGGGGTTTTCCCGAGACCGCTTCATCGCGCGCAAGCGCGCTCCCACATCAGTCGCAGCCTTCTTCGCGCTGCAGCCTGGCGGGCACGGTCCAAGTGCCCGCCGACACGTCGAACGGCACCTGGTGCATGCGGTCGACGCGACGTCCGCAGGCTTCGCCGCGTTCGCGCACGCGCAGCGGCCACGCCGCGGCGGTCGCATCGCGATCGTCGACCGCGAGTTCGAACGAGAGGTCGAAGGCGGCGTCCGGCGTGCAGTCGTCGCGCTCGGCGCAACCTGCCATCGCGCCCAGATTGTCGAGGCTGCTGCGCAGCGACGCGGCCACCCGGAAACCATCCCCGTCGGGCAGCACGAGGCTGGTGTTGCCGATCGTGATGCCCTGGCCGGTGAATCCGTCCTCGACGACGAAGCCGTGAAGCCGCGGCCCGAACCTGCGCACCGACACATCGCCGACGTCGCCGGAACTGCCGAACCGGTCCATGTGCTGGCGCGCGGCGGCACTCACCGCCCCAGTGTCGTCGTGGCGCAGCAGGAAGAAATCGGTCAGTGCGCTGGTCACGTGGCCGGCGCCATCGGGCACGCCGCAGACGGCGACGAGTTCGGCGGGTGCGTCGGGCGTGCCGATCGCCGCGCGTGCGCAGACTTCGCGCGAGGCGGCGACGGTGCCGAGTCCGCCGGTCACCGGCGCGCCCGGCCAGTCGCCCGCCAGCTGCGCGAGTTCGCCGTACTGGTCGACGAGAAACATGCGCACGGCGCCGCCATCCAATCCGGTGGCCGGCGACGCGGCAGCGTGCGCGGCATCGTCGGTGCGGGTCGCGATCGCCTCGGGCATCGACGCCGGCACGGCCGCCGCGGGCGGCGGCCCCGGTGCATCGCCGCAGGCGACGAGTCCCGGCAACAGGCAGGCGGACAGGGCGGCGCGCGACAGTGTCGAGGGGGTGAACGACATCGGCGCATCCTGCGAAGAAGATGCGCCGGACTCTAGCAGCGGCGTCGGCGCGATCCATTCACGCCGACGTGCATGCGCGATGCGCGGCGGTCAGTGGCGGAAGTGGCGCACGCCGGTGAACACCATCGCGATGCCGTGTTCGTCGGCAGCGGCGATCACCTCGCCGTCGCGCATCGAACCGCCCGGCTGGATCACCGCCTTGATGCCGGCCTCCGCCGCCGCGTCGATGCCGTCGCGAAACGGGAAGAAGGCATCGGACGCCATCACCGAACCCGGCACGACCAGACCTGCATCGCCCGCCTTGATGCCGGCGATGCGCGCCGAGTACACGCGGCTCATCTGGCCGGCGCCGACGCCGATCGTGCGATTGTCCTTCGCATAGACGATCGCGTTGGACTTCACGAACTTCGCCACGCGCCAGGCGAACAGCAGGTCGCGCAGCTGGGCCTCGTCCGGGCCGAGCTTCGTGACCACCTTGAGCTCGTCGGCGGTCACGTCGCGCAGGTCGGCGCTCTGCATCAGCAGGCCCGAGCCCACACGCTTGATGTCGACGGTGTTGCGTCCTTCGCCATGCGGAATGCGCAGCACGCGCACGTTGGCCTTCTTCGTCGCGACATCGAGCGCACCGGGCTCGTAATCGGGTGCGATCAGCACCTCGACGAACTGGCGGTCGAGGATCACCTTCGCGGTCGCCGCGTCGAGTTTGCGGTTGAACGCGATGATGCCGCCGAACGCGGACGTCGGATCAGTCGCGTAGGCGAGTTCGTAGGCATCGCCGCAGGCCGCGCCCACGGCGACGCCGCAGGGATTGGCGTGCTTGACGATCACGCACGCCGGCGCATCGAACTGGCGCACGCATTCCCACGCGGCATCCGCGTCGGCGATGTTGTTGTACGAGAGCGCTTTGCCCTGCAGCTGCTCGAACGTCGCCAGCGTGCCCGGCGCCGGCTGCAGGTCGCGGTAGAACGCCGCCTGCTGGTGCGGATTCTCGCCGTAGCGCAGGTCCATGAGCTTGACGAAGCTGCCGTTGCTCTGGCCGCCGAAGGCCGCGCGCTGCGCGGCGCCGGCATCGGAGGGCTCGGTGATCGACGACAGCACGTCGCTGATACGCGCGTCGTACTGCGCGACGCGGTTGAACGCGGCGACCGCCAGCGCGAAACGCGTCGTCGCCGACAGCGCGCCGTCGTGGGTGTCGAGTTCGGTGACCAGTGCGTCGTACTGCGCCGGATCGGTCGCGACCGCGACGTGGGCGAAGTTCTTCGCCGCCGCGCGCAGCATCGCCGGGCCGCCGATGTCGATGTTCTCGACGATGTCGTCGAACGTCGCGTCCGGCGCGGAGGCCACGCGCTCGAACGGATAGAGGTTGAGCACCAGCAGGTCGATCGCGTCGATGCCGTGTTCGGCCATCACCGCATCGTCGGTGCCCCGGCGACCGAGCAGGCCGCCATGGACCTTCGGGTGCAGGGTCTTGACGCGGCCGTCCATGATCTCGGGGAAACCGGTCACGTCGCCGACATCGCGCACCGCCAGGCCGGCCTCTCGCAGCGCCTTCGCGGTGCCACCGGTCGACAGCAGTTCGACGTTGCGCGCGGCCAGTGCGCGGGCCAGTTCGATCAGACCGGTCTTGTCGGACACGGACAGCAGGGCGCGGCGGATCGCGGTGGGCGCGCCGGACGGAACGGAGACGGTCATGGAAGTCGACTGCGGGCGAGGGAGCCCGGAATTATAACGGCCGTACGCCGGCGGCTCAGGCCAGCCCGTATTCGCGCAGCTTCTTGCGCAGCGTGGCACGGTGGATGCCGAGCATCGCCGAGGCCCGGCTCTGGTTGCCGTCGCAGAAGTTCAGCACTTCGACAAACAACGGAATCTCGAGCTCGCGCAGCGCGACCTCGTAGAGATTGTCGGTGTCGTTGCCGTTGAGATCGCCGAGGTAGCGCCGGATCGAGGTCGCGACGTGTTCGCGCAGGGGCGTACGCGGTGCTTCGCGCGTGCTGCTGTCGGTGCGGTCTGCGTTCAAGTCGACTCTCGGAAAGGCGGCGTCGCTGTCGCCGCCATCGTGTCGGGGACGACGGCAATGCGGACAGCGGAACGGCGGGCCAGTCTAGCGCGGGCTCCGGACGGCTGCCAATGCGGTGTCAGAGAAAATCGAAGGCGAACGAGACCGCGCGCGCGTCGGGTTCGACGAGCCGCAGCCGCGCCTGCGCGCTGTCGCCGGCGGCCAGGGTCGGTTGCGCCGGCGCGGTGTCGAGATACTCGTGCGCGGTGAATACGCGCGTGCCCACGGCGCGGCCGTCGACGTCCGACAGCGTCAGCCGCAGGCGCGGCCAGGCCTGCGCCCAGCGCGCGTCGTTGCGGAACGTCGCGGTGGCCAGCAGCTGGCCCGGATCCGCGGCATCGGGGCGCACGTCGCGCGCGAGCACCGTCAGTGCCGCGGGCTCGTGCCACGGCGGCAGGCTGCAGCGCAGCACGCCGCAGATGCGCGTGAGCGTCGGGCGCCAGCCGGGATCGGTCGCGAGCCGCGCGCGGTCGGCGAGCAGCACCTGCAAACCGAGCAGCAGGGTCAGCGCGACGACGGCGCCGTAGAGGATGCGATGCTGCCGACGCGCGTGCGCATCCAGCGGACCGGAGGCGCCACGGCGCGCGAAGCTCGGCGATGCGCGCGTGGGTGCGGGTTTCGGCACGGATTCCGGCACCGGAATCTGCGTGGATGCAGCTGCCGGCGGAACGGCCGCCGGCGTGTCGCCGGTGCGGATGGCGATGTCGTCGCCGGATGCGAGGTCGGCAGGCGCATTCGCCGGCGCGGGAGCAGGCTCGTCAATGCTGTCGGCCCGCGCTTCGATCGGCGGTGCCGGAGTATCGACCAGGTCGGCCGCCTGTTCCGCCGGCGCATCGATCGCCGGTATCGCCCGCGCTGCCGGCGTCGGCGGAGGCGCGGGCGGTCCGGACGTCTCGACCACCGCCGTCGCGGCAGCCGCTGTCGGCATCTTCAGCAGCGAGGCGACCGACACCTGCGGCGCCGCCGCGAGACTGCGCAGCACGCCGCGGCAACGCGGACAGCGTTCCGGTGGCAGGTCGGTCGCCGGGTCGGTGGCGACCAGCGAACCGCAGTGCTTGCAGTTGATGAACATGCGGCTATTGAATCATGCCGCCGCGCCGTCGAACGCGGCGGATCAGGCCTGCTTGCGCACGCCGTCGATGCGTACCCAGTCGCCTTCGCGGGTGACCGCGAGCTGCGCGAACCAGGGACGGTATCGGCGCAGCAGGTCTTCCTCCTGCCCGTCGAGGATCCCCGACAGCGCGATGCGTCCGCCGATCGCGACACGCTCGGCCAGCGTCTCGGCCAGTGCGTCGAGCGCGGTGGCGAGGATGTTGGCGACGACGACCGGGTAGGTGCCCGGCGGTGCTTCGGCCGGCAGAAACACATCGAGCGCGGCGCCGACCTCGTTGCGGTCGGCGTTGTCGCGCGAGGCGATCAGCGCCTGCGGATCGTTGTCGATGCCGATCGCACGCGTGGCGCCGAGCTTGAGCGCGGCCAGCGCGAGGATGCCGCTGCCGCAGCCGTAGTCGAGCACCTCGGCATCGACCAGCACGCCTTCGGCGGCCAGCGCGTCCAGCCACTGCAGGCACAGCGATGTGGTCGGATGGGTGCCGGAGCCGAAGGCCAGGCCCGGATCGAGGCGGATCACGACGGCATCGTCGCCGGCCGCCTCGGGCAGCTCGGCATTCCACGGCACGATCCAGGTGCGCGCGCCGAACTGCAGCGGCGCGTACTGGTCCATCCATGCACGCTCCCAGTCCTGGTCCTCGACCTTGCGGAAGCCCGCCCGGCTCCAGTCCAGGCTGGTGTCGAACGCCTCCAGCGCCGACAGCACCCGCAGCGCATCGGTGTCGTCCTCGAACAGCGCGGTCAGCACGATCGCATGCCACAGCGGCGTCTCGCCGACGCCGGGTTCCAGGATCGCCTGCTCGTCCGTGGTGTCGGCATCGGCATCGAGCATCGTCACCGCCAGCGCGCCGATATCCTCGAGCGCCTGCGCGTAACGCGGCTGCTCGGCTTCGGTGCAGCGCAGGCTCAGTTCGAGGAAGGGCATCGGGATGGTCCGGGTGGGGCAGGGGGCCGCATCTTGGTCCGCCGTGCGCGGCGCGTAAAGGGTGGTCCGCGTCAACGCTCCACAGGCGCGCCGGTCGCGGGCGCATCGGCGTCGGCCGGTGTCACGTCGGTCGGCGGCGCCTCGGAGCGACTGCTGTCGGCGTCGCGCGGGGTCACGCCGGCGTCGGCGTCGGGGCTGCGGTTGAGGTTGTCGGGTACCGGTTGCACGGTGTCGCGCGGGCGCTCGGTCGCGGGATCCTCGCGTGGACTCTCGCAGGCGGCGAGTGCGAACGCGGCGGCAGTCAGCACGATGATGGACGGGGACGCTTGCATGGCGGGAGCCTTTCGTCGGTGGGATCGGGATCACCATGCGCAGCCGCGCGCATGCATGCCGTCAACGGGCGGCAAGCGCCTTCTGGCGCGCGACGGCGTCGCGGGCGAGGTGCTCGCGGGTGCCCACCACCATGTCCGTCAGCCAGTCGATCAGGTGTCCGGTGTACTGCAGCTGGTGGCGTTTTTCGGTCAGGGCGTGATCGGCGCCGCGAATCACCCGCGTGGTCAGCGAGCGCGCCGCGCCGAATGCGGCCTCGAAATTGTGGTGCACCGGCATCGGCACGATCACGTCGCGCTCGGCTGCGACCAGCAGCACGTCGCCGGTGTAGGCCGCGGCGGCGCGCAGCGCGCGGTTGTCGTCCGGCGCGAGCGTGGCCTCGCGGTAGGCCATTAAGCCGGGATCGGCGTTGAGCGAGGTCTTGGGCGCGTCCCAGCCCGGATCGGGATAGAGCGCCGGCGAGCGCAGCGCGAGCCAGCGCACGCGCCGCAGCGTGGTCAGCACCGCGGCGAGATAGCCGCCGTAGCTGATGCCCACGACCGCGATCGCCTCCGGATCGACGCCCGGCGCCGCCGCGAGCGTGTCGTAGGCGGCCAGCAGGTCGTCGAGGTTCTGCGCGCGCGAGACCGTGTCGCGCTGCGCCGCGTCGCGCGCATGCCCGCGCAGGTCGAAGGTCATGCAGATGCAGCCCAGACCCACCGCCTCGCGTGCGCGCACGAGATTGTGCTGCTGGCGGCCGCCCCAGCCGTGCACGAACAGCACGCCCGGCTGCAGGGTCGCCGGTGCGAGCAGGGTGGCGCTGAGCCGCTCCCCGTCGACCGGGATCTCAAGCGTCGAGAGGCGTGCTTCCATCGGACTCTCCGAGGCGAAGGGGCGCGTCGATGTCCGGGCCGGCGTGGCGGAACTTGGTGATCAGCCCGCAGCGCGGATCGTCGAGCACACAGTACACCTCGGCATGCGCCGGCACGTGCACCGGGCCGTGGCGTTCGACGGTCGAGGCGATCACGCGCGACAGCGCAGGCTCGCGCTCGAGCAGGTCGAACGCCGCGAGTTCGGCCGGCGTCGCGCCGCCGACGCGCCACGACTGTTCGAGCACGCCGCCGTGCGGATTGCCGTGGGAATCGCTGCCCCACAGCACGTCGTAGTTGCGCCGCGAGCACAGCAGCGCCGGATAGGCGGCCTGCGCGGCGCGGTCGTAGGCGATCGCCATTTCGACGGTGCGTCGCAGGCGCGGCTGGCGGAACACGTCGAGCAGATCGGGCATGCGTCCGCGCACGACCGACAGCGTGGAACCGCCGTAGACCGGGCGGCCGTCGCGGCCGGTCGAAAGGCCCTGGGTGCCGACGTAGGCGATGGCGCGTCCGCCCAGCCGCATCTCACCGACGCTGTAGGTCGCGGCATCGGCGACCTCGGCCTCGACCACGATGCCGGCCTCGATCTGCGCCGCCGTCAGCGTCCGCAGCAGCGCCGCAGCCGCCGCGACGTCGCGGACCACGTGCTGGCCGCCGCCGCCGATGCCGTCGGCGAGCTTGACGCGTGCCGCGCCGCCCGCATCGAACAGCCGCCGGCAGGCCTCGCGCAGATCGTCGGCGGCGAAGACGCTGAAGCCGGCGAAGGTCACCTCGCGCATCGCCTCGCCGAGCCCGGGCTGCCAGCCCGCCGGCGCGGCCGCGGCCGGGGACACCAGTGCGTGGGTGATCAGCTTGCTGGCGACGAAGGCATGCGGCACCGCGCCGCCGAGCAGCGCGCCGTCGTCGGTGATGTTCCAGCGCGTGGCGTCCCCGGCGACCAGCGTGTCCTGCGGCACGAGGTAGGGGCGTCCGGGCTGATCGGGCGCCGCGTCGGCGAAGCCCGCGAACGGCAGCGCGAGGATGCGCGCGACCTGCGTGGCGACCCAGCCGAGCGTCGCGCGCTCGTGGCCGGGCCGCGAGGCCGAGGGACCCGGCAGCGCGAGCACATGAGTGAAGCGGGAAGCAGCAGCGGTGGCGGACATCGGCGCGCCTGTGGTGGTCGACGCGGAGCGCGCCTGCACGCACCCGCGCTGGCGGATGCCCCTCCTCCCGCGTCGAAGCATACGGGAGCTGCGGCGACGTTGGCCGGCACGGGGCGGGCAGCGCGTGAAACGGGGTCTTGCAGTCCGCGCAGGCAGGTGCGGGTATCCGGAGATGCGCACGCGGTCGCGCGCCGGGCGCGATCCGCGGCACAGTCCGGTACGCCGCCGTCGGGAATGGCGGCCGGCAGGGTCGGCTAGAATCACGCCCTCAGACGCCATCTTCACCATCGCGCCCTGACCGCGACGCCGCCCCGGTCGCCTCGCGGCCATCCCGTTCCGCAGTGGCCGGGCGCAGCAGGATCCGACGTGACCGTTCGTGTGTTCGCCACCATCGCGCTGCTGGGAGTACTCGTCGCCGGGCTGGCGATGTGGCGCCCGTTCGCATCCGGCGCAGATGCCGATGGCGAAAGCGTGGAATGGAATCCGGTCGCCGGCATGGACGCGGATGCAGAGTCCGGTTCGGTTGATGCAGACCGGCCATCCACGGCGCCGGCGGATGCCGATGCGGCGGTGTGGACGACGCTGCCGCCGCGTCCGTTGCAGCGCGAGTTCGAGCGGGCCGACGATCTGTTCGCGTTCCGCCAGCGCCTGCAGCCATTGGCCACCGCCGGCGATGCCGAGGCGCGCTGGCTGTTGAGCCGGGTCGACGAGTACTGCGCCGGCTTCGCCCGCGATCCGGGCGGCTTCGGTCGCGACAGTGCGCTGATCGACGGCCTGCAGCTCGACGCGGCGCGCGCGCTGGGCGCCGCGCGCGGCCGGATCGGCACCCGCTGCGGCCGGTTCGTGCCAGGTGACGCGCCGACGTTCGTGCAACTGGTCGCCCAGCGCCAGGGCGCCGCCGAGGCCGGCAGCCTCGCCGCCGAGGCCGCGCTGCTGGCGATGGGCGCGCCGCTGCAGGACGACATCGACTACCGGCGCGATCTCGTCGAGCGCGTGCAGGCCTCGCGCGATCCCGATGCGTTCGTCGCGCTGTCGCCGGCGATGGGCGTCGCCGCGAGCGGCGACGTGGCGCTCGCCGATACCGTCGCCGGCAGCCAAGCCAGCGAACTGGCCTGGCAGCTCGCGGCCTGCGATCTGGGCCTGGACTGCAGCGCCCGAGGCGCATTGATGACCCAGTACTGCGCCAACGGCGGCGTCTGCGCGCGCGATGCGCGGCAGGACTTTTCCTCGTTCGTCCGCGACGCGGCGGTGCCGCGTCAGGGGGCGGAGGAGATCGACCGGATGAAGAAGATCCTGGTGCAGGGTGCAGGGGTGCCCGGCCAACTGCTCGGAATGGTGACGAGATGAAACGCATGCTCCCCCGCAAGCTCCGCTTCTGGCTCTGGGCCGCCCTGTTCGTCGGCTACTCGATGGCCGTCGCCGGTGTGGTCGTCGACGCGGTCGGCGAGAACTACCGCCGCCTGTCGGAGGTCGCGCACACGACGACGGCCGCGCCGGTCGAGCAACGCCAGCTTGGCGCCGCGCAGATCGCCGCGCTGTACCGCGCGCAGAGCCCCACGCCGTTCCTCGCGCTGCCGCCGGGCAACACCTTCCGCGTGGTGTGGCCGGACGGCTCGACCGAACTGGTGCGCATCGTCAGCCAGTCGAGTCCGCATGGCGCGGTGCCGGTCGACGGCAGCCAGATCGAGGCCGCGCCGTTGCTGGACGGCGCGCAGGCCGAACTGCAGGTGGTGCCGGTCTCGGTCGCGCCGCGCCAGGCGGCCGTGGTCGCGGAGTAGGCCGCAGCCTCAACCCGCGCGGCGGCGGACCACCCGCGCGTGCCGCCGCCGTTCGGCGACGCCGGCCCAGAACATCGCCGAATGGAACTGCGCGAGGCACAGCGCCAGCAGCGTCCAGACGACATCGAGATTGAGGTAGACGCCGGCCGCGCGGTTCAAGCCGCCCCATTCCGAGCGCCGCATCGCGAGATTGCCTTCGCCGAAAAGCGCGTGCAGGGCCTGGCCGGTCGACAGCGACTGCCACGCGCCGTATCGCAGCAGGCCGGCCGCGCCGAGGCCGATGCAGGCCACGATCGCCAGGGCCCACGTGACCGCCAGCCACATCGGTGCGCCGTGCAGGGCGCGTGCGCGGTTCGACAGCTGGATCGCACCGGACGACCACGCCAGCAGGAGCAGTCCGGACACCTGGAGAAACACCATCGACGGATCCTGCGCGCAGCGGCACGGCGCGACAGGATGACCGGCGCGCGCCGGCTGGGGCATGAAGGCGCGGGGCGGCGTGTATCCTGACGCCCCGTCGCGCCATCGGCCCGATGCGACCCGCGCCCCACGCGCTTCCAGCCCTGCAGACACGATGACCGGATCCACCCTTCCGTCCTACGCCGCGCATGCCGATGCGTATGCGGCGTCGCTGCGCCTGTCGGTCGCGCCGATGATGGACTGGACCGACGCGCACTGCCGCGAGTTCCACCGGCTGCTGGCGCCGGGTGCGCGGCTGTACACCGAAATGGTGCACGCCAGGGCGGTGATCCATGGCGACCGCACGCGGCTGCTGGCGAAGACGCCGCTGCAGTCGCCGCTCGCGTTGCAGCTCGGCGGCAGCGAGCCGGATGCACTCGCACAGGCCGCGCGCATCGCCGCCGACCACGGCTTCGACGAGATCAATCTCAACTGCGGCTGTCCGTCCGATCGCGTGCAGGCCGGGCGTTTCGGTGCGTGCCTGATGCGCGAGCCGGCGCTGGTCGCCGACTGCGTCGCGGCGATGGCGGCCGCCAGCGACGTGCCGGTGACGGTGAAGTGCCGGCTCGGCGTCGACGACGACGACGATTACGACGCGTTCGCATGCTTCGTCGACGGCGCGGTGGCCGCGGGCGCATCGATGATCGTCGTGCATGCCCGCAATGCCTGGCTCAACGGCCTGTCGCCGAAGGAGAACCGCGACGTCCCGCCGCTGCGCTACGACTGGGCGCACCGGCTCAAGCGCGAGCGTCCGGCGTTGCCGGTCGTGCTCAACGGCGGCATTGCCACGCAGGCGCTCGCGTTCGAACAACTGGCGCATGTCGACGGCGTGATGCTGGGGCGCGCGGCCTACCACGATCCCTACGTGCTGCATGCGATGGACGCGGCGCTGTCGGGCGCCCCGCTGCGGCCGCGCGCCGATCTGCTGCGCGCGCTGCGGCCCTATGTCGAAGCGCGCATGGCCGAGGGCGTCGCGCTCAAGCACATCGTCCGGCACGTGCTCGGCCTGTTTCATGGACAGCCCGGCGGCCGGCTGTACCGGCAGGTGCTCAGCGAAGGCGCGCACCTGCCCGGCGCCGACTGGTCGGTGGTCGAGCAGGCATTGGCGGTGACCGAAGCCTCGGTCGCGCGCCACGCGGCCTGAGCCGGATTTGCAGCCACAGACGTCAAGAAAGGCGCCATGAAGCGGCTGAAGCTGAACAGATACAGCCTTGTCAACGAAAAGTTAAGGACGGATTCACCGCCTCGCCCCGACCATCCCATCTCTGCCCAGTCGTCCCGCCCGTCCCCCGAGGAGTGGCCGTGCCCGTCCCGTCGTACCGCCGTCCGTCCTGCGTCCTGACCGCACTGCTGCTGTGCGCGGCGACGACGGTCGTGGCCGCGCAGGATCCGCCGCCGCAGGGCCCCGCCACGCGCGGCCCCGACATGCGCGCAGCGGTGCAGCGGCCCGAGAGCGGGCGGCAGCGCGCACAGGACTCGATGACCGAGTCGGTTCGGCGGATCGAACGCAATACCCGCGGCCGCGTGCTCAGCATCGAGCAGATGCACTCCGACGGGCGCGACCTCAACCGCGTCAAGGTGATGGACGACAGCGGCCGCGTGCGTATCTACGTCGACGATCCCGGCCAGCGAGGCCGTCCGTCCCGTGCACGCGGCGACGACGATTGATCCGGCATCCTCGCCCCCATTCACGGCCGGGCCGGCCGTCAGACCGGAGTTGACCCATGCGAATCCTGCTCGTCGAAGACGAAGCTCCCCTGCGTGAGACCCTCGCCGCGCGACTGAAGCGCGAAGGCTTCGCCGTCGATGCCGCCCAGGATGGCGAAGAAGGCCTGTACATGGGACGCGAGGTGCCGTTCGATGTCGGCATCATCGACCTCGGCCTGCCGAAGATGTCGGGCATGGAGCTGATCAAGGCCCTGCGCGAGGAAGGCAAGCAGTTCCCGGTGCTGATCCTGACCGCGCGTTCGAGCTGGCAGGACAAGGTCGACGGCCTCAAGCAGGGCGCCGACGACTATCTGGTCAAGCCCTTCCACGTCGAAGAACTGCTCGCGCGCATCAACGCGCTGGTCCGCCGCGCCGCGGGGTGGAGCAAGCCCACGCTCGAATGCGGCACCGTCACCCTCGATCTCGCCGCGCAGACCGTCAGCGTCGACGGCAAGAACGTCGACCTGACCAGCTACGAGTACAAGGTGCTCGAATACCTGATGATGCATGCCGGCGAACTGGTCTCGAAGGCCGATCTGACCGAGCACATCTACCAGCAGGACTTCGACCGCGACTCCAACGTGCTCGAGGTCTTCATCGGCCGCCTGCGCAAGAAGCTCGATCCGGAAGGCGCGCTCAAGCCGATCGAGACCGTCCGCGGCCGTGGCTACCGGTTCGCGATCCCGCGCAACGGCGAGGGATGAGTTGGCGACGCCGGCCGCGGATTTCCGCGCTGGCGTCGCGCCTGTCCGTCGTGCCGCAGCGCCGGCGGACTGCAATCCCGGTTTGAACGATGGCTGATACCCGACTCGCCGCGCGTCTGCGTCCGCGTTCCCTGCGCGCGCGCCAGCTGCTGGCCGCGAGTATCGGCCTGCTCGCGTTCCTGGCGCTCGCCGGTTACGCGCTCGACCGCGCCTTCATCGACGTCGCCAGCGAAGGCCAGCGCGAGCGTCTGCGCAGCTATGTCTACGCCTACGCCGGCGACATCGAATTCCTGCGCGGCGGCGAGATCTATCCGTCCGAATCCCCGCCCGACGAACGCTTCCTGCGGCCCGGCAGCGGTCTCTATGCCGAGGTCGTGTTGCCATCGGGTTCGTGGTCGTCGCGGTCGGCGTCCGGCCCGCAGTTGCCGGAGGCGACGATGCTGTCGGCGCGCGAGGAGAAGTTCGAGGGCCCATTGCCGATGGTGCAGAGCAACGGCACGCGCGGCGAGGTGTACCGCTACGGCTTGGGTCTGGTCTGGGCACCGGACGGCCGCAGCGAAGAGGAATTCCCGTATACGATCTACGTGGTCGAGGACGCCGGCATCGTGCCGCGCCAAGTGCGGGTGTTCCGCGCGGCGCTGTGGGTGAATCTCGGCGTGGCCGGCGTGATCCTGTTGCTGCTGCAGGGTCTGATCGTGCGCTGGAGCCTGTGGCCGCTGCGGCGCGTGGAGCACGAACTGGTGCGGGTGCAGCGCGGCCAGGCCGAGCGCATGGGCGTGCAGCATCCGCACGAGCTGCAGCCGCTGACCGAAAGCATCAACGCGCTGATCGACAGCGAGCGCGAACATCTCGCGCGCCAGCGCAACACGATGTCCGATCTCGCCCACAGCCTGAAGACGCCGCTCGCGGTGCTGCGCTCGCGTCTGGACGCGGGCAGCGGCGATGCCGAGCTGCGCGAGGAAGTCGAGACCCAGCTGCAGCGGATGAACGATCTGGTGACCTACCAGCTCGCGCGAGCAGCCTCCAGCGGCCACCAGCTGTTCTCCGCCGCGATCGAGATCGAGCCCAGTGCCGAGCAGATCGTGCGCGGGCTGGAGAAGATCTACGCGGCCAAGGGCGCGGTCTGCGAGTTCGAGATCGACGCGAGCGCGCGCTTCCACGGCGAGCAGGGCGACCTGCAGGAGCTGCTGGGCAACCTGCTCGAGAACGCGTTCAAGTGGGCGAAGTCACGCGTGCTGCTGACCGTGCGTCCGGGCGGGACCGCGCCGAACCGGCGTCCCGGTCTGGTGCTGATCGTCGAGGACGACGGCCCGGGCATTCCCGCCGATCGCGTCGCATCGATCCTGCAGCGCGGCGTGCGTGGCGACGAGCGCGTGCAGGGTCACGGCATCGGTCTGTCGATCGTGCAGGACATCGTGCACAGCTACCGCGGCGAGCTGCATGTGGGCCGCTCCGAGGAACTCGGCGGCGCTTCGTTCTCGGTGCGGTTGCCGCCGGGGTTCTAGACCGGTGCGCTGAGCCGCGGTCCGCGCAGTTTTGTTCCTGCAGGAGCGCGCTCGCGCGCGAACAGGCTCTGCCGGGAACGCTGCATCGCGCGAGCGCGCTCCTGCAGGTGCCGTGAATGCGGCGATGGCCTAGTCCGGGCTATCGAACGGTGACGGACCGTAGAACCGCGCCAGATGCGCGGCCACGTCCGGCAGCACCTCGCGCAGCAGCGCCGGCGCGCTGAAGTGGTACTCGCTGCAGACGGCGAAGAACTCCTCCGGCGCCTCGGCCGCATACGGATCGATCGGCAGGTCCTCGCCGGCCTCCACGCGTGCGACGAAGGCATCGAAGCTGCGCTGGAAATCCGCCGCCCATGCGCGCTGCCAGTCGCGCGGCAACGGCGGCGTGCCGTCGAGTACGCCGTCGAGCGCGTCGATCTTGTGCGCCATCTCGTGCACCGCGACGCAGAAGCCGGCATCGGGCTCGGCGATGTCGGATTCGACGTCGGCCCAGGACAGCACCAGCGGGCCGCTCTCCCAGGATTCGCCGATCAGTTCGTCGTCCCATTCGTGCATCACGCCCGTGGCATCGACGTGGCTGCGGTTCACCCGGAAGGCGTCGGGATAGACGATCAGCTGCGACCAGCCGTGCAGGCCTTCCTCACCGAACTCGAGCAGCGGCAGGCAGCACAGCGCGGCGAGGGCGAGGCGGGCGCGGTCGTCGAGTTGCAGGCCGGCGACCGGAGTGATCGTCTTGCGATGCAGGAACAGCGCCGCCAGCGTGCGCAGCCGGGTCTGCATGGACGCATCGAGCGCGCGCACCCACGGCAAGCGGGCGACGGTGGCCGACCAGTCGGCATCGGGAACGGGTGGCGGCGCGCCTGCGAACAGGCGGCGGATCAGCGAACGCACGTGCCGGCGGTATCCGTCAGCGGAACATGCCCGGCAGGAAGCTGTGCCAGCGCGGACCGCGGACCGGGGCTTCGACCTCGCCACCGCCACTGGCGGCCGGGCGGGTCTTCGAAGCGCTGGCGGCCGGTGCGCGGCGTGCGGCGCCGGTGTCGAGCGACGGCGCGGCCTGCGGGGCACTCGCGGCCGGCTGGCAGGGGGTATCGGCGGCCACGTCCGTGATCGCGTCGCGCGCGATGACCGGCAGGCTCGCGCCCAGCAACAGCAGGCAGACCATCAGACGTGCGGACATCGGAATACCCCGGAAGGAAGCAGGACGCACAGCCCGCCGATCATAGCGCACGTTCCGCTGCGGCGACGCTGCGTCGCGGCAATGGGCGACACCCGGCGCCGGGCTCGCCGATAATCGGGCGATGCCCCCGTCCCCACCGCCCGCGCGCCCGACGGCGCACTCGTCCGAACGCGCGCTGCTGCAGCGGCTGATCGAGGGCCCGGTGTCGGGCGACGTGCTGGCGCAGGAATCCGGCCAGACCCGGGCCGCGGTCTGGAAGCGGATCGGCCTGCTGCGCGAGGCCGGCGTGGCGATCGACGCGCGTCCCGGCGTCGGCTACACGCTCGCGCAGCCGCTGGCGCTGCTCGATGCCGATGCGATTCTCGATGCGCTCACCCCGGCCGACCGCGCGCGCATGGCCTCGCTGGATGTCGCCTGGAGCCTCGATTCGACCAATGCCGAGCTGCTGCGCCGGCCGATGCCCGGCGCGAATGCCGAGGTGCTGCTGGCCGAGCGCCAGACCGGTGGTCGCGGCCGCCGCGGCCGCAGCTGGCAGTCGCCGCTGGCGGCGCATCTGTATCTCTCGCTGCAGCGCGGCTTCGAAGGCGGCCTGGCACGTCTCGGCGGACTGAGCCTGGTCGCCGGTGTGGCCGCGGTCGAGGCACTCCGCGCGCTGGGTATCGACGCCGTGCGACTCAAATGGCCGAACGATCTGGTGGTCGTCGACGCGGGCGGCCTGCGCAAGCTCGGCGGCATCCTCGTCGAAGGCGGCGGCGAACATGCCGGGCCGGTCCGCGCGGTGCTCGGCATCGGCGTCAACGTGCGCATGCCGGACGCGCAGGCCGCGGCGATCGACCAGCCGTGGACCGATTTGGCGACCTGCTGCGCGGATGCGCCGCCGACGCGCGATGTGTTGGCCGCGGCGTTGCTGGGCGCGTGGCTACAGGCGCTCGACCTGTTCGATCGGGAAGGCCTCGCGCCGTTCCGCGAGCGCTACGCACGCATCGACGCGCTTGAAGGTGCGGCGGTGGAGATCCACACCGGCAACGAAACGCTGCACGGCGTCGCCGCCGGCATCGAGGACGACGGCGCGCTGCGCGTGCGCGTGGACGGCGCCATGTGCGCCTTCCACGCGGGCGAGGTCAGCGTGCGCAGAGGGGACATCGCATGAACACCTGGCTGTTCGATCTTGGCAACACCCGGCTGAAGTTCGCGCCACTCGACGGCGATGGCCGCATCGGTGCGGTGCAGGGCACGTCCCATGTCGAGGGCGGGTTCGATCCCGAATGGCTCGAAGAGCTGCCCGCGCGTATCGATGTCGCGATCGTCGCCAGCGTCGCGGCGCCGGCGCTGCGGATGATCCTGCTCGATGCGCTGGCCGCGCGCGGCGCGCAGGTGCAGCTGGCGCATACGCTGCCCGCGCTCGACGGCTTGAGAATCGCCTATGCCGATCCGTCGCGGTTCGGCGTCGACCGGTTCCTCGCGCTGCTGTCCGCGCATGCCGACGGCGCGCCGGCGCTGGTGGTCGGCGTCGGCACCGCGCTGACCGTCGATCTGATCGACGGCGACGGGCGCCACCTCGGCGGGCGGATCGCACCGTCGCCGACGCTGATGCGCGAGGCCCTGCACCGGCGCGTCGCCCAGCTCGCGCCGAGCGGTGGCGGCTATGTCGAATTCGCCGACGACACCGACGACGCACTGGTGTCGGGCTGCGAAGGCGCGGCGCTCGGCCTGGTCGAACGCAGCCTGGTGGAGGCCACCGCGCAGCTCGGTGCGCGACCGCGCCTGCTGCTGCACGGCGGCGGCGGAGAGGCCTTGCGCGGTCGGCTGCCGGAGGCGCAGTGGCGCGCCGACCTGGTGCTGCACGGGCTCGCGCGCTGGCATCGCGCCAGTGCCGGCCTCGCCGCGCCGGAAGGGTGAGGGCGTGGCATCAGGCCCCGCACACGTCGCGTCGGTCCGGGGCAGCGTCAGGTCATGGTGCGCCGCGCCTGCCCGGTCGTCAGGTCGAGACGCGTTGCGTCGGCTGGCGCGGTCCAGATAATCTGGAGGGCCACGCCTGCGCGCAGCGGTTCGGCGTCATCACTCGGGCCTGGACGGACGTCCAGTTCCTCGCGCTTCCTTGATCCGGGCACGCGCAGGCGTGGTCGACATGCCCGGGGACTGACGACACGTCCTAGAATCGCGTCATGCTGCTGCGCGCGACCGTCGTTCTGCTGGTGATCCTCAACTTCGGGGTTGCGGTGTGGTGGGCCGTGCGCGGCGCGCCGGGCGATGCCGCCGCGCTGGTCGATACCGGACCCGCGACGCTGCAGCTGGCCGGCGAGTCGACACCGGACGGGCCCGCCGCGCCGGCGGCGCCGCCGCGTGACGTCGTCGAACCCGACGCGGTGCCGGCGATGGAAGAAGCCGGGAACGCCGCCGTCGACGTCGCGCCGCGCGCGGCCGATCCGGCCCGATGTGTCGCCCTGGGGCCGTTCGCCGATGCGGCGACCCGCGACGCGGCGGCGGCGCAACTGGCGCCGGCGGTCGTGCGCATCGCCGCGCGCGACGTCGGCGAAACGCCGCGCGGCTGGCGCGTGTGGATGGCGCCGCTGGCGGACCGCGCCGCGGCCGATGCGATGGTCGCGCGCCTGCTCGCGGCGGGCTTCAACGACTACTACGTGATCGCCGACGGCGCGGAAGCCAACAGCATCGCGCTGGGCCGCTTCGGCAGCGAGGCCTCGGCGCGCGCACGTGCGCAGGCGCTGCGCGCAGCCGGTTTCGAAGCCGACGCCGCGCCGCTGGGCAGCACGCTCGTGCGCCACTGGATCGACGCGATGCTGGCCGAAGGCGACACCGGCGAAGCCCTGCGCGCCCGCGTCGGGGCAGCACGGGCGGACGCGCGCGACTGCGACGCGCAACGGGATGCAGGTTAGAATTCCGCCGCGGCCCGGCCGCATGCCATGCCGGCATAGCTCAGTTGGTAGAGCAACCGCCTTGTAAGCGGTAGGTCCCCAGTTCGAATCCGGGTGCCGGCACCATCTTCAAGTTCCATGTCGTCCCAAGCTGTCCAAAACGACTCGCAGAACCCCATAAAGCCGCGGATATGCGGGTTTTTTTGTGCCAGCTCGTCCCAACCTGTCCCATTGCATCCCGGGACTCTTGGGGGCATATTGCGGGGCATCGGGGCGCGCAGGTGCCCCCGTCGAGCGGGATGCCCCCAGATGGCGGCCAACACCGGAACCCTCACTGCAGTCGCGATCCGGAACGCAAAGCCGGGCGCGAAGCCTGTGCGGCTGTTCGACGGTGGCGGCCTTTACTTGGAGGTCATGCCCACCGACTCCCGCTACTGGCGCATGAAGTACCGCTTCGCCGGCAAGGAGAAGCGATTGGCCTTCGGTGTCTATCCCGAGGTGTCGCTCGCTGAGGCCAGGACCAAGCGTGATGCGGCCCGGCTGGCCCTACGCGAGGGGCGCGATCCCGGGCTGGAAAAGAAGGTCGCCCGCCGGACGGCGCGCCTGTCGGCCGCTACGACGTTCGAAGCGGTCGCGCGCGAATGGCTGGCATCCCAGCGGCGCAAGGTGACGCCCGCGACGTACGCGAAGGCTGAGCGCGTTCTAGAGGCCAACGTGTTCCCGTGGATCGGGCATCGTCCCGTGGCCGAGATCGACGCGCCGGAGCTCCTGGCGGTCCTCAAGCGCATCGAGGCACGCGGGGCGCACGAGACCGCGCATCGGGTGCGGGCACGATTCGGCCAGGTCTTCCGCTACGCGATCGCCCATGGCACGGCGAGCCGGGATCCGTCGGCCGACCTACGTGGCGCGCTGGCGCCCGTTGTGACGCGTTCGCACGCCGCCATCACCGATCCCAAGAAGGTCGGCGACCTGCTGCGCGCGCTGGAGGGATACAGCGGCCAGTTCACGACCCGCTGCGCGCTGCAGCTAGCCCCCCTGTTCTTCGTGCGGCCCGGCGAGCTGCGCCATGCGGAATGGGCGGAGTTCGATCTGGATGCTGCCGAATGGCGCATCCCTGCCCACAAGACCAAGATGCGCGACGTCCACCTCGTACCGCTGGCCGAGCAGGCGCTGCGCATCCTGCGCGAGCTCCAACCGCTGACCGGCCGCGGCAGGTATCTGTTCCCTGGCATCCGCTCCGTGCGCGAGCCGATGTCCGAGAACACCATCAATGCCGCGCTGCGTCGTCTCGGGTTCGACAAGAACACGATGACCGGTCATGGCTTCCGCGCACTGGCCTCGACGCGCCTCAACGAGATGGGCTGGTCGCCTGACGTGATCGAGCGGCAGCTCGCGCATGCCGAACGCAACAAGGTGCGCGCCGCGTACAACCGTGCGCAGTACATGGCCGAGCGCCGAAAGATGATGCAGGCGTGGGCGGACTACGTGGATGCGCTGCGTGTCGGCGCCAGCGTGGTGCCTCTGCGGGCAGATGCCGCATGAGCCGGCCGCGGCAAATGCGACGGCTGCGTAAAGAATCGGGCTGAGCCCGGTAAAGCGGCGGAACCGGGTGTTGGCGCACCCGGCCCGCCTTCCACATCGCGACTACAAAGGAGTCGAGACATGACAGCTACAAGTTTAGCGGACCACGGCCTCGTTCTGCGGAAGCGCAAAACGCGGTGGTACACAAGCAATCTATCGCCGAAGACGGTTGATGAACTTACATTCTTCGGTAGGAATGAAGCGGGCTTTGCGAACTGGTGGAACGTCACGCTTCCAAAGACTGATTACTGGCATGCACATCAAGTGCTTGGAAGGGCTTATGCCTTTGAGCTACTTGATCTCTTGAACAACCCTGAGAGTGAGTTTCCAGAGCACATCCTCTCCTACATCGTTGGTGCACAGCTTCGCTGGCAGGGAAAAGATCCTTGCGGTGGTGCTGTCGTGCATGGCTTTCACGAAGTGCTTAGCGAATACCTCGCAACTGGCACGGCCAACCGATAGGAGATGGATCATGGCAACGCCAGTTGTAGATCCCGAACTTTGCTCGGTGATCACCTTCCCTCGTGCGAAGAAGCGCGGGAGGAAGGTCACTAAGGGGCCGAAGGCCACTGTCACAGTCATCCACGAGAGCAGCGATCCAATCACGGCTCTAACGGGTCCTATTCGATCAGTAAAGGAAGAGGAGTCCAGGCTGACTGTTCTCCTGAGGGATCGTGCGAATCGCCTCCTCGAAGAAAGAGCGCAACAAGAGGCTTGGATCGAGATGAGCGCAAATGTGCGGCGATGGCCAATCTCTGCACGCTATAGAAGCGAGGAGCTTGTCCACATTCTGAAGAAGGGCGGCGAGGATGAGGAGCCGATCCTCGACCCAGAGATTGCCGAAATGCGCCAGAGCTTCCAGAGGGACATCGCGGCGCGGCGAGACGAGATCTTGGCTGAGGCAGGGCATTCGGCGAAGTGACCGTCGGCCGGTCAATGAGCTTTGCATCATTTCTCCATTCCCGACCGATAGGAAAGCGATCATGGCAAATGAAATTTGTAGCAACGAACTCTTCAGCGGATGGATGACGAACTACGGTCTTGGCGATGACGGATTCAAATTTTGTCTGTGGGTCGAACGTGACGGGAAGGTTTGCGAGCGGCATGACATCGACATCCGCGACCTGCCACGCCGTCCGGATCTGCTAGCACGGATGCCTGAGGAATGGCGGGAACGATTCATTCCAGTCGCAAGGGAGGCGGCCAGTGTTGGTCGAGAGGTGTCGTCATGAGCAACGCCATCAATGCGTTTCTGCGGGAAGAACTCAAAGACATCCTCTTGGAGGCGTGGAGGGAGAAACACTCTGAGGTTGTGTTCACAGGCGAGATGTTCTCCACTGATGCGCTCGATATTGCGCGGGCGTACGAGCGTGCGAATGGCAACGGGCAACAAGCGCTGAGGGCCGTGGTGGAAAGTTGGGGGAAAGCGTCATGACGGCGCAAGTTGTCCGGCTCCCCAACAATTGTTCATTGCCGCCGCCGATGACCGAGAGGCAACGGCGTCATGAACGCATGGCCGAACTGATCTATGAGAGGGCTCAACGCAACGGCGTTGAGTGCTCAATGGAGAAGGCCCGCGCCTCATTGACACAGGCGCTTCTGAGTATGGAGCGATGACCACCAAGCGACCAACGAAGAGTGCCCCTGCGAAAGTGAGGGCAATGATGGAAGCAGTAATTGCCAGTTGGGAGTAGTAGCGATGACTGGAAGAATCGTCCCATTTCCAAGCGACAGAGTGCCCGTGATTTCGCCCAACTTGGACCCAAGGCTGCAGCGCCTCGCGCGATTGCTATCCGAAGCCGTCGACAAGGAAACAGGGTTGCCAGTAGGCGAGGCGGAAGGGATGCAGATGGCTCGCAGGGCCATCCTTCTGATCGCGGAAAGGCGTGCGCAGGTAGAACCTGAGGACAAGGACCGAACTAGATGGCCAAGAACGTGAACATGCTCGCCAAGCTAACGGATGCCGCACGGGTTACGTCTGCGGAACCTCAAACGGCTAACGGGGATGCTTCCGATTCGTCGAGAGTTGACGATCAAGAGTACGCGCGCCTGCTACTCCGAAGAGCAGACAGAATCCGAGCATGGGCTAGTCGTCAAGCCCAACAGCACGTGATCGATGAGTTCTCCTGGGCGGTCGTCATGCTCTTGGAGAAACGGAAAACCGACAGGCTCAGGAAGCAAGTTGATGCAATAAAGACGCCAACAGGACCAATCTCGTCGAGAGTCTAGATGCGTACCGACGAACAGCGATGAGCTTCGCTCGTGATCTTGGTCGCCAAGAGGAACACCACAGGAAGGGTGGCATTGCTAGACACGCCAAAGATCCGAAGCAAGTCGCGAAGGCTGGCGCTCTCGATCTTTGGAAGGAGCGTCAGGAGGGTAAGCAGCCCAAACTGCGAACGGTGGAGCAGTACGCGACCGAAGTGATGCGGCGTTGGCCAATTCTGACCAGCTCGAAGGTCATCTGTGGTTGGTCCGCGAAATGGACCAGAGAACTGAAGGAAGGAGGAACCCCAGTCTGCTAGCAGGCTTCCAATCTTGCTAGCAGATTGGCTCAGACGGTTGGAGTACGCCATAGCTTAGACATCGCTGCATCCCGCAGCGGCCCCTGTCATCCGGCAAGGGCCAGAATTTCAGGGAGGCAACGATGTCCCACAATGCTACCCACGCGCCGGATGCTGGTGCCCTAGCTCTGGAGCGACTGCCCGCCGTCAAGGCCCGCACCGGTCTATCCAGGACCGAGATCTACCGCAGGATTGCGTTTGGTCAGTTTCCCGCCCCGGTAAAGCTCGGGGCGCGTGCTAGCGCTTGGATCGCTGGCGAAGTAGATGGCTGGATTCGCGACCGGATTGATGAGCGAAAGGCGGTGACTCAGTGAGCGCCGTTGTTGACCAGCTAAAAGCGCTGTATCGGCCGGATGCGGGCGTGTCTCACTCCGGGCTGGTAAATGTCGCTGACGCTCTGCAGTCGCAGCTCATCGGGCTCGCAGAAGACCCCACTGTAGAGCGCTGCGAAGCTGTCGCGGCCAACCTCGATGGCGCGAGGCGTGCAGTGCTACGGGTCCAGGAGTCCCTCGCTGCCGCGCAGGAGGTGCCGCATGAAGGCTACCTCTAAAGCGCAAAACCCGGCTGGCGGGCCGGGTTCTGCAGGTGCATTCGCGGGCAGCGGGATGCAGGCCAATCATACCGAACCCAGCGCACGCGGCAAGGCATTCGCGAGAGCCGCCAAGCGCCGCGATCGGGGTCTTGCGTCCAGCAATCGGCACGCCGAGGAACATGCGCCGGGCTGGACGGACCGTGCTCTCTGCATGCTGGAACGCTTCACGAGCGACCACGCATCGCCTTGGACCTGCGAGCAGTTCAGGGCGTGGGCCGAGGTTGAGGGGCTCGACAGCCCGCCGGAGAAGCGCGCGTTCGGAGCGGTGATCCAAGGCGGCTTGCGTGCGGGATGGTTCGTGCGTGTGGGCTATGCGCCCGCAGCGTCCAGCAACTTCGGTGCTAAGCCGCTCTATCAGGCAGCGCGCGCATGACGGGCGCGAACGTGGAGACACTTCTGGGGCGCTTGGAGGCCGTGCAGGCTTCCGGCAAGGGCTGGCGGGCCAAGTGCCCGGCCTGCGGCGGACGGAGCCGGAAACTCAGCGTCACCGAAGGCGATGACGGCCGGCTGCTCGTTCACTGCTTCGGTGGCTGTGAGGCAGGCGAGGTCGTGCAAGCTGCGGGCCTCTCGCTGGTCGATCTGTTCCCGGAACGTCTGCCAGCGGACACGCCGGAAGATCGCCGCCGCGCACGATTGGCTGCGCGCGAGACGCAATGGGGCGCTGCCATTGAAATGCTGGAGCATGAGGCGCTGATCATTCGCATTGCGGGGCAGCAGCTCACGAGTGGGCATGTCCTGACGGCAGATGACGACGAGCGTTTGGCTCTGGCCGTGAAACGCGTCGAGGAAGCACGCGCGATTCTCCGCCCCTATCGGCCCAATTGGCGGCCAACGGCGGTGGCCTCGTGACGCCCTCGTCTCTTGAAGCTAGAGCCGAGCGTATCGCGGCGATGGAGCGCTCCTGCGATCCGCGGGACGAGGTGCTGGCGGACGTCTATTCGGGAAGCTGGATTGGCTCGACTGCAGAGGCACACCGGCGGGCAGCGGGACTCGCGGAAACACTCCGTGGGCAGCTCACCCCTTGGAGCCAAGACGAGCTTGATGCGGCGCGCGAGCCGTGGCCACACGCATTCCAGGAACGACACACCGGCCTTTTCCCTTCCGGGGAGGTGAGCATCCTGGCTGCCGCCGGGCGTGAGGGTAAGACCACCGTCAAGATCGGGATCGCGGTTGCGATGGTCACTCACCATACCTTGGCGGGTGGCCTAATCTCTCAGCCGGACCGGAGCGTGGTCGTCTACTCCGCGGAGGATGATCGAGCGCAGTACGCGCGCAAGGTCGCTGCCCAGATCGCGTGTCTCGGATCCGGCGATGCAACGCGTGTTCGGGAGCGGCTGCTGGTTCCCAACCTCGACGACGCTGGGCTCGTGGCCGCCAAGACGCTGGTGATGGTGCTGGACGGCCAGCCGCTACCGACTGGCACGGTCGAGGCCATCATCGAAGCTCTCCAGCCGCTGACAGAATCGGTCACGCCCCTTGGGCTTCTGATCTTCGAGACGGCCAGCACTCTGTCGGATGCCGAGGAGTCGAATCCAGGCTTCCGCGTGCTGGTGCTGGCGCTCAAGCGCATCGCCCGCGAACTGAAGGTGCCCGTCGTCCTGTCGCACCACGTGTCGCAGGCGTCGCTGGCGAACCTGGCGGACCTCGGCGTATCGACCACGGACATCCGTGGCGGCACTGCGCTGGTCAACAACGCCAGGCAGACGGGCCTCCTTGTGAACCTTGGGAGCAACGACGACCCATTCCCCGAGAGCGATGCACGGACGGTCCTGCGGGAGATGGCAGCGCCCGGACGGACCGAGCGGATCACGGCGCTGATCTCTCTGGATAGCTCTAAGGGCATCACGCCGCCACCGATCTTCTTCCGATGGGTCAACACCGATTGGGGGCCTGCGGCGGTCGAGATCAATGCGCCCCCGGAACTTGCTGATCGGTCGTGGCGGAAGGTGCACGAGATGGTGCGGGCGCGACGGGCCGGGATCCGTTCCGAGGCCAAGGACGAGGTTAAGCGCGCTGCTGCCGATGCCTACATGCAGGAAGTCGTTCGGATCGTCTATGACCTGCAAGCCCAAGGCGAGTTGCCGACCTGTCGGAAGGTCTCGACAGGTGCCGGCAAAGGAGCCGACTGGGCCAAGCCCCACCTGTCGCAAGCAGTGAAGTGCGGACGACTTGTCATGTCGCTCGAGAAGGTGCCGCGCACCCAAGGGCAGACGGCTGTTTACCGCGTTCCGCACCTGTCGGAGTCGACACCATGATCCGACAGGTCGATCCATCGCAACCGCTTGATAGCGCGGTTTCTGCACCCGTCGGCACCCGACAGGTCAGCCGACAAGTAGTGGAGGAGGTCGAGTCGGGCTTCCGCTCTCTTCAGGCGGAGACCGACCGTCCTACTCGACTACTCGTCGGTTCCTATAGGGGTATGGGGAACCGACGAGTAGTAGTCGGAGCGGGGAAGCTCGCAATCTCTTCTCGCATCGCAGGCGTGCGCGGGCGCGCGTTTGTGTTTGGCTCCCCTCCGGCTCTTCTGCGACATGTACGCGCGTACACGCGCGCGAGGTTCTCAATCGGCCGTCCGGAATTAATGGGCACGACTACGCGCGTGCGTATGACTTTGATGCTCGCGGACAAGTACGCGCACGCGCGTATGAGTCTGGCCGGCTGCTCGCGAGTTCTGTCAGTCCCTAAAGGAGGACACGACTGATGACGGATGGTTATCTGTCCCGAGATCGTGAGTACTTGGCTGGTCTCCAGCGCGCGCGGCGCAAGTCCATGACCAGGGTCGACTACATGCCCGGCAGGGAGGCGCTGGCCGTGATTGAGGCCAAGCGGAGGAAAGAACGGCCGGGCAGTTCGGCGGCAACGAACAGCGCGGTCATCGACGCCATCGTGACCGAATGGGCCGATCTGACCGGAATAAATTACAGCGCGATAGAGAAGCCCATGAGTCTGGCGAAACGCAAGGATCCTGAGCGTTCCGCGCGTGCCCGTATGACTCTGGCGCATTCAGTGCCGGACAAATCAACTCAGCGCGTCCTCTGCGGTGCCAAGCGGCACCGTGATGGTCAGCCCTGCCAAGCCAAGAGTGAGCCTGGCAAGCAGCGGTGCAGGTTCCACGGCGGCAGGAGCACCGGGCCCAAGACTGAGGAGGGAAAGCGGCGCGTGACGCTCAATCTTCCACGGAGGGGAGCGCCGGATGGACATTGAGGTCCAGCAGGATTTCACCCTTCGGAAGCTGGTTGCCGAGCAAGCAATGTGCGAGCCAACGGTCGCATGGTGGCTCGAGCATGAGCTGTGGTGCCCCATCAATGCTGCAGGCGAGTGCGCATGCTGCGGCGTGCTCTGGTTTCGAGGATTCAGGGCAGTGACCGGGGTGAACTTGGCGTTGTCGCCAATCGTCTTTCCGTTGAACTGAGGATCCGACATGCACGCATCGGATCTTTCGGGCTGGTGTCTCAGGCCACTTCTCGACCAAGCCGCGGCGCTTTCCTTCATGCGAGAGGGGATCCACGACGTTCGACCGGCACTTCTGCTGCTCTTCCATGCGGGTGATGCGACGCAGGCCAAGGCGGTGGCCGATCACGGCTTCAGATACCTCGCCGCGTATGCCGATGCCAGAGGACTCCGGGCATCGGAAGAAGCGTTGTGGATCGCCGCGCTCGATGCGCTTCTGGTCTGCTGGCGACGTCGAGCACCGGAACCAGTATCGGTGCGATCGCGTCAGTTGCGTATGCGGAATGGCACCTTCTACGAACTCCGGACGGCAGCGGACAACATGTACCGCGCACGTCTGCACGAGGCGCGCGTGCGCTTTGCTTCGGGAACGATTTACACCGGCAGATCGCTATTCTCAAAGAAAGGGTTGGGAATTCCTGCGCGAGCAGAAGGACGGCCCTGTACCGACCTCAGCCTAGCTGCTTGAGGGTCCTCTCGTGATGTGCTGCCCCGTGGATGGAGTCGTGTCCGTCCCCGGGGCTGGGGAACGAACTTGCTTCAAGTCATCGACAGCTTCCTGCCGGCATCGGTCCGGCAGGAGGGCCTGCGCGCGTCCTACGAGGATTGGTCTGCGCCGGACGGCGAAATCTACAAGCGCATCGCCATCTGTGAGGTGCCGGGCCTCTGTGATGCGATCGAGGCGCAGGTCGGCGCCGTCGACATGCTTGGCATGGGCTACCGCCTGAACTTCGGTGGCGAGCTGCCGAACGCGGCGATCCACTCCGATATGGGCTGGGGCACGCATGCCGCGGTCGTCTACCTCAGCGAAGGCGAGGGCGGGACGGCCTTCTGGCGCCACAAGGCGACGGGAGCGGAACGGCTTGATCCTGGCGACGTGGACCTGTTCGACCAGATCAAGGACGACTGGAACGACGAGATGAAGTGGGAGATGGCCCGCCTCGTCGAGATGCAGATCGGCCGCGGCCTGATCTACGAGAGCGCTCGGTTCCACTCCCGCTATCCCTTCCCCGCCTTCGGCACCGGCCCTGACGACGGCCGGCTGGTTGCGGTCGCGTTCTTCACTCCGAGGTAAGCATGCAGGTCAGACAAGCCACTGAGCGCGATGTCCCGGAAATCGTGCGGATGAGCCGTGCGTTCTACGCCACGACGACGTATCGCGGATACGCGGACTTCGACGAGGCCACGGTCACGGCACTGGCGGAAACGCTCGTCCGCGACCACGTGATGCTGGTGGCCGAGGTGGGCGGACAAGTCGCCGGCATGGCCGGACTGTTCGTCGTGCCCTTCATGTTTAACCACAGCCACCGGATGGCGCATGAGGTCGTCTGGTACGTCGATCCCGAGGCGCAGGGCGCAGGTGCAGGCAAGGCGTTGCTAGCCGCCATCGAGCCTGCGTGCCGCGAAAAGGGCGCCACGGGAATTTTCATGATCCACCTGGCGAACAGCCCGCCGCAGGCCGCGGAAATCTATCAGCGCATGGGCTATGCGCATTCCGAAACCGTCTATGTGAGGACGCTCTGATGGGTGCAGTGACAGCAGCAGCGATTGGCGCAGCGGGCGCCGTAGGGGCGGCAAAGATGTCTTCCGACGCGTCCAAGAAGGCTATGAACGCGCAGACGGCAGGCGCCAACGCCGGAATCGACGAGCAGCGCCGACAGTTCGACACATTCCAGCAGAACATCAATCCATATCTCGAATCGGGGCAGAACGCGCTAGCCGGGTTGACTGCGCTGAATTCCGGCGACTACTCGGGCTTCAACCAGTCGCCGGACTACCTGTGGGCACAGCAGCAGGGATTGCAGGGGCTCGATAGATCAGCAGCAGCGCGCGGCAGCGTGAACAGCGGCGGGCACCAAGCTGATCTTCTGAACTACTCGCAAGGTCTGGCATCCCAGCAACTCGGCAATTACCGAAACGCCTTGGCGGGTATGGCGAACATGGGCCAGAACGCAGCAGTCGGCGCGGGTTCGATGGGGCAGCAGAGTGCGAATGCTCTCGGCAACCTGTTTGCAGGACAGGGTCAGGCGCAGGCGACCGGCGCCATCAACCAGTCGAATGCCTGGGGGAACGCTCTAGCCGGGCTCTCCAGTGCCGCGAATCAATACGCTGGGCAGCGCCAGAGCAGCTATCAGGACGTTTCAAATCCGTACGCGTCTGGTGTGCTGAGTGCCAACAAGGTGCAAGTGGGCAACCAAACCAAGCGCGGAGGCTGGTGACATGGCAGAACTCAAGCACTACGACATCGTTGGCGCAGGGCAGAACGGCTTCGCCTTCGGCACGCAGCAGCGCCTACAGCGCGAGGGTGAGCAGCGACAGAACGCCTTGGCGAGTCTGTCCGCCCAAGCCTACGGCGCGGCTCCCGACCAGCGGCAGGGCATCGTCCAGCAGGTCGTCGGTACTGACCCGGAAGCCGGATTCGCGCTCAACAAGAATCTTGGCTACGACGATGATCGTCGGACACGGACGATGGTCAACATGGCGAAGATGCTGACGACCTCCCCAGAGGAGGCTCGCCCTGCGCTCTATCAGCGCATGTCCGCGCAATTCGGACAGATGGGCATGCAGGGCTTCCCGCCGGACTACACCCCGGAAACCAAAGACCTGATCCTCGGCACGGCGCAGTCGCTCTTGCAGGCGTACAGCGGCAACGTGCAGGACAGCACGCCGGCCGACATCCGATCGCTACAGATCCTTCGCGACAATCCCGAGCTTGCCGAACTCGATCGCAACCGCCGGCAGTACAGCGGCATGATTCCCAAGATGGTGCAGACCTCGGAGGGTATCGGCTGGGGTACGCCCGGCGCCGGCATCCAGCTTGCGCCGATGCAAGGCATGGCAGGTCAAGGTGCATCCGCACCCGCCCCCGGCCTGTACAACACCCCGTACGGCCAAGCCGTCATTGACGACGCGCTGACGCCGGAGCAATGGCAGCTTGTCCAGGCCGATATGGCTGCGGGTGGCGGGTCCGATCACTACCAGCTACCGAACCGGGATGTGCCACCGCAACAGTTCAACACCTCTTCCCCGGTCGTCGCGCAGCCGTATCAGGCGCCTGTGCGCGACACCATCCCGTCCGGCTACCGTACAACGCCCAGCGGCGACCTCGAGCCAATTCCCGGCGGCCCGGCCGACAAGCCGGATGCCCAGTCCAAGCCGCTGCCGCCGAGCGTTCTTCGTCTCCGCCGAGAATCGCGTGAGGCGCTGTCAGTCGCCGACGGGATGGGCCAGGAGATCGAAGGCGTGCTGCAGCAGATCAGGTCCGGTGACATCAACCTCGGTCCTGCGAACAACCTAATGTACCGCGGCCTCAACGCTGCCGGCACGAGCACTCCGGCATCCCGCGCCTACCAAGGCATGCGCAGCACTTTCGAGAAGATGCGCAACGACTCACTGCGGCTGAACAACGGTGTGCAGACCGAAGGTGATGCACAGCGCGCGTGGAACGAGCTACTCGGCAACTTGAACGACAACCAAAACGTTGCACAGCAGCTTGAGCGCATCCAGCGGATCAACCAGCGCGCTATCCAACTCCACATGGAGAACCTCGACGAGATCGACGCGGAGTACGGCAGCCGTACCGCGCCCGCCCAGAGGCAGACCCGTGCGGACTACGAAGCGCTGCCCCGTGGAGCGCTCTACATCGCGCCGGACGGCTCGCAGCGGAGGAAGCCCTGATGTCGGCACAGTCGGCGAACTGGTGGGAGCAGGATGAGCTGGTGGCGCCCGCTCCGGCGAAGCCTGCGTCAATGGCTGCGCCCGCCTCGGACAACTGGTGGGAAGCCGACGAGATCGTCGCTCCTTCCGGTCGGCAAGCTGACGGGCTCGAGATCGACATCGTGGGAGGCACGCGAGAGTCCGCCGCAAGCCGGCAGGTGGATCCGCAGCAGCAGGGTGGTGGCGATCGGCGCGGCTATGGCCTTGGTGCTCGCTCTGTCGTGCAAGGTGCAGGCTCGCTACTGGGCGCCCTGGGCGGCGACGCCTTCAACGCCTACGTTGCTACGCCGATCGAGCGTGCGCTGACGGGGCGTAACGTGCAGCCGCAGTCGTACCGTGAGGCTGGTGCTCGGCTGGCGGATAGCGCCGGCCTCCCAACGCCCCAGAACGGTCGCGAGCGAGTCCTGAGCGACGTCGGCGAGGCGCTGACTGGCACGGGCCTGACAATGGGGGTCGGCGGTGGAGTCAATGCGCTGGCGCAGATAGGCGGTCGTGGAGTCACTTCAGCGCCGGCAAACGCGAACCGTCTTGCCCAGTTGCTGACCGCTCAGCCCGGCTTACAGACGGCCAGCACAGTGACCGGTGCTGGCGCCTCTGCGGTGACGCGCGAGTCGGGCGGTACGCAGGGGCAGCAGCTTGCAGCAGGGCTCGCGGGTGCAGTGGCGCCATCGGCCGCTCGGATTGGAGCTCCGGCAGTTGCGGCGGGTGCTCTGAGTGGGAGTGTGCCGGAGCAAAGGAAAGCGCTAGCTCGGCAGGCCCAGACGATGGGAATTCATCTGACGCCAGCACAGCTCAGCGACAGCCGCTTCCTCAAGTGGGCTCAATCCATGCTCCGCAGCGTGCCCTTCACGGGTGCGCAGGGGCGCCACCAGAACCAGGTACAGCAGTTCAATCGACAGCTCGCACGCGAGATTGGAGAGGAAGCCGACAACATTGGACCCGATGTGTACGCCCGGGCCCGAGACAGGCAGTCGGCTACCTTCGACGCACTGACCGAACGCAATGCGATGAAGGTGGATGACCAGCTTGTCAGAAGCCTGAGCAACATCAGCAACAACTCGAAGATGGCTGGCTCGCAGATACAGAACGAGGTGGAGTCCGCCATCGACGCGCTCTACTCGCAAGCGGTGACCGGATCGAACGGGGTAGTGGTCCCAGGCGCCGCTTATCAGGCGTTCGACGCGCAGTTGAACAGCATCATCAAGAACGGTGGATCTACGGCCCATTTCCTGGGCAACGTCCAGTCCGCCGTCCGCAGGGCCATGGACAAGTCGATCTCGCCACAGGACGCGACGGCCTGGCGCGAGCTTCGTCGTGAGTACGGCAGCCGGAAAGCCCTGACGCCGTTGGTGGCCAAGGCGTCAGAAGGTCAGATCCCGCCAGCGCAGGTGCTCGGCGCGGTTTCGTCGACTAGGGCGGGCAAGGAGGCTATGGCATCCGGCCGGCGAGGCAACATCGGTGATCTGGCTCGGATCGGGCAACTGATGAAAGAGCCGCCCAGTTCGGGAACTGCCGAGCGTGGTTTCGTTGGGACAATGCTGGGCGCAGGCGCCTACGTCGATCCGGTATCGGGCACTCTGACCGCCGGAGCCTTGAACTTGTTGAGCAGGGGCGTAGACAGCCAATCGCTCGGGCGGTTGATGATCCAGGAGAATCCGGGGCTGACTCCGGAGGTGGTCGAGCAGATCATCGCTCGATCGTTAGTCCCAGCTACGGTCTCCACCCAAGGCCGATGAGCGAACTTGCTCACGAAGGGCTGCAACCTCGCGTTTCAGCTCTTCGACCGACCGGCTGAGCGACACGATCGTGACCACGGCATAGATGCCGCCGAGTACCACGACGACCGCGAACATCGAGACATCTCGTGAGGGCGGGAAGAGGGTGCGTGCGAGGTAGATCAACCCCGCCGCACCTGCCAACGCCGCAATGGCGGCCGCCCATCTGCCAATAGCTTTCAGGTTGTGGCGGACCTCTGATCCACCATAGAGGCGGTTCCTGATCTCCGCCGCGGCCTGCTCTTCAATCCATGTCTTCTTTGCCATCTCAACTTCTCCCGATTTGGCGAGCTATACGGGTCAGCCTGTTGGTAAGGTCTGATCTGTCTTCAGAGGAGGCTTTTAGTAGGCCGTCACGCTGTCTACAACGCACCCGGGGACAGGAATTCCCGAGTAAACCTACCCGCCCGCTCCATCAGGGCATCTGTACATCACAAAGTAACCGTCGTTGGTCATGGGTCGATGCTGAATCGTCTGCGGCTGGTTCAGAGCTCTCATCTCCGCATCGTGACGCTCTCTCTCAATCCGCATCCTCTGGCCTTCTGCGTAGCCTCTTTGTGCCGCTCCAGCAATGTCGTAATGCTGGATCTGTACTGGTTGAATCTGACTTGGTTGCGTCGGTGGCGCGGGCGCAAAAACAGGTTGTTGGACGTTAGCAACGCACGCTCCATCCATTCCTGTCACCGCCTGCTGACAGGCGCTAAGACTGTAGTAGTGGCACTGTGAGCCCATAGCGGTGACCGCGCAGAACGGTGATTGAGCTTGCGCGTGTGAGGTGGTGCCCGCCGCCATGGCAAGCGCGAACAGCGCTGCGATCGCTCGTTTCATTCTTAAACACTCCCCCTTGCTGAACTCTTATCCTAACGCTGCTACCTTCTGAGGGTACGATTGGGCGACAACGAGCAATATCGACCTCGGAGTAAATATGAGCTGGAATCCAAGCAGGGAAGGCCCCGACCGAAACGACGACGGCCTCGGTAGGAAGCATGGTGAGACCCCACCGTTTCGATCGATACCGGATCGCCAGCCGGAGCAAGAGCAGCCGGCGCGAGACGATGACGATTGAGGGCTAGATGACTGTCTACAACCCGCCGCGCGACAAGGACGAAGCAATCCGTGACTTGGATTACGTCATTCGACTGAGCCAACGGCATCAGCGGTTATACAACCGTATCGCTGGCTTGATGCGATTTCTCGAGCTACTCGGTGGTAGCGCAGGTATCGCGGTTGCCATTAGCGGGTCGCCGGGTGCGTTAAAGGCGGCCGGCGCCATCCTTGCCGTGATCGCTTGTTCCAACTTTGCCTTCGATCCTAGCGGCAGAGCCCGCGATCATCTTCGTACCGGCCAGGACTACCGGAAAGTGAGAGCGCGAGTTGCCGATCTCGACCACGGCGAAATAGACAGGCGGCGGAATCTGATTTTGGAGCCCGATTACATTGAAGGTCTTCGAGCGCCGAGCTGGAACGAGATGATGAGGACGCATGGATTTTCGGCGAGCGCGCGGCCGCTTTCGAAGTGGCAACGCTTCATGGCAGCCATCGCCTGACGGCAAATGCCTTAGTCAGTTGGCGCCATCCCATGCTCATAGCCGGGACCGCGGGTGAGCAGCACGACGATCATGGAGCATAACTGCAGCTTGTCGACGAGCGAGATCAGATCGTCAGGATCTTTCCCGTGCATGGCGGCGCGGAGCTCTCGGTTGTTCCAGACGACTGGACCCCTAAAGCGTGCGTCGAGGCGCCATGTGCCATCGTGGGAATACGCATTGCGCATGTGCCGAGCCATCAGCATAGGCGGGGCGTCACCCAACTCTTCTTTCCGTCCGTTGCGCAAAGCGAATCCCCACGCCGCATCGATTGTCGAGATCACCATCTGTTTCGCTACTTGCTTGACCACTCGCTCGGCCCACGGATCCAGTTCATGAGCTTGGAACGTTAGCGAGTAGCCGATGCCCGGCCCATCGAAGCCCTGGAAGGCAATCTCGTTGCCCCGCAAGTGCACAGTGAATTCCTCGCCAACATCATGCGGATTCGCAAGGTAGCGGTAGCCCGCCAGTGCGTGGAAGAGCGTGTATCGGCTGAGCTGTATTTGTTCCAGCGTCGAGGCTAGGTCTTCCTGCTCGGTCATAGCCCCCGACTCCATTCACGCCCAGCAGGCATCATTCAGATGATAGCCGTACCCTAACAACTCCTAACGCTTGGGCATCGCCGCGCGCGCCCAGCCCGCCGCCAGCTCAAACGCAGCCTGCGGGTCAGCGACCTTGGCGAACGCCTCCTTGCTGCCAACCTCGAACGTACCGTCTTCGGCTAGCTGCACGGCGGCTAGCACGATTGATCTCTCAGCGGTGACCGGTAAGCCTCCCACAGAGTGCGATCGAAGTGCTCGCTGCGAAGAGGGTTCCGCCAGCCGGTCCACTGGATCGGGTCCGTACAGAAGACGGGGAGCGCGTCCAAGCCATCCGGCAGAATCACGGTGGGCTCTTTCGAGCGCTGGAGCGCGGCGCGATGGGCTGATCTGGATGGCATGCCGGCGATGATCCGGGCATGGGTCGCACGGATCGCGACAGGGTCTAGCTGCCGCAGTAGAACGAGAGTAGGGTTCTCGGTGGCACCGAACTCTGGAGCGCTGACGTGTTGATCATTGAACACTCGACCGGAGTCTTCAGTCACCGGCACCCAAAGTCGCTGAGCAAGCTGCCCCATCTGCAGTACGTGGGCGGCGATGTCTCGCGTCCGTATTTTGAAATCCGTCTCCCAGACGGGCAGGTGGAGACACTGCGCTTCGGCGATCTGGAAGAGGCGATGGAAACCGAGCGTCGCGCCGAGGACGCGATCTACCCGGAACCGAACTACAGTTGAGGATCGTCGAGCGAGATCAGCGTTGATGACCGAAAGGCTGCTGACACTGGCCCAGGCTGCCGATCGGTGCGAGTGCAGCCCGAAGACCCTGCGCCGGGCGATAGATTCTGGCGACCTTGTGGCGGTTCGGCTCGGCGAAGGCCCCAAGTCCGACCGCATCCACCCCGCCGATCTCAATGCCTTTTGGGCGAGCCGACGAACTGTTGAGATGCCGGCGGCCAAGTCGCCAAGAGCAGAGATGCTATTGCAGGTTTCTGGAGCCGACGAACACGTGGTGGCGTTGCTGGCAGCCGCCTCACGGAAGAGGTAGAGAAGCGGTGTGCGCTGGCCTGAGGGCTGGCAGAGCGCGCACTTGGGAGGTCAGGCCGTGGGCACCAACGTGGGGTCGCGCTGGCGGATTCCGCGGATCCCGGCGTGTACCGCCCGGCGATGTGTCAGTGCAAGTCCGGCGCAGGTCGTTAAGGTTCGGACGTTCCCGCCGAACTAGACTGCCCAAAATTAACGCCGCGCCGCCAGTTTGCGTTTAAGCTGTGCTGTCCTGCTAGGCTCTGGCACACGCGTGCATGGATGGATCCCTGTGACCCAGGCAGCTCCACAAACTGTCTTCAACGACCGTCTCTCCGACGTCGTCGACGCCATCTACGATCCCCCGGGTGAGTTCGCGTTGAGAGGGCTGCGCCGCGACATCGAATCTCTCAAGCGCGTGGACTCTAGTGGTTACTACGAACTGTCTGCGCATCTGATGCTGGCGGCGGGCAAGCTTGACGATGCTGACGAGGAGTACAGCCGAGCCTTTCGGATCGCGCCTGGTCAAGTAGATGTCGTCGTTCGGTATCTGACTGCATTAAGCGCGTCCAACCAATCGCAAAAATTGCGTGATCGTTTTAACCAGTATTGGGAAACGATCCGCATGGATCCAGCCGCGTTGCGCCACTGCCGCGGGCTCTTAGGCGGCCATGGATGGATCGAAACTCAGAAGCGAGTGGACCCGGAGCTGGCCAAGATGAAGGTTGCGCCTGCGTGTCAACACGAGGGGTTGGAAGGGTTTGATTCAATGCTCGCGAATCAGGTCTCTGAGGAAGAAGTCGCGGCAGTTGTTACTTACTGCCGCGAGTTCCTCTATGCGCGAAGGCTTGCGCCGCACTGTATTCATTCTCATGTCGTACCAGACGGGTTCGGCGACAGTCGGCTTATGTATACATACTTCGTGGAGACGACCACGGAGCATGCTGGCCAAGTCGAGTGGGACCTCTTCGAAGCGCTTGCAGAAAAGGAATTTAGTGCCGACTCCAAGGGAGTACTGGTGACGGCTGTTGTTGCGTCCAGGGAAGATAAAAGTGCCCGTATCTCCAACTGACCTTCGTGATCTCGCCAAATCGCTCTCGAACAGCGAGAGCTGTGAGACTGAATTGCGCGCAGCTATGAGTCGCGCCTACTACGCGATCTTTCACGCTCTGCTTCCATTCGTTTCTAAACTACCCCCGTCCAGTGCGCACCGGGAACACCAGCTACACATTACCCATGAGGACTTGGCCAGACGGATCTCGGAATGGCGAGTAGAGAGCATCAGTCCAACGCTCGCGAAGAAGCGTCCGTTCGCAGCCGCAGTAGTGAAGGCTGTCGACACGTCAAGGGCCTTTAGAGAGCGCGCTGATTACCGGTTGCATGTCCACGTCACGTTGGACGAAGCCCTGCAGCAGATTGATCGAGTAGATCGCGTCTTTCGGGCCTTAGAAATGATAGAGGCCGAGATCACATCTAGCGCAGCGAACTGCGCCGAAGAGCGTCAGGCTGGTTGAGAGCCTTTGCTAACTGCTTGTGGTCGTGCCTTAAGCTTCCTAGCTAGCTAGTTTTTGCAGTGGCATTTCTTGCTTGATTCGTCATTGCCGATGCGCAGAGTAGCTATTCGCAACCGATCCCGTCCCCATCCCGGTCCAAGTGCGGCCCATAGTCGGGCTCTCCGCGTCTGACCGGCGCAGCGCCCGCTTCCCGGACTTCGGTGCAGTTGCGGTACGACCACCCTGATCCTGCTGGGGCTGCCCTAGATGGAGCGAGCTGCTGGCGCGGCGGTGCAGGGGTTGCTGGTGCCCGATGGCAGTGGTAGTCGCCGGTCTTCCGGTTGTTATGGCAGCCCTCGGCGTTCAGTCCGCCTGGATGCGCCTGTGCCGCCGTGGCCGTGACGAAGAGGAGGGCTAGGCCCGCGCTTCTATACATGATCCGTCCCTCTGATCGGATTGGTTCAGGTTCGGGAACAAGGTCCCGGCTGGTAGACTGCATACCGTGCAAGCAGCGTGCCCTAGGGGCATTTTTGGGGGCACGCTTCCGACTAGATCCGGAAGGTTTCAAGAAATTTCAATCGGTTGCCCGTGGTTTTCGAATCCGGGTGCCCACCAGTTCCGATGTCGTTCTGCGTGTGCCCGCGCCCTTCCGCGCCTCCCACGGCCACCCCGGCGTCGATGCCAGTCCCAGCCGTCGCCATGCGAGCGACGGCCGCGCATTCGCTCAGGAGAGGTCATGCAGCAGACGTATTCCCCGGTGTCGATCTTCGGCGTGCCCACCGACGTGGGCGCCGGCCGCCGTGGCGCATCGATGGGGCCCGAAGGCCTGCGCGTCGCGGGCCTGGTCGAGGCGCTGATCGCGCGCGGCGTCGATGTCGACGACCTCGGCGATCTCAAGGGCCCGAAGAATCCATGGACCGGGCCGCAGGACGGCTATCGCCACCTCGAGCAGGTGGTCGCCTGGAACCGCGCCGTGCTCGAGGCGTCCAGTACGGAACTCGCACGCGGGCGCATGCCGATCATGCTCGGCGGTGACCATTGCCTGGCGATCGGTTCGATCGCCGCGGTCGCCAACCACTGCCGCGCGAACGGCCGCAAGCTGCGCGTGCTGTGGCTGGACGCGCACACCGATTTCAACACCTCGCAGATCACCCCGTCGGGCAATGTGCACGGCATGCCGGTGGCCTGCCTGTGCGGCATCGGCCCCGAGGTGCTGACGGGCATCGGCGGCGTCTCGCCGTCGATGCAGGTCGCGCAGTTCCGCCAGATCGGCATCCGTTCGGTCGATCCCGACGAGAAGCGCCTGGTCAAGGAACACGGTCTCGACATCTACGACATGCGCTACATCGACGAGGTCGGCATGCGCCGGGTGGTCGAGGAGGCGCTCGACGGTCTCGACGACGACACCCACTTGCACGTGAGCTTCGACGTCGACGTGCTCGATCCGACGATCGCGCCCGGCACGGGCACACCTGTGCCGGGCGGCATCAACTACCGCGAGGCGCAGCTGGTGATGGAGATGATCGCCGACAGCGGCCGCCTGGGTTCGCTGGACATCGTCGAGGTCAATACCGCGCTCGACCAGGGCAATGCGACTGCGGAGCTGGCGGTGGACCTGGTCGAGAGCCTGTTCGGCAAGTCCACGTTGATGCGCGACTGAGCCCGACATCTTCACGCGGCGTCTGCATCATTGAACGCGCGGTGCCGCAGGCCGGATCGATGCACGCGGCTTTCACGATGCAGGTTCCTATAGTCGCGCCATGGTTGCGGAAGTCCGCAGCTGTTCGCAACGAAACCGGAATCCCTGGAGAATCCCATGAAGCGTTTGACCGCACTGATGCTGCTCGCCATGTTCACCGTCGGCACCCTGAGCGCCTGCAACACCATGAAGGGTGCTGGCCAGGATGTGCAGAAGGTCGGCGAGAAGGTGGAAGACAGCGCCAACAAGACCGGCGGCACCACCACGCGTCCCTGATCCACGCAGTCCATCGCACGGAAAAAGGCCGGCTCTGCCGGCCTTTTTTTGTACGCGAAATCCGTGACGGATGAAGCGCTGCTCAGCGACGTGACGACGCGACTTACGAATCCTCGACCCCAGGTTGATGGGTGCGATGCGAAGGTGGCTTCGCAGCACGGAATCCGCATGCGCCATGCGTCCGCGCCGCATCCACCCGAATACAGGATCGATCGCCATGAACAAAGACATCATTGCCGGCAAGTGGACCCAGGTGAAGGGCAAGGCGCAGGCCAAGTGGGGCGACCTGACCGACGACGTGTTCGATGTCGCGGCAGGCGACAGCAAGTACCTCGCTGGCAAGCTGCAGGAGAAGTACGGCTGGGAACAGGACCGCGCCGAGCGCGAGGTCAAGGAGTTCGAGAAGTCGCTCGACGGCTGATGAAGCCTCGCGTGCGTCGCGACGCACGAATCGCTGTAATGGAACGGACCGGCTCGCGCCGGTCCGTTTGTATGTGGGGCGCCCGGAGCCACGCCGGATCAGGGATCCGGCACGAAGCCGCCCGGGAATGCCTGGGGACGACGCGCCTGTGCCCACGCGCGATGCCGGGGCAGGATGCCGCGTGACACCAGCGCATCGACGCTGTCGTAGCGCAGCATGGTGACCTGCACGGGATCGCGCGTGGCGCGTTCGAACGCGGTCGACGACACCGGCGCCCACTCCCGCGCACCATGCGCGGTGCCGATGCTCTGGCGCTCGGCGCGCATGTCGGACGCCGCGGCTTCGGATGCGACGGAGGCCGACCGCGCCTGCGAGGTCGGTGCGGGCGGCGGAGGGGATGCCGGATAGGGCGCCCGCGCTACGGCGACCGGCGGAAGCGGTGCGCGTTCGCCGAACACCGCGATGCCGATCGTGCCCACGTTGTCGGGCCGGCCGGTACGCGCCGCGTAGCTGTCGCCCAGCGCGGCGAATTCGAAGCGTGCGACGTCGGCGTGCGACTTGCGCCAGCCAGTGATCTCGGTCGTCTGCCACGGCGCGAGTACATAGCCGGTCTGCGATGGCGCGGCGGTTTCGCCGCTGACCGCATTGACGCCGTCGACCGACAGCACCACCAGCACGCGGCCGCCGGTCGTATTGGTCAGGCGGATCGCGTACGGCGCGCCCGGCATGCCGGCGATCCAGCGGTCGCCGCGATGCGAGACGGGCTGCGCGGCGCTGCCGGATTCGCGGTCGACGACCTCCATGCGGACACGCTCGTTCGCCTTGGCGGCGCGCGCCGCGTGCGCGGCGGGCAACGTCAGCAGGCTGCCGAGCAGCAGCCAGGCGACGGCGGAGCGGTAGGGGCGGGATGCGTGCATGGCGGGTCTCTCGCGGGAAGGTGTGATGACGAACGGCCCTGCGTCGCCAACGGGGTTACGGCCGGGCGCGCGCCGGCCAGCGGTTAGACTGGCGCCCTGTTTTCCGCAGCCTGCAGCCCATGTCCCAGCGTCCCCAGCGCGTCCTCACCGGCATCACCACGTCCGGCACGCCGCACCTCGGCAACTACGTCGGCGCCGTGCGTCCGGCGATCATCGCCAGCCGCGCACCGAACACCGAGAGCTTCTATTTCCTCGCCGACCTGCACAGCCTGATCAAGGCGCAGGACCCGGCGCGCACCCAGCGCTCGACGCTAGAGATCGCGGCGACGTGGCTCGCGGCAGGGCTCGATCCGGCGAAGGTGTGGTTCTACCGCCAGAGCGACGTGCCGGAGACGACCGAGCTGATGTGGCTGCTGACCTGCGTGGCCGGCAAGGGCATCCTCAACCGCGCGCATGCGTACAAGGCCGCGGTCGACAGGAACCGCGCCGACGGCGAGGACGACGATGCCACGGTGACGGCCGGCCTCTTCATGTATCCGGTGCTGATGGCCGCCGACATCCTGATCTTCAACGCCGACCGCGTGCCGGTGGGCCGCGACCAGATCCAGCACATCGAGATGGCGCGCGATTTCGCCCAGCGTTTCAACCACGTCTACGGCCGCGACTGGTTCACGCTGCCCGAGGCCGCGGTCGACGACAGCGTCGCGACGTTGCCGGGCCTCGACGGCCGCAAGATGAGCAAGAGCTACGACAACACCATTCCGTTGTTCGTGCCGCAGGCGCAGCTGAAGAAGCTGGTGTTCTCGATCCTCACCGATTCGAAGATGCCGGGTGAAGCGAAATCGACCGAGGGCTCGGCGCTGTTCCAGCTCTATCAGGCGTTCGCGACGCCGGACGAGACCGCCGGTTTCGCGGCGGCGTTCGGTGAGGGCATCGGCTGGGGCGACGCGAAGCAGCAGCTGTTCGACGTCGTCGAGCGCGAGATCGCGCCGATGCGCGAACGTTATGAGGACCTGATCGCGCGGCCGGGCGACATCGAGGACATCCTGCGCGACGGCGGCCGTCGCCTGCGCGAGCGCTACGCGATTCCGCTGCTGCGCGAACTGCGCGACGCGGTGGGCCTGCGCAATCTCGGCAGCGCAGCGTCGATTCCATCCGACGCGCCGGCATCCGCCAGGGCCGCACCGCCGGTGTTCAAGCAGTACCGCGAGGCCGACGGCAGGTTCTACTTCAAGCTCGTCGACGGCGAACGCGTGCTGCTGCAGAGCGCGGCGTTCGACGCGCCACGCGATGCCGGCCAGACGATCGCGCGCCTGCGCCGCGGCGAACTCGCGCTCGCCGACGCACCGGCCACGCTGGGTGACGGGGTCGACGCGGCCACCGTGCAGGCGGCGTTCGATGCGCTGGCCGCCGCCGATGCCGAGAAGGCCGCGTCGTGAATCCGACGGTCGCGCAGAATCTGGCGCTGCTGCTGTTCCTGCCGTGGTTCCTGATTCTGGGCGTGCTGTTCTGGGCCTATCCGCGCCAGCCGCGCGGCACACGGCGCGTGGTGTTCGATCTCGTGAGCCTGGCGGCGTCGGTGGTCGCCTTCCTGATGTCGATCCACTGGGCGCACGCGGTCGCCGATCGCGGCCACGGCACGATGTGGGCGCAGATCCTGGCGACGGCTCTGGGTTACGGCGTGTTTCTCGCGGTGCTCGGCACCGCGTTCGCGTTGCGGATGCGTGTGCTGCGACGTCGCGACTGAGCGGTTTCGACCAAGGCCGTATCGGGCCGCGACACCGCGCGCCCTAGACTGTCGGTTCTGTCCAACGGGAGACGATCGATGCACGATCGGAACGCGATCACGATCATCGACACCGGCTATGTCCGCCCGGGCCTGTGCGCGGCCTACCTCGTCGAATCGGCGGGGCGTGCGGCGCTGATCGACTGCGGCACCGCGACCTGCGCACAGACCGTGCTCGATGCGATCGATGCGGCCGGCGTCGCGCGCGACACCGTCGACTGGCTGATGGTCACGCACGTGCATCTCGACCATGCCGGTGCGGCGGGACCGCTGATCCGCGCGCTGCCGAACGCGACGCTCGTCGTGCACCCGCGCGGCGCGCCGCACATGATCGATCCCGCGAAACTCATCGCCGGCGCGAAGGCGGTCTACGGCGAGGCGATGTTCGAACGCGACCACGCCGGCATGCTGCCGGTCGCCGAGGACCGTGTGGTGATCGCCGACGACGGCCACGTCGTCGAACTCGCGGGACGTCCGCTGCTGTGCATCGACACGCCCGGCCACGCGCTGCACCACTACAGCGTCTGGGACGCCGCGACGCGCAGCTGGTTCGCCGGCGACACCTTCGGGCTGTCCTACCGCGAACTCGACACGGCGAACGGCGCTTTCATCCTGCCGACGACGTCGCCGGTGCAGTTCGATCCCGAGCAGATGCACGCCTCGATCGACAGGCTGCTCGCGAAATCGCCGGTGTCGATCCGCGTCGCGCACTACGGCGAGGTCACCGAATGCGCGCGGCTCGCCGCGGACCTGCACGCGCAGATCGACGCGATGGTCGCGATCGCCCGCGATGCGCACGGCCATGCCGATCGTCACGCGCGCATCGTCGACGCGCTGACGCGGCTCTACACCGGTCGCGCCGCCGCGCACGGCATCGAGGGCGCGGACGCGCGCGTGCAGGAGATCCTCGGCGGCGACATCGAGATCAACGCGCAGGGCCTGGGCGTGTGGCTCGACCGGCAGGCCCGCGCGGGCTGAAGACGCGCGTCACTCCCAGCGGTTGAGGTGCGGTCCCATCGGCGTGCGCTGCGGCCGCACGACGCAGAAGCGATGGCCGCTCGGCGCCTGCATCACCCACCAGGTCTCCACCTTCTCCACCCGGACGGCGCCGAGTTCTTCCAGCCGCGCGACTTCGGCGTCGACGTCGTCGGCCTCGATGTCGAGATGGATGCGCGACGGATGGTCGACCTTCTGCAGCAGCAGGATCGGCTCGTCGTCGGCGGTGCCGAGCTTCGCGTAGCGGCCGTCGTCGTCTTCCGGCGGCAGCGGCTCGACCGGTTTGCCGAGCGCCTGGCGCCAGAACTCGAGGTGCGGCGCGAGATCCTCGACCTGGCAGTCGAGCACGAACGTGGACAGGCGGCTGTGGTGCGGCATCTGCGGATCCTCCCGGCGGACAGGTGCGCCCGAGCATCGCGCGCGTGCCGTGGAGGCGATGTGGCCGGACCTTCCGTGCGGCCGGGCGCGTCAGGCGTCGCTGCCACGCCCCGGCCCGACGTGCGTACGCACCTCGAACAGCTCGGGGAAGAACGTCAGCTCCAGCGCCTGCTTCAGGAAGCCCACGCCGCTGGAGCCGCCGGTGCCGCGCTTGAAGCCGATGATGCGCATCACGGTGCGCATGTGGCGGAAGCGCCACAGCTGGAACTGGGTTTCCAGGTCGACCAGGTCCTCGCACAGCGCGTATTCGCGCCAGTAGCGCTCGGTGTCCTCGTAGATCGACTCGAACACCGGCACCAGGCTGGCGTCGAAGGCATGCGGCTGGCGCCAGTCGCGGTCGAGGTGCCGCGGGTCGACCGGGTGACCCCAGCGCGCGAGATAGCACAGGAATTCGTCGTACAGCCCCGGCGCGTCGAGCACGGTCCGCAGCGCCGCCTGGCCGTCCGGCTCGTGCGCGAACACGTCGAGCATCGCGGCGTTCTTGTTGCCGAGCAGGAACTCGACGGTGCGGTACTGCAGCGACTGGAAGCCCGACGAGGGCCCCAGCACGTCGCGGAATTCCATGTACTCGGCCGGCGTCATCGTCTCCAGTACCGACCACTGTTCGGTCAGCTGCCGCAGGACCTGCTTGCAGCGCGCCAGCACCTTGCGGCAGCGCCAGACCTCGTCGCGCCGCAGATGGCCGATCGCCGCCGACAGCTCGTGGATCATCAGTTTCAGCCACAGCTCCGAGACCTGGTGCTGGACGACGAACAGCATCTCGTCGTGGTGAGGCGGCTCCGACAGCGGTCGCTGCGCGGCCAGCAGCAGGTCCAGGCGCAGATAGCCGCCGTAGGTGATGCGGCCCGACAGGTCGCGGTGGATGCCGTCTTCGAGGGGGCGCTGGTTGTGTTCGATCGTCATCGGCGCAGGGTAACGCAGCGCCGGGCGGCCTGACGCGCCGCGGCGGGAAGTGCCGGGCTGCGTCATGCAATCGACATCGATCCCCGGCACAATCGGGCGTGGGGCGCTGTCGCCCGGGGATTCCAGGGGATTCACGCATGACTCGAACAACCAGCCGGCTGCTGTCGGCCCTGTTGCTGTGCTGCGGCGCAGGCGCCGCGCATGGCGAGGTCGTCATCAGCCAGGTCTACGGCGGTGGCGGCAACAGCGGTGCGCCTTACAACGCGGACTTCGTTGAACTGTTCAACACCGGCGATCTGCCGGTGGCGCTCGGCGGCAAGTCGGTCCAGTACGCCAGCGCCTCGGGCACCGGCAACCTCGGCTCGGGCGCGGGCCAGATCGTCGTGCTGCCGGCTGTGGAGATTCCGGCCGGCGGCTATTTCCTCGTCGCCCTGGCCGGCGGCGCCGCCGGGAATCCCCTGCCGACGGCCGATGCCAGCGGCACGATCAACATGTCGGGCACCGCCGGCAAGGTCGCATTCGCCAACACCACCACCAGCCTCGGCTGCAACGGTGGCAGCACGGCCTGCACGCCGGCGCAGACGGCGCTGATCCTCGACCTGGTCGGCTTCGGCGGCGCGAATTTCTTCGAAGGCAGCGCGCCTGCACCGGCGCCGAGCAACTCCACGTCGATCCTGCGCGCCGGCGACGGCTGCACGGATACCGACGACAATGCCGCCGACTTCGCGGTCGCCGCGCCGGCGCCGCGCAACGCCGCCAGCATTCCCAACATCTGCAGTGGCGGCGGCACGCTGTACCTGAGCATCACCGACGCCAGCGGCGCCGAGGGCAACAGCGGCACCTCGCCGTTCTTCATGACCGTCTCGCTGAACCAGCCGGCGGGTCCGGACGGGGTCAGCTTCAGCTACGCGACCGCGGACGGCACCGCGACCGTCGCCGGCGACGACTACATCGCCCGCTCGGGCTCGGTCACCTTCAGCGAAGGCCAGCGCGAACTGACCTTGAGTGTCGAGGTGATCGGCGACGAGACCGTCGAGCCCGACGAGGTGTTCTACGTCAACCTCAGCGACGTCGCCGGCGCCGAAGTGGCCAAGGGCCAGGCCGTCGTCACGATCATCAACGACGACGTGACCACGCTGCCGATCCACGCGATCCAGGGCAGCGGCGAACGCTCGCCGGTCGAGGGCCAGCCGGTCGCGACCACCGGCATCGTCACCGGCCGCAAGAACAACGGCTTCTTCATCCAGACGCCGGACGGCGAGGACGACGGCGATCCGGCGACGTCGGAAGGCCTGTTCGTGTTCACCAGCAGCGCGCCGTCGGCCGATGTCGCGGTGGGCAACCAGGTGCTGGTGCAGGGCACGGCGACCGAGTACGTGCCGACCGCCGATCCGCTGCAGCTGCCGCTGACCCAGATCACCAATGCGTCGGTGGTCAAGCTGTCGGAAGGCCACGCATTGCCCGCGGCGATCGTGCTCACGAGCGATCTGCCCAACGCCACCGGCGGCCTCGGCCAGCTGGAACATCTCGAAGGCATGCGCGTCACCGCGCCGAGCTTCACCGTGGTCGCGCCGACCGGCGGCAACACCAACGAGGCGCAGGCGACGGGCAGCAGCAACGGCCGCTTCGCCGTGGTCGTCACCGGCACGGCGCGTCCATTCCGCGAGCCGGGCATCCAGGTTCCGGATCCCGATCCGCTGGGCAGCAGCGCGCCGAACATTCCGCGCTGGGACTACAACCCCGAACTGATCGCGGTCAACAGCACCACGATCGGCGCGCCGACCGCGGATCTCGCCGCCGGCTGCCGCATCACCGGCGGCTCGCTGACCGGCCCGCTCGACTACACCTTCCGCCGCTACACGATCTATCCGGAAGGCGCGCTCGCCAGCGACTGCAGCGGCAGCGGCGAGCCGCGTCCGTCGATGGCGCCCGGTCCCGACCACGTCACCCTCGCGACCTACAACCTGCAGCGCTTCTTCGACACGGTGAACGACGCCAACAGCGGGCCGACACTGACCGCCGCCGCGCTGGAACGGCGCCTGGCGAAGGCCTCGATCGGCATCCGCGCGTATCTGCACAGCCCCGACATCCTCGGCGTGACCGAGGTGGAGAACCTGTCGGTGCTGCAGACGCTCGCCAGCCGCATCAACGCCGACGCGGTCGCCGCCGGCCAGCCGGATCCGGGCTACGTCGCGTATCTGGAGGAAGGCTTCGACGTCGGCGGCATCGATGTCGGTTTCCTGGTCAAGACCGCGTCGGTCGGCGGCGTCGCCCGCATCGCGGTCGCGTCCGTCGTCCAGGAAGGCCGCGACGAGGTGCTGGTCAATCCGAACGGCTCGACGAGCGTGCTCAACGACCGTCCGCCGCTGGTGCTCGACGCCGTCGCGCATTTCGCCGACGGCCGCAGCTACCCGCTGACCGCGATCGTCGTGCACCAGCGCTCGCTGAGCGGCATCGAGGCCGACACCGCCGGCACCAACGGCTGGGCCACCGGCGGCCAGCGCGTCCGCGACAAGCGCCAGAAGCAGGCCGAATACCTGGCCACGCTGATCGACGGCATGCAGAAGGACGACCCGACGCGCCAGATCGTGGTGCTCGGCGACTTCAACGCGTTCGAGTTCAACGACGGCTACGTCGACGCGATGGGCACCGTCACCGGCCTGCCGTCCCCCGACGGAGAAACCGCGGTCGACAACGACGGCGCGGTGCTGGTGTCGCCGTCGCTGCTCAACATGACGCTGGAGGCGGCGAACGACGAGCGCTACTCCTTCATCTTCGACTACCAGGCGCAGTCGCTCGACCACGTGCTGGTCAACCAGGCGGTCGTCGACTCGCCGCTGGTCGTCGGCCTCGACGTCAGCCACGCGCGCATCAACGCCGACTTCCCGGAAGTCGCGCGCAACGATGCGGCCACGCCGACGCGCCTGTCCGACCACGATCCGACGGTGCTGCTGCTGCGCCTGCAGCCGGCGACGGTCGCCGATCTCGGCATCACGGTCGAGGCCGCGAATGCGGAAGTGTTCGCCGGCGACGCGCTCGCGTTCACCGCGACCGTGGTCAACGCGGGTCCCGATGCTGCGGAGTTCCCGGGCTTCGGCGCGGTGCTGGATGCGGCGCTCGACGATCTGCTGGTCACGCCGCCGGCCGACTGGAGCTGCGATGCGCCGGCGGTGACCGACGGCAGGACGTCGCTGTCGTGCAGCAGCGAGACGCTGGCGAACGCGGGCGCGGCGGTGTTCGCCCTGTCGGCGATCGCGCCCGCGTCGTCGATCGACGAGACCGTGACGCTGACCGTCGCCGCGACCTCGCAGACGCAGGACCCGGATGACGCCGACAACAGTGCCGTTGCGTCGGTGTCCGTGGTCGAGGATCCGGCGACGGCCGCCCAGCCGCTGGTCAATGGCGTGCAGATCGGCGGCATCGAAGGGGCAGCAGGCGAATCGCGGCTGTTCCGCATCGACGTGCCGGCCGGTGCGCGCAACCTGCGCATCCTCACCGCCGGCGGCACCGGCGACGTGTCGCTCTATGCCAGCCACGACGCATTGCCGACCGCCGATGCCTGGCAGCTGCGCTCGCAGCGACCGGGCAACAACGAGACCGTGCAGATCGCAGTGCCGCAGGCCGGCACCTGGTACGTGCGCATCGTCGGCGAACAGGCCTTCGGCCGCGTGACGGTGCGGGCCAGCTACACGCCCTGATCCGCGCTGCAGGTCCGACGCGAACCCCCGGCCCGGTGCCGGGGGTTCTGCGTTGTGGGCCCGGCTGCCGGCGCGGCGGCGCGCGGCGCGGGGCTGCTAGGATGCGGGGCTGACGCCACAGGGGATGCCCACCGCATGAGCCAGCCTTCTCCGGACACCGCAGCGCCGCGCGGCGCCATCGCCCGGTTCCTCGACACGGTCGAACGCGTCGGCAACAGACTGCCGGATCCGGCGATGCTGTTCCTGCTGCTGATGCTCGCGGTCTGGGCGCTGTCGTGGGCGCTGTCGGGCGTGGATTTCCAGGCCATCGATCCGCGCACCGGCACGCCGATCCAGGTCGTCAACCAGCTGTCCGGCGAATCGCTGACCGCCTTCATGGCGAACATGGTGCGCGTATTCCTCGGCTTCGCGCCGCTGGGCGTGGTGCTGGTCGCGATGCTGGGCCTGGGCGTCGCCGAGCACACCGGTTTCATCAATGCCGCGCTGCGCCGCGTGCTGTCGGTGACGCCGAAGCAGTTGCTCACCCCGGCGCTGGTCGCGGTCGCGGTGCTGAGCCATGTCGCGGTCGATGCCGGCTACGTGCTGGTGATTCCGCTCGGCGGGGTGATCTTCTACGCCGCCGGGCGGCATCCGCTGGCGGGTATCGCCGCTGCGTTCTGCGGTGTGTCGGGCGGCTTCTCGGCGACGCTGCTGGTGCCCTCGTCGCTCGATCCGCTGCTCGCCGGCTTCACCCAGGAAGCGGGCCGCATCCTCGATCCGGCGCTGATCGTCAATCCGCTCAACAACTGGATCTTCACCAGCGCATCGAGCCTGCTGATCATCGCCATCGGCTGGTTCGTGACCGACCGCATCGTCGAGCCGCGCCTCAGGCGCACGGTCGTCGACGGCGATCCGGCGAACCTGCCGAAGATGGACGAACTCAGCGCCGCCGAGAAGCGCGGTCTGCTGTGGGCCGTCGTCGCGATGCTGGTCGCCGCCGCGCTGTTCGCGCTGACGCTGATGCCCGAGACCTCGCCATGGCGCGCGCCTGCCGAGGCCGTGCCCGATGGCAGCCATCCGCTGCTGGTCGCGGCCGCGCCGGTGATGCAGTCGATCGTCGCGCTGATCTTCGTGCTGTTCCTGCTGCCGGGCGTCGTCTACGGCTATATCGCCGGCACCGTGAAAACGCATCGCGACATCATCGCGGCGATGACGAAGTCGATGAGCGGCATGGGCTACTACATCGTCATCGCGTTCTTCATCGCGCAGTTCCTCGCCGGCTTCAACGGTTCGGGTCTCGGCACGCTGATGGCGGTCGAGGGCGCCGATTTTCTCAAGGGACTCGGCCTGCCGATGTGGCTGACGATCATCGGCCTGATCCTGATGACCGGCGTCGTCAACCTGTTCATCGGTTCGGCCTCGGCGAAGTGGGCGCTGCTCGCGCCGATCATGGTGCCGCTGATGATGCAGCTCGGCGTCTCGCCCGACCTGACCCAGGCGGCGTACCGCGTCGGCGATTCGATGACCACGATCCTGACGCCGCTGATGCCGTACTTCCCGCTGATCGTCGTGTTCTGCCAGCGCTACGTGACCGCGGCCGGCATCGGCACCTTGGTGTCGATCATGATTCCGTACTCGATCGCGCTGTCGATCCTGTGGACGCTGTTCCTGCTCGCATTCTGGGGCCTGGGCATTCCGCTCGGCGTCGGCGCGAGCTACGTCTATCCGGCCGGCTGAATACGCAGTCGCATCGCGTCGCACCGTCGCAGGCGCGCGCGATGCGGGGCCGGGGGTGGCAATGGTCACTTTCCATGTGCTCCGGGCGCCGCTAAGTTAGCGCGTCGCCCGGGACCATCCCGGGGCGCTCGATCACCGTCAGGAGTCGCCCTACGTGTCAATGAATCCGTACGCCGCCGAGGAACAGAAGACCATCCTCGGCCATCCGCGCGGCCTGTTCGTGCTGTTCTTCGCCGAAATGTGGGAGCGGTTCTCCTACTACGGCATGCGCGCGCTGCTGATCTTCTATCTCGTGCAGCACTGGATGTACTCGGATTCCGAGGCGTCGGTGATCTACGGCGCCTACACCGCGCTGGTCTACATCGCGCCGGTGGTCGGCGGCTATCTGGCCGACCGCTATCTGGGGCAACGCAAGGCGGTGTTGTTCGGCGCCGTGCTGCTGACCTTCGGCCACTTCCTGATGGCGTTCGAGGGCGACGGCGGACAGTCGGCTGCCGAGATCAACATCTTCTGGCTGGCGCTCGCCTTCATCATCGTCGGCTCGGGTTTCCTCAAGGCCAACATCTCGGTGATGGTCGGCCAGCTGTACCCGCGGACCGACATCCGCCGGGATCCGGCGTACACGATCTTCTACATGGGCATCAATCTCGGCGCGATGCTCGGTTCGCTGATCGCGGGCTATCTCGGCCAGACCTACGGCTGGGCCTATGGCTTCGGCGCGGCGGGTGTCGGCATGCTGCTCGGCCTCGTGGTGTTCGTGCTGGGCAAGCCGCTGTTGATGGGCCGTGGTGAATCGCGCGTGCCCGAACGCCTGGCGGCGCCTGTCCTCGGCGGCCTGCGGTTCGAATGGGTGCTCTACATCCTCGGCGTCGCGGCAGTCGGCCTGGTCTGGTTCCTGCTGCAGCACCAGAAACTGGTGGGCGGTCTGCTCGGGGCCTCGGGTGTGCTTCTGCTCGGCTTCGTGTTGTGGAAGGCCGTGTTCAAGCTGGAACGCCAGGACCGCGACCGCATCCTGGCGGCGCTCTACCTGATCGTCGGCTCCGTGCTGTTCTGGTCGCTGTTCGAGCAGGCAGGCGCATCGCTGAACCTGTTCACCGACCGCTCCGTGGATCGCACCCTCTTCGGATGGGAAGTCCCGGCGTCGATGTTCCAGTCGCTGAACTCGTTCTACATCATCACCCTGGCGCCGATCTTCGCGATGCTCTGGCTGTGGCTGGCCAAGCGCGGGTTCGAACCCTCGGCACCGGCCAAGTTCGCGCTCGGCGTGGTCCTCGTCGGTGCGGGCTTCCTGGTGCTGGTGGCCGGTGCGAAGTCCGCAGGCGCGGGCGCAACCCCGGTGATCTTCATCTTCCTGATCTATCTGCTGCACACGCTGGGCGAGCTGTGCCTGTCGCCCGTCGGCTTGTCCGCAATGAACCGTCTGAGTCCGGCGAACATGGCCAGCCTGATCATGGGCGCATGGTTCTTCGCATCGGCCACCGGCAATTTCGCCGCGGGTCTGATTTCGGCCGCAACAGGCGGCGAAGGCGGCGGCGTGGCGCGCGTCATGGAGGTCTACTCCAACGTCGGCTGGCTGGCCGTCGGCGTCGGCGTGGTGATGCTGCTGATCGCGCCGCTGATCCGGCGCCTGATGCACCTCGACACGCTGAGGGACGACGAGCCGTCGCTCGCGGGCCAGGACGGGATCGGCGAGCCGATCGCGACGGGCACCCGCCTCGACGGGGAACGCCTTCCCTGACCGGACATGTGCTTCGGACACGAAAACAGCGCCCTCGGGCGCTGTTTTCGTTTGGGACCGGCGCCTGCGCGCGTCGCGCCTGGGCTCAGTCCTTCAGCGGCGCTTCGAGCTTGGCCATCAGCGCAGCGAACGTCGCGCGCTCGGCCTCGTCGAGTGGCGCCAGCACGTTGCGCTGGTACTCCAGCGCCAGCGGCACGACGACGTCGTAGACGGCGTAGCCGGCCTCGCTGAGTTCGAGCACCGAGCGGCGGCGGTCGCTGTCGTGCATCTCGCGTTCGATCAGGGCGCGCTCGAGCAGCCGCGCGACCGCGCGGCTCACCGCCACCTTGTCCATCGCGGTGCGCTCGGCCACGCCGTTCGCCGACAGGCCCGGATAGCGCCCCAGCACCGCGATCACCCGCCACTCGGTCACGCTGATCCCGAACCGCTCGCTGTAGATGTCGGCCAGTCCCCGGCTGATGCGGTTGGTCAGCACGCTCAGCCGATACGGCAGGAACTGCTCCAGATCGAGGCTGCGATGGCCATGGCCTTCGTGGGCGTCGGCGGGGGTGGACAGGGCAGCAGGAGAGGCCGCGGGTCGATTCATGGTGCGATGCGCCTTGCAATTAGGTTGCATGCGTAACTATAAAGGAAGGTCTGAAACCGCCCGTTCCGGCCGGCCCCATCGCGATGGAGTATCCCATGAGCGCTCACGCACACACCGCCCCCAATCTCGGCATGGAAGTGACCACGTTCGAGAACCCGATGGGCATCGACGGCTTCGAGTTCGTCGAGTTCGCCGCGCCCGAAGGCCAGGCGGATTTCATGCACGCCTATTTCCGCAACATGGGCTTCACCGCGGTGCTCAGGCACAGGACGCGGGCGATCACCGTGTACCGCCAGGGTGGGGTGAACTTCCTGCTCAACGAGGACCCGGATTCCTTCGCCGCCGATTTCGCCAAAGCCCATGGCCCGTCGGCCTGCGGCTTCGCGATCCGCTTCAGGCAGCCGGCGGGCGAGGTCTACGGCAAGGTGCTGGCCAATGGCGGCGAGGCGATCGGCGCGCGCGAATCGACCAAGGCCGTCGACGCGCCAGTGGTCAAGGGCATCGGCGACTGCATGCTGTATCTGGTCGACCGCTACGGTGCGTCGGGTTCGATCTACGGCGACGACTATGTCGCGATCGACGGCGCGGACCAGAACCCGACCGGGTTCGGCCTGACGTTCATCGACCATCTCACGCACAACCTCTACTTCGGCAACATGCAGAAGTGGTCGGACTACTACGAGAAGCTGTTCAACTTCCGCGAGATCCGCTACTTCGACATCAAGGGCGCGAAGACCGGCCTGAAGTCGAAGGCGATGACCGCGCCGGACGGCATCGTGCGCATTCCGCTCAACGAGTCGAACGATCCGAAGTCGCAGATCAACGAATACCTCGATGCGTACAAGGGCGAAGGCATCCAGCACATCGCCTGCTTCACCGACGACATATACAGCTCGATCGAGCAGATGCGCGCGCAGGGCATCGACTTCCTCGACACGCCGGAGACCTACTTCGAGGTCATCGACCAGCGCATCCCAGACCACGGCGAGGACGTCGAGCGCCTGCGCAGGAACAAGATCCTCATCGACGCCGATCCGGAGACCAAGCAGCGCAAGCTGCTGCAGATCTTCACCAAGAATGCGTTCGGTCCGATCTTCTTCGAGATCATCCAGCGCAAGGGCAACGAAGGCTTCGGCGAAGGCAATTTCCAGGCGCTGTTCGAGAGCATCGAGCGCGACCAGATGAAGCGCGGCGTGCTGTAACGCCTTCGACCGTTGGGCTGCGCTGATGCGCGCGGATTCGGTCGTCATTCCCGCGAAAGCGGGAATCCAGCGACTTGACCCATTGAACGCAAAGCCACTGGATGACCAGCCATTCGGCTGTTGGAAAAGAGTCTCCCGCTTTCGCGGGAATGACGGAAAGTGAGCTGATGGTCTTTGGAGTCGAAGAGAATTCGTCTTCGATTCCGCTCTTGATCCGCGCCAATCCGCGGCAAAAAATTCTCTCCAGGTGAAGTCATGAACGCATCGACGGACGACACGGTGACGGCACTGCCGCTGGGCAATGCGCAGCGCGACAGTGCGCGCGGCTACATGTCCGGCTTCGGCAACGAATTCGCGACCGAGGCCGAGCCCGGCACCTTGCCGGTCGGCCGCAACTCGCCGCAGCGCGTGGCGCACGGCCTGTATGCCGAGCAGCTGTCGGGCACGGCGTTCACCGCGCCGCGTGGCGAGAACCGCCGCAGCTGGCTGTACCGCATCCGCCCCGCGGCGATGCACGGCACGTTCTCGCCGTTCCAGCAGCCGCGCTTCCACGACGGGTTCGATCGCGGCCCGGTGCCGCCCGACCAGATGCGCTGGAGTCCGTTGCCGGTGCCGGAGACGCCGGTCGATTTCGTCGACGGCCTGTTCTCGATGGCCGGCACCGGCGGTCCCGGCGCGCACGAGGGTGTCGGCATCCACGTCTACGCCGCGAACGCGTCGATGACCGATCGCTTCTTCTACAGCGCAGACGGCGAACTGCTGATCGTGCCGCAGCAGGGACGACTGGTGCTGGCGACCGAGTTCGGCGTGCTCGAGCTCGAGCCGCAGGAGATCGCGGTGATTCCGCGCGGCGTGCGCTTCCGCGTCGAACTGCCGGACGGCCCGAGCCGCGGCTATGTCTGCGAGAACCAGGGCCATGCGCTGCGCCTGCCCGATCTCGGACCGATCGGCGCGAACGGCCTGGCCAATCCGCGCGACTTCCTCGCGCCCGTGGCCGCGTACGAGGACATCGACGGCGACTTCACCCTGATCGCCAAGTTCCAGGGCCATCTGTGGCAGGCGCCGATCGACCACTCGCCGCTCGACGTCGTCGGCTGGCACGGCAATTACGCGCCGTACAAGTACGACCTGCGCCGCTTCAACGCGATCGGTTCGATCAGCTTCGATCATCCCGATCCGAGCATCTTCACCGTGCTCACCTCGCCCAGCGACACGCCCGGCACCGCGAACATGGATTTCGCGATCTTCCCGCCGCGCTGGCTGGTGGCGCAGGACACGTTCCGTCCGCCGTGGTTCCACCGCAATGTCGCCAGCGAGTTCATGGGCCTGGTGCACGGCCAGTACGACGCCAAGGCCGACGGCTTCTCGCCCGGCGCCTGCTCGCTGCACAACTGCATGAGCGGACACGGCCCGGACGCGGCGACGTTCGAGAAGGCCAGCGCCGCCGACCTGTCGAAGCCCGACGTCATCAGCGGCACGATGGCCTTCATGTTCGAGACGCGCGCGGTGATCAGGCCGACGCGGCAGGCGCTCGAGGCGGTGCACCGCCAAGGCGATTACCAGGCGTGCTGGGCCGGCCTGCAGCGCAATTTCGTGCCGCCGCGCGGCTGATCGATTCGGGTCGCGGTGGCCAGACCACCGCGTCGACTTCGCATTCCGGCATCGGACCGGCAATGCCGGCAGGCACGCGCGTGGGCAATACGTCGGCCACGCGTTGGCGCGTGCGTGCCGCGGCGCCGGGCCACGTCCCGTTCACGCACGCGCGCTAGTCTCGCGGCGGTCACCTCCAGGAGCTGCCGCATGCATGTCCATCGCACCCTGCCGGCCATCGCCGTGCTCGTCCTCGCGCTCGCCGCGTGCCAGCGCGAAGCGCCCGCCGACCCCGTGCCCGCGGTCTCCGCGCCGGCCGTACCGGCCGAGCCTGCACCGCCCGGCGACCAGCCCGACGCCTACGTGCCGCCGGCCCAGGCAATCGGCACCAACCTGCCGGCGGTCGTCGACGGCGTGGTGAGCTTCCAGGGCTTCGGCCCGGCGGCGTTCGGCAGCGATGCCGAACAGGTGCGCATGGCCTGGGGCAACGACCTCGGCGACGCCAGGCCGTCCGAGCCCGGCGGCTGCTACTACCTCGCGCCCCCGGCGATCGGCACCACCCGCTACGACATCGGCTTCATGATCGAAGGCGACCGCTTCTCGCGCATCGACGTCGGCAACGCCGGCTACACCGCACCGGGCGGCGGCAAGGTCGGCATGGAACGCGCGGAGATCGAACGCCTCTACGCCGGCCGCGTCGAAGCGGCGCCGCACAAGTACGTCGAGGGCGCACATACGCTGCGCGTGACCGACGCCGACGGCGGTACGGCGGCACTGGTCTTCGAGACCGACGCCGCCGGCACGATCACCGGCTGGCGGATCGGCGTGCCGCCGCAGGTCGATTACGTCGAACGCTGCGGCTGACGGCGCAGGCGGCTGCGACGCATCGCAGCCCGGACTCAGTCGCGCTCGGGCGGCGCGGGATCCTCGGGATCGATGACGCGCTGCTTCGCATCCGGCAGGCGCTCGGGGTGCGGCGGGCGTTCGTCCATCAGCGACAGCGCCGCGCGCGACATCAGGTGCGCGCTGATCGGGGCGGTCAGGAACAGGAACACGGTGATCAGGATCTCGCGCGGGTGCACGCCGCTGCCGTTGGTCGCGTGATAGACGATCGAGGCGATCAGGATGCAGCCCACGCCCAGGGTGCTGGCCTTGGCCGGGCCGTGCACGCGCTGGAAGAAATCGCGCAGTTTCAGCAAGGCGATCGCGCCGAGCAGGGTGAAGAAGCAGCCGACCACGAGCAGGAAGGCGATGACGATGTCGAGCGCGGTGTTCATTCGACGATGTCCCGGCGGATGACGTACTTGCTCAGCACCACCGTGCCCACGAAGCCCAGCATCGCGATGATCAGTGCGGCCTCGAAATAGATCTCGGTGTTCATCAGCATGCCGAACAGGATCAGCTGCGCGATCGAACTGACGTAGAGCGTGTCGAGCGCGAGGATGCGGTCGGGCGCGGTGGGGCCGCGTAGCAGCCGCCACAGCGACAGCAGCATCGCGATGCCGACCAGGTGCATGCCGGCGATGATGGCGATCTGGATCATGGGAATACCTCGAGCAGCGGTGCCTCGTAACGGGTCTTGATCTCGTCGATCAGCGCCTGCGGATCGTCCGTGCTGAGGCAGTGAACCAGCAGATGCTTGCGGTCTTCCGACAGCTCGGCCGAGACCGTGCCCGGGGTCAGCGTGATCACGCTGGTCAGCGCCGAGATGCCGTGGATGTTGGTCAGGTCCAGCGGTACCCAGACGAACCGCGAATGCAGCTTGTGGCTGGGCCCCAGAACCTGCCTGGCCACGGTGAGGTTGGCGATCAGGATGTCCCACAGCAGGCGGCCGATCAGTGTGCCGATGCCGCGCAGGCTGCCCAGGCGCGCGAACTCGCGTTCCAGCCGCGCGGCCAGCAGCGGCATCAGCCACGCCAGGATCAGGGCCATGACGATGTTGCCGGGGCTGTAGTCCTCGGCCATCAGCAGCCAGAAGACGAAGACCGTCAGACTCTGCGGAATCGACGGCAGCAGGCGTTGCTTCATCGCGAGGGCTCCCGGATCAGCGGCGTTTCGCCGGCGACGCGCTCGATCAGCGCGGCCGGCGCCAGCAGCTGCGCGGCGGTCGCTTCGGTGTAGCGCAGGATCGGGCCGGCGAAGATCGTCATCGCGATGCCGTAGCCGAGCAGCAGCATCGTCGCGGTGAGCTCACTGCGGCGCAGCGGTGGTGCCTCGACCCCTTCTTCGACCGGGTCGACACGCCAGAACAGGCGCGTGCCGCTGCGCGACAGGCCGATCACCGCCATCAGGCTGCTGCCGAGGATCGCGGCCCAGATCCAGCCGATGACGTCCTCGGGCACCGAGTTGAGCAGTTGCAGCTTGCCGATGAAGCCCGACAGCGGCGGCAGGCCGGTCACCGAGACCGCGGCGACGAGGAACAGCATCGCCGGCACGGTCTTGCCCGGCATCGAGGCGATCGGCATCAGGTAGTCGCCGGTGCCGCCGCGGTGGCGCTGGATGATGTCGGCCAGCAGAAACAGCGCGGCGGTGACGAACACGCTGTGCGGCAGGTAGTACAGGCCGGCCGAGATCGCGCCGGCATTGCCGAGCGAGAACGCGACGAACAGCATGCCCGCCGACAGCAGCACCAGATAGGCGACGCCGATGCGCAGCCGTGGCGCGCCGAGCACGCCGAGCGCGGCCAGCACCATCGTCGCCGCGCCGGCCGGCAGCAGCCACGGCCAGGCGAAATCGGCCAGCAGGCCGGCCTCGCTGCCGAACACCAGCGTGTAGATGCGCAGCACCGCGTACAGGCCGACCTTGGTCATGATGGTGAACAGCGCGGCGACCGCGGCCGGCGCACGCGCATAGGCTTCGGGCAGCCACAGGTACAGCGGCAGCAGCGCGGCCTTGGCGCAGAACACCAGCAGCAACAGGCCGGCGCCGGCGCGCACCAGCAGCGCCTGGTCGGGCGACAGCGCCGCCACGCGCACCGCCATCTCGGCCATGTTGAGCGTGCCGAGCATGCCGTAGAGCAGGCCCAGCGCGAGCAGGAACACGGTGGACGCGGCGATGTTGAACACCACGTAGTGCATGCCGGCCTTGATGCGCGCGCCGCGCGCGCCGCTGAGCAGCAGGCCGTAGGAGGCGATCAGCATCACCTCGAAGAACACGAACAGGTTGAATACGTCGCCGGTCAGGAACGCGCCGTTGAGGCCGGCGAGCTGCACCTGGAACAGCGCGTGGAAATGCAGCGCGCGCTTGTCCCAGCCGGCGGTCGCATACAGCAGGCACGGAATCGCCAGCAGTGTGGTGGTCGTGACCATCATCGCCGACAGCCGGTCCGCGACCAGCGCGATGCCGAGCCGCGCCGGCCAGTCGCCGACGAGATACACCAGCACGTCGCCGTCGAGCACCTCGCGCAGCAGCGCGACGTTGGTCACCAGCAGCGCGGCCATGCCGATCCACGCCCACAGCCGCAGCACCGACGCGCGGTGCGTGCGCTCGAGCAGCAGCAACACCGCGCCGGTGACCAGCGGTACCAGGATGGGAGCGATCGCGATGTGGTTCATCGACCGCCTCCGCGCTGCTCTTCGTCGGGCTCTTCGCCGTCGACGTGGTCGGTGTGCAGGTCCGAGTGCTCGCGCATCGCGATGACGACGGTGACCGCGGTCATCGCGAACGCGATGACGATCGCGGTGAGCACCAGCGCCTGCGGCAGCGGATCGGTGTAGTTGGCCAGGGTCTCGGCGAGGCCGTCACTGAGCACCGGCGGCTTGCCGACGACCGGACGGCCGGACGAGAAGATCAGCAGGTTGGTCGCATACGAGAGCAGCGTCAGCCCGAGGATCACGTCGAACGTGCGCGCGCGCAGCAGCAGGTAGATGCCGGATGCGGCGAGCACGCCGATGGCGGTGGCGATCGCGAATTCCATCAGTGCGCCTCCTCCGCGGCCTGGCGGTGCTTGACCGTGCCCATCGTCGAGAGCATGAGCAGGGTGCCGGCGAACACGACCACGTAGACGCCGGTGTCGAACACGAGGGCGCTGGCCAGCGGCAGCAGGCCGATGACCGGCAGATTCAAATCGATGTGGCCGCTGGTCAGGAACGGCACGCCGAACCACCACGAGCCCACGCCGCCGATCACCGCCAGCAGCAGGCCCACGCCGATGCCGCGCAGGTAGTCGAAGCCGAACGTGGCCTCGACCGCGCGCGCGCCCTGCAGCACGTACTTCACCAGTACCGGCACCGCGAACACGAGGCCGGCGATGAAGCCGCCACCGGGTGCGTTGTGACCGCGCAGGAACAGGTAGATCGACACCGTCAGCGTGAGCGGGAACAGCAACTGGGTCAGGTCGGCGGCGATCGGCAGCTGCACCGGCGGACCGGGCATGACTTCGTCGGGTTCCAGGCGCGCCCAGCGCAGCATCGCGTGCACCACCAGGGCCGCGGTGCCGAACACGGTGATCTCGCCGAAGGTGTCGAAGCCGCGGAAGTCGACCAGGATCACGTTGACCACGTTGCGGCCGTAGGCCTCGGGCAGCGAGCGCACCAGCAGCTCGTTGGAGATCGTGTCGACGGGCGAGACCATCATCGCGTAGGCCAGCGCGCCGAGGCCGCCGCCGGCGACGACCGAGATCGCGATGTCGCGGAACTTGCGCAGCGGCCTGCGCGTGCTCTTCGACTGCTTGGGCAGGTAGTTCAGCGCCATCATCATCAGCGCGATCGTCACCATCTCCACCAGCAGCTGGGTCAGCGCGAGATCCGGCGCGGAGAGATAGACGAACATCAGGCTGACCGCGAGGCCCACGCCACCGATCACGATCAGCGCGGTCAGGCGCTTGCCGTGCACGACCACGGTGCCGATCGACGCGGCGACGATCACCGCCCAGATCATCCAGCCCATCGGCGGCAACGGACGCGGGCCGGGACCATTGGCGACCAGCTCGGCGAAGTTGCCCAGCAGCGGCCAGCCGGCGAGCACCAGCGCGACCAGCAACAGCCCGAACAGGCTGCGCTGCAGGCTGCCGTTGGCGACGCGCGCGGTGAACGCGCGGGCCAGCGAGAACAGGCGTTCGAGATTGACGTGGAAGACCTGCCGGCCGGTCGCGCGCGTGACCACCGCATGGAAGTCGAGCAGCTTGCGCAGGCCGAAGTACAGCGCCACGCCCAGCACCAGGCTGGCGATGCTCATCATCAGCGGCAGGTTGAAGCCGTGCCAGACCGACAGGCTGAACGTCGGCGCCGCGTCGCCGAGCGTGCCGCGCACCATCGTGCGCAGCAGCGGGCCGATGGTCAGCGCCGGGATGATGCCGATCACCAGGCACGCGATCGCCAGCACCCCGACCGGAATGCGCATCCAGCGCGGCGGCTCGTGCGGCACCACGTCGAGCGCACGCGGACCGCGGCCGAAGAACGTGTCGTGCACGAAGCGCAGGCTGTAGGCGATGCCGAACACGCCGGCCATCAGCGCGGCGATGCTGATGATCCAGCGCATCGTGCCGTGGCCGCCGATCTCCAGCGCCTCGGCGAAGAACATCTCCTTGGACAGGAAGCCGTTGAGCAGCGGAATGCCGGCCATCGCCAGCGACGCGACGATCGCCAACGCGCTGGTCATCGGCATCAGGCGTCTGAGGTTGCCGAGCCGGCGCATGTCGCGCGTGCCGGTCTCGTGGTCGATGATGCCCGCGGCCATGAACAGCGAGGCCTTGAACATCGCGTGGTTGAGGATGTGGAACAGGCCGGCGACCACCGCCATCTCGGTCGACAGGCCGAACAGCAGCGTGATCAGGCCGAGGTGGGAGATCGTCGAATACGCCAGCAGGCCCTTGAGGTCGTGCTGGAAGATCGCGAACCAGGCGCCCATCACCAGCGTCGTCGCGCCGACGCCGCTGACCACGTAGAAGAACAGGTCGGTGCCGGCCAGCGCCGGGTGCAGGCGCGCGAGCAGGAACACGCCGGCCTTCACCATCGTCGCCGAATGCAGGTAGGCCGAGACCGGCGTCGGCGCGGCCATCGCATGCGGCAGCCAGAAGTGGAACGGGAACTGCGCGCTCTTGGTGAAGATGCCCAGCAGCACCAGACCCAGCGCCCACGGATAGAGGTGGCTCGCCCGGATCAGATCGCCGGAGGCCAGCACTACGTCGAGGTCGTAGCTGCCGACGATGCGGCCGATCAGCAGCACGCCGCCCAGCAGCGCCAGCCCGCCCATGCCGGTGATCGTCAGCGCCATGCGCGCGCCCTGGCGCGCGTCCTGGCGATGCGACCAGAAGCCGATCAGCAGGAACGAGCTGATCGAGGTCAGTTCCCAGAACACCGCGAGCAGCAGCAGGTTGCCGGCGATGACCATGCCGAGCATCGCGCCCATGAAGAGCAGCAGATAGGTGAAGAACCGCCGCGGACTGTCCTTGGCCGACAGGTAGTAGTGGCCGTAGAGCACCACCAGCCCGCCGATGCCCAGCACCATCAGGGCGAACGTCCAGGCCAGGCCGTCCATGCGCAGGCTGAAGTCCAGCCCGGCCTCGGGAATCCAGGCGTACTGGGCCCTGAGGATCGACCCGTCGAACACGTCGCCGGCCAGCAGCCCCAATACGCCCAGGCCCAGCAGCGGCACGAGGCCGGCCAGCCAGGCCGAAGTGCGCCGTGACGCATTCGCGGACAGCGCCACGGCAAGCGCCAGCACGAAGGGCAGGGCCAAGAGAAGTTCGAGCATCGGGCTCCTTGTGGAGGCAGGTCGGCCAGTCGGCCGGCGGGTCACGCAAGGGCCGGGCAGTCTAACCGATGACGGTCGACGGAGCGTGGTCCGGGCTCGATATGCTATGTCCCATGACGTCGACGCCCGCCTCCACATTTCCGCGCGCACGCCGTGCGCTGGTCTTCGGCGGCAGCGGTGCGATCGGCGCGGCGCTGCTGACGCGATTGCGCGATGCGGACTGGACCGTCGACGCCCTGTCGCGCACACCGCAAGCCGCGGGACCGCGGCTGCACTGGCATGCGGGCGGCTTCGGCGCGATGCCGGACGCGCTGCCGGCATCGGTCGATGCGATCTTCAGTTGCGGGCCGCTGGACCGGTTCTCGCTCTGGTACGCCGATGCCTCGATCGACTGTCCGCGCGTCGTCGCGTTCGGCTCGACCAGCGACGCGACCAAGCAGGCGGCGAGCGATCCGGGCGAGCGCGAACTGGCGATGCGCCTGCGGACCTCGGGCGCGCGCGTGTTCGCCGCTGCACAGGCGCGCGGCGCGGCGGCGACGCTGCTGCGACCGACGCTGGTCTACGGCAGCGGCCGCGACCGCAACCTCAGCCGGATCGTCGCGCTGGCCCGGCGCAGCGGCGTGTTCGTGCTGCCTGCCGATGCCCGGGGCCGACGCCAGCCGGTGCATGTCGACGATCTCGCCGCCGCCGCGCAGGCGGCCGCCGACGCACCTGCCGCGCACGGGCAGGCATTCGCGCTGCCGGGCGGTGAAACCCTCGACTACCGCACGATGGTCGCGCGCACGCTGGCCTGCCTGCAGCCCGCGCCGCGCCTGCTGGTGCTTCCGGGTGTGTTGTTCGACGCGGCGCTGTGGGCAGCGCATCGCGCCGGTCGGCTGCAGGGCCTGCCGCCCGGCGCGGTCGCGCGCATGCGCGAGGATCTGGTGTTCGACGCCGCGCCGGCGCGCGATGCGTTCGGCTATGCGCCGCGGGCGTTCGAGCCCGACGCGACGATGTTCGCCTAGGCGCCGTCTGCCGCCCACGCACCTGTAGGAGCGCGCTCGCGCGCGAAGGGCTCTACGTGGAACGCGCCATCGCGCGCAAGCGCGCTCCTACATGAGGTGTGGCGCTTTCTTCGCCTGGGCCTGCGATGTTCGACGCCGACTGATGCGCGTTATCGCGTCCGAGGTGGAAGCAGCCTTGTCCGCGCTTGCCTGGCGAAAGCCATCGCGCAAGCGCGCTCCCCACAGCAGCCGGCGTCATCGATGCGAAGCCTCAAGGCCCCGCCATCGGCTCCTCGACCAGCCTGCGCGACGTCTGCAGCGCGCGCAGCGCGATGACCAGCACGCCGCCGAGCACCATCGCACCGCCGATCCACAGCCGCGGGCCCGGCCGGTCGCCCCAGAACGCGATGCCCAGCCCGATCGCGAGCACCGGCACCAGCAGCAGCCACGGCGTGACCATCGCGACCGGATAGCGCTGCATCAGCACGTAGTACAGGCCGTGGCCGAGCAGCGAGGACACGAACGCCGCATAGACCGCGCCGCCCCAGCCGGCCCAGCCCGCATCGCCGAGCCGGGCGAACCCGTCCGGCTCGAACACGAGGCTGATCGCGAGCAGCGGCAGCACGCTGAAGGCCGCGGTCCAGCCCTGCATGTTCCACATGTCGACATCGCGCAGCCGCTTCATCAGTACCGTACCGATCGCCAGCATCGCCGCCGAGGCCAGCATCGTCAGTAGCGCGGCGGGATTGGCCAGCACCACCGGATCGAAGCCCAGCACCAGCACGCCGCAGAAGCTCACGCCGATCGCCAGGCCCGTGCGCCAGGCGAAGCGTTCGCCCAGCACCGCCCACGCCAGCAGCGCGGTCATCGGGATGTAGCTCTGCATGACGATCGCCGGCGACGACAGGTCGGTCGACAGCCGCAGCGCGAGGAAACTCAGGCCGAAATGCAGCACGCCGATACACAGGCACACCGCGATCAGGCGCGGCCACTGCCCGGGCGCCGGTGGCCGCAGCAGCCACACCAGCGGCAGCGCCAGCATCGCGAAGCGCAGCGCGGTGAACAGGAAGGGCGGAATCTCGCGCAGCGCATGCGCCGAGACGAGAAAGTTCAGCGCCCAGGCGATGCAGACGACGAGAACCAGAACGAGATCGCGGGGCGACACGGGCGATGCACCTGCGTGGCGCGACAGGATCGCACGTGCGGGATGTCAGTAGGTCAGGCCGAGCCGCCGGTAGAGCTTGGACAGTACCCAGGCCGGGCCCACCAGCAGGTAGCGCAGGTCGGTGAAGAAGCTCGGCTTGCGGCCTTCGAACAGTTTGCTGTGGCCGACGAACTGCGCCACCCACGCAACGGCGAACACGCCCAGCGCCAGCCAGAACAGGAACGGCGTGCCGAACTCGCGCTGCAGCGCGTACGTCAGCGCCGACATCGCCAGAAACACCAGCAGCATGCCCAGACCGATCGCGCGCGAGGCGCGGTAATAGAACATCCACGCGCCGAACATCGCCAGGCCCGCCCACAGCCCGGGCTTGAACAGCGTGCCGGTGGGAATGCACCACAGCAGCGCGATCACGCTCCACAGGATCGCCGGGACGGCGAACACGTGGATCCACTGGTTGGTGTCGTCGCGGTGGTCGGCCGAATAGCTGGCGAACCAGCGGTCGATCGGGCGCACCTGTGCGTCGTCGTGTGTCGCGTCCATCCGCCCCTCCCGAGGGTCGATCCGGTCGTGCCTAGCTTACGCCTGCGATCGGCTGCCCGAAGCTGATTTCGTTGCCGCCGGGATCGGCGATCCGGAAATCGCGCATGCCGTAGGCGCGGTCTCCGATCGGCACGCGGATGTCCACGGCAGCCGCCACCAGGGCGTCATGCCACGCGTCGACATCCGGTACCCCGAGATAGATCTGTGCGGTGTCGGTTCCGGCAACGGCGCGCTGCCTGAGCATGATCTCGATGCCGTCGCGACAGACGGACGCGAGCTCGGGCGGCGTGCCCCAGGACCAGGCCAGGTCGAATCCGAGCGTCTGGCGGTAGAACGCCAGCGAAGCCGCGAGGTCGTCTGCGGGAAAGATGGGCGTGACGGATTCGATCTTCATGGGCCTGCATCCGCACGATATGAAGAGGTCGCGAGAACGGGGTCGGATGAACGCGCGGCATGCGCGTTCAGTCGATGGAGATGTCGGCCAGCTTCTGCAGCGCCTCGGCATAGCGGGCGCGGGTGCGCTCGACGACTTCGGCCGGCAGCTTCGGGCCGGGCGCGGTCTTGTCCCAGTCCGTGGTTTCCAGATAGTCGCGGACGATCTGCTTGTCGTAGCTCGGCGGACTGGTGCCCACCTCGTAGGCATCGGCCGGCCAGTAGCGCGACGAATCCGGCGTCAGCACTTCGTCCATGACGTAGAGGCGGCCGTCGGCGTCGGTGCCGAACTCGAACTTGGTGTCGGCCAGGATGATGCCGCGCTCGGCGGCGTAGGCGGCCGCGTGCGTGTACAGCCGCAGCGTGGCCTCGCGCACCTGCTCGGCCAGATCGGCGCCGATGATGCGCACCATCGTGTCGAAATCGATATTCTCGTCGTGGTCGCCGACGGCGGCCTTGGTCGACGGGGTGAAGATCGGCTGCGGCAGGCGCTGCGCCTGGCGCAGGCCGTCGGGCAGGGCGATGCCGCTGACGCGGCCGGTGCGCTGGTAATCCTTCCAGCCGCTGCCGATCAGATAGCCGCGCGCGATCGCCTCGACCGGCACCGGCTTGAGTTTCTTGGTCACCACCGCGCGTTTCGCGTACAGCGCCGGGTCCACGCCTTGGGGCAGCACGCTGGCGACGTCGATGCCGGTCAGGTGGTTGGGCATCAGCGCCGCGGTCTGCTCGAACCAGAAGTTGCTGATCTGGCACAGCATCTCGCCCTTGCCGGGAATCGGGTCCGGCAGCACCACGTCGAACGCGCTGAGGCGGTCGGTGGCGACGATCAGCAGGCGCTCGTCGCCCAGGTCGAATACGTCGCGGACCTTGCCGCGGTGACGCAGATGGAGGCCGGGGAGGTTCGCTTCGAGCAGGGTCGTCGACACGGTTGACATTCCGGGTGGATCGCGAGCGGCCGGCAAGTGTAGTGCGAACCGCAGCGCGTTGCAGTGAGCCGCCCGGGGCGCCGCGACTGCCGGCATCACGGCAGTTGGCTACACTGTCGGCCATGCAACGCTGGTACGGAAAACTGCTGGGCTTCATCGCCGGATGGCTGCTGCTGCGCCACCCGGCCGGCGGCGTGATCGGCGCCGTGATCGGTCATGCCTTCGATGCCGGCTGGCTCGCGCCGCGCCGGTACAAGGATCACCAGGTGTTCGGCCTGGGGCCCGAGGCGAGCCGCGAGGAGATCGACCAGGCCTATCGCAAGCTGATCTCGCAGTACCACCCGGACCGCGTGGCCGGCGCCGCGCCGGAACTGCGCGCCCAGGCCGAAGCCCGCGCCGCCGAACTCAACGCCGCCTACGACCGGCTGCGCCGCGGCCGTGACGGCCGCAAGACCCGCCGCTGACGCATCGCGCGCCGGGTGCGCGCCGCAGGATGGGTAGAGCGCAGCGACACCCAGCATTGCCATCGTGCAGCCCGCGATCGCGATTCGCGAAATCACGCGCTGCGTGACTTGTTGCCTGTGCCTGCGCCAGCCTCCCGCATCAAGACGATGGGTTTCGCTGCGCTCTACCCATCCCACGAAGCTCGAAGTCGATGGCTCGGTCCGGTGGGAGCGGTCCTGGCTGCGATCCGGCCATCCCATGCAGGCATCGCGGCCAAGGCCGATCCCGCGAAAAAGAAGAAGCCGGCTTTCGCCGGCTTCCCTGTCACTCGACCACTGGTGCGCGGTGGATCAGAAGCGCCAGCTGACCGTGGCGCGCGCGGCGCCGTACTCGAAGTCCTTGTCGCTGCGGCGCATGTCGGTACCGGCCGGGTTGACGATCAGGAAGGGGTTGCTCGCAGGCGCGGTGCCCGGCCCGGTGCGCACGCGCTGGTCGTCCGCTTCCAGGCTCGTGAACAGGTATTCCAGACCGACCGACACGTTGTCGCCCAGCTTGCGCTCGTAACCCACGCCGGCCTGCCAGCCGAAGCCGCTGGTGTCGCCGTTGGTCGTGAACGAGTTGGCCGCGTTGCTGGTGGTGAACTCGTTGTCGATCTTCGCGTGCGCCATGCCGCCGGTCAGGTAGACCAGGTTCGCCGAATCGGCGCCGAAGGCCCAGCCCGAACGCAGGCGCAGGGCGGCGATGCGATCGACCTTGCGGAACATCGTGTAGTAGGCCGGCGTGGTGCTGAAGGCGCTCACGGCATCGCGGACGTCGTTCGCGCCGTATTCGCCGACGACACCGAACACCCAGCTGCCCATCTGCCAGTCGTAACCGCCGCGCACGCCGTAATCGGCGCCGCCGCGATTCTTGGTGCAGCCTGCGGCCGGGGTCGCGCCCTGGGCGGCGCCATTGCAGAAGCCGGGCGAGAACGCGTCGGCGCCGGCGGCGGTGCGCACCGTGTCGCCGTACACGCGGTCGAGGTTGGTGTCGAAGATGAAGCGGTCGCTGCCGCTGTCTTCGGGGCTGTCCACCACGCCGCCGTAGAGGCCGATGTAACCGCCGGTCCAGGTGTCGTCGGTGGACTGGGCGAAAGCGGCGCCGGTGCTGGCGGCGAGCAGGGCGATGCTGGCGGATGCGGCGTGGATCATCTTCATGGGGTAGGTCTCCGTTCTTGTTTTTGTCGGGCCGATATCGATCGGCGCCGGTGCGGGGCACGGTCGCCGGGGGAAGCGGCCGCGCGAGAGAGATACGCAGGCATGCGTGACGGGGGATGCATGCGAGGATCAGATAGATGAATGAATGCGAATGCGAAATTCAGGCAGCGCAGTGCCTGGAGGGCGCGAGCGACCGGGTCTCGGCAGGCCCGGCGCTTTAGAATGTCGCGCTGCGGCCGTCAGGCCGCGCCCCGTTCACGACCTGGAATCGCACATGCAGCCCGCCGTCATCGCACCCTCGATCCTGTCCGCGAATTTCGCCCGCCTCGGCGAGGAGGTCGACAACGTGCTCGCCGCCGGCACGGACTGGGTGCACTTCGACGTGATGGACAACCACTACGTGCCCAATCTGACGATCGGCCCGCTGGTCTGCGAGGCGCTGCGCAAGCACGGCGTGACCGCGCCGATCGACGTGCACCTGATGGTCGAGCCGGTCGACCGCATCGTTCCCGATTTCGCGAAGGCCGGCGCGTCGCTGATCAGCTTCCATCCCGAGGCCAGCCGGCACGTGCACCGCACGATCCAGCTGATCAAGGCGGAAGGCTGTCAGGCCGGTCTCGTGCTCAATCCGGCGACGCCGATCGAAGTGCTCGACTACGTGCTCGAAGACCTCGACATGGTGCTGCTGATGTCGGTCAATCCGGGCTTCGGTGGCCAGGCCTTCATTCCCTCGACGCTCGACAAGCTGCGCCAGGTGCGCGCGCGCATCGATGCGACCGGCAAGCCGATCCGCCTCGAGATCGACGGCGGCGTGAAGCCCGACAACATCGGAGAGATCGCGGCGGCCGGCGCCGACACCTTCGTCGCCGGTTCGGCGATCTTCGGCAAGCCCGACTACCGCGCGGTCGTCGATGCGATGCGCGCCGAGATCGCACGCGCGACCTCGCTGCGCGCGTGAGCGCGGTCGTCGTCACCTGCGACATCTGCGACGCGCACCCGGATGCGGTGCGCGTGCTCGACCTGCCTTTGCGTGATTTCGGCGGGCGCGTCGCGTTCGCCGGCATCGTCAGCACCGTGCTCGCGCTGGAGGACAACTCGCGGGTGCGCGAGGCCGTGGCGGAAGCCGGCGCGGGCCGCGTGCTGGTCATCGACGGCGGCGGCTCGACGCGGCGCTCGATGCTCGGCGACCTGCTGGCCGAGCAGGCGGTCGCCAACGGCTGGGCCGGCGTGGTCGTGCACGGCGCGATCCGCGACAGCGTCGCGATCGGCCGACTCGATCTCGGCGTCAAGGCGCTGGGCACGGTGCCGCTGAAGACCGAGAAGCGCGGGCAGGGCGTACGCGATGTGCCGGTGAGCTTCGGCGGCGTGACGATCCGGCCGGGCGACTGGCTGGCCGCGGATGCGGATGGGGTGCTGGTGGCGGATCGGCCGCTGATTTGAGCGTTGCGCGCGATGCGCGTCTTGTTCGAACCGTGGGGGGGGGGGTCCTGAGGACGTCGGCCCTCACCCCACCGTCCGCGCTGCGGACGGTCCCCCCCTCTCCCGCGCGTGCGCGGGAGAGGGGCCTCGGCGTCTTCCGCTGCGCGGAAGATGCATTTTCGCTGGAGGCTGATCCTGCCTCCGCCCGTCGTCCCTGCTATGGCCTTCCATGCTCCGGGGCGTCCATGACGCGGTGATGACACACGTGAGGGCCGGTTAACGGCGACGCCCGCGGCATCCGCTACGCTCCGCGCCACCTCCACCACCCGCACGACCGCCCGCATGTCCGCACCGCACTGGCGCCTGATCCTCAACGGCAAATCCGCGGGCGATCCGGCGGTGCGCACGGCCGTCGCGGCGATCCGCGCGCGCGACGTGCGGATCGACGTGCGGGTCACCTGGGAAGCCGGCGACGCCGAGCGCCATGCCGCCGAGGCGCTGGCCGAACGCGTCGACACGATCGTCGTCGCTGGCGGCGACGGCACGCTCAATGCCGTGGTGTCGGTACTCGCCGCGCAGTCCGCCGACGCGGACGCGCTGCCGTCACTGGCGCTGGTGCCGCTGGGCACCGCCAACGACTTCGCCACCGCCGCCGCACTGCCGGAGCTACCCGACGCCGCGCTGACGCTGGCGCTCGAGGCGCCGGCCGTGCCCGTCGACGTGCTGCGCATCGAAGCGGACGACGGCGTGTACTGGTGCGTCAATCTCGGCTCCGGCGGCTTCGGTACCCAGGTGACGGTGGAAACGCACGCCGGCCTGAAGAAGGTGCTCGGCGGCCTGGCGTATTTCATCACCGGCCTGTCGCGGCTCGGGCGCATCGAGCCGATCGAGGCGCGCATCAGCGGCCCGGATTTCGCGTGGCAGGGTGGCTTCATCGCGCTGGGCATCGGCAACGGCCGCCAGGCCGGCGGCGGGCAGGCCCTGTGTCCCGATGCCAGCATCGACGACGGCCTGATCGACGTCACCATCGTGCCGGAGCTGGAAGGCGAACTGGTCAACACGCTGCGCACCGCGCTGACCGAAGGCAAGGTCGCCGCGCTCGACCAGGTGGCAGTGCGCACCCGGTTGCGCGAATTGCTGGTCGAGGCCGACGCGCCGCTGGTGCTCAACCTCGACGGCGAACCGCGCAGCGCGCGTCGGTTCGCGATCGCCTGCGTCCCCGGTCGCCTGCGCATGCACCTGCCGCAGGACTGTCCGCTGCTCGTCGCATCGCCGCAGCCTGCCGACGCCTGAGGCTGTCGCGCGTTTTCGCACGAGCCGCTACAGTAGCCGCCATGCACGCGTCCGCGCTCCCGCATTTCCGTTTGCTCGACGCCGGCTGGCGATGGTGGCGCACTGCCTCCGTTGCCCCCGTTCGTCCGACTGTCCAGGAAATGCCGCGTGATCACGCACTCCGAGTTCCAGCACTACGCCGCTGACGGCCACACCCATGTTCCGGTGGTCCGCGAGGTCCTGAGCGACCTCGACACGCCGCTCTCGGTCTACCTCAAGCTCGCCGACGGTCCGCACACCTACCTGTTCGAATCGGTGGAGGGCGGCGAACGTTTCGGCCGCCATTCGATCATCGGCCTGCCCGCCGAACGCGTCTACGCGTTCCACGGCCACACGCTGACCGTGCGCGAACACGGCGAGGTGATCGAGACGCGCGAGGTCGAAGATCCCTTCGCCGAAGTCGAACGCCTGCGCACCGCGCATTCGGTGCCGTGGATCGAAGGCCTGCCGGGGTTCACCGGTGGACTGGTGGGCTGGTTCGGCTTCGAATGCATCGAGTACATCGAGCCGCGACTGCGCAGCGGCCTGCGCGCCGACGTGCGCGACGAACTCGGCACGCCCGACATCCTGCTGATGCTGAGCACCGAGGTCGCGGTGTTCGACAATCTCAAGGGCCGCCTGTATCTCGTGGTCCATGCCGACACGCGCGAACCGCAGGCCTGGGTGCGCGCGAACCGCCGGCTCGACGCGCTGACCCATCGTCTGCGCCAGGGCGGCGCGGGCTATCCGGAAACGCTGCAGCCTGCCGCGCTCGACGAATCGGATTTCGTGTCCGGTTTCACCCGCGAGGGCTTCATCGACGCGGTCGCGAAGACCAAGGCTTTCATCGCCGCCGGCGACGCGTTCCAGGTCGTGCTGTCGCAGCGCATGTCGGTGCCGTTCCAGGCGCGCCCGGTCGACGTCTACCGCGCGCTGCGCGCGCTGAATCCGTCGCCGTACATGTATTTCCTCGATGTCGGCGGCACCCAGGTCGTCGGCTCCTCGCCGGAGATCCTCGTGCGTCTCAAGCACACCGATGACGGCGGGGGCGAAGTCACCGTGCGCCCGATCGCGGGCACGCGTCCGCGCGGTTCGACGCAGGTCGAGGATCAGGCGCTGGAAGCCGAACTGCTGGCCGATCCCAAGGAACGCGCCGAGCATCTGATGCTGATCGACCTGGGCCGCAACGACGTCGGCCATGTGTCGGCCGCCGGCACGGTCGAGGTCGGCGAGCGCTTCGTCATCGAGCGCTACAGCCACGTCATGCACATCGTCAGCGAAGTCACCGGTCGGCTGAAGGACGGCCTGAGCTACGCCGACGTGCTGCGTGCGACGTTCCCGGCCGGCACCGTCAGCGGCGCGCCGAAAGTACGCGCGCTGGAGATCATCCGCAGCCTCGAGCCGGTCAAGCGCAACGTGTATTCGGGCGCGGTCGGCTACATCGGCTGGCACGGCGACGCCGACACCGCGATCGCGATCCGCACCGCGGTGATCCAGGACGGCCGCCTGTACGTGCAGGCCGGCGCCGGCATCGTCCACGACTCGGATCCGGAGATGGAATGGGCCGAAACCATGAACAAGGGCCGTGCGCTGTTCCGCGCGGTCGCGCAGGCGGCGAAGGGCTTGTGATGCGACGCGCCGATTCTTCTTTCAACGCCCGATCCGCCGGAACCGCCCCATGCTGTTGATGATCGACAACTACGACAGCTTCACCTGGAACCTCGTGCAGTACCTGCAGGCGCTCGGCGCCGAGGTGCGGGTGGAGCGCAACGATGCATTGACGGTCGACGCGATCGAGAAGCTCGCGCCCGAGCGCATCGTGATCTCGCCGGGGCCGTGCACGCCGAATGAAGCGGGGGTGTCGCTGGACGTCATCGAGCGCCTCGGCGCGACGACGCCGATCCTCGGCGTGTGTCTCGGCCACCAGGGCATCGGCCAGGCCTACGGCGGCAGGGTGATCCGCGCGCAGAGGATCATGCACGGCAAGACCTCGGCGATCCGCCACGAGGGGCGGGGCGTGTTCGCCGGCCTGCCGGATGGTTACGAGGCGACGCGTTACCACTCGCTGGTGGTCGAACAGTCCTCGCTGCCGGATTGCCTCGAAGTCACCGCGTGGACCGAACACGACGACGGCAGCCGCGAGGAGATCATGGGCCTGCGCCACCGCACGCATCCGGTCGAGGGCGTGCAGTTCCATCCCGAGTCGATCCTGACCGAGCATGGGCATGCGCTGTTGAAAAACTTTCTGGAGCGGTGAGGCGTCCGGACCCTCCGTCATTCCCGCGAAAGCGGGAATCCAGTGACTTCGTTTCCAAGTCGATGATCTGGACTCCACGCCGACTGATCGACGACGTCACTGGATTCCCGCTTTCGCGGGAATGACGGAAAGAAATTGCGCTTCTCACGAATCACGAATCACGAATCACGAGTTTCCCATGCCCATCACCCCCCACGAAGCCCTGCAACGCACCATCGAGCACCGCGAGATCTTCCGCGACGAGATGGTCGACCTGATGCGCCTGATCATGCGTGGCGAGGTGTCGCCGCTGATGACCGCGGCGATCCTGTCCGGCCTGCGGGTCAAGAAGGAAACCGTCGACGAGATCGCCGGCGCGGCGCAGGTGATGCGCGAGTTCGCGCTGCCGGTGCCGGTCGCCGATGCGGACCGCGCGCATCTCGTCGACATCGTCGGCACCGGCGGCGATGGCGCGCACACCTTCAACATCTCGACGGCGAGCATGTTCGTCGTCGCCGCGGCCGGCGCGAAGGTGGCCAAGCACGGCAACCGCAGCGTGTCGTCGAAGTCCGGCAGCGCCGACGTGCTCGAAGCGCTCGGCGCGCGCATCGACCTGCAGCCCGACGATGTCGCGCGCTGCATCGGCGAGACCGGCATCGGCTTCATGTTCGCGCCGGTGCACCATCCGGCGATGCAGGCGGTCGCGCCGGTGCGTCGCGAGATGGGTGTGCGCACGATCTTCAACATCCTCGGGCCGCTGACCAATCCGGCCGGCGCGCCGAACATCCTGATGGGTGTGTTCCATCCCGACCTCGTCGGCATCCAGGTGCGCGTGCTGCGCGAGCTCGGCGCGCAGCGCGCGCTGGTGGTCTGGGGCCGCGACGGCATGGACGAGATCTCGCTCGGCGCCGGCACCCTGGTCGGCGAGCTGCGCGATGGCGAGGTCCGCGAGTACGAGATCCATCCCGAGGACTTCGGCATCGCGATGGCCGCCAGCCGCAACCTGCGCGTCGAGAACGCCGATGAATCGAAGGCGCTCGTGCGCCAGGCGCTCGACGGCACACCGGGCCTGGCGCAGGACATCGTCTGCCTCAATGCGGGCGCGGCGCTGTACGTCGCCGGCGTGGTGGCGTCGATCGCCGAAGGCGTCGCGCGAGCCCGCGCGACCGTCGCGTCGGGCGAGGCCCTGCGGCGCCTGGATGCGTTCGTGGCGGCGACCCGGCGCGCCGACGCCTGAGAATTCCGTCCACCTGATCCGGATCTGCAGGTTTCCCGCGGCGCGAGTGGCGGGTATGCTGAATGCGTTGCAAGGATGCCGCCCTTTCGTGATTGAAGAAGCGATCCCTGCATGCGTCCTCCTGCGTTGCCCCGTCCCCCGTACCACGTCGCGATCTTCCGCTACCGCCGCAATGGCGAGGATGCGGCCGGTTATCGCGAAGCGCGCCGCGACATGCTGGAGATGGCGAAGCTGCAGCCCGGCTTCCTCGGCATGGAATCGATCGAAGGCGACGACGGCGAGGGCATCACGCTGAGCTACTGGACCGACGAGGCCTCGATCCGGGCCTGGCGCGGGCACGACGCGCAGGGCGTCACCCGTGAGAAGAGCCGGCGCGGCTGGTACGAGCACTACGCATTGCAGATCGCACGCGTCGAGCGCGCCTACGACTGGTCGCACGACGAAGCCGACGACGATGCGCCGGGGGCGGTCTTTCCCGTCTGAGGGTCCGGCCTGCCGCCGCCTGCGTTATCGTGTGCGGCCTTTCCAGACCGGCGCGTGCGCCGGCCCATGGTGCCGATCTTGAACGACGTCCTGCAGCGCATCCTTGCGCGCAAACACGAAGAAGTCGCGGCGCGTCGTGCCGCGTTGCCGCTGGCCGACATCGCTGCGCGCGCCGCCGCCGCGCCGCCGGTGCGCGGTTTCGCGGCCGCCGTCGAGGCGAAGATCGCATCGGGCCAGCCGGCCGTCATCGCCGAGGTCAAGAAGGCCAGTCCGTCGAAGGGCGTGATCCGGGCCGATTTCCAGCCGGCCGAGATCGCGCGCAGCTACGCGGCCGGCGGCGCGGCCTGCCTGTCGGTGCTGACCGACATCGATTTCTTCCAGGGCGCCGACGACTATCTGCTGCAGGCGCGCGCAGCCTGCGCGCTGCCGGTGCTGCGCAAGGATTTCATCGTCGATCCCTGGCAGGTCTACGAGGCACGTGCACTGGGCGCCGACTGCGTGCTGCTGATCGTCGCCGCGCTCGATGACCGCGCACTGGTCGAGATCGCCGAGCTGGCGATGTCGATCGACCTCGATGTGCTGGTCGAAGTGCACGACATCGACGAACTCGAGCGCGCGCTGCAGGTGCCGGCGCCGCTGCTGGGCATCAACAACCGCAGCCTGCGCTCGTTCGAAGTCTCGATCGACACCACGCTGTCGCTGCGCAGTGCAGTGCCGCGCGACCGGCGCCTGGTCACCGAGAGCGGCATCCACACCGCCGCCGATGTCGCGCGCATGCGCGAGGCCGGCATCGACGCGTTCCTGGTCGGCGAAGCCTTCATGCGCGAGCCCGATCCGGGCACCGCGCTGCGCACGCTGTTCGCGATGCCGGGCGAGACGACGAGCGACCGCCGTCCGGTCGCCGACATCTCCGCGATCGCGATCGCCGCGGCGACCACGCCCGCGCCGGTCGACACCGACGTCGCCAGTGCCGACAGCGGCACGCCGGTCGTCGCCCAGCTGCTCAAGGACACGGCCGCGAACGACACGGTGCGCACCGTGGTCTTCGATTTCGACCACACGCTCTACGACGGCGACTCGGGCACGCATCTGTTCCGCTGGCTGATCACCCGCAGCGTCTGGCGCACCGCGCTGGCGTGCCTGGCCGCGCCGGTACTCGGGCCGATGATCGCCTTCCTGCCGACGCGCCGGTACGGCATTTCCGGATTCGTCTGGATCGGCACCGTGGGCGTGCACAGCCGCGGCGTGCTGGACCGCATGATCGACCGCTACGTCGCCGAGAACGCCGCCGACATCCGGCCGAAGCTGCTGCCGATCGCGCTCGAGGTGTTGCACGCGCATCGCGTGGCCGGCGACGACGTGGTCATCGCGACCGGCGCGCCGCCGGAACTCGCGCGCGCGATCCTCGCGTTCGTCGCGCACGAGTCGGTGCCGGTGATCGGCACCGCGGTCGGCCCGAAGCTCGGCGCGGTCGTCGCCACGCGGCACTGCCATGCCGAGGAGAAGATGCGCATGCTGCGCGAGCGCGGTTACACCGCGATCGACATCGCGTATTCGGATTCCTCGGCCGACCTGCCGCTGCTCAAGGCCGCGAAGGCGCCGGTGGTGGTGAATCCGAAGGCCGGCAACATCGACTTGTTCCGGCGCGTGTTGCCGCCGGGCACGCCGGTGCTCAACTGGGGCTGCGCCGACCGCTGCGGCGATCCGGTCGCCGCGCCGTAGGCAAGACCCGGCGGAAGCAACCGGGATCTGGGTAGGAGCGCGCTCGCGCGCGATGCGGCCTGACCGGGAAAGTCGCATCGCGCGCAAGCGCGCTCCTACAGATCGGTCGCCGTAAGGCTGAAGCGCCCCGGGCCTCAGGCCAGCAGCGTGCGACCGATCTGGTAGAGGCTGATCGCCATCACCAGGATGCCGACCGCGAGCAACACCCAGCGCTCGCGGACGTGGCGGACGAACAGCGCCGCCAGCGGCGCGGCGATCATGCCGCCGACCAGCAGGCCGAGAATCACGTCCAGGTGCTGCAGGCCCATCGTCAGGAAGAACGTCACCGAGATCGACACCGTGACCAGGAACTCGGCCGCGTTGACGGTGCCGATCGTCGTGCGCGCGGTGCCGCCGCGGGCGAGCAGGGTGGACGTGGCGACGGGCCCCCAGCCTCCGCCGCCGGTGGCATCGAGCAGGCCGGCGAAGAAGCCCAGCACCGGCACCCGGCGCACTTCCTTCTTCGGCATCAGCCGGCCGGCCGCGCGCAGCAGGATCACGATCGACAGGATCAGCAGGTAGGCGTAGATGAAGGGCCGGATCACGTCGCCGGGCAATTGGGTCAACACGTAGGCACCGATCGCCCCGCCGATCATGCCCGGCAGCGCCAGGCGCAGGAACAGGCGCTTGTCGACGTTGCGCATCGCCAGATGCGACGCGCCGGAAGCGCCGGTGGTGAACACCTCGGCGGTGTGCACGCTGGCGCTGACCGCCGCCGGCGGTACGCCCATGCTCAGCAGCACCGACGACGACACCAGGCCGAAGGCCATGCCGAGCGCGCCGTCGACCAGCTGGGCGGCCAGGCCCACCAGCACGAAGAACAGGAATTGATCGCCGAGTTCCATGCTGCGGGCTCCGGAAGGCCAGGTCGGTCTGCAGGCGCCGCATGCCCGCGGCGCGGGGCCTTCAGGCGTCGCCGAGCCGCTTGATGAAACGCAGGGTGCCGTCGGAGAACCCGCAGGCCTTGTAGAACGCGTGCGCGTCGGCGCGCTGCGAGCCGCTGGTCAGTTCCAGCCGCGCGGCGCCGGCGAACCGGGCCCGGCGTTCGGCTTCCTTGAGCAGCTGGCGGCCCAGGCCGCTGCCCTGCGCGTCGCTGGTGACGACCAGCGCGGTGATGCGGCAGGTCGTCGAGCCCAGCGGCAGGTAGTACATGAAATCCAGCGCCACCAGGCCGCAGACCCGGCCGCCGCTGCGCGCGACCACCAGGGCCTGGCGGTCGTTGTCGATGATCAGGCGGATGCGCTCGCGGGCCTCGTCCTCGCTGCAGGGATAGCCCATCTCCGACAGCAGCGCGGCGACGTCGTCGGCATCGATCACCGACGCGCTGCGCAGGTCGGCGTCGGGCAGGTCGCCACGCGGCGCGAAATGGCCGAGGCTCATGCGGATCGTCCTAGCGGGTGCCGAACAGCACGATCGTCTTGCCGCGCGCGGTCAGCTTGTTGTCCGCCTGCAGCTTCTTGAGCACACGCCCGGCCATCTCGCGCGAGCAGCCGACCAGCCGCGCCAGCTCCTGCCGCGAGATCCGCAGCTGGGTGCCCTGGGGATGGCTCATCGCCTCCGGTTCGCGGGTCAGGTCGTGCAGGGTGCGGATGATGCGGTCAGTGACATCGAGGAAGGCCAGGCGGCCGGCCTTGCGGCTGGTGTCGAGCAGGCGCCGCGAGAGCTGCGCGCCGATCGCGTACATGATCGAGGTCGCATCGTTGGCCAGCACGCCGTCGAACAGCTGGTACAGCCGCTCGTAGCTGATCTCGGCCAGCTCGCACTGGGTGCGGGTGCGCAGGATGACCTCGCGCACGTCGGATTCGATGAACAGCCCCATCTCGCCGACCAGCTCGCCATTGCCGAAGTACCCGAGGATCAGCTCCCGGCCGTCATCTTCCTCGGTGATGATGCTGACCGAGCCGCTGACGACGTAGTACAGCGTCCCGGCCGGATCTCCGGGCCGGAACACCTCGCTGCGCGGCGGGTAGCGCCTGCGGTGGCAATGCGCCAGGAAACGCTCGATCGCCGCCGGCGTGGGCGCCATCGGGTGCGGTGGGCGGGCATGGGGGTTGATCAGGGCCACAGGTGTTGGGGTCATGGGCGTCGGATCGGGAGAATGCCGCAGAGTAGGCGCTCCCGCTGCCCGGGGCAAACCCGTGTCACCGCGAGGTCGCAGCGTGCGGGTGGTTTGCCGCATAATCGTCGTTTCGCCCAACCCCCGAGGGTCGACCGCTGTGGTCAAACCGCTCCCGCGCCTGAAGCTCCAGGGTTTCAACAACCTGACCAAGGCCCTGTCGTTCAACATCTACGACGTGTGCTACGCCGCGTCGGAAGACGAGCGTCAGCGCTACATCGCCTACATCGACGAGGTCTACAACGCCGACCGGCTGACCCAGATCCTGACCGATGTGGCCGAGATCATCGGCGCGAACATCCTCAACGTCGCGCGTCAGGACTACGACCCCCAGGGCGCGTCGGTGACCATCCTCATTTCCGAGGAACCGGTGGTCGACCGCAAGGACGCCAAGGGCGTGATCTCCGACGCCGTCGTCGCGCACCTCGACAAGTCGCACATCACGGTGCACACGTATCCGGAGACGCATCCGGACAACGGCATCGCGACGTTCCGCGCCGACATCGACGTCGCGACCTGCGGCGTGATCTCGCCGCTGAAGGCGCTGAATTACCTGATCGAGAGTCTCGAGTCGGACATCGTGGTGATGGACTACCGCGTGCGCGGCTTCACCCGCGACGTGAAGGGCCGCAAGCACTACATCGACCACAAGATCAATTCGATCCAGGACTACCTGGCCAAGAACATCAAGTCGCGTTACGACGCGCTCGACGTGAACGTCTACCAGGAGAACATCTTCCACACGAAGATGCACCTGAAGGAGTTCGATCTCGACCAGTACCTGTTCGAAGAGAAGGCCCGCAATCTGTCGTTCAAGGAGCGCATGAAGATCGAGGCGCGCCTGCGCCGCGAGATCGAAGAGCTCTATCACGGCCGCAACCTGATCGACTGACCGGACTGTGATTGGTCATTCGTGATTCGTGATTGGCAGAAGCGGATCATGCAAACGGAACGGCCCCGCATGAAGCGGGGCCGTTTTCGTTCCTGGCTTTGGATCGCGCCAATATTTCGCCGTCATTCCCGCGAAAGCGGGAATCCAGTGGCTCGTGCTTCGCCGCCTTGAAGGCGCTGGATGACCAGCCATTCGCCTGTTGAAAGCCCCGCTTTCGCGGGCATGACGGTTTGTTGCATGTCTCCGATCACAGCCTGTAAGCGACTGCCTTCATCAGCTTCGAGGCGCCTGCCATCAGCGACGGCACCGGCCACGGCAGCACGCGCGCGCCGGCCTGCTCGGCGTGCTCGGCATGGCGCGCCTCGTCCGCCTTCATCTGCCTGAGGATGTCGCGACTGCGCTGGTCGGCTTCGGGCAGCGTCTGCAGGTGTTCGTCGAGATGCGCCTCGACCTGGCGCTCGGTCTCGACGACGAAGCCCAGGTTCCAACCGTCGCCACGCAGGCCGGCGAGCACGCCGAGCGCGTAGCTGCCGCCGTACCACATCGGATTGAACAGGCTGGGGCGGCTGTCGAGCTCGCGCAGGCGCTGCGCGCACCAGGCCAGATGATCGGTTTCCTCCTGCGCGGCCTCGAGCAGGTGCGCGCGCGTGTCCGCCTCGCGGGCGACCGCGGCCTGGCCGAAATACAGACCCTGGGCGCAGACCTCGCCGACGTGGTTGATCCGCATCAGGCCGGCGGCGTGGCGGCGCTCGGCATCGTCGAGCACGACGTCGGGCGTCTCCACGGCGGGATTGGGGCGGGTCGCCGGGGGATTGCCGAACACAGTGTCGAGCGCGCGCTGGGTCTCGACCAGCAACTGGTCGACGGGATTGAAGCGGAGCCGGGGGCGGGCCATCGGGCGGATTCCTGCAGCGCGGCAGCGGGCCGCGTCGCGTATCATTCTCGGCCCTCGCCCCGGGCCGCGCCAGCGCCCGGCGGCGCGCCGGGCCTCCGGCTTGCGTGGCGATGGGCGGGCGGCTATCATTCCGCTTCTGTGTTGCACGCTCTACAACGCGAGGCGACGTTCCGCCGGCCACCGGCGCAACCAGCCCGACCAGTCACCCACCGAGTATTCCCATGAAGACCTTCATTGCCAAGAACGAGACAGTCCAGCGCGACTGGTACCTCGTCGATGCGTCCGGCAAGACCCTGGGCCGCCTGAGCGCGGAAATCGCCCACCGTCTGCGCGGCAAGCACAAGCCCGTCTACACCCCGCATGTCGACACCGGCGACTACATCATCGTGGTCAATGCCGAGAAGATCGCCGTGACCGGCAAGAAGATGACGGACAAGCTCTACCACCGTTTCACGGGCTACATCGGCAACCTGAAGACCGAGACCCTGGGCCAGGCGCTGGAGCGCCACCCGGAGCGCGTGATCGAGATCGCCGTCAAGGGCATGCTGCCGAAGAACACCCTCGGTCGCGCCATGTACCGCAAGCTCAAGGTCTACAAGGGTGCCGAGCACCCGCACGCCGCCCAGCAGCCGCAGCCCCTGGAACTCTAAGTCATGGCAATTTCCCAGAATTACGGCACCGGCCGTCGCAAGTCCTCCGTCGCCCGCGTGTTCCTGCGCAAGGGCAGCGGCAAGATCACCGTCAATGATCGTCCGCTCGACGAGTTCTTCGGCCGCGAGACCGCGCGCATGATCGTGCGCCAGCCGCTCGAGCTGACCCAGAACACCGAGACGTTCGACGTCGTCGTCACCGCCAGCGGCGGCGGCACCACCGGCCAGGCCGGTGCGATCCGCCTGGGCATCGCCCGCGCGCTGGTCGAGTACGACGAGACGCTGAAGACCGAGCTGCGCAAGGCCGGCTTCGTGACCCGCGATGCGCGTGAAGTCGAGCGCAAGAAGGTCGGCCTGCACAAGGCACGTCGCGCCACGCAGTTCTCGAAGCGCTGATCGCGCTGTGTCCGGATCCGCGCGAACGCGTGGATCCGGCGCTGCCGAAGCTTGCGGAGCATCGCGGTTTCGGCGTTACAATATGCTCATAGCCCCGTCGCCAAGCGGTAAGGCACCTGACTCTGACTCAGGCATTCGGAGGTTCGAATCCTTCCGGGGCTGCCATATCGAAAACGAAAAAGCCCGCCGAAAGGCGGGCTTTTTCGTGGCCGCCATCCGGGGGCAGCCGCCCTTCGGGCTGTCGCTTTGCGCCGTCGAAAATCGCTCCGGGCGATCGTGTATGGCCACCACTGTTCGAGCCGTCGTCTCGAGGCGTCGAAAATCGCGCCCGGTGATCTTTCTTGTACGCGCGCGTCGACAGTCCTCGCGATGCGCCGTCCGCGGAACGACTGCATTCCACGCATGCGCACGGCGATGCGATGCACGCGCATCGATGCGGCTCTAGAATTCCGCGATGAATGCATTCTCGCCGCCGTACACCGCTCCCGATGCCGTGGTCGACGCCTTGCGCACCCACGGCTGCGCGGTGCTCGCGCCGTCGACGCTCGCCACTCTCTGCGGCCTGCGCATCGAGGATCTCGATGCCTGGCGTTCCGGCTGGGACGATCTGCCACCCGATGCCTACCTCAAGGACGGCGGACGCTATCGCCGGCGCCGTCACGGCTGCTTCGTGCAGCAGGACGACACGCTCGCGCAGGTCGCGCATCGCGCGCACTGGCAGTCCGAGGACTACAACGCACTGCACGGCGGTATGCATCGCTGGTTCGAGCCGCTGGCGCCGGCGCTGGTCGCCGATCCGGCGTGGGCGCGGCTCGTCGCCGGTCTCGGCAACGTCTTCGCGCAGGTGCGCGACGACGGCGATTGGCATGTCGAAGCGCACCAGTTCCGCATCGACACCACCGACGGCATCGGTCGGCCGACCCCCGAGGGCGCGCACCGCGACGGCGTGGACTTCGTCGCGGTGCTGCTGGTCGGGCGCAGCGGCATCAAGGGCGGCGAGACGCGTGTGTTCGAGGCCGAAGGCCCGGCGGGCCAGCGCTTCACCCTGACCGAGCCGTGGGCCGTGCTGCTGCTCGACGATCACCGCGTGATCCACGAATCCACGCCGATCCAGCCCGTCGATGACGCCGGGCATCGCGACACGCTGGTGCTGACCTACCGTAGCTGTGCGTTCCAGGGCGACGACTAGGGATGCTCTGAACAAGTCCGCTCTTGCTCGTCATTCCCGCGAAAGCGGGAATCCAGCGTCTTCAAACTGTTGAAAGCAAGAGCACTGGATTCCCGCTTTCGCGGGAATGACGAGCCGAGGGAATGCTGCAGAACGGCGGCGTGCCCCGCGCCTGGTTACAATCGCAACAGATAGCCGACGCCAACCGGAGTTGCCATGAAGCTGGGTTCTTTGAAGGAGGGCGGCCGCGACGGCACCCTGATCGTCGTCTCGCGCGACCTGGTCAGCGCGGTGCGCGCGACCGGCATCGCCGCGACGCTGCAGCAGGCGCTCGACGACTGGTCGAACGCCGCGCCGCGCCTCAACGCGCTGTACGAATCGCTCAATGCGGGCGATGCCGACGGTGTGTTCGATCTCGATGTCGCGCGTCTCGCTGCGCCGCTACCGCGCGCCTACGAGTTCGTCGACGGCAGCGCCTACCTGCCCCACGTCGAGCGCGTGCGCCGCGCACGTGGCGCCGAAGTGCCGGAGAGCTTCTACACCGATCCGCTGATGTACCAGGCCACCAGCGCCGGTTTCTACGGACCGCGCGACACCGTCAAGGTGACCAGCGAAGACCACGGCATCGACCTCGAGGCCGAGATCGTCGTGATCACCGACGACGTGCCGATGGCGGTCACGCCGGCGCAGGCCGCCGGCCACATCCAGCTGGTCGGCCTGGTCAACGACGTTTCACTGCGCAATCTGATTCCGGGCGAGCTGGCCAAAGGCTTCGGCTTCCTGCAGGCCAAGCCGCGCTCGGCGCTGAGTCCGGTGTTCGTGACGCCGGACGAACTGGGCGATGCCTGGCGGGGCAACAAGCTGCACCTGCCGCTGCTCACGCACATCAACGGCGAGTGGTTCGGCGCGCCGGAAGCCGGCGTCGACATGCAGTTCGACTTCTCGCAGCTGGTCGCGCATGCGGCGAAGACGCGGCCCCTGTCGGCCGGCACGATCGTCGGCTCGGGCACGATCGCCAACGAGGACACCTCGAAGGGCGCGTCGTGCTTCGCCGAGAAGCGCACGGTCGAGACCCTGGAGCAGGGCGCACCGAAGACGCCGTTCATGGCGTTCGGCGACACCGTGCGCATCGAGATGCTCGATGCCGACGGCGCGAGCATCTTCGGCGCGATCGAACAGGTGATCGAACGCCAGGCGCTGCCGGCGTAAGCCGATGACGGCCGCGCTGACGCTGCACACCTACTGGCGCTCCAGCGCGGCCTACCGCGTGCGCATCGCCCTGCATCTCAAGGGCCTGGCGTTCGACAGCGTGCCGGTGCATCTGGTGCGCGGCGGCGGCGAGCAGCGCCTGCCCGCATTCGCCGCGCGCAATCCGCAGCGGCTGGTGCCGACGCTGCAGCATGGCGACGCGGTGCTGACCCAGTCGCTGGCGATCATCGAATATCTCGACGAGACGTTTCCGGACGTGCCGCTGCTGCCGCGCGATGCGCTGTCGCGGCAACGCGGGCGCGCGCTCGCGCAACTCATTGCGTGCGACATCCATCCGCTCGGCAACCTGCGTGTGCTGCAGTACCTCGAACACGAGTTTCAGCTGCCGCCCGACGCGCGCACGCGCTGGATCGCGCGCTGGGTACAGGAAGGTCTCGCCGCTTTCGAAGCCCTGCTGGTGCAGCACGGTATCGGCGACTTCTGCATCGGCGATGCGCCGACGATCGCCGACTGCGCGCTGGTGCCGCAGCTCTACAACGCGCGTCGCTTCGGCATCGACCTGGCGCCGTATCCGGTGATTCGCCGGATCGAGGTGGCCTGCGCCGCGTCGCCTGCGTTCGATGCGGCGGCGCCCGAGCGCCAGGCGGATGCGCCGCCCGCCTGACCGCGTGTCAGTGTTCGCCGGCGAACACGTCCGCGTAGGGATCGTGGCTGCCGGTCCCGCCTTCCGACAGCCGGAACTTGAGGTCCAGGCCATCGCGCGAATCGGCCGCGCGCAGCGCCGTCTCGCGTTCGATCCGACCTTCCTTGTACAGCCGGAACAGGCACTGGTCGAAGGTCTCGACGCCGTCCTCGAGCGAGTCCTCCATCGCCTGCTTGATCTCGTGCACCTGGCCGCGGCGCAGGAGGTCTCGGATCATCGGCGTGTTGAGCAGCACCTCGGTCGCCGGCATGCGCCGCCCGTCGAGTCCCTGCACCAGACGCTGCGACACCACGGCGCGCAGGTTCAACGCGAGGTTCATCAGCACGTTCTTGTGCGCGGCTTCGGGGAAGAAGTTGAGGATGCGCTCGATCGTCTGGTCGGCGTTGTTGGAGTGCAGCGTCGCCAGGCAGATGTGGCCGGTCTCGGCGAACGAGATCGCCGCCTCCATCGTGGTCGCATCGAGGATCTCGCCGATCAGGATGACGTCCGGCGCCTCGCGCATCGCGTTCTTGAGCGCGTTGTGGAAGGTCAGCGTGTCCAGGCCGACCTCGCGCTGGTTGACCAGCGACCTCTTGTGCCGGTGCAGGTACTCGATCGGATCCTCGATGGTGAGGATGTGGCCCGAGGTGCTGGCGTTGCGGTGGTCGATCATCGAGGCCAGCGTGGTCGACTTGCCCGAGCCGGTGGAACCGACGATCAGCACCAGGCCGCGCGGCGCCATGATGATGTCCTTGAGCACCTGCGGCAGCTGCAGTTCCTCGATGCTCGGGATGTTGCTGCGGATCGCACGGATCACCATGCCCGCCTCGCCGCGCTGCCTGAACACGTTGACGCGGAAGCGCCCGGCGTCCTGCAGGGAGTAGGCCATGTTGAGTTCGAAATCGCGCTCGAACTGCTGGATCTGGCTCTCGTCCATCAGCGAGTAGGCGATCTTGCGGACCATGCCCGGCGGCAGGCCGGTGCTGCCCAGCGGGTAGAGCTTGCCCTCGACCTTGATGTACACCGGCGCGCCGGTGCTCAGGAACATGTCGGACGCATTCTTTTCGGTCATCAGCTTCAGGAAATAGCCGATATCCATGTACGAACTCCCCCACGTGCGACCGGCCTGCGTTGCGCAACCGGTGGCGGCTGACCACAATGACCCGGATCACGCGTCCCCGGGCACGATTCCTCGATGAACACAAGCTTCGCATACATCCGTCCAATGCTGCAGGGCCTCGCGCTCGCCGGCGTATTGGCGCTCGGCGGCTGCGCGAGTACGCCGCCGCCGACCGAGGAACTGGCCGCGGCCCAGCTGTCGGTGGCGCGCGCCGGCGACGCCGATGCCGACCAGTACGCGCCGACCGACATCGCCCAGGCGCGCCGCGCGCTGTCGCAGGCGCAGTCCGCGATGGGCAGCGGTCGCGCCGACGAGGCGCGCACCCTCGCGCTGTCGGCCAGCGCGCTCGCCGATCTGGCCCATGCCCGTGCCCGCCAGGCCGAGACCGAGTCCGAACTGTCCGCGCGCCGGGCCGAGATCACCAACCTGCGCCAGCGGCTGCAGGTGGAGGAATGAGCACGATGCGATCGATGATTCCCTACGCGTTGGCGCTGGCCCTGCTGGTCCCGTTCGCGGCCGATGCCCAGCCGGCGCCGGAAGGCGAGGCCGCGCTTCTGCAGCAGCGGCTGCAGGCGATCGATGCGAATCCCGACACCGCCGGCACCGCCGCGTACGAGCGGCTGCAGGCGCGCCAGTCGCTGACGACCCTGGCCACGGCCCGCAGCAGCCAGCGGGCCCCTGCGCTGCAGATCGCGCAGTGGCGCGTGGAGACGGCTGAACTCGCTGCGCGCACCGAAGCATCGCGCCGCGAGCTGACCCGGCTCGAGCGCGAGCGCAGCGCGCTGATCGTCGAGGCCAGCCGGCAGGACGCCGCGCGCGCGCGCCGGGAGGCCGAGCGTCTGCGCATCCAGGCCCAGATCCAGACCGAGGAAGCCGCGCGTCTGCGTCTGGCCGCCGAGGAAGAGGGCACCGCCCGCCAGCAGGCCGAGACGGTGCTGCAGGGCGTGGCCAGCGGCGAGGCGGCCAAGCTGCGCGCCGCCCGCCAGCGCGACGCCGAGCTGCGCCGCCGCGAGGCCGAGCTGCTCAAGAGTCTCGAGCAGCCCTGACCGAAGACGGCCGACCAGCGGTCGGCCAGGCCCGATGCACTGCGCGCCTGCGTGCAGCAGTGCGCTGTCTGACGGCTGGTTGTTAATTTTTCGTCAGGCTGAATCCAATTGGAATCAACTACTTAAGCCAATTCGCGGAGCTGCGGCGCGTCGTGGCGCGGTTCGCCGAGCGTCGTGCTGTAAGCGTTTCCGTGCCTGACTGCGATGCCGACGCCCGATCGGGTTTGTCGCCCTTGTGGGGTCCCGATACGAGGAGTAGGGTCGGTTGTCCGGGTGGCACCGATTCCTTCCGCCATCCGGTCAACGAACCAGGCCGATGACCGAGATGATCCCCCACGAGGTCCCCGTGTTCCGTCCCCAGGACGGCGACGGTGACCTGATCGGATCGCCCGCCCCACGTTCCTGGACGCAGCCCACGTAGCGCCCCGCCCGTCGCCGGTCGGGGCGTTCGTATTTCCAGTCAGGAGGATTCCATGTTCGAAGCGCAATCGCAGACCGAACTCGAAGAGATCATGAAAGGAAACGTCGAGTTCCGGCAGCTCTACTACCGGCACAAGGAGCTGGACAAGAAGGTGCTGAACGCGGAGCTCGGCGTGTTCGCCGTCGATGAGACCACGCTGTCGCAGATGAAGCGCGAGAAGCTCGCGGCAAAGGATCGCCTGACCCAGATGTACGACCAGATGCAGAAACACTAGGTTCGTCTGTCGCGGGCGGTGGTGGCCATCCTCGTCGGTCGCCATCGCCCGCGAATGTTGTCCGCGGATGCGATAATCGGCGCCTGTCTCGCTGCAACCCGGACCTGCAATGCCGATCGCCGATTCCGTTCTCGACCTGATCGCCGACACGCCCATCGTGCGTGCGCGCCGCCTCGATGCGGGCCCCTGCGAACTCTTTTTCAAGCTCGAGAGCCAGAATCCCGGTGGGTCCATCAAGGACCGCATCGGCCTGCGCATGATCGAGGCCGCCGAAGCGCGCGGCGACATCGCGCCTGGCGCGACGCTGGTGGAGGGCACCGCCGGCAATACCGGCATCGGCTTGGCGCTGGTGGCCCAGCAGAAGGGCTACAAGCTGATCCTCGTCGTGCCCGACAAGATGAGCCGCGAGAAGATCTTCAACCTAAAGGCGATGGGCGCCGAGGTCGTGCTGACCCGCTCCGACGTCGCCAAGGGCCACCCCGAGTACTACCAGGATCTCGCCGAGCGCATCGCGCGCGAGACCCCGGGCGCCTACTTCATCAACCAGTTCGGCAATCCCGACAACCCGGCCGCGCACGAACACGGTACCGGGCCGGAGATCCTGCGGCAGATGGCCGAGGTGGGCGGATTGGATGCGATCGTCTTCGGCTGCGGCAGCTCGGGCACGATGACCGGCCTGTCGCGCTGCTTCGCCAAGGACGCGCCGGATGTCGAGCTGGTGCTGGCCGACCCGGTCGGCTCGATCCTCGCCGAGTACATCAACGACGGCGTGCTCAACGACAAGTCGGGCAGCTGGATGGTCGAAGGCATCGGCGAGGATTTCCTGCCGGACATCTCCGACTTCTCGCGGGTCAAGCAGGCCTATGCGATCAGTGACCAGGAAAGCTTCCTCGCCGCGCGCGAACTGCTGCGCAGCGAGGGCATCCTCGGCGGCTCGTCCACCGGCACGCTGCTGGCCGCCGCGCTCAAGTACTGCCGCGCGCAGACCACGCCGAAGAAGGTGCTGGTGTTCGTCTGCGACACCGGCAACAAGTATCTGAGCAAGCTCTACAACGACTATTGGATGCTCGACAACGGCTTCCTGGAGCGCGAGCAGCACGGCGACCTGCGCGACCTGATCCTGCGCCCGTACTCGCGTCGCGACACCGTGGTGTTGCAGCCGACCGACCTGCTGGTCACCGCCTACCAGCGCATGAAGCTCTACGAGATCTCGCAGCTGCCGGTGATGGACGGCGACCGCATCGTCGGCATCCTCGACGAAAGCGACGTGCTGCTGCACGTCTACGGCGACGAGGCCCGGTTCCGCGATCCAGTCTCGACCGCGATGGTCAGCAAGCTCGACTTCCTCGACGTCAAATCGCCGGTCGAGGCGCTGCTGCCGGTGTTCGACCGGGGGCAGGTCGCGATCGTCACTGAAGGCGACCGGTTCCTCGGCCTGATCACCCGGATCGACCTGCTGAACTATCTGCGCCGGCGCGTTCAATAGATCGCGCCATTGCGGCGGAAGGCTTACCGGCGCTCAACGCCAGCCGGTCATGTTGAGCCTGACCGTCTCGCGACCGTTCTCCTGCTGCGACAGGCGCACCGGGACCGGAATGCCCGCCGCGATCCAGGCGGTCGTGGTCTTGCCTTCGCCGGTCTGCACATAACGGACCGCGCTGACCGTTCGCGAACCGACGCTGACCTGTTCGATTCCGGCGCGGCGGAAGGTCGTCGGTCGCGTGCGCGCGTTCTCGGTCACGCGGTACCGCATGGCGCGCCCATTCTCGTGGTCGCGGACCAACGCAAGCTGGAGCAACAGGGCATCGACGTCACCCGCCTGCAGCGGGATCGGCCCGACGCGGCTGGGCTTGGCGTCTCCCGTCCAGCGGATCTGGAGGTTGCGCCAGTCATAGCGCGTCGTGATCGAGCGTCGTTGGCCCAGGTATTGCAGCTTGTCGCTGCCGCCCAGCGGGAGATAGACGCCGTTGCGCTCGCGGAAGTACGTCGCCTGATGCATGGACGCGGCCACGTTGCCGATCGTCATCACATAGGTCCAGTTGTCCCCTGTCCGGGTGAGCGACGCCTGTGCATTCGCGGGAACCCCCTGGTAACGCACGCTGTACTCGGCATTGAACGGTTTCAGCGCGGCCCGCGCAGGCAAGCTCGCCAGTGCGCCCACCAGCAGTGCGGCCGCAACGATCAATAGACGCGTCAAGGTTGAATCCCACTCTGGAGAAAGGCTGCATCGGGCAGCGAAGGCCGCAAGCGTACGCTTTCGCCCGGACGGGCGAAATGGTGGCGCCTGGGGATTCAGGGGCAGTCGGAATCCGGAGCTCGCCCAGAGAGCGCGGTGAAGATGCCGCTGCGCATTGGCCTGGAAAAGCGTTCTTCTGCTGAGCGACACGGTGCTTCCGTCAGCGGCAGACATCTCCGCTGCTCACGGGTATCTGGCATCGCCCTCGATGCTAGAATCGCCAGCCGATTCAGACAGAATTCCCCCATGACCGATGACCGCAACGCGGCCGACGCGGCACGGTGGGCACTGGGCACCAAGGCGATCCACGCCGGCCAGTCGCCCGATCCGACGACCGGCGCTGTGATGCCGCCGATCTACGCGACCTCGACCTACGCTCAGTCCAGCCCGGGCGAGCACCAAGGTTTCGAGTACTCGCGCACCCACAACCCGACCCGTTTCGCCTACGAGCGCTGCGTGGCGGGCCTGGAGGGCGGCACGCGCGGCTTCGCGTTCGCGTCCGGCATGGCAGCGACCGCCACCCTGCTCGAACTGCTCGACAGCGGCGACCACGTCATCGCAATGGACGACCTCTACGGCGGCAGCTATCGCCTGTTTGAGCGCGTGCGCACGCGCAGCGCCGGTCTGTCATTCAGCTACGTCGACATGACCGATCCGGCCGCGTTCGAGGCTGCGATCACGCCGAAGACGAAGCTGGTCTGGATCGAAACGCCGACCAATCCGATGCTGAAGATCGTCGACATCCGGGCGATTGCGGACCTCGCGCACAAGCATGGCCTGATCGTCGTCGTCGACAACACCTTCGCCTCGCCGATCCTGCAGCGCCCGATCGAGCACGGCGCCGACATCGTCATGCATTCGGCGACCAAGTACCTCAACGGCCACTCGGACATGGTCGGCGGCATGCTGGTGGTCGGCGAAAACGCCGAACTCGCGGAGCAACTGGCATTTCTGCAGAACTGTGCAGGTGCAGTGCAGGGACCGTTCGACAGCTTTCTTGCATTGCGCGGTCTCAAGACCCTGCATCTGCGCATGAAAGCGCACTGCGAGAATGCCCAAGCGTTGGCCGAATTCTTGGAGGCCAATGCGTCGGTAGAGCGGGTGATCTATCCGGGCTTGGCCTCCCATCCGCAGCACGCGCTGGCCAAGCGTCAGATGGACGGCTTCGGCGGCATTATTTCTGTGCGTATCAAGGGTGGCTTCGAGGCGGCCAGGCGTTTCTGCGAGCGCATCGAACTGTTCACGCTGGCCGAGTCCCTGGGCGGCGTGGAAAGCCTGGTCAATCATCCGGCCGTCATGACGCATGCGTCAGTGCCGATCGAGCGTCGCGAGACGCTCGGGATCGCGAACGATCTGGTGCGGTTGAGTGTGGGGGTCGAGGACGTGGCGGACCTGCACGCGGCGCTCGAAGAGGCATTACGGTGAGGCGCGTCGTAACCGATCGTCGCGCGTGGCGCGGGGAGATGCGGCAGTCATGAGCCTACTGTTCAAGCAGCTGGCGACGAGCATGCGAAAGCCGGAGTTCTGGGCCTACTCCAGCTGGCTCGACATCGTCACCCGTTATCGCAGGACGAGGCTCGGGCTGATATGGTTGCTCGCGCCGGTGCTGATGTTCGTATTGGTCATCGGCCCCCTCTATGCGCGGCTGTTCCAACGCGATCTGGGTACGTTTCTCGTCCACATGGGAATGGGATACGCCATCTGGCGGCTGATCGTGATGGTCATCAACGATTCCACCGCCGCATTCCGCGGGAACAAGTCCTTCATCCTCGACGGCAATACGCTCCTGACCGACTACACGTTGCGCTCCCTGTCGAAGGCGGTGTTCTACTTCGCGTTCGCCATGCTCGGGATGCTGGCGGTTCTGATCTGGTCACCGGTCGTGACGAAGCTGGCGATCCCGTCGCTGCTGGTGACGATTCCGCTCGTACTCGTGAATCTGTTCTGGATGGGCTATTGCATCGGGATAGTTGGTGCACGCTTCCCGGATCTGGGTGAGATCCTCAATACCATCCTGATGGTGGGTTTCCTGTTCACGCCGATCCTGTGGGAAGGCGACCGCTTCCCCGCCCACAGCATTGGGGGATGGATCGTCCGGCTCAATCCGGCTTATCATCTTCTGGAGATCGTGCGTGCGCCGCTGTTTGGGCGCTTTCCCGAGGTGTCGTCAGTGCTGTACGTCATTGTGCTGTCCGTTCTCGGCTGGACTCTGGCGGCGTTTCTGTGCCGCAGGTATTCGCGCTTCGTGCCGATCTGGATCTAGGCGCAGATCATGTCCATCTCCCTCGAAGTCAAAAATCTGTCCCTGATCGTTCCGTATTACGCGCAGCCGGAACGCGAGGCTGCCTCTTGGCTGTCGACTCTGGTCGGGGCGGCGACGGCGGTGCCGAGGCGTCGTTTCACAACGATCCTCGACGACATGAGCTTCACGGCCGCGGACGGTGACCGGATCGCGTTGATCGGCTGCAACGGTGCGGGCAAGAGCAGCCTGTTGCGGGTGCTCGCCGGTGCGTTCGAACCCACGCTGGGAACGGTACGGGTCGAGGGCTCGCGTCAGGCATTGCTGAGCATGGCCCTGGGGTTCAACCAGGAAGCCACGATCATGGAGAACATCTTCCTGCGCGCCACTGCCATGCGGATTCCGGCGCGCCAGATCAAGGACATGGTCGATCCGGTACTGGACTTTTCCGGCCTGCGTGAAGTGGCGAACCGGCGACTGCTCACGCTCTCCAGCGGGCAGCGCATGCGCTTGGGCTTTGCCATCACCACCGCTGTGCAGCATGACATCATGCTTTTCGATGAATGGTTCGGCGCCGGAGATGCCCAGTTCCTGCGGCGCGCGCGCGAGCGTCTGGTCAGCCGCATCGAGGGGAGTGGGATCGTGGTGATGGCGAGCCACAACGACGGTCTGCTGAGGACCTTTTGCAATCGGGCGCTGTTGATCGACGGCGGCAAGCTGCTATTCGATGGGAACGTGGCGGACGTACTGGCTGAGTACAAGAAGCTCTATCCGCCCGACCCGGAGAAAGTGGCGGAGAAGAAGAAGCAAAGGACAAAACTGAGGCGGAAGCTCGAGAGAAAGGAAGAAGCCAAGAAGAGGGCGAGGAAGGAGCGGGCGAGAAAGGAGAGAGCCAAATCTTCTAACGCTGTCAAGGCGCCGGACGGAGCTGGGCAGCGGGAGGAAGGCTCCGGCGACGGTGGACGGATGACGAGCGGCGCCGCCGCTTCGTGAAAGGCGCCGGCGGGGTTTTTCATCAGAGGTCAAGCAGGTTGGTGCAGAGCCAGGAAGAGACTGATGGGAGGGCGCGGAACGACGAGAAGGTCTTGCGTCTCGAACTCGCCCTCGCGCGCGCGCGCGCAGAGATAGCGCAACTGCGCACGAGTTACCTGAAAATCGTGGAGAGCCGATCCTGGCGACTCACCATGCCCTTGCGCTGGGCAATGACGGTCCTGCGCCGGGCGCCCCTGGTCTCGGAGACGTCGGCGGAAAACACGAAGGAAGCCGCCCTCGACAACGGCATAGAAGCTTTACCGTACGGCATGCGTCTGCTGCCCGGAGACGACTTGGAATCCGCCAACGCCACCTGCAAGTTGATCGACCTGTCTCCCGGCTTGGAGGGGGTGTTGTCCGAACGGGCGAGGGCTGTGCTGGACGATACGGAATCCAGCGGTTCCGATCTCTATCTGGGATGGCGCACGGAGCCTCAGCGCATCGCGTTCATTGGCAGCCATGAGCTGCGATGCGAACTGGCATTCGATGCACACCTTAGTGAGATTCCAGAAGACGGCTGGAAGGCAGCGCTGCCGCCAGGCAAATACGCATTCCTTCTTATGGAAACCGTGTGGGAAGCATGCAATCGGCAGTGGCGCTATGCCTTGACGTGTGACGGCGGAAAGCAGGCGGCGGTAGAGGCCCTGGTGTCGCATTGCCGTTCAATCTCGCTGCCGGTCGTTGTGTGGTTCAGGGAATCGCGTGCCCATTACCAACAGTTCGCATGGCTCGCAGCGCTTGCCGACCGGACCTATTCGTCCAGTATGGAACTGCTTGAGTGTCTGCGACGCGACTTTCCCGCCCGCCGCATCGGATTGCTCGCGCCGGCCATCCAGCCTGCGTTACACAACCCGTTGCGCAGCTGCCGACTGGTCAATGCGACCAAGGCGCTGGAGCAGCGCATCCTGTTTGACGGCTGGTGGGATCTAAGGGGAAACACCGACGAGCATGACCGGTTGCGCGAGCTCACCCGGCGTGGCCTGCTCGTGGCCGAGAGCGAATGGGATTTCGCAAACATCCGTCTGGGCGACTTCCCCGAATTCCAGAACTTCGTGATCGGCTGTCTGGGACGCGAGGAAAAGCTCGCTGCGAATCGCCTGTTCGGAGCCGAAGTCTTTCTCGGCCAGCCGTTGGCCGGAGCGTGGCGCGCGGAACGCTCGATGCTGCGGGCCGCGGCGGCGGGCAGTCTGGTCGCGCGTCTGGACGGCGCAACCCCGTTCCCGCCGGACCTGCAACTGCCAGATGAGGCCGCGGTAGGACAGCTGGAGGCGATGGTGTCCTTGCTCTCCGATCCGTTGAAGCGCGCCGCATGGTCGCATCGTGTCTGGCGAACGCTGGCCTCGCGGCATACGTTCGCGCACCGTCTGCAGCAGATCGCCGACGAGCTCATGCTTTCGGCGCGATTCGTTCCGGAGCAGGAACGAATCGCCTGTCTCATGGTGACCATGCGCCCGGAGCTTCTGGCTGGCAGCATCGAGTGCTTCCGCCGCGATGTATATCCGCACAAAGAACTGATCGTGGTTGTCAACAGAGACGACTGTACAGCGGCGGACTTCCGCGGGCTGGTGCGCGAAGAGGATCCGGTGCGCATCTACGTCGCGGGCAGGAGCAGGAGCCTAGGCGCGTGCCTCAACTTCGCGGCCGCGCAGACGGATGCGCCGTTATGGGCGAAGATCGATGATGACGACTTGTATGGTCCGAACTACTTGAGTGACGTGATGCTCTATCGTCGCGCCACTCCGCTGAAGGTATTTGGCAAGCCTCCTGTTTTCGGCTATCTCGAAGGTAGCGACGAGTTGCTCCGGGACGGGCTGTGGGCCGAGCAGGCCAATATTGTTCATGGGGCCGGTCATGCACGCGCGGCGTTGGTAGCCGGCGGCACCCTAGGGGGGGAGCGCGGCGTGCTCGATATCGTGCCCTTCTCAGAGCAGCGCAGGGGCGGATCGGATTCAGGCTTCGTCAGACGCTGCTATCAGCACGGGATCGATGTCGTAGGCATGGATGGTTTCAACTTCGTGCGCTTTCGCAGCGCCCATGCCGGTTTTCATACCTGGAACCTTTCCGAGGACGAGGTGCGGAATCGGTCGGCCTCGGTCGGAAATCGTGGCGACATTGAGCGAATAGCGTTCGTTTAATTCTGCCAAGCCATCGCTAAACCGCGCTGCGATCGGAACGCACTGGAACAAGTCAATGCATTCACACGAACTACTGCCGATTCTTGGCTTTCTCGAAGCCGGCGCGCTGCGGCGGACCGGCCCTCTTCCGGGAAATGAGGACACCGGCCCAGGTCCGGGCACTTACTTGCTGCGCGGCACCGAACTGGCCCGGCTTCGGGAAGCCATCAGTACCCGGTCAGGCGGCGAAGTCCTGCTCGAAGGCTATCAGGCACTGCTCGAACTGGCCGAACGGGCGTGCGGGCTCGAACTCCTCTCGGTCTTCGACAAGGCCGTCCCCCCCAACGGCGGAAGCCTGAACGACTACTGCAGCCTCGCAAAGTACGCATGGCCGGATCCGGAGCAGGAAAACGGCATGCCTTACATCCTGCGGGATGGCGAGCCGAATCCGGAATTTTCGGACGAAAGCCGGTTCGACGCCGCCCGGCTCGAGCGGCTTTCCAGCAGTTTGTTCGTCCTGTCCATTGCCCATTACCTGTCGAACGAGCAGAAGTACGGAGAAAAAGCGGCAGCACTGATCCGCCACTGGTTCATCGACGGGAAGACCCGGCAGAATCCCGATTTCCGCTTCGCCCAGATCGTTCCGGGTCGGGAGAAGCTTCGCGGGATCGGGATCATCGAGGCACGCAGATACCTGTATGTTGTCGATGCGGCGGCGCTCCTAGCCGGATGCGATGCCTGGACCGACGAAGACCGCGCCGGCTTCAGGTCCTGGATCGAGCAGTTCTTCACCTGGCTGCGCACCAGCAGCCAAGGCGCCCACGCGGCGAGCAGGGAGAACAACATCGGCCTGTGGTACGACCTGCAGTGTGCGACATATGCCTTGTTCCTGGGCGAGCGCAAGCTGGCGGAGACCATCGTCCGCGAAAGCCATTCGCGACGCCTGAGTGAACAAGTGGCATACGATGGCAGCCAGCCTCGGGAGTTGGAACGGGACAGGCCCTACGACTACGTCGTCTTCAACCTGCTGGCGATGCTGGGGATGGCCCGGGCGGGGGAAATGGTCGGCTTCGACAGCCTCTGGACAGACAACCGTGACGGAAGGAGTTTCGAGCGGGCATTGGATTGGCTGCTGGCCATCGTTCGCTCGCGACAAGGCATTGAGATCGGCGAAGTTGAGGATGCGATATCCATGGTGCAGCTACGGTGCGAGAAGCAGGAAGCGGGAATCCGGTTGGCCGAGCAGGAAAAGCTCGCCAGTCAGCTTCAGAGTACGCTCGAAGAATGCGATGTTGAACGGGAGCGGCTGCAGCGCAGGCTGGATGAGGTCGAGGCGGCGCTGAGCGATGAAGCTGCCCGGGCCGAAGGGCTCGAGGCGCGGGTGGGCGAGCTCCAATCGAAGTTGCAAAAGGAAGCCGAAGGCAAAGCCTCGGACAAGGCTGAAATCAGGAAGCTACAGGCCCGCGTCAATGTGGTGTCCCAAATATTCAAGCAGTCCCAGCAGGATTTCAGGCAGACGCAGAGGGCGCTCGCAAACAGCCACAATCACTTGCGGGAGGTATACGCGAGCCGCTCATGGCGGGTCACCGCTCCGATGCGCAAAGCGATGTCCTGGGTGCGTGGGCAGGCAACTGGGCCCGAAAGGAATATCGGCAAGTTGACGAAATTCCAGATGCGTTCCCTGCCACATTACGAGGAATGGGCACAGGACTTCGTTCGCAGTGAGGTCCGCATGGTCAAGTCGAAGCTTCTGAACCTCGGTTTCCATGAACGTGGGCTGCAGGATCTTCGGGCGATGGTCGACCAGGGCTGGGATGCCAATTTGCGGCGGATCGCAGCATGGGAGCTGGCAGTCTGGCATGCAAACAGATACACGGAGAACGACGCCAGGGAATCCCTGCGTCTGTTCGATATTGTCTCGGAGCAAATCCCGGACCATCAGCAGGCCCGATTCCTGGCAGTACTGAAGGCGGAGAGTCATCATTTGCTGGGTAATGTCCGGCAAGCTTATGACGCCTTGGAAGAAGCACTGACGCGAGTGCCGCATGCCGATCTTTACCTGGGCATGGCGGGGCTGGAGGAGAGCCCCGATCGGCGCCTGGCCTGTATCAACCATGCGTTGCGGCTGTATGGTCTGGCCGAACTGGAACTGGAAGCCGACGACGGCCGGACCGCCTACGATCGTCTCAGGGCGAAAAGCACGCAGGACTTGCCAGTTGTGCCGCCGGCTGATTCACCGGCGGTTTCCATCATCATCCCAGCGTACAACGCCGGCGACATGATCGGCACGACGATCAAATCCCTGCTCGTGCAGACATGGGAGAACATCGAGATCCTCGTGGCAGACGACTGCAGCACGGACCATACGTGTGATGTCGTGGAGGAGTACGTTCGCAGGGACTCCCGTGTTCGCCTATTGCGCGGGGAGCGCAATGCCGGGCCCTATGTGGCGCGCAATCTCGCCCTGCAGCAAGCAAAGGGCGAATTCATCACCTGCAACGATTCCGACGACTGGTCGCATCCGCGCAAGATCGAGATCCAGGTCACCCATCTGCTCGCTGCCCCCCGCGTGATGGCGAACACCTCACCGCAGGCGCGCATGTACGAGGACATGACGTTCTACCGGCGTGGGAATCCTGGCTTCTACGTGCAGCTCAACATGTCGTCCCTGATGTTCCGGCGGATGCTGGTGGAGAAGATCGGCTACTGGGATTCGGTGCGCTTCGCTGCGGACTCGGAATTTACAAGGCGCATCAAGACTGCATTCGGCAATGAAGCGATCGTCGACCTCGAAGTGGGCCCGCTGTCCTTCCAGCGACAAACCGAAGGCTCGCTGACAGGGTCCGACACGCTCGGCTATCACGGATTCAAGATGGGCGCGAGACGAACGTACGAGCACGGCCATTCCGTCTTTCACAAGTCGAAGCGAAAGCCTTTCGTCGATTTTCCTCTGGCCAGCAGGCCGTTCGTCGTGCCGGAGCCCATGCGTCCGGACCGCGAAGTGGCGCCGGACCAGAGGCGCCATTTCGATGTCGTACTGGTCTCGGATTTCCGGATGCCCGGCGGTACGTCGATGTCGAACATCGAGGAAATCAAGGCGCAATGCCGCATGGGGCTGCGGACGGGGCTGGTCCAGATGTCCCGCTACGACGGTTATCCCGGACGTCCATTGAATCCAAAGGTGATGGAGCTGGTGGACGGGAACATGGTCGACCTGCTCGTGTATGGCGAACGGATTGCTTGCGATCTACTTGTCGTGCGCCTGCCATGGGTGCTGGAGGAGCTTCAGGAATATGTGCCGGATGTTGAGGCGAAACAGGTTCGCGTCATCGTGAACCAGCCGCCAAAGCGTGACTATGCCCCGGGCAGCGAGAATCTCTATCACCTGGACCGCTGTGCGGCGCATCTGGTCCACTATTTCGGCAACATCGGCATGTGGCACCCGATTGGGCCCTTGGTCCGCGAAGCACTGCTCCAGCATCATGCCGGCGAACTCGGCAGCATCAACCTGAGCGACGAGGACTGGTCGAACATCATCGATGTCAGCGAGTGGGCCCGGCCGGGGCGTCCGGAGCGGGGCAAGCGTATCCGGATCGGACGCCACTCGCGCGACCAGTACGTCAAGTGGCCGGCGTCACGCGATGAACTGCTTATGATCTATCCGGATTCGGAGCTTTACGAGATCCGTGTGCTCGGAGGTGCGGACGAACCCAGGAAGCTGCTCGGCGGCAAGCTGCCGGCCAACTGGCGCGTCAAGAAGTTTGGCGAGGAACACCCGCGGCATTTTCTGCGCTGGTGCGACGTGTTCGTCTATTTCACTCATCCCGACTGGGTGGAGTCCTTCGGTCGGGTGATCTTCGAGGCGATGGCGGTGGGGGTGCCGGTGATCCTGCCCAAGGTCTACGAGCCCGTGTTCCGGGAAGCCGCCTGTTACGCGGAGCCATCGAAGGTGCGCGCCCGGATTGACGAGCTGATGGCGGACGATGCCCTCTACCAGGAGCAGGTCGCCCGTGCACGCGCGTTTGTCGAAAGGAATTTCGGCTATTCCCTGCACGCCGAGCGTCTAGAGGCGGCGCTTGGAAGGGAGCTGGTCGAAAGTCTGCCCGCGCACCCGGCCCCGTCGGCGGCGGCCTTTCCGGCGGAGCCCCCGCTCTGGGTTGGTCGATCGGAGTGAAGGAACGCTTCCTTCTTCCCGCGCCATCAGGTTTGCTGAGACGGAATAAGATCCTCTTCAGCGTGCGACGTGGCGGCTGGCGGATTGCTTCGCATCGCCGCATGCAGAAAGCTCTACGGATGCGGAAATCAACATGAATAAAAATAACGTGCCGGAAAACGACGATACTGTCACCCGGCAGGGAAGTGGGAACCAGCCCAGGTTGAGAGATGTCCTGCTGGGAGCGCTGGTGATGCTGGCGGTGGCAAACGCGTCGCATTTCCTGGCGGTCGATGGCCGTGTGTCCAACAGGTACAAGGCGCTGTACCGCGACGACACAGCGGATGTGCTGAGTGCCGGACTACGGGAAAGTTCGCGTCATAGGGACCTGTTCGGACTTGCAATCGCGTTGGCGAAACTGGCGCCGGGATCCGTGATCATCCTGCCCGCGGACGGCGCATACGCACGGAATGATTTTCGCGGGCGGATGTATGCGTTCGGTGAGATCGACCGAATAGAATACCGGAGCTACAACGAGCGCAGGTTCATGAGGGATTTGGATGTGAGCAAGTACATCGTTGCATCCGGGAAAGGGAGCGATAGGGAGCCGGCCTATTCCATCGCGATGAAATCGGAATCAAGCCGGGAGTTCGTCCTGCTGCGCCGAAATAGAGGCGAGCAATTACTACTCGATACCAGCTTGATTCCGCAACACATGATGCAGGGGCTGGGTGAATGATCTACGAGTTTCTGGTACTGCTGGTTCCGCTCCTTGCAGGAAGTGCGTTGATGCATGCACAGGGCATGAAAGGATACGCGCTCCCCGCGTTTGGATTCGTTGCCGGCCTGATGCTTCAGGTCGCCATCGGATCATTGCTCGTTTTCTCCGGGCTGCCAGGATGGCAATGGTTGACGCTGTCCCTGACGCTTGCGTTTCCGGTCGCTTGGTGGACCCATTGTCGAATCCGGAATTCAGACCTTCCCGTGAATATTCGTGCGGTGGCTTGGACTCTGCTGCTGTTTGCCGCGGCGATCGTTTTCTTCTGGAAGGCCAATCTCGTCAAGTGGCATGCCGATTCATTCCGTTATCTGATGCTCGGCTCCCTGATGACGGATGACCATTTCGATGTAGTGGTTCCGAGTCTTCTCTCCACGCGATTGTTGGGAACATCCATTCTCCACGCGCCGGCCGGAATGTTTGGCGAGAGCTACCTGCGGGCCCTCACCCCCTTCATGGCGATCTCATGCCTGTTTATCTTGGCTTGGTTTTCGGTGCGCGGGCTAGAAAGGCGCATGTCGAAAAGCTGGGCTGTCGTCTTCGCCATGGTAGGCGTGCTTGTCTTGGTGACTGTTAATCGCTATGTCTGGCACGCGTTCTACCTCAACGGGCACCTGTACTTCGGTATTGGCCTGCTGGTCATCGCGGGATGTGCCTGGATCCAAGGGCGGCAGGAGGCGCCTGAGCGTGCGTTGCTCATCTTGCAGACTCTTGCCATACCCTCGTTGGTGGTAACACGTCCGGAAGGCACAATTATGGCGGCATTGGTGCTGATTCCTGTACTGGTCAACGAGCAAGTCCCTTGGCGTCAGCGTGCTCTTTTGCTGGTAGTGTTCGGATCGTCCACCGCCTTGTGGCAGACCTATCATGCGTGGAGTTACTACACGGCAGGTGTCGGCATCCCTGGCTATGCAGTTGCTTTCCTCGCTCTGGGCGTGGTCATTGCGTTGGCTTCGCCGATAATGGGCTGGCAAGGATTACGGGCCATACTCCGCTACGTGCCCAGTGGCGTCGAGGTTGGCCTGTGGCTGGCTCTCTTGGCCGCAGCGTATCTTCAGCAGGAAGTGTTCTTTACCAGCGTCAGGGCGACTCTGGTCAACACTGCCTTGGATGGGGCTTCATGGGGTTACTCTCTGGTGATGATCTCGGTCCTTTTGCTCTGCGTGCTCATCGCGACCCGGGATTCGAAGCGTTTTGCCTTGCGTTTTGTAGTGACGACTTTCCTGCCCATGTCTTTTCTCTTGGCACATTTGCGGGAAGGAGCCTATCGGGTGGGTGACGGTGACTCGCTGAGCCGAATGTTCATCCATATTCTGCCGTTGGCAGTACTGTTTATTGTGTCGGCGGCTGGTGCAGAATGGCGTCGCTTCCGCGTCTCGGGCGCGTGGAATCGGTTGGGGTATCACGCGTGAAATTGATCATTCAGATTCCCTGCTACAACGAATCGGAAACGTTAGGGATTGCTCTGGCGTCGTTGCCGAAGACGGCTCCAGGGTTCGAGACAGTCGAGTGGCTGGTGATCGACGACGGGTCGATCGACGGCACTGCGGAGATCGCGAGTGCGGGCGGCGTAGATCACGTGGTCCGCCACCCAGTGAATCGAGGCTTAGCCACGGGATTCATGACGGGGCTCGAAGAAGCGCTGCGCTTGGGAGCCGATGTCATTGTCAACACCGATGCCGACAATCAGTACAACGCGGAAGATATTCCGGCGCTGCTCGCTCCGATAACTGAAGGCCGTGCCGACCTGGTGATCGGAGCGCGTCCAATCGATCAGACCGAGCATTTTTCCTGGATCAAGAAGAAGTTGCAGCGGCTGGGCAGCTGGGCCGTACGGATTGCCAGCAAGACGCGCGTCGAAGATGCACCGAGCGGTTTCCGTGCAATAACCCGCGATGCAGCAATGCGATTGAATGTCTTCAATAGCTATACCTATACGCTTGAAACCATAATCCAGGCCGGGCAGAGCAATATGCGTGTCGTTTCCGTCCCGATTCGGACAAATCCCGATTTGCGGCCATCCAAGCTGGTCAAGAGCATCTCCAGCTACGTCAGGCGCTCTCTGCTTACGATCCTGCGAGTGTTCGTCATTTACCGCCCACTGGCGGCATTTCTCATTTTGGCGGCTGTGGTGGGCCTGCCCGGCCTGATCGCGGGCCTGCGGTATTTGGTTCTGATGCTTATGGGGCACGGCGCGGGGCACGTTCAGTCGGTCGTGTTCGCTGCACTGTGTCTGATTCTCGCGACTTTGTTTGCTTTATTCGGAATGCTTGCGGACCTGGTGGCAGTCAACAGGAAGTTGCTCGAACAGGTCAACCTGAGAATGCGGCGACTGGAAATGCCTACTCCGAACCGCGGCATAGCCCGGAAACAACGACAGTGACTGATCTCCTTCCTTGCCCCGTGGGCGGTTGGCCGGGAGAAGCAGCAGTTAAGGTGCGTAGCTGTAGGGACACGATCGACGCATGCGATACGATCGCAATCCTGCTTGACGCCCCGCGTGGTCGGGCGGGAGAGACAGGCAGTTTTTTGGAGAATTAGGTTGGAAGATATTTTATATCGGTTTCCGAAAGAGAAAGATGCGAGCTGGAACTCCTATAGCCGCCAGCTGGAGAGATTCCGTATCATCAAGCACCTGCTCGCACCTGGCAGTGTCGGGGCCGAGATAGGGGTGTACAAAGGCGGGTTCGCCGAGTTTCTGAAGACAAGAACCAAACTTCTGTACTTGGTTGACCCATGGTATCGTCTGACTCCTTTTTGGGGTGGGGAAAGAACATCTGGCATGAGCTCTGTTTCGGCGCTCATCAATATCCTTTCCGTCTACCGCGAGGAAATAGAATCCGGGCAAATCATGGTGGTCCCGGACTTCGGGGTTAGCTTCCTAAAGGAGTGCCCGAGGAGTTATTTCGATTGGATCTATCTGGATGCTTCGCACAAATATGATGATACTCTGGCAGAGATAGAGGCCGCTGCTCGCAGCATCAAGTCGGGGGGTATCCTAGTCGGAGACGACTATGACAAGGATCCGGCGTCCAAGCAGTATGGAGTCTATCGCGCAGTGGGCGAATTCCTTCGCCGTAACCGGAACTGCGAGCTGGTGTTGGATAAGGGCCGTCAGTGGGCAGTCTCCATTCAACACTAGCGCCGCGTCGCGATTTTCTTCATCGCCCCCGGTAACCTCGTCGATTGAGGGGCAAGGGATGTACCGTGCCCGGAGGCGTGACAGTATCTGAATCGACCATCGTGTGGCGATCGGTGTGATGCGCCACACAATTTTGTTGGAGGCGGGCTCCGGAGCGAGAGTCGGGGTTCTCGCGCATGCTCAGAGGGTGTCAGGGTCGATTACTTTTCTGATTATCGGTGCCTTCGTCGACGGGAGCCTCCACGGGAATGTGGATGTAGATTAGGCCAGTACCGGCAGGGTGGCTCAAGCCTACATTCTCCAGAACCGTCACCGTCATCCGACCCTCTTTCTTGTGGCTAAAACTGATGCGGGTACGGTCCTCGCCGATCTCTCTGGGGGAGCCCGCCCTGTAGCCCGCCGCAACCAGATCTTTCGTGATCGCGGCGATGGCATGCTGGCGGTCCGGCTCGAAATGTTCGATCCGAAGCCTGCGCTGGAACTCACCTGGGTTGACCTCCTGGATGAAGTCGCGGCGCAGATGATGCGAAAAAGTCAGCTCGGTGCCGTTCGGGAGAGGCTCTTCCAGCGCTCTGCGTCCGTCGCCTTCGCCCGAGTCCGTTCCGAGATCAGCGGAATCGGGCCGTACTGAATCAGCGGCGGGTTGCTCATCGCGGGAGCAGCCCGCGAGTACGATTGCGAGCAGAATCAAGGCGGCGATTCGAAGCGTTGCTTTCATGGTTTTTCCAAAAGGATGGGGACTGCGTGATGGAGATTGTCGCACGTGTTACCGATGGCGCACATATGGGTGTTGTAGTCCGCGCAGCCGTCATTTGAGCCTCATGTAGCGCGGTGACGATTGCTACCGGTCGGTCCAAGGCGGCGCTCCGGTGCTGCCCGGCCCCCTCTTCGACAATACTCGTGAGGGCCTTCGGATCAACCTAGCGGCCTAGCCCTTTCCGCTTCTGGACGCTCGGTGCGTGAAAGTGGCGTCATCGAGCGCGAACAACGTACGTACCAAGTGCGACTGATCCTATATTTTGCAACGGGAGACCGTGAAGTGGTGGAGCCGGATGCCGCTGGTCCACGCCTTCCAGCGGATGAAGTTGTGCTAAGTAACGCAACTGCCGAGTGTGAAACGCGAGAAGCTGATGTGCATCATCGACGAACCCAGCGTTTGTTTGTACGTCGTAAAGACCCGCGACCCGAAGAGCATGTGTCAGGGTCTGCCGTTGGAATGGAGCGCGGAACTGAACGACACCCAGTTAATTATGAATACATCAGTCCAGGTATGGAGGCAGGAGCCTTCATCTCTCCTTTTTCATGAGTGATTTTGCAGGCGGATGGGCACGCGTATGCGGTTCTCGATGACGGCCCAACGAATGTCGACAGAGGCCGCAAGCAACGCCGCCTCTGTCGCGGACACCGAGAGCGCACTTTCGCCGCAGCTGATGATGCCCAGCTGCGGGCCGCCGGCCAGTGAGTTTCGGTGCGACGTCCTGGACGGCCTCCAGCCGGCGTCGCCACCCTGAGAGTGAACTTGCGTAAGCGGCTATTGTTAGATGCCAGTCGAGCTATACTGCGCGGCCTCAAAGCGGCAGGAGCCACTGGATGAAAGCGGCGATCTTCGGTACAGGCTATGTTGGACTCGTCACAGGAACATGCCTGGCTGAGATCGGTCATGACGTCACCTGTGTCGACGTGGACGAAGTCAAGATCGAAGGTCTGAAACACGGCCAGCTGCCTATCTATGAGCCGGGCCTCAAGCCACTGGTGCTCAACAATCACGCCGCCGGACGCCTGCATTTCACCACCGATGCCGCCAGCGCCGTCGCCGGCAACGAGATCGTTTTCATCGCGGTCGGCACGCCGCCGGATGAGGACGGCAGCGCGGACCTCAAGTATGTGCTCGAGGTGGCCCGGACCATCGGCCGCCATCTCGCCGGGCCGACCATCGTCGTCACCAAGTCCACGGTACCGGTTGGCACTGCGCGGCTGGTGCGCGGAGCGATCGAAGAGGAGCTGGCGCGGCGCGGCGCGGAGGTCGCCTTCGACGTGGTCTCCAATCCCGAGTTCCTGAAGGAGGGGGCCGCGGTCGAGGACTGCATGCATCCAGATCGGATCGTGATCGGTTGCGACAATCCGCAGGCGGTGGAGACACTGCGCAAGCTGTACGGTCCGTTCGTGCACAACCACGAGCGCTTCGTAGTCATGGACGTACCTTCGGCCGAACTAACCAAGTATGCCGCGAACGCCATGCTGGCTACCAAGATCAGCTTTATGAACGAGATCGCCAATATCGCCGAGCGGGTGGGGGCGGACGTGGAGATGGTGCGAAAGGGTATCGGTTCGGATCCGCGCATCGGGTGGCATTTCATCTATGCCGGCGCTGGCTATGGCGGCTCGTGTTTCCCAAAGGACGTGCAGGCGCTTGCGCGCACCGCGATGCAGTACGACTACCAGCCGCATTTGCTCGACGCCGTCGAAGCGGTGAACGAACGCCAAAAGAGCCATCTGTTCGAATTGATCGCCCGTCACTACGGCGGCGAACTGTCCAACAAGACCGTCGCAGTGTGGGGGCTGGCATTCAAAGCCAATACCGATGACATGCGTGCCGCCTCCAGCCGACGGCTGCTCGAGCAGCTGTGGGCTGCGGGCGTTAAGGTGCGTGCCTATGATCCCGAAGCCAGCAACGAAGCGCGCCGCATCTACGGAGAACGCGATGATCTGGTGCTGTGCGAAACGGCCGAGGACGTCGTCCAGGGCGCCGATGCGCTAGCGGTGGTGACGGAGTGGCGCGAGTTCCGGAGCCCGGACTTCGGCCATCTGCGTGAGGCGCTGCGCGACGCGGTGGTCTTCGACGGCCGCAACCTCTATCCACCGGCAGACGTAGAGGCTGCCGGGGTGGCTTACTACGGAATCGGTCGTGGACGTTCAGTGCGCCGGCCGTCGTAATTGGTCCGATATCTCCCGTTCTATTGAGGCTGCCATATGCAGGTGATCGTCCTCGGCATGTAATGCCCAGGACTTAGTCCAGGCCCGGATACTGAACCTTAGGTAGGCCCAGATGGGGACCCGGAGGGCATGGCATGGTGGCAATCCCGAGAGCCTAGGGGATTCCAGGCGTGCACGGGCGTCCGTGTCCTTAACGATAAGGTGTTGCATTTGGCATGCGACCGGATCGCGTCTCGGACTTGGCTGGAACGATTACGGAAGAGAAGACATGAGCGGGCGTTCGGAGACGTCGCGCGCCGGGATCTCGGTTAGTGCGGCGCTCAAGAGAGGCCGTCCAATATGCAAGATTGTTCGCGCAACGGACCACGAAGCCGGAACCGCCACCGGTGCCCGGTACGCACTTACATACGGAACCGCCGGTGCCAGTCTAGTGCGCACTAGTCGAGCACCTCATCGAACTCGGCCGAATCGAACAGGTTTTCCGCTAGGGCGCCAAGCTGACATCGAACTGTTCTGCTCCCGGCGCGGAGCCGTTGCACGAATCGCGAATAGTTACCTTGCCTTGGAAGTGGAGGCGCGGATCGCCCAGGAACGACTGACGATTGCGGCAGTTCTGTCGATGCTGACGTCATGGATGACGAGCAGCTCCTAGTTGCGGTGTTCCTAGACAATCACGGATTCGATTGCTCCGTCGGATGATGTCCTCGCGGTTGGATGATCGATGCCTTGGTCGCACCGACATCGCTGCCGCGCGCTTCCCCAACTGTGTCGATGCGCGCATGACCTGTCTTTCTGCTTTCTGTCGAATGCCGGATAGGGCTGGGCGATTTTTCAGTCGCTGGCTGTTCTGCCATCCAGCGAATGTGTTTCCGGCTTCCATGAGCTTGGGATTGGGCACGAGTCCGGGTATCTGGCACTCTCGGATGCCGAGCCACAGCAATAGAATACTGGGTAATTCCGATTCACGCATTGTTCGGATAGTCGTCCAAGTAACTCGTGGGTCGCAGTTCGGGTCCGATGCGCCGTCCAGTCGGATGCCAATGTCAGGTAATGCTCGAACGGATGCAGGTCAGGCAACACCACGACGGCACAAAACGTTCAACTCAAAATGGGTTCAACCCGCGTTCATGGTCAGTTCCCGTCCGGACTCGCGAAATGCTATTACCCGTCGTTTAGTGAAACTGTGCATTTTCGCGGCCCGCGACTGCCCGCAAGAATCAAATGGCCGTCAATGTGGGCTCCCGACAACGTGATTTCCCGAATGGGATTTGCCCTGGAGTCCCGATAGTAGCCAGTGACTTCCATCCGCGAGCCCTCCGATCGGCCATTCCAGAATTCGAAACGCCCTTCACGCTTCTGCCAGTCTCCGCTCCTGTACTCGAGCACGTTACCGTCGAGCCGCACACCAATGCTGCGCTCGAATGAATTGTTGTTGCCGACGGCTCCGCAGGACAGGACTCCATGAATGACTTCAACAGTTCCGGACAGCTCCGCCTGTGCGACAGGCGCGGCGGAATCCATGATGCGGCCGAGATGGGCTTCAAGCACATCGGTCAGCGACATTACGTATGGCACGGTGAGATGGTGTCTGTCCCGGTACACAAGTATGTTGCCGATGATCACCGGGCAGAAATCGGCATTGCACAGAAAGTTGGACAGATCGATGAGATTCACATTTCCCGGAGTTTTGGAAAAATCAAAATTTCGGGCGAGCATATCCTCACGAGGCGCCCCACACATTTGGGGGGCATCGGGATGTTTGCCGATGCATTCGGCCACGTCAGACCGCATCCACGGGTTGTCCCGTAGGGCGGCAACGCGGATACCTTTTTCTTCCAGTTTCTTCCATGCACCTACATAGCCACGCAGAGGCCGGTGGTCGCCACCGACGCTGGCGGTGGTGAAAACGAGGTCCGGGCGGACTTCGGCCAGTTTCTCCATCGCGCTGTTCATGACCGAGCGACAACGCTCATCTCGTTGATCGGTCGACAGCCGGCAAGAGCTCCAAGTGGAATAGAGGATCCGCCAGCGGCGGCGCTCTGCGATCGCTTCCAATGCCGGCAACCACTGTGCCGAATGCGATCCGCCCACGACCGCGAGCGTCCTCTCATAGGCTTCCGTCTCTCCATAGACGCACCACTGCAGCTCATCCTTCCTCAGGCCGGCATGGCAGCCATCGCGATAGGAGCGAGGCAGGTCACGCCTGACCAGCTTGGGTTCCGGAATGAATTTGCCGGGCTGGTCATCGAACTTCCATCCGACCGTGCCGTCGAGACTGCGTCCACCGGCGAACTGCAGATCTTCCACATGTCCACCGGTTTTCGATACCGTCACCATAAAGGCATAGGCACCGAGGAAGACCACCAGCAGCGAGGTGGCGCCAACGGCGATCGCGCGATAACGAGCGCCTGTTCCTTTCCTTCGCAGTTCGAGAAACGGTGCTTCGATGAAGTGGTGGATGACGTAGGCACCTGCTACTGAGGCTGCGATGATCGCCAGCCCTGGAACCAGATCGATGGTGCTGACGTCAGCCAGCTCCCGGTAGAAAATGAGGATCGGCCAATGCAGCAGATATATTCCGTAGGACACCGATCCGAGGGACACCAGCGTCTTCGAACCCAGCAGTCTGCCTACCGACCAGACTGACGACGACCGCCCTCCCGCGATGACCATCAATGCAGCGAGTGTCGGAAAAAGAGCAGCGGCGCCGGGGAATACGCGTCCCACCTGAAAAATGACGCCGCATGAGACGATCGCAATCAGCCCCAGCCAACCGGCGAAAGCGGGCAGGCGCATATCATGGCGGTGGACGACGAGCAGTCCGAACAGGCCGCCTAGGCAGAACTCCCAGACCCGGGCGAACGTATCGTAATAGGCCCATACCTGGTCACCGAAGTGCGTCTGGTAGATCGAGTAGCCCAGCGATGCGGCGAATACGCTTGCGTAGGTGGCGCCGACAAGCCGGGTTGCATTCAGGGACAATTTTCGGCCGATCGTGACGCAGAACAGGAATACGCTGAGCGCGATCAGGTAAAATTGTCCCTGCATGCTCATGGCCCAGTAATGCTGCACCGGGCTTGGAACGTTCTCCCTGTCGAGATAGTCGGTCGCCTGGAAGGCCAGTTGCCAATTCTCGAAGTACAGGAACGCGGCAAGTACCTCGCGCACCGTCTCGAAATGGCGCACTTGTGGCAGGTACAGGAAGGTCAGGGCCAGCACCAGCAGAAGCACCACGCCAGCCGCGGGCAACAGGCGCAGACCCAGCCCGGCCAGAAAGTTCTTCCATTGCAGTCGGCCGGCGTCGTCGATCTTGTGCAGCAGGCTCAAGGTGATCAGGAGGCCGGAGACCACAAAGAACACATCCACGCCGCCGGATACCCGTCCAAGATAGAGGTGGTAGACGGCGACCAGAAGGGCCGCAACGGCGCGCAACCCTTCGATATGGGGGAAGTACAATCGTTTAGTGTTCTTCACTTGACAGTTCTTATGTTGATGTTGCCTACCACCACGCGACATTCGCAGGTCGGGCTAGGCTTCGTAGAGGACACACGATCGCAATGTCCACCATATCCCACCTTTTCCAGGTCGCGCTCCCCATCTGAATATCCGACCGCGCTATATCTCCACGCGGCCTGTTCACGGTGTACATTCCCAGAGTGGGGCGGACGCGAGCGGCAGTCACGGCCGGATTGCCAAGCGCAAAGTTTTCAGAATTGAGATCGTGTGACAGCGACTTCGCTAACAGGCGCATCACCATGTCGCCATCAGCAGATAGAGACTCATGCGATTGTACAGCGCTGCAATGGATGATCTGCACTCAGTCCCGTTGGGGCCTAAAGGAAAGCAGGTGGGCTCATCGATCCCGATCCTATATCGTCAAAAAGGGTAGCCGCAGGCGCTATCGCACTTCTGACTAGACAATGACGTCGATTACAATCAGGCGGAAATGATGAGCGGATCAGGATGGATAGGGAATGCCCGAGAGCCGTGGTGCAATTAGGCTTGTAGCCTTCGCGAAGAGCTCGGAGGAGTCACGTTGCTCGTCTGGGAGAGCCATGAAGGCCGCAAACAGGTTCCTGCTGCTGTAACCATTGAGGGAGCGGAATGCCATATCGCTTTCGCTCAGCATGGATGCTCCCCAAATGCCCATACGGTGCTCCCAGTACAACATGTCGTCGAGTGAATAATCGAAGAACGCGTCTTCTTTCCACTGCGCGACCTGCAAGAACGTGCTGAATGCCTCACGGGTGTAGCGGGACCCCGCGTTCACGTCATACGTGTTTGCCAACTGGGCTGCGGTCATTCCTGTTCCCTTTCGGTAGAACCCTCGCATCACCTCGCCGCCGGATCCGCGGATATAGATCGAATCGTCGCTATCGACAGCTGCAAAATGTTCTATCCATAGTGGGCTCAACCCGCGTACATAACTCGCATTCCTGCGGAACGCCTCCCCGAACGACGTATCAGCTTCCGAGAGACGAGTCGGGGCGGCGAACTTCACGATCTCCACATCGAGCGCGTATTGGGCCGCCAGCTGTTGTGCGACGCGTGCGTCGGTGGAACTCGGCGCTTGCCCATCCGGACTCCGCACGAAGGTGAAAAGACGCAGTTCCTGTCCAACCAGAGCCGCCAGGACACCGCGACTGTCGCGTCCGGCCGTCAGCCCGACGATCGGGGTCTTGCCGCTGCCACGGACGTATTCGCCGAGACCCCGAAGATGGGCGACGAGCGCATCCACGGCGAAGGTGGGGTCTGTTTCCGGCTTTGGTCCGTGTGGCCAGTAGCGCTCGACTTCATTCGACGGCACGTGCAGGCGTGTGTTTGGCGTCAGCTGGCGTACGCCGACAAAGGGCGAATCCAGTCCGGGAAGATACCTGACGTCACGCTTTGCGTATGCCGCGGACGTGATGAAGGGGAGGATCCATTCGCGGAGCCCCGTGTCGAGGACATCGGCCGCCAGACCGGCGTGGGAGGCAACGACGCCATCACCATAAAACACCGCGCGCGAGCCAAGTGCATCGTGGTAAACCGTCAGCGCCTGCCCTTCTTGGACGAACAGCACGAAACGCCCGGCCACGCTGTCGAGGTTCCTACCGATATCACCGACTACAAGGGTGTCGATGATATTCGCGTAGATGCCGGCCTCGGGATCAAATGCATCGCCGAGAAGCCAGGCGGAGCGTGTTCCGCTCGAGACGCTTTGCAACGGCACCCGGGGGTCGAAGCGGAGGTGCCACGCGCCCACTTCCACCTGGCGCCAGCCGTGAAGGCTTGGTGGCGCCTCCGTCTTGCTCAACAGAAAACCTCTCGCGTACAGGAGTCGGGACGGACCCCCGCGAAGTTCGACTGGAACCCCTGCAGGTAGATGTTCCATCGATCCGTGAGCTGCGGCCCCGTCGAGTCCGCTTCTTGCAAATGAGCGCCTGAGCTTATTCATGGCTCCCAGCATGGAGAACGGAATGATCCCGCGCTAGGTCAAGGGGCATGCCCACTTTAGGAGCTGTACAGGCCGGTTGGCACGTCATGCGGGATCCGATCAAATGTTATACTTAGCGGTCGACAGATACAAAATCGTTTCGCGAGGCGGCCGTTACATGGAGATACCAGTGGAAGAGAGCGGCTTCGCCTCGTCTTTGGCGGGATCGCCATCGACCCCAGGGGCGCGTCCGTCACAGAGCGAAGCCATACTTCGCGCGCTCGACGAGCGGGTGACGCACCTCCAGCATTCGCTCGTCGCGGCCGAGGCCCGGCTTGACTTGATGCAGGCGATGATCGCCTCGCCGTCGGTTCTTCGCGCCACGCTCGAACGCCTGCGCAAGCAACCTGCTGCACAGGCAGCGAGCACGATGATCGAGGCGCTCTGCTGCATGGAGAACCCGGCAGAGCGCGCGCGCATCCTGTACGAGTTCACCTCGTCCAAGCTACGGGAGCAGTCCGACCTCAAGCTCCTTCTGGCTGCGGAGATCCGCCGGCGCCCCGGCTGCGGTGCCCATCTCCTGGCGATCGCCAGCCTCATCGAAATGCAGGCGTACCGGCAGAAGTCCGCTTACAGCCTCGTCCATCGGCTCTATGTCGACGAAGTGGTTGCCCAGACCCAGGACGATCTTCACAACTCCGCTCAGCAGCAGGAGGCGGCGGTCATGGCCGCGCATGCGCTGGTCAGGATGGGCGGCTTGGAGGAAGCGCTTCGCTTCATCGACGAACAGCTGGAGGCCAGGCCCCGCTTCAGGACCTTGGAGGAATACAAGGCGAGGATCCTCGCGGTCACTGATCCGGAGCAGGCGACCACCATGCTGAAGCGGATCGTCATCCGGAGAGGACGGGGATCCCTGTCCGCGGTGCTTCTACTCGGGGAACTGCTTTCCCGGCAGGGCAGTTTCGGACTCGCGCGACAGATGCTTGACGAGCGGCATGCCGCAGCGCCGAACAAGGATCTCAAGATCGGTTTGGCGAACAGGGCAGCCTATCGCGGAGACTGGGCGCAACAGGCTAAGTATCTCGCCGAGTTCTTCTCGATGCAGGCGCTGTCGGCGCCCTGCATGCCCGATCACGGTAAGCCTTTCAGGCTAAAGGGGATCGCACCGCACACATTGCCCGCCGTGGACGAGGGGCCGCTGGTTACCGTCGTCATGACAGCCTTCAATTCGGAAGCGCACATCGAGTTCGCGATTCGCAGCGTCCTGGCCCAGACCTACCGGAACTTCGAGTTCTTCGTAGTCGATGATGTGAGCTCGGACGGGACCCGCGAGATCATCACCCGGCTCGCGGCCGAGGATAAGCGGATACAACCGCTGTTCCGGTCCTGGAACGCGGGCACCTACATCGCCAAGAACGAGGCCATCGCGCAGAGCAACGGCGAACTTGTCACCTGCCACGATTCGGATGACTGGTGGCACCCGCAGCATCTGGAACTGCACGTCGCCACGATGCTGGTGCGGCCGGAATTGGTTGCGACCAAAAGCGGCTGGGTTCGAGTCAACGAAGAAGGCACGTTCATGCTGAAGCCCTGGGGCAGCTACTCGCACCAGAATCCCGCGTCGGCGATGTTCCGGCGTTTTGTCGTCGACGAGATCGGCTATTTCGATTCCGTCCGCACCGGAGCGGATACCGAGTATTGGCATCGGACGATCAGTCATTACGGGACGTCGCGGGTCGCATACTTGCCCCGGACACTGACCATAGGGCTGCACCACGACAGCTCCCTGACCACGTCGGGGACCGCCGGCTTCGACGCTTACGGCGTCAACCTCACGCGTTTGGCCTATTGCGAAAGCTGGGCATGCTGGCAGGCGGATCAGGTACGTAATGGCGGCAGCCTCAGGATGGAGTTTCCGCTCGAACGCCGGCGATTCGTCGCGCCGGCGGAAATCCGCAGCGGAGATGCGCTGGATCCTGAGTTACGCCCCGACCTGATTGCCTGACAACTGCTGAAGGCGGCTTTTGGGGTCATGGCGCGCGTCATGGCTGCGGGCCGGGTGATGGGTCAGCTGCTGCTTTGATGGGCGGCCTACGTACAATCTACTACCTCATGCCCATGTCGGTGACTTGGCTGTGGGTACCTGGTGCGATCCGCCGCGGACGCGCCATGGCTGCTCGCGGTGCATTATTGGAGATAATGGACTTCTGCGCCGGTGGAATACCCCCGTGCTAGCTGGTGCGATTGCGCTTGGTGCGTCTTCGTCAGGGCTTCATGTAGGGAAGGCGGTGACCGTCGCGCCTATAAGGTCGGCGATCCTGGTCGCCGCCCGTCCATCCCCGTAAGGATTGTGCGCCCGCGCCATGGCGCTCCATGCTTCAGAATCGTCGAGCAGGCGTAATGTTTCGGCAGCGATCGTGTCGCGATCCGTGCCTACGAGTTTGACGGTGCCGGCCTCGACCGCTTCCGGGCGTTCGGTCGTCTCGCGCATTACCAGCACCGGCTTGCCCAGCGACGGCGCTTCCTCCTGGATTCCCCCAGAATCGGTGAGGATGAGATGGGCGCGGCCCATCAACCGGACGAATGGCAAGTAATCCAACGGCTCGAGCAGGTGCACGTTGCCGCGGCCGGCGAGCAGACGGCGCACCGGTTCCTGCACATTCGGGTTGAGATGTGTCGGGTAGATAATCTGCACGTCGCGCGCGTCGGCAATATCAGCCACTGCACGGCAGATGTTTTCGAAGCCGCCGCCGAAGCTTTCGCGGCGATGCCCGGTAACCAGTACCAAGCGCCGGGCCGGGTCCAGGAACGGAAACATCTTGTCGAGCTCGTCGCGGAGCCCGGTATCCGTCTCGATCCGCTCGGCCACCTGTAACAGTGCATCGACCACGGTGTTTCCTGTGACATGGATGTGCTCAGCTGGAATGCCTTCAGCAAGCAAATTGGCCCGCGCGCGCGCGGTCGGGGCGAAGTGCAAGGCAGCGAGCGGCGCAGTCAGTCGGCGGTTCATTTCCTCGGGCCAAGGTGCAGTCAAATCACCGGTGCGCAAGCCAGCCTCGACATGGGCCACCGGAGTGCGCGTATAGAATGCGGCCAGAGAGGCGGCCAGCGCGGTACTAGTGTCACCGTGGACGAGAACGAGGTCAGGCCTGCGTCGGGCAATGACGGCCGACATTCCGGTGAGAGCACGAGCAAACAGATCGGGCAAGCCCTGATCGGCCTGCATCAGGTTCAGATCGTCGTCGGGCTCGATGCGGAACAGCTCCAACACCTGGTCGAGCATGTGCCGGTGCTGGGCGGTGACCGCGATATTGACATCGATGCGGGGCATCGCCTGGAGAGCTGCCGCCACTGGAGCCATCTTGATGGCATCAGGGCGCGTGCCGAGAACTAGCATTACCTGGAGGCGAGGAGAGATCATAGCGCGAATGAAGAGTGACGTATGAGAAATGGATCGGCAGGAAACTAGGTTTCGATGAGCGTAGTAGCTTCACGTTTATGTCGCCGCCGGAGTACAAAGCTACCCCATGCCAAGTTGATTAGGTCTCCAAGCGTCGTCGCGATACGCAACCCCAGGACGAGAACGACGATGGAGTCCGATGGCAACGATTCGCTGAGCCACAGCGTCAACACGGCCTCGCGGATGCCAAGGCCGGCGGGTGCGCCAGGAACGATGAAGCCGATCAGCCAACTGGACGCGAAAGCACCAATCAGGAACACGGGACTGACGCCAGCCTCCTCGCCGCCAGCCAACGCGATGACCATTACCCAGAGACCGAAGCCGACCAGCGCGAAGTTCAGGGCATTGCACACGTAACTGAAGAACAGCGCGGTGAATCCCGGATAGAACGTAGGTGGCTGCTGCGTGGTTTCTTTTCGGTTTCGAAAGCGCCAGACCATCTTTGCAGTGTAGGGTGTCGCTATCAGAGTCGCGAGGGCTCCCGCTGTTGCCAGCGCCGCCAAGAGGCTTCGATTTTCCGAAATCAAGGAATCTTCAAACGCTCTTGGCGTGTCCCACAGGAAAGTGAGTGCGCTGAGATGCGCGCACGCGAGCACTGCGAGCACCGTTTCGTAGGCTATGGAAAGGACACCGATCCCGATACCAACGCCCGCAGATCTGACCATGACGAGTCTGCCGACATGGTGTGCGACGTTTCCCGGCAGGTATTTCCCGAACTGACTGGTTGCAAGTATCGGAGCGGTGATTCTGAACGGAACGCGCTTTCCCAGGCCGTATAGCAACAAGCTCCATGCCTTCGATGTGATGGGAACCAGCGTCAGATACAAAAAGGTCAGTAGACAGAGCGACAAGGCCACTTCCGGATGCAGCATCGCGCCAATGTCCTGACCATGAAGGGCCCGGTACGCATATACGATGAAAAAAGCGCCCGATGCCAGACCCGCGATCGTGCCGCCTATCTTGAGCCAACGATTCATGCCGGTTTCATGGCTCTCGCGAGATAGCTGTTTCCAAGGGGAAGCATACGGGTGATCCATTGCACGGCCAGAGCAAGTTGTACGCCCGCAGGGGCGATCAGCCGGTATCCACGCACTACATGATTGCGATCGATACCACTCATGCAGTTCGCACGCTGGCGGGCGTCCATGTCGTCGTCCCTCTGCCGTTGGCGGCGTTCGATACCAAGCGTCTGCATCCTTTCGGCGATGGCGGGAGAAAATCCTAAGCATCCGATGTGCCCGAGGTCGACCTTGAGCAGGCCGGAAGCGGACAGCCCGCGCGATTGAGTGAAGATCCGTTGAGGTCTCAGGGATCGGCAAGACGCTGGAACCCAGCGCATATCGGGCGCTGCCGGATCGAGCAGCCTATCTCGCGGAAATTTTTTGCTCACTGGAGTGAATCCGTCCGATCAAGTCGAGAAACTGGCGGGCGACGGCAATCTTGTCGAATCGGGCGGATAGGCTTTTACGTGGGGAAGTTTCCGCTTTGCGACTTTGCAGGTGTTCCAAAACAGACCGGGAGAGTGCGACAGGATCGTCGGGTGGGACGAGATACGTATCGGGTGGCGAATCGGAGAGTAGCTCACGGATGGCAGGCGAATCGCGTGTAATCAAAGGGCGCTGGGCAGCGAGGATCTGAAAGACCTTATTCGGTATCACGCTGGCAGCTTTGGCGGACGCGCCGAAAATGCCGAGACAGAGATCGGCCTCTGACAAGTAACGCTTCAATTGCCCGTAGTCTACCCATTCCAGCCATTGCAGGTTCGGCAGCGGCTCCTGCTCGATGATGGCGCGGATCTGTCCGGCAACTTGTCCCCGGCCTATGATCAACCACTCCACGGACTCGTTTTTCAGCAGGCGAGCCGCGCGAACGATGGTGTCCACGCCATGGAGTGGAATGAATTGCCCGTAGAAAAGGATGCGCATTGGCGCATCCGCAGTGGTGGCGCGCGGGCTCGTGGAAATCCCGCCAAAATGCTCCGTTTCTACGCCGACCCATACGCTTCCGCAGCTGCCCAGCTCGAGATCGAACAGGCGCTCTATGCGTCGGGCGTGCGCCTGTGTGTCCATGAAAACGAGGTCGGCAGTATCCAGCGCCTTTTTTTCCAGCGCTCTGAGCAGTTTTGCGGACAGGCTCCCGGGCGCGATAAGCCCACGATCTTCACAGATCGTATCGTACAGCGACAGGAAAACATCCCAGGCAACGGGGATTCCTCTTGCCCGCGCGATCGCCGCCGCGATGAAAATATCGATGATTCCCGGATAGCTGATCAGCAATACATCAGGCCGCGGCGCGCGGGCGAGTCGATACACCAACCTCGGATAAGCCAACAGCCAGCGTGACAGAAGGCGGATTCGATGCCCAAATTCGGCGATCTGCGACTTGTCTTCGATGCCCTCCCAGACGGACGCGTGAATTTCCTGCAGCTCGACACCGGGCATTTCGCGCAATCCGTTGCGAAGGATGCGGATACGCGGTTTCCCGGTATCGTATGTGCCCCAGAGCAGAATGCGCATCTCAGTGTGTCCTTGAGGGGCGCGGCAGCAGCGGAGGCGTGAAGGCCGCGACGATCAGATTGCTGCTCCCAGCTCAGGCAACACCTTGAACAGATCCCCCACCAGTCCGATGTCGGCAATCTCGAAGATCGGTGCATCGGCGTCCTTGTTGATCGCCACGATCGTACCGGCGTCCTTGATGCCGGTCAGGTGCTGGATCGCGCCGCTAATGCCGATTGCCACGTACAGCTCCGGGGCGATGATCTTGCCGGTCTGACCGACCTGCATCTCGTTGGGCACATAGCCGGCATCGACTGCCGCGCGCGAGGCGCCGACCGCGGCACCGAGCTTGTCGGCGAAGTCGAAGATGATGCGAAAGTTCTCTTCCGAACCGACGCCGCGCCCCCCGGAAACCACGCGCCTGGCGCTTTGCAGGTCGGGACGGTCGGTGCTGCCGGCTGCGAGGCCGACGAAGCGGGTGTGCGAAGGCAGTGCGGCCTCGACCGACGTCACCTCCACAGGCGCTTCGCCGTCCTGCGCCGCCTCCTGCCATGATGCCGTGCGCACGGTGGCGACGACGATCTGGTCGGCCGGGGCTTCGACGGTGACGGTCGCATTGCCGGCATAGATCGGACGCTTGAACGTGTGGCTACTCTCGACGGTCATCAGGTCGGAGATCTGGTTGACGCCCAGCAGGGCGGCGACGACCGGCATCACATCCTTGCCGAACGTTGTCGATGGCGCGAAGACGTGGCTGTAACCGTCTGCGAGTTTGGCGATCTGCGGGCCGAGCACTTGGGCGAGTGCCTGCGCGTTGGCGGGGTTGGCGACTGCGAGCACTTTCATGACGCCGGCGATCATGGCGGCGTCGGCGGCAGGGCCGGCCGGGTTGGCGGCGAAGACGGCGATATCGATCGACTGGGGCGACAGTGCCTGCGCGGCGGCGACGGTCTTGGCGGTGGCGCTGGTGTTCAGCGTGCCAGCAAGATGTTCGGCGATGACAAGGACTTTGGACATGGTGGAAGTTCTCCAAATGACATCGGGTGAATCGCGTCCGCGTCGAAACGTCGCGCCCTCACCACAGCCCTCTCCCGCGTGCGGGAGAGGGGGCTAGACGCATTACAGCAGGCCTTTGGCCTTCAGTGCGGCAACCAGCTCGGCCGCGTCCTTGACCATGACGCCCTTGCCGCGCTTGGTCGGCGCCTCGTGCAGGGTGGTCTTCAGCGTGTCCGCCGACTCGACCCCAAGATCGGCGAACGGAATTGAGTCCATTGGCTTGCTCTTCGCCTTCATGATGTCGGGCAGCTTGATGAAGCGCGGCTCGTTGAGGCGCAGGTCGGTGGTGACAACGGCGGGTAGGTCGACTTCCAGCGTCTCCAGGCCGGCGTCGACCTCGCGGGTCACGGTGGCCTTGCCGTCGGCGATATCGACCTTCGAGGCGAACGTCGCCTGCGGCCGGCCCCACAGCGTGGCCAGCATCTGGCCGGTCTGGTTGGCGTCGTCGTCGATCGCCTGCTTGCCGAGGATCACGAGGTCCGGCTGCTCCTTCTCGACGAGCTTGAGCAGGGTGCGGGCGGCGGTCAGTGGCTGGATCGGCTGGTCGCAGACGACATGGATAGCGCGGTCGGCGCCCATGGCGAGACCGTTGCGGAGGTGGGCCTGGGCGTCAGCGGGCGCGATCGTCGCGACGACGACCTCGGTCGCCACGCCCTTGTCGCGCAGGCGCAGTGCCTCCTCCAACGCGATCTCGTCGAACGGATTGGCCGACAGCTTGACGCCGTCTGTGACCACGCCGGAACCGTCCGACTTGACCTGGATGCGGACGTTGTAGTCCACCACGCGTTTGTAGCCGACGAGGATCTTCATCATGGGGCCTTCTTTAGACGCGGCGGCAGGTCCGATGGGCTGCCGGGGCACGGAATCCGACGATTTTACCGGTCATGCGTTCATGGCGCGAATCGCCCTGCTGCCAATGGCCGGCGGTCGAGGCTGGATCGATAAATTTTGGTCCGGTGACTGGCGCCATCGCCCCAGCCGAGCGTGCCTGAGCTGTATGGACGTGAGACCATGACGCCCGAGGCACGGGCGGCGGCGTTGTAGCGACCTGTTCCGCGAGATCGAGAGGCCCGTGTACCGTAACGCCTGCGCTGCAGTGGATCCATCGGAAGCCGGTGGAGGCTTGCAAAACCGCGTGCGGGACAGGGTAATGATGACTTTTTTGCGAACGGCCGGCCTATGCCGGCCGTTCGCAGTGGGGAGCAGCATTGCGCGTATTGTTGATCGCCTATGAATTTCCGCCCAGTCCATCGCCGCAGTCGTTGCGATGGGCCTACCTGGTGCGCGAGCTGCATGCCTGCGGCGTCGAGGTCCATGTGTTGACGGCGGAGTCGGGATGGCCGTCGACGTGGGTCGGGCTGCCATCCGGTATCGTGATCCATCGCACCCCGCACTGGTCGTTTCCGTCGCTCGTGAGGGCCGTCAGGCGTCGATACAGACACCGTCTGCGCCGCGAGCCGATGGAGAGAGAACAAATATTCGTTGAGTCCATCGGCGCGGTCGCCGTCGCCACGGCCGCGGATGCGTTGGCCGCAGGCGACATTTCCGTCGAATCGGCTGCGTCGAAGCTGAACTGGAAAGGACGGCTGGTCGAGCAACTCGCCAAACTCGAAAACGCGTGGACTTTTCCCGACGAACGTGGCCAGTGGGAACCGCTTGCGAGGAAACGGCTCCGGGAACTGTTGCGAACCTTGGCGCCGGATGTCGTCGTCAGTTCGCATGAGCCGGCGACGACGCTACGGCTGGGGCGCATTGCCAAGGAGAAGGGCTTCCCGTGGGTCGCTGATCTCGGCGATCCGGTGCTCTCGTTCTACACACCTGCGCGCTGGAGGAGGAAATCGGCGAAGCTCGAACGCTGGACCTGCCGCCATGCCGATCACCTCACCGTCACCACCGAGGCTGCGAAGCTGCTGCTGGTGGACCGCCATGCCGTTCGCGAAGCTCGCTTCAGCGTGTTGACCCAAGGTTACGACGCATCCGTGATACCTGGGGCGGTGCCCGACGTGAAGTTCGATGCCGAGCGCCTGGAGCTGCTTTACACCGGCAGTTTCTACACTTTCCGCGAGGCACACGCGATTGTCGAAGCCGTTCTTGCGTGTCCGGACGTGCGGTTGACGATCGCGACGAGCCGGACGCCGGAGTGGTTGCCGCCACTGCAGCAGGCGCATCCGGAGCGGCTGCGCCTGCTGGGTTTTCTACCGCATGCGCAGTGCCTGACATTGCAACAGTCCGCAGATGTGCTGGTGAACATCGCCAACGACGATCCGGTACACGTCCCCGGAAAGGTATTCGAATATCTGGGCGCGGGCAGGCCGATCCTCCATCTGGGCAACGTCGACGAAGATGTCGCCGCACAACTGATCCGGACACACTCCCGCGGTGTGGTCAGCGGGAACGATGCTGTACGGATAGGCGAGACCCTCGCCGCGTTGGTTGCGATCAAACGGAACGCGGCGTGGGGCCGCCATTTCGATCTGGAGCATGCGGGAGTCGAGATCTACCAGTGGCAGCATCTGGGGCGCCGTCTTCTGGCGATCCTTGAGAGCGTGCGCGGAAACGGCGGGTGAGCGCGCTCGGCTGCGGCCGCAACCGAATCCACTCCATCGAGAGCGCTAGTAACGGCCGTTGCGTGCTGCTGTACTGGCTGCAGCGCGCCGCGATCCCGGGCGATGCTGGCGCTTGCCGAAGTGACCGACCCTCAACCTGCAGCTTGCTGGCGCCGTAGTTGAACGGACTTGGGGGTCTCCTCGCATTCAGAGCGCCCCAGTCCTTGGGAATACATGATCAGGCGAGTGGAGCATAAGCAGTGCGCTACGCGTCGCGCAGATCCCGGCTAGCGCCTCCTTCCAACTGGCGGATATCGATCAATCAGATGGACAAGCAATACAGTACTGGGCGAAGATCGATGACGACCGATGACGACCGATGATTAGAGCTTCACAGGGTTCTTGCACGGACAGCTGGCATTCCCATCTGGAGCGTGGAAGTGGGCAACGCGGGCGCTGGGGGGCAGGCTCCAGGGGCTTTGAAGGTGCTTGCCCTGATCGATAGTTCGTCAATGGTGAGGGAAGGGGCATCCGTATGAGCGTTGTTGTCAGGGCCGGGTTCGACCGGGCCGACAAGGAGTCGCCATTCCTAGAGGTCGTTACCACCGACATGGAAATCCGCTTTGGGCCCAGCTCGCGAAAAAAGCCCAGTCGTATCCATTGGTCAACGACCTCGGCGTACTGGTACCGCCCTGATATGCCATTCTCGATCGTCCGCGGAAACTCCGCGATCTGCGATTGTCTGGCTGCTTCGTCTTGAATTTTTCTAGCGGCTGGACCGTGCGAGGGATCATGTTGCTGGAGAAACTGGTACCAGAGTGCTACTTCGGTCGTTTGGGTCTGCAGACACCAACACCGGAGGAGATCGTCGCGTGCCAGTCTGGAGCTGTACACGACTTTGAGAAAGAGGCTACTCGGCAAGGGCTGATCGAGGAATTTCTCGAGGCCACTGTCCCGGCGCGCATCGTTCCGTTCGATTACAAGTTCTACTGCTCCAATAGCGGCTCGCCAGGTACCGTGGAGCTTCCGGCCTTTTCCGCAGAGACCGAGCGCAGAGGGAAGCATGTGCCGCTTGGCGAAGCCTTGCGCGCCCTTCTGGCTGGTTTGTGCGATCGGATCCGGCAGGTGCCGGTTGAGCAGATCCGTATGCCGTATCGGCCCACAGAGGGAGCTCCATCGTGAGCGGACGCGACAACTTTGCTGGTCAGGCCGGCGCCCCGCCCGCATCAGGACTCGCCGGCGGTGGGTTCCGACTCGAGATCCAAGGCCTGCGTGCGGTGGCGGTCCTGCTCGTGGCCATTCACCACATCTGGCCGCAGGCGCTACCAGGTGGGTACGTGGGCGTCGATGTCTTTTTCGTCATCTCGGGCTATCTCATCACCGGCCTACTGCTGCGCGAATTCGAAAAGACCGGACGGATCTCGATGTCGCGCTTCTACGCACGACGGATCAAGCGTCTGCTACCCGCCGCAACCGTGACGCTGGTCGCTGTCATGGTCGCTTCGCTGTTCCTGATGCCCCATATGCATTGGCAGGACACGGCTCTAGAGGTCTTGGCCAGTGCCTTTTACGTCGAGAATTGGTGGTTGGCAGCGCGCGCCGTGGACTATATGGATGCGGACACTGCGGCCAGTCCAGTGCAGCACTTCTGGTCGCTTTCGGTGGAAGAGCAGTACTACATCGTATGGCCCTGGCTTCTAATTGGTGCTACCTGGGTCGCTGTGCGGCTGAGGAAAGCGCCGTATGGCGTGTGCGTGGTACTCCTCGGGTTGGGTGGAACAGCCTCTCTTGCCTATTCGGTTTGGCTGACGAGCACGTCACCGGAGGTTGCCTATTTCTCCACCCTGACCAGGGCTTGGGAGCTGTCTCTTGGTGGCGGCCTCGCGCTTTTCATGCGGAGCCGCGACGTTCCGCAGCCGTTGGCGCGCGTTGCGGGCTTCGCAGGAGTGGCTGCCATCATGGCGGCAGGCCTGCTTTATAGCCGGCAGACGCCGTTCCCCAGCTTTACGGCATTGTTGCCGACGATCGGTGCTGCCCTCGTCATCCTGTCCGGTCGGAGCGAAGAAAGGATGAGCGTCTACCCCCTGCTCCGTTCGCGTCCGTTTCAGTTCTTCGGCGACATCTCCTATTCGCTCTATCTCTGGCACTGGCCACTGGTGATCTTCCATGGGTATGCATTCGATGGCGAGCCGGGGCTTGCGCACGGCGCCGCAATTCTATTGGCGGCAACGATACTCGCCCATGCTTCTAAACGGCTGATCGAGGATCCGGTCCTGCGCAGCCGCGGTATCGGCGAGGCGGGCTGGAAACCCTATGGGCTTGCGATCGCGTGTCTTTTGCTCTCGGCGGCGGTAGCGGCGGTCCAGTACGTTGGACCGACGCTCCTCCATCCGAAGTTGGTCGCCGGTACGGATCGTCCACTTGGGGCAGCGGTGATGCTGAAGGGCTATCAGCACAGCATCACGCCTTCGCTGGCGACCGCGCGCAATGACCAGCCGGCCCCCTACCGGCAGGGGTGTCATGCCGGCTTCCAACCTATCCAGCCGAATCTCGAGTGCGTGTTCGGAGCCGGCGATGCGAAATTTAATATCGCCATCGTCGGCGACTCGCATGCGTGGCATTGGGTTCCTGCCTTGATGGAACTGCTCGAGCCGCTCGACATGCGCCTCCATATTCTCACAAAGGCTGCATGCCCATTTTCGAAGGCCGACTTCGTGCAACGCGGCGGTATATACACCGAATGCAACGTCTGGAACGAACGCGTACTCAAGCACCTTTTGGAAATCAGGCCAGACGCGGTTTTCACCAGCGCCTCGGCGGGTGTCGCCGCAAGGAGGCCAAAAGGAGCTTCGAGCGCTTCGATCATCGCTGCGGGCCAAGTGGAACTGTGGCGACAACTGCAAGGCGCGGGGATCGAAATTCTCGCGGTGCGTGATACGCCGCGCTTCAGAGGGCCGGAGGGCGACCCGCTGAAATGTCTGTCGCGCGCAGGGCGCCGTCCTGCCGATTGCGTTGTGGCTCGTGAGCGAGCCGAGGCGTCTGAGGAAAATGATGCAACGGCTCTGGCAGCACGAAAATTTCCGGCTGTGCACTATGTAGACATGAATGATGCCATCTGTAATCGGGTTGCCTGCGATCCGATCATTGGCGGCGTTCTTGTATGGCGCGACGGGCATCATCTGACGGCGACGTATGCGAGTACGCTTTCACCGGTGATCGAATCGCACTTGCGGACGGTGCTGAAAGCTGATGCAGAATAGCGGGAGCAGTCACTCTTGGCGAGACGCTTTAGTCGAACAAAAGCGGGGCAGCTGAGATCGGCGAGGAGATGCTTTTGCCTGCTGGTACTCGGCTGCCTTGATGTATCGCAGATATCGCACGCATATGTGTATGGCCGATCTGGTTTAGCGTCGATTCTTCCTGCCCGCGTGCCGCCAGCCGAGGTAGAGGCTGCACATGACCGTCGCATCACCGCCCCGCTGTCAGGCGTAATTCACCAAATCGATCACGGCAGCCAATACACCAGCGGTACCTACCAAGCGGACCCGAAAACGGCCGGTTACATTCGAGCATGAGCCCGAACAGGTATGCCTTCATCACCAGCGCTTCGTCAGCCTTGACGAAGCCCGCGTCAAGTTGTTCGCCTAAGCCGCCAAAGGCTGCACAGCAGCCTTGACTATTGCACGTCAGATGAGCGTCACGCGCTGGCGGGTGCGGCTGCGCAAGAAGGACAATGCCGAAAATATGTTTCGGTTTGTGCCCCCCAGAGGCTCTCGGTACGCGGCAGGCAAGTATCAGTGGCCCGAGCCGGGGGCGAGTGACCATGGCTTCTTTGTTGCGCTAACTGTCACAAGAGGATCTGCGTCAGCGGCAGGCATAAGCACTATCCCGAGCACGCGTCGTTGCGCTGAAGATTGTCTCTTAGGTGCCGTTATTGCTGCCGTGCTCCGATTTCAGTCGGTGGACGCGCGAGCAGTTGCCGTGCGAATCCGGCTTTCAGGGCGAACGATATGATTATCAGGAACTTCACGGTGCGCCGGGCCGAGCATCCGGCCAAAGGTGGGCGGTCTTTTCAGACTGCCATTGTGCAGACAGAGGCCGTCTCGGTGCATGGGACGTTCACAGGCTTGGAAGAGATCCGGGCCAGCGAGCAGCGTTGTCGAGAGAGTCTGACGTCGGCATGCGACTTCGTACGGAACTGCGACCGCGTGCTCATCGGGCGTGAACTACCCCTGCCTCGGGAGCCGATATATGTGAGCTTGAGAAGCTTGTAACAGGCGTCACGCGCGAGGCTCGTCTGCTGGGCAACGTACCTCTAAGTGGACTGAGGCCTAGTTACGACTTTCAGCGGAAGGTGCGGTCGATTTCGTGGGGCGTCCCGGTCTCGGGTTTCACCCACGCCGGCGGACTTGACCACAGAAGCTGCTGCTTCACTGAAATGCGCTTTCTTCGCTTTCACAGGAATTAACAAGAAATGGACCTGCAAGGATATATTCAGATACAGCATATGGCTCGAAAGAAGTCACGGCCGACCGGTCCCTCCTTCGCGCGTTGCATTGACGCGAAAGTGCGCCGGCAGGAGTATGCGGCCACTTTTCTAGGGGTCTTGCCGTTCAGCCATCTTGCGCGCCGCCGCGGCGCTGCGGGCGAATTCATTCGCACATTGGGATACCACACGCCCGAGGTTTTCGAGGAGGGCTTTCAGCTTCGCTATTTTCCGCGACTCCTGCGGGAGCGCGATAGCATTGTCATCAAGCCGGTGCATGCGACCAATGCTTGGGGCGTCGCAACCCTAGTCCGCGTCGACGAACGTCGCTGGAGAGACGTTAGCACCGGCGAGGTTCTGGATTATGGTGAGTGGCTTGAAGCCCTTAATAGCCCGATGCAGAAATATGGTTTTCCAGATAAATGGCAATTGGAGGAGTTGCTTCTTCCGCCAGGAGGAGGCAGGGAACCGCTGATCGACTACAAATTTTATGCATTCCGGGGCGAAGTCGGGTTGGTCCTTCAAGCCTCGGGCCGGGGCGAGCAGCGACGGTACAAGTGGTGTGACGCGGGATGGGCCACAGTTGAAACGGGGAAGTACGAAAGCCGAATCGATCCAACGATGCCGGGCCCTGAGGATCCTGGTGCGCTCATGAAAGCGGCACGGGCTATTTCCGCCAGGATTCCTATCCCCTTTTGCCGCATTGACATGTACGAAACAAGCTCAGGACTATACGTCGGCGAATTGACGCCGGAACCAGGCGGCTACCATGAGTTTCGCCCGAGCGTGGATGAAATGTTTGGTGTCATGTACGAACAGGCGGAAGCGCGCATCGCTATCGAGAAGCCGCAGGCTCCTGCGGTGGCACTTTAAGAGTCATCGCACATGAATGAAAAAATTTCCTCTTCGCGCGGCGGGGACCGTTACGAGCTTCCCAGTCATAAGGACCGGGTCCGGGATGTTGACGGCGTCGAGCAACTTGCGGCATGGAAAAGATTCACGGACGATTTCTGGCGCACCCCCCCAGCTGGCACGCCCACAAATAAGACCGAGTTTGTCTTCCGCCGCGGCTTCAAGCGTGACAAGTGGGCACTGTACGAACTGGAGCGCAATGATCCGGCAGGCTATATAAGCGATTTGCAGGTCCAGCTGATGCCGAAGGCGAATACCGTCTACTCTCGCGTCCTGGAGAATCGAGTATTACTCCTGCAGGCAGCATCCCGGACCCTCGCTACGCCCGGGATATACAGCATGCGTGACCAGAACGTGGGTGAGGTTGTCTTTTCTGAACGCTGGGCCGCGGCTATCGATGGAAGCGCGACCGAGCCGCTAGACGCGTACGTGCAGCCGCTCAACACGGGCGTGCGTGGCAAAACCGCTACCTTCCGCATCGCCGGCAAGCGATACACGGGCGCCGGCCGTGCGGGTAGCATCGAAAGACTGAGGAGCACGGTGCGAGATTGGGCTGCCGCCGCGGGTTGCCCCTATCTGTTCACCGAGGTCGTTGAGCAAGGATCTTTTACTGGTGGAATGGCTCCAGGTGGTCATAACTCCCTGCATTTGCTCATCTGCCGCGACCACGCCACGTGGCGACCGCACGTCGCCGCCGCGGTACTTCGCGTGGGTACCTCTGCCTCCGGAGGCTCCGGAAAGATCCAGTCGGGCGGCGTGAGCTTCTGGATTGAACCGGATTCTGGTCGTATTACTGCAGGCGCAATGCTCCGCGATGGGAAGCTGCGGCGGATGGAACGTCACCCCGACACGGAAGTGCCGGTGGTCGATGCAGTGGTTCCCGGCTGGGACCGTATTCTTGCTGACGCGGTGGGATTCTTCGATCAGTCGAATTACCTGCATGTGGCCGGTTTTGATTTTGTGCTTGGTGACGCTGGAGCAACTCTGATTGGAGGGGGCAACACTCCTGATGTCGCTGCCATCCAAGTCCATAAGCCCCTTATCAACGACCCGATCGTGGCTGAGTTTTTGCGCCGTGAAAAAATCTGATCAGAACACATCACCGCTGGCGCGAGGCGGCCACGTACCGCGTCCTGTGCGGCCTCCCGGGCTTTCGCCACGTCCCCGCGTCGTGTTCCGGACCCGCCGTGATGATCTTTCACACGAAAGCCGGGTGAAACGGCTGGATGGCATGCGTAATCTGGCGGAATGGCACGACTTCGCCGATCGATTCATCCTAAGTTCTGACTCGCTGGATTGCGAGACTTCTGATTACCTGATCAACAGGGGCTTCGACACGGACAAGGCGCTGCTCTATTCCTTGCCTCGGGAGGATGTCGATGATTATTTGAGCGACCTGCAGGTCCGTCTATTGGCGTACACCAATGGTGCGGACGCGCCGATCATCGAGAACCGCCAGCTCTTCCAGCAGTCGTTCCATGGGCTGCTGCCGCTGGCGCCGGTGGTCGCTGTCCTGAGGCGTGGGGAGGTGATCGACGGCCCGGCTCTCCGGAAGCTCTTTGCTGACGACTTTTACTGGGTTCTACCTGCCGAACAGCGTCGCGGCGGCTGTATGTTCGTCGATACGGTCGCGGGCGAGCTCGTGACACCAGAAAACAGGATCCCGTGCCCCGATCTGTGGGCGGCCCTACGCGCGGCCAATGCGGACGCAGTGGTAATGCGATGCCCGGGTCCGGTGGAGGCGCTGGATCGGCTGCGTGTCTTCGTGGTGCGTGATCCCGCTAGTTTCGCTCCGAAGGTCATGGCGGCCGTTGTAGCGATGAGGACAAGCCGATCGGGTCCGTTTGACACCCTTGCCTCCGGAGCAGTCAGCGCGGCGATAGACGTGGACACCGGTACGATCGTGGCCGCGAAGCACCTCGTGAACGGTAAGCCGGAAGATGCGGATGTTTCCGACGCAACCGGCAGGACGCTGATAGGCCGGGCTGTGCCGCACTGGTGGGAAATCCAGCACGAGATCCGCCAAGCGCTGCTGCGTTTGCCGATGTTTGCCGTGTTGCAGATCGATTTCAGCATTGGCGGTGCGCGGCCGCTTGTATTCGATGCGACCGCCCGGGTGAATGCTGCCGAGTTCCAGATCCATGGCCCGCTCATGGCGAATCAGGTCTGCCGTCGCTTCATGCGGGAGTACGGCTTGTGACAAGTACATCAGAAACGCCCGCGGCGCCACCCTACGTGCCGGCGGAGGTGCAGCACCATCTACGCGCGGTGGCTGCACGTGGGAGCGAGCTAAACCGACTTCTGTGGAAGAACTTCACCCGGAATTTTGCTACGGACCCGGAGCCCATCTCGGCGGAGCAGCGGGATTACCTCTACCGTCATGGTTTTACCCCGGAGAAGTGGAACCTGTACCGCCTTCACGAACGGGATCCGTCGCTTTTTCTCAGCGACGTGGAACGCGACCGCACCCGTCGCGCGAACGGTGCGTTCGACATTGTCTTCAACAACAAGATTTTGTTCACGCAGGTCTTCTCCAACTACTGCCGGGTACCTGCGGTAGCGGCGGTGTGGCGGGACGGCCGCATGATTCCGTACGGGGATCTGTGGGGGAAGGTGAAGGAAGGAAAGCTGGAGGCGCCGATCAGGCTGGTCGCAAAACCGATCGGTGGTGGCGGCGGCGGTAGCATCTATTTTCTGAGCTGTGACAACAGCGCAATCACCGTCGAGTCCAACGACCACAACGAAAAGCGGCGGCGCTTTTTGCCTGCGAACATCGAACGTCTGTTCGCCGATGCGCGGGTGCCGTTCATGGTCACCGAGTTCATCGTGCAGGGCGAGTACTCCCGCAGGCTTTACCCGCTGGCGGTGAACACCATGCGGGTACTGGTGATCCGTGACCCGGAAACACTGCAACCACATGTCGTCCGCGCGGTACAGCGCATGGGCACGGCGGAGTCGTACCCCATCGATAACTTCTCGTATGGCGGGTTGAGTGCCGCCATCAACCTGGACACTGGAGAGCTCGGATATGCGGTCGCTGCGGCTGGGCCGTACGCGCGGGAATTCCTCGAAAGACACCCCGATACCTTCGAGCCTATCAAGGGAAAGATCATCCCCAATTGGCACAAGATGATGGAGGACGTGAAGGCGCTGTTCCTGCGCATGCCCTACATCACCTACTGCGGCTTCGATCTGGTAGTGCAGGACGACGGATTCTCAGTGATAGAAGGCAACAGCTTCAGCCAGGTCCGACTCTTCCAGGTGCATGAACCACTGCTCACCGATCTGCTGTACTGCAAGTTCCTAGCGCATCTCGACATCTATATGGGGTGTATCGATGCGCCTGAGTGGAACCCTGAGTCGGGTCAACTAAAATGATCAGTTCTGGAAATTTTCCTTAGCCGAATAATACTTGTGTTGATGAGTGAACCATCCGCGAGTCCGGACCTGCGCATCGCTCCTGAGAAAATGGGATTAATTATGCAGTTCTATGGAATTATCTGGATTTTTGATCTTTGTAGGAGCGGCGCGTGATTTCGCGCGTGCTTCTCGATGTTTCGGGTAAAGTGATCGTGGAAGAAAACGCTGACAGGGTTCTGAACCCCGCGTCATTGACAAAGATGATGACGCGCTATCTCATTTTTAGCACTTTGCCGTTCAGTCATGAAGTGGTCTTGCCTGAGGACGCAGTTGTAAAGGTGGTGCCGGGGAAAATCCCACAATCACGGGTCGGATTACGTGCAGGTCAGCTGGTCACGGTCGGTGACCTTGTGCTGTCAATGATCGTGGCTTCTGGAAACGACGCGGCTAAGACTGCGGCTTGGGCAGTTAAGCCCCAAGGTTTCCTTGATCTGATGGCCAAAACGGCAAGACGGTTGGGTTTGCATTCCACAAACTTTGCGAATGCATCAGGGTTGCCAGGCGGAAACCATCATAGCAAACGATATGGCGCGTCTAGCTCTGCGGTTGTACCTTGATTTTCCTGGTTATCGTCCCCTGTTCAGCGTTGGCTCTTTCTCGTTCGGAGGCCGACGCTTCTTCACGACTAACGAACTCATGGTTCCCCAGAAAAAATCCCCCTTGCCGCGGTATCCGGGGCTGACCGGGCTGAAAACGGGAACCACTAATACATTGAGACGTCATTTGGCCGCGAGTGCCACGCAGGACGAGAGGACGCTAATCGGGGTGGTGATGAACTGTCCAGACAAGCTCACGCGCGACACTGAAATGACCACGCTGTTGAATCGTGGTTTTTCGATCAGTTAAGTTAGATCGCAAATTCGACTTTATGTTATCAGCGCCGCGCGGTCTTAATGAGGATGTAATTCATGAGTTTGATTTGTCACCCTATGATCTGGACTTTAGACGAACTTGCCGAGTTATTAAGTGCGCCCCTTTTTGGGGGAGGAACTGGTGTGACTCCCGTATCTCGTATCATTACATCGGCGGTTGAAGCGCGGCCGGGAGATATTTACACGCCTATTTCTTCTACTTCGGTCGGCTCCGACATTCAACGCGCGATCGCGAACGGTGCTGTGGCTGTGCTTATTCAAGATCAGAAGGTGCCTGACAAAATTCCCGCAATCCGCGTGCCAAACATCCGGAACGCTCTGACAGATTTGGCTGCAGTTGCTAGGGAGCGATTTTCGGGGCGGATAATAGGCGTAACTGGCAGCGTGGGGAAGACGACCACCAAGGACATGCTGGCGCATCTGTTAGCCCACCATGGCGTTACGCACTTTACTGACGCAAATCTAAACTCTGGGAACGCAAACTTAGCTTCTGTCGCGAGCTTGCCAAGTGCGGCAGAATTTTCTGTTCTGGAGATTGCAATGATGGACCTTGGTTCGATCGGCAGGAAGTCCAGCATCGCCAAGCCAGATGTTGCGTTAATTACCGGTATTGGGTTCAGCCATGGTGTTTACCATGCGGATGGTGCTGCGTCTATTCTAAACACCAAGACCGATATGTTTTGGCATCTTGCAGGACTTGGTGTCGCAGTACTTCCATCCCAAGATCGGCATTACGAGGGGATGTTGAGCAGGGCCCATGAGAGCGGAAAAGTTAATCGCGTTATTTCATGTGGGCAACGCGATAATGATAATGTGCAGTTGCTGAAGCATGCTTCGCATCCCACTTATTCGGAGGTCTCCATCAAAGCGGAAGGCTGCGCTTACGAGTACGTGATTTCTCAGCCTGGCGAGCACTTCGTTTGGAATTCCTTGCTTGCGGCCGGTGCGATGCTCGCGGTCGGCGCTCCACTGAGTCGCTTGGGGGCCTTGGCGACGTATGCCCCCACTCGGCGAAGGGTGGAGCGGTTCAGGGTGCCGCTCCGCGATGGCGCCATTGAATTGATTGACGATGGCTACAACGCTGCTCCCGATTCGGTCCGCGCGTTGTTGTCACTATTGGGGAATAGGGATAAAGCGAGCCGCAGAATCTTAATCTTCGGAGATATGCTTGAACTAGGGCCTGAAGAAGTGGAGCATCATCTCGCGCTTGCTCCTGATATAGACAAGGCGAGAATTGATCTTCTGGTCACCGTGGGTCCGAATGCCGAGAAACTGGCCCACGAGGTAAAGACGAGAACGGTTTCGTTTCCTACCGCTGCGGCGGCAGCGAGTGGGGTTCCGAGCCTTCTCCAAAGCAGGGATCTGGTTGCGGTAAAGGGTTCGAATGCGATGAAGCTGATCCGGGTAGTGAATGCGCTTAAGGGCTCCGCGCCGTTGCTCCGGCAGGGCATGCACTGGTCGATTGAGATCGAGGGGTAATGGAGCAGCGTGAGGGGAGATGTGGGACGCGGAAGCGCTGCCCGATCAGTCCCGCTGTAGCAAAAGAAAATACTTCAATCTGAGCCGGCGCTTCCATACCGTGGAACTCATCAGAACTCGCAAAGTGAGTCTCAAGCCCAAGTCGGGATCGATCTACATTCGGCGTGACGAGTAAGCGGGTTCTTACCTCGCGCGCCTCCTCAGCAATGAAAAACAACCGGTGCATCCTCCTGTCGAGCTTTAGCTAACACCGTAGTGGCCAGCCTTGTCTGGCATCACATCTAATATGCCAAGCTGCGAGTGATGGGGAATGTCGGTGTCCAAGTCGAGCCAACGCAGCACGTCGTGATCGGTTTTTCGTGAAATCCCGATACAGCAACCAAATGGCATCGCGTTGCCCTTGAGCCGCTGAGGCCTCTACCAAGTATTCGGGCCCGCTGTCAGTGCGCAGTGTCCGCGACGGCCACCGCAGGTACGGTAGCTGTTTGAGAATGTGGTCAGCATCGTTTGAATCCGAATACCTTCGCCCATGGCTGCTGATCGAAATCCGACCAGCCCAAGGTTGCTTGCGGCCGGTTGGCGCAGCTTTTTAGCTTTCGCCCAGCCGGCAGCTAACGCCGGTAATCTGCATCAAGATAGGCGCCAGATCGGCTTAATGCGCTAAGCCAGACGCGCTAGACGGTGGCGCATGGCTGACAAAGTGGCAGTTGTGGGCGAATCATCCGGATCGTCTGTCGCGGCGTTGTGGGGCTGGAAAGGTGCCTGTATCCCGGAAGCCTCATGCGAGCTAGTCCTGAGCGTCGACATGGGTCGATGTATAAGTACAGGTGCGCGGCCCACGAGTCCCCTCGAGCTGAATGCTTTCCCCCGTGTACACACCGGTGAGTGACACTGGTCCGGGTTGCTGGTCTGGAATCTTGTAGCGGCCAGTCAATGCAACCTCGTTCCCCGTCACCTCTCCGCTCCACGTCTCGAAACGTGCGCCTTCCGGCTCAATGCCGAGATCCTCAGTAGTGATGCGGTTGCCTTGGATCAACAACGGGACCTCACGCTCGAAGCCGGGCCATTTGCCGGTTCCGCTGCACGACAACGTGCCGGTCACGTGTACGCTCTGCGGCAGCTCGTCTGCCGCGGGCTCGGTTTCCTGAGTGCATCCGGCTAGAACGAGCGATGCTGCAGCCAAGGACAGGAGAGTCAGTTGGCCGTGCCGGTCGCGTAGCTTGGATTTGTGCATTGTTTGATCCTGACGATGTGGCTCCGGTGAGCCATCAATGTAATCACTGTGATACACCCCCGAGCACGCTGACAGGCACCGCCCTCGGTTCGATCTGGTGCTTTCACCCCAAGCTATACCATAGTACATGAGCCCGGCTTCCTGGTATTCCTCGGGGTTCCCGATGATGCGGCCATCGAACATGGTCGAAGTTGCAAGATTCTTGCGCATCCCGTTGAGTCCGGGGGCCAGAACTTCTTCCCTTCGACAACCAGCACAAGCCTCGGCTTCGTTCAGACCGGAGGCGGATACCGCGCACAACGCCACGTCCTCCCGCGACCCGTAGGTTCGGCGCGTCCTCCACGCCGAATGGTATGCCCGCACGACGCCGGCGACAGTCTTGGCACTGGCGTTGAGCGTGCCGTCGAGGTGTTCGGCGACGGCGAGAGTTTTGGACATGAGTTCTGGAACTCCTGTCATGTCACGTGCGTGGAGGAACGGAGCTGCTGCCGATAAGCGCCCTCCATTACGTCTGCGTCCTTGACCATCACGCCCTTGCGCGCTTGGTCGGCGCTTCGTGCAGGGCGGTGGTGCTCAGCGTGTCGACGCCCCGACGCCGGGCTCGGCGAAAGGAATCGATTCCATCGGCTTGCTCTTTGCCTTCATGATGGGCGGGCAGCTTGATGAAGCGCGGCGCGTTGAGGCGCAGGTTACGAGCGATCGTCGCGACGACGACCTCGGCCGCCGAGCGCTTGCGCGCAACCGCAGCACCTCTTCCAGTGCGATCGCGTCAGACGTGGACCCGGTATCCTGTTGCTCCGCCCCAGCGGCGGAATTAGTGAAATCCAAAGGAGTGATCCCTTGCCTACTTGGCTCGTGACTGGCGGCGCCGGTTTCATCGGCGGAAATTTTGTGCTCGAAGCCGTGGCGCGTGGCGTGCACGTGATCAATCTGGACGCGCTGACCTACGCGGGAAATCCGCACACGCTGGCGTCGCTGGACGGCAATCCCGATCATGTGTTCGTGCATGGCGACTTTGGTGATCGAGCGCTGGTATCGCGCCTGCTGGCCGAGCACCAGCCTGATGCGGTGCTGAATTTTGCCGCCGAAAGCCATGTCGACCGTTCCATCGATGGTCCCGGCACATTCATTCAGACCAACGTTGTCGGCACTCTGGGTCTGCTCGAGACGACGCGCGATTACTGGAAGGTGCTCCCAGCCGAAAAGGGTCGGGCATTCCGCTTCCTGCACGTCTCCACCGACGAGGTGTACGGTACCTTGGGCGAGACCGGCAAGTTTTCCGAGACCACGCCTTACGCGCCGAATTCACCATACTCGGCGTCCAAGGCCGCTTCCGACCACCTGGTCCGCGCGTTCCACCACACGTACGGATTGCCGGCGCTGACGACGAACTGCTCGAACAACTACGGTCCCTACCACTTCCCGGAGAAGCTCATCCCGCTGGTAATCGCCAAGGCGCTGGCCGGCGAGCCGTTGCCGGTCTATGGCGACGGACAGCAGGTCCGTGACTGGCTGTTCGTGAGCGATCATTGCGAGGCGATCCGCATGGTGCTTGCCAAGGGCCGGGTCGGTGAGACCTACAACGTCGGTGGCGATTCGGAGCGCAGGAACCTTGAGGTCGTCGAAACGATCTGCCGCCTGCTCGACGCGCGTCGGCCGCGCGAGGACGGCCGGCCGCGCAGCAGTCAGATCACGTTCGTGGCCGACCGGCCCGGACACGACCGCCGCTACGCGATCGATGCGTCGAAGCTCAAGGAGGAACTCGGCTGGCGACCGCAGCACACATTCGAAAGTGGCATCGAAGCGACGGTCGACTGGTACCTGGCCAACCAGGACTGGGTGCAGCGGATCCTCGACGGCAGTTATCGCCTGGAGCGGATCGGTACGGCGGCCTGATGCTCGACGACGCGTCCCCCTCATCCGCCCTCCGGGCACCCTTCTCCCGCAAGCGAAGGAATACGCAAGAATTCTCCCGATGACACAGCGCAAGGGCATCATCCTGGCCGGCGGCTCCGGCACGCGGCTGTATCCCATCACCAAGGGTGTCAGCAAGCAGCTGCTGCCGGTGTATGACAAGCCGATGATCTATTACCCGCTCAGCGTGCTGATGCTGGCGGGCATCCGCGAGGTGCTGATCATCAACACGCCGCACGAGCAGGCACTGTTCCAAGCGCTGCTTGGCGACGGGTCGCAGTGGGGGATGGAGTTCCGGTACGCAGTGCAGCCGAGTCCGGACGGACTGGCGCAGGCTTACCTGATCGGCCGCGACTTCGTCGGCGGCAAGCCGAGCTGTCTGGTGCTGGGCGACAACATCTTCCACGGCCACGGTCTGACCGATACGCTGCAGCGTGCCGATGCGCGTGGCGACGGCGCAACGGTGTTCGGTTACTGGGTCAACGATCCCGAACGCTATGGTGTGGCCGAGTTCGATGCCGACGGCAAGGTCGTCGACATCGCCGAGAAGCCCGAGAAGCCACGTTCGAACTACGCGGTGACGGGCCTGTACTTCTACGATGGGCGTGCCAGTGATTACGCCGCCGAGCTCGAGCCGTCACCGCGCGGCGAGTTGGAGATCACCGATCTCAACCGCCGGTACCTTGACGACGGTGCGTTGTATCTCGAACAGCTCGGCCGCGGCTATGCATGGCTCGATACCGGCACCCATCAATCCTTGCACGAGGCCTCGAACTTCATCCAGACCATCCAGGACCGCCAGGGCCTGCAGGTGTGCTGCCCGGAGGAGATCGCGTTCGGCAACGGCTGGATCGACGCCGAGCAGCTGTCCGCACTCGCCAGGCCGCTGTCCAAGAACGGGTATGGCCAGTACCTGATGTCGCTCGTCGAGCGCGGAGTGGTGCGTTGAAGATCATCGAAACGAAACTGCCGGGCGCTGTCGTCATCGAGCCGGCCGTGTTCGGTGACGCGCGCGGCTTCTTCTTCGAGACCTGGAATGCCGAACGGTTCGGCCAGCACGGTCTGCCGACGAACTTCGTGCAGAGCAACGTCTCGTCCTCTGCCAAGGGCGTGCTGCGCGGCCTGCATTACCAGTGGCCGCGGCCGCAGGGCAAGCTGGTCAGCGTGCTGCGAGGCGAGGTGCTCGATGTTGCCGTCGACATCCGCCGCGGTTCGCCGACGTTCGGGCAGTGGGAGGGTGTGATCCTGAGCGAGGAGAACAAGCGCCAGTTCTGGATTCCAGAAGGCTTCGCACATGGTTTCACGGTGCTGTCCGATAGCGCGGTCTTCAGCTACCTGTGCACCGACGTGTATGTGAAGGAAGCCGATGCCGGCGTGCGTTGGAACGACCCGTCGATCGGTATCGACTGGCAGGTCGACGCACCTCTGCTGTCGGACAAAGACACCCATGCGCCGCTGCTGGCCGACATTGCCGAGGATCGGCTGCCGGTGTTCGCGGCATGACCTCACTGGTCTTCGGGGCGAACGGACAGGTGGGGCAGGAGCTGCTGCGTGCACTCGCGCCCCTGTGCGATGTGATCGGCACGACTCGTAGCGGCACGTTGCCCGATGGCAGTGCCTGCCTGACCGCGGACTTTTCGGATCCCGGATCGGTGGTCGCGCTGCTCGATGCGGCGCGGCCGACGCGCGTGATCAATGCCGCCGCGTACACCGCGGTCGACAAAGCCGAGAGCGAGCCCGCAGCTGCACAAGCCGCGAACGCGGAGACCCCGGGCGCCATCGCACGTTGGTGCGCAGCGCACGATGTGCCCCTGGTGCATTACTCCACCGACTACGTGTTCGACGGCAGCGGCACGCGTCCGTATCGGTCCGACGACGCTACCGCGCCGCTCGGCGTCTATGGCGCCAGCAAGCTCGCGGGCGAGGAGGCGATCCGCGCCGCCGGTGGTCGGCACCTGATCTTCCGCACCGCGTGGGTCTACGCGGTGCACGGCCAGAACTTCCTGCGCACGATGCTGCGCGTCGGTGCCGAGCGCGACGTGTTGCGCGTGGTCGCCGACCAGGTCGGCACGCCGACACCCGCGGCGTTGATCGCCGACGTCACCACGCAGATCCTGCGTGCCGACGATGGGGCATCCGGCACCTGGCATCTGACGGCGACCGGCGAGACCAGCTGGCACGGATTCGCGCAGGCGATCTTCGAAGGCGCGGTCGAGCGCGGCCTGATCGCGCGCGTACCGACGGTCGAAGCCATCACCACGGCCGACTATCCGACGCCGGCCAAGCGGCCTGCGTATTCCCGCCTGGACACTACGACGCTCGAACACGACTTCGGAATCGCTTTGCCTGACTGGCAGGCTGCTCTGGGCGGTGTACTCGATACCCTGGCCACCGCGCAGCGCTGAGGCACTACCGCTGCGCAAATGAAAACGGCGCCCCTAGGCGCCGTTCTGCATTGCCAGCAATCTGGCGGATCAGGCGCGCCCGTAGGTGTCCTCGAAGCGCACGATGTCGTCCTCGCCCAGATAACTGCCCGACTGCACTTCGATCAGTTCCAGCGGCACCTTGCCCGGGTTGCGCAGCCGATGCGTCACGCCGAGCGGGATGTAGGTGCTCTGGTTCTCGGCCAGCAGCAGCACGTCGTCGCCGCGCGTGACCTCGGCGGTACCGCTGACGACGATCCAGTGTTCGGCGCGGTGATGGTGCATCTGCAGGCTCAGCGTCGCGCCCGGCTTGACCGTGATGCGCTTGACCTGGAAACGCGGCCCGTTGTCGATCGAATCATAGGCGCCCCACGGGCGGTAGACCTTGCGATGCCAGGCCGCCTGCGGCAGGTCGCGCGCCTTGAGTTCGGCGACCACGTCCTTGACCTGCTGGATGCGGTCGCTGCGCCCGACGAGGATCGCGTCGGGCGTTTCCACGACGATCGTGTCTTCCAGCCCGATCATCGCGATCAGGCGCTCGCCGTAGGCGTAGGTGTTGCGGCAGTCGATCGACACGACATTGCCGTGATGCGCATTGCCGGCTGCGTCCTGCGGCGAGACCTCGCGCAGGCTCGCCCACGAACCGACATCGCTCCAGCCTGCGTCCAGCGGCATCACCACCGCCGCGTCGGTCTTTTCCATGACCGCATAGTCGATCGAATCCGACGGGCTCGCGGCGAACGCGTCGGCGTCGAGACGGGTGAAGTCCACGTCCTTGCGTGCGGCGGACCAAGCTGCACGTACCGCGGCCAGCATCGGCGGCGCATGGCGTTCGAGTGCTGCGAGATACGCGTCGGCGCGGAACAGGAACATGCCGCTGTTCCAGAAATGATCGCCGGACGCGATGTAAGCCTGGGCACGCGTCAGATCCGGCTTTTCGACGAAGGCTTCGACCGGAGCGGGGCCGTCGCCAGTGCCTGCTGCGGCTTTGATGTAGCCGTAGCCGGTCTCCGGTCCGCGCGGCACGACGCCGAACGTCACCAGCTTGCCGGCCTCGGCTGCAGGCAGCGCGGCGCGCACCGCCGCATGGAAGGCCCCGGGCTGCTGCACGACATGATCCGACGGCAGCACCAGCAGCACCGCGTCCGGCGTCTCGCGCAGCGCTTCGAGCGCGGCCGCGGCGATCGCCGGCGCCGTGTTGCGGCCGACCGGCTCGAGCACGATCGCCGCAGGCGTCGCGCCGACCTGCTGCAACTGCTCGGCCACGACGAAGCGGTGTGCCTCGTTGGCGACGACGATCGGCCCCGCACCGCCCGACAAAGGCGCGGCGCGCAGCCACGTCGCCTGCAGCATCGTGTCCGTGCCGACCAGCGGCAGGAACTGCTTGGGATGCATCTCGCGCGACAGCGGCCACAGGCGTGTGCCTGAGCCACCGGAAAGCAGGACCGGGGTTATCGTGGACATGGCGGGTCTCAGGCGGACAACAGGTCGGACAGTTCGCGGGTGCGGGCGTCGAGCAGCGCGCGGTCGGCGCGCGTCTCGATGTTGAGCCGCAGCAACGGTTCGGTGTTGGAGCTGCGCAGGTTGAAGCGCCAGTCGCCGAAGTCGGCGCTGATGCCGTCGGTGCGGTCGATCGCCGGAGACTGCGCGGCGTAGTGCACCATCACACGTTCGACGGCGACCTTCGCATCGGCGACGCGGAAGTTGATCTCGCCACTGCAGGGGAACTTCGCGACGCGCTCGGCGACGAGATCGCCCAGCGAGCGGCCGCTGGTGGAGACGAGTTCGGCGATCAGCAGCCACGGAATCATGCCGGAATCGGCATAGGCGAATTCGCGGAAGTAGTGATGCGCGCTCATTTCGCCGCCGTAGACCGCGTCTTCGGCGCGCATCTTCTCCTTGATGAAGGCGTGGCCGCTCTTGCACAACACCGGCACGCCGCCGGCAGCTTCGACCTGCTCGACGGTGTTCCAGACGAGGCGCGGATCATGCACGACCTTGCCGCCGGGCTGCTTGGCGAGGATCGCCTCGGCCAGCAGGCCGACGAGGTAATAGCCCTCGATGAAGGCGCCGGTCTCGTCGAAGAAGAAGCAGCGGTCGAAATCGCCGTCCCAGGCGATGCCGAAGTCCGCTCCGTGTGCGCGTACCGCGTCTGCGGTCGCCTGGCGGTTCTCGGGCAGCAGCGGGTTGGGAATGCCGTTCGGGAACCGACCGTCGGCTTCGTGGAACACGCGCACGAAATCGAACGGCAGGTGCGGCGAGAGCAGATCGACGATCGAGCCGGCGCCGCCATTGCCGGCATTGACCACGAGCTTGAGTGGACGCAGCGCCGCGACATCCACATAGCCCAGCAGGTGATCGATGTAGGCCGACTTGTCGGGCGCGGCGGTCTCGGTCCCCGGCTTGGCTGCGGGCGCGGGCAGGTGGCCTGCCTCTACCGCATCCGAAATCGCGAACAGGCCGGTGTCCGAACTGATCGGCCGGGCGTTCTCACGCACCAGCTTCATGCCGTTGTAGTCCATCGGGTTGTGACTGGCGGTCACCATCACGCCGCCCGCCGCGCCGAGGTGGTCGACCTGGAAGTAGACCTCCTCGGTGCCCCCGACGCCGATGTCGATGATCTCGCGGCCCTGGCTGCGCAGGCCTTCCGACAACGCGGCCTGCAGCTCGGGACTGCTCAGGCGCACGTCGCGGCCCAGCACGATCGCGCCGTCCGGCAGCTGCGCGGCCAGCGCGATGCCGATGTCGCGGGCGAGAGCGGGATTGAGTTCGTCCGGCACGCGGCCGCGGAGGTCGTAGGCCTTGAAGGCGGGCAGGGGCATGGTCGGTCCATCGGTGGGGAAGCCCGATTCTAGCGGTTCGCGCGAACGGGACCGTCGGCGCCACTGCACCAAGGTCCAAGGCCGCCCGCACGCGCAGCCGGTAGAATGGACGGCCGTTGCGCCATGAGGATCGAGATGAGCGAGCAGAGTTCCGCCGCGGGTCGACGCGGCAAGCAGTATCCCGATGCCGCGACGGCATTGGCCGACGTCGTGGCCGACGGCCAGACCTTCGCCGTCGGCGGCTTCGGCCTGTGCGGCATTCCCGAGGCGCTGATCGCAGCCTTGCGCGACTCCGGCGTCAAGGACATCACCGCGATCTCCAACAACGCGGGCGTCGACGGCTTCGGCCTCGGCCAGCTGCTGGAGACCCGGCAGATCCGCAAGATGATTTCGTCCTACGTCGGCGAGAACAAGGAATTCGAACGCCAGTACCTCGGCGGCGAGCTGGAACTTGAGTTCAACCCGCAGGGCACGCTGGCCGAGCGCCTGCGCGCCGGCGGCGCGGGCATTCCCGCGTTCTTCACCGCGACCGGCTTCGGCACGATCGTCGCCGAGGGCAAGGAGACGCGCGAGTTCGACGGCAAGCACTACGTGCTCGAAACCGCGCTGGTCGCCGATGTCGCGCTGGTCAAGGCGTGGAAGGCCGACAAGGCCGGCAACCTCGTGTTCCGCAAGACCGCGCGCAACTTCAATCCGGCCTGCGCGATGGCCGGCAAGGTCTGCGTGGCCGAGGTCGAAGAACTGGTCGAGATCGGCGACATCGATCCGGACCAGGTGCACCTGCCCGGCATCTACGTCGACCGCATCGTCGTCAATGCGACGCCCGAGAAGCGCATCGAACAGCGCACCGTGAAAGCCGGAGGAGCGAACTGATGGCCTGGACCCGTGACGAAATGGCGCAGCGTGCCGCGCGCGAATTGACCGACGGCGCCTACGTCAACCTCGGCATCGGCCTGCCGACGCTGGTGGCCAACCATATTCCCGATGGCGTCGACGTCTGGCTGCAGTCGGAGAACGGCCTGCTCGGTATCGGCCCGTTCCCGACCGAGGACGAGGTCGATGCCGATCTCATCAACGCCGGCAAGCAGACCGTCACCGCGCGCAAGGGCGCGAGCTACTTCGGCAGCCACGACTCGTTCGCGATGATCCGCGGCGGCCATATCGATCTGGCGATCCTCGGCGCGATGCAGGTCACCGGCAGCGGCGACCTCGCAAACTGGATGGTGCCCGGCAAGATGGTCAAGGGCATGGGCGGCGCGATGGACCTCGTCGCCGGCGTCAAGCGCGTGGTCGTGCTGATGGAGCACGTCGCGAAGGACGGCAGCCACAAGATTTTGCCCGAGTGCACGCTGCCGCTGACCGGCGTTGGGGTGGTCGACCGGATCATCACGGACCTGGCGGTGTTCGATGTGACGCCGGACGGGCTGGTGCTCGTCGAGGCGGCCGACGGGGTCGAAATCGGTGAACTGCAGGCAAAGACGGGGGTTGCGTTCGCATCCGCGCACTGAGCTTCATTTGCACGGCAGCTGGCTGCGGGCAGCTGGCTGTGACCGGGAAGACGGCATGCACCTGTTTCGTCGATTCGGCGCGCGTTTCAGCGGTTCCGCCCCAAGGGCATTTGCAGGTTCGACGATGACGAGATCAGGCGCCGCTTCGTCAGCGGGTGGGCTGGCAATGGACAGTTCTGCCTCGACGATTTCAAAAGTCCACGATCCCGGTGGCACCACGACGACCGACACTCATGACGGGATCGCCTGAGGCTGGTGTCCATGACGCCCCAATCCGGCGTGGGGCATGCTGTTTCGATGTGCGCCTTGTTGTCCGACATCGTTGATCTGTCCAGCCCCGATGTACGGCTCGTACCGCGATGGCTGCCTGCGGTCGAGGCGGATGCGTTGTTCGACGTGCTGCATCGTGACGTGCCATGGACCCGCCACCGCCTGCGCATCTTCGGCCGCGAGATGGAAGCGCCGCGGCTTAGTGCCTGGATCGGCGATCCGGAGGCCACCTACCGCTACTCCGGCACGCGCTTCGCGCCGCAGCCCTGGCCGGTCTCATTGCTGCCCGTGCGCGATGCCGTGTCTGAAACCGCAGGCATCGCGTTCAACAGCGTCCTCGCCAATCTGTATCGCGATGGCCGGGACGCGATGGGCTGGCACAGCGATGACGAGCGGGAACTGGGGCCGCGGCCCGTGATCGCATCGCTGAGCCTCGGAGCCACGCGGCGATTCGTGCTGAAGGCGCGGACGGTGGATGCGCATGGCGACCTCGCGCGCCACGTGATCGAACTTCCCCATGGCAGCCTGCTCCTGATGCGCGGCGATACCCAGGCGCACTACCGGCACGCGTTGCCGAGGACGGCCAAGCCGGTGGGGCCGCGGATCAACCTGACGTTCCGGCGGATCCTGCGCTGAAGCCGTGGCGGTCGACGGATGCCGAAGGACCAGTCGCCGGCGCTCGTGTCAGCGGCGCGCCGGAGCCACTGGTCGATCGTGCGTCACCTCATGCGCATTGCCCAGTTCGAGTATCCACCCCGCCATCTCGCTGCTGACGCTCTGCAGCGCGACCGAGAACGCATCGACCACCTGCGCGACTTCCGTGCTGGACGCAGGCTGGGCCGCCACGAAGGTGCGCGAGCCGACGACGGTCTGGTCAATGTTGTGGATCAGCTTGACGTTGGCTTCGATCGTCGCCGCCGGCAGCGTATTGCCGTTGTAGTCGGCCTCGAACCGGCGCAAATCGATGACCAGCTTGTAGTCGGCGGTGATGCCCGCGCCCTGGCGCGCGACGGCCGGGATGTGGCCCGAGTCCTCGAGCGTGCGCAGCACGGTGTCGTGCAGCATGTCGGTCGGGGTCTTGGCCCAGCTGGCGCCGCGGTAGACCTGCAGTTCGGACGGCGTCGGACGCACGGCGATGCGGAAGCTGTCGATCATGCGCGCGGCGGTCGGCGGGCTCAGCGTCAACTGCCAGTCGGCGCGCGGCCATGCGGGATCGGCCTCGACGCGTGGATCGGGTGCGTAGATCGTCGAACGGTCGCGGTCGCCGCCACCGCCGCCGAGCAGCGAACTGCAGCCGGCGAGCAGGGCGCCGAGCGCGAGTACGACGGCGAGACGGGACAGGGCGCGGGGCGCGGGCTTCGGCAGTGGGGTCGGCATTCTCATTCCGGGTCGAATTCCTTCGGCGCGTCGCGGCCGAGCAGGTAGCGCGCGGGATTGGCGTCGAGACGGTCGCTGATGCGGCGCAGGTCGCGGACCAGCGAACGCAGTTCGCCCAGCGTCGGACCGAGCTGCGACAGGCCGTCGTTGGCGAAGCTGCTGATCGCCGCGCGGTTCTCGTTGAGGATGGTGTCGGCGCCGCCGGCGGCGGAATCCATGCGCGCCAGGGTGCTTTCGAGGCTCGCGACGAGGGTCGGCAGCTTCTGCACCAGTTCGCGGTCGAAATTGGTCATCGCGCGGTTGGTCGTGGTCAGCGTCTGCTCCAGTTGTTCGCTGGCGGTGCGCGCGTTGATGATGATCGCGGCCAGGTCCTCGCGCTGGCCGGCGATCGAACCGGTCATGCCTTCGATGTTCTGCAGCGTATTGGAGATGCGCGCGACGTTGTCCTCGCTGAGCACCTGGTCGAGCCGTTCGACGAGGCGGTTCGCGGTGTCGGAGATGTTCTGCAGCGCCGAGGCTTCGGTCTGGATGATCGGCACGCGGTCGCTGTCTTCGACCACCAGCAGTGGCGCCTCGGGCGAGCCGCCGGTGAGCTGGATGATCGGCGAGCCGGTCAGGCTGGTCATCGACATGCGTGCGCGCGTGTCGGTCTTGACCGGCGCATTGGCCTGCACGCGAAGCCGCGCGATGACCTGGCGCGGGTCCTGCGGGGCGAGCTGCAGGTTGTCGACCGTGCCGACGGCGATGCCGTTGTACTGCACGCTGCTGCCTTCGCTCAGTCCGGTCACCGGCTCGCGGAAGATCACGTCGAACTCGTTCCAGCTGCGGTCGGACGAATACTTCGCCGCCCACAGCGCGAAGCCGAGCAGGGCGACCGACGCGATCAGCGTGAACGCACCGATGAGGATGTAGTTGGCTCTGGTTTCCATGGCTCAGTCGGCTCCCGGGCCGGCGGCCCTGGCATCGCGTGCGGCACGGCCGCGGGGGCCGTGGAAATAATCCTGGATCCAGGGGTGGTCGGTCCGTTCGATCTCCGCCATCGGGGCGACCGCGACGACCTTTCCGTCGGCCAGGACCGCGATGCGGTCACAGATAGCGTACAGGGTGTCGAGGTCGTGTGTGATCAGGAACACGGTCAATCCCAGCGCTTCCTGCAGCGTGCGGATCAACCGGTCGAACGCCGCCGCGCCGATCGGATCCAGGCCGGCCGTCGGCTCGTCGAGGAACAGCAGCGGCGGGTCGAGCGCCAGCGCCCGTGCCAGGCCCGCGCGCTTGCGCATGCCGCCCGACAGTTCCGCCGGCAGCTTGTCGAGTGCGTTGGCCGGCAGGCCGGACAGCTTCACCTTCAGCAGCGACAGCTCGTAGCGCAGCGAATCGCGCAGGTCCGGGTGGTGTTCCTTCAGCGGCACCTGCACGTTCTCGCCGACCGTCAGCGACGAGAACAGCGCGCCGTCCTGGAACAGCACGCCGGTATTGCGCTCGATGTGCCGGCGCTCCTCGACGTCGCGCGACAGTGCGTCGGCGCCCAGCACTTCGATGGCACCGGCCTGCGGCGGACGCAGGCCGAGGATGCTGCGCATCAGCACCGACTTGCCAGTGCCCGAGCCGCCGACCACGCCGAGGATCTCGCCGCGACGCACGTCGAGGTCGAGGCCGTCGTGCACGGTCTGCGCGCCGAAGCGGTTGACGAGGCCGCGCACGCGGATCGCGACGTCGCCATCGACGTGATTGGTGATGGGTGATTCGTGATTGGGCAAAGCGTCGGCCTCCCTGGCACCGGGCTGGCTCACGCGCTCTTGCTCTTTCGAATCACCAATCACGAATCACCAATCACGGATTTCTCCAATCACCAATCCATGTGCATGAACCAGATCGCCGCGAACGCGTCGAACACGATCACCAGCGAGATCGTCTGCACCACGCTCGACGTGGTGCGCTCGCCGACCGACTGCGCCGTGCCCTTGACCTGCAGGCCCTCGAGGCAGCCGATCAGGCCGATCACCAGCGCGAAGATCGGCGCCTTCGACATGCCGACGAAGAAATGGCGGACATTCATGGTCTCGTACATGCGCGCCATGTAGGCCTGCGGCGGGATGTCGAGGCTGAAGGCGCCCACGGTCAGGCCGCCGATGAGACCGGCGATCATCGCGACGAAGGTCAGCAGCGGCAGCATCACCATCAATGCGACCACGCGCGGGATCACCAGCAGGTCCACCGGGTCGAGCCCGAGGGTGCGGATCGCGTCGACCTCCTCGCGGCTGACCATCGCGCCGATCTGCGCGGTGAACGCGCTGGCGGTGCGGCCGGCCAGCAGGATCGCCGTCAGCAGCACGCCGAACTCGCGCAGGAACGCGATCGAGACCAGTTCGACGACGAAGATCGTCGCGCCGAATTCGGCGAGCACGGTCGACCCGAGGAATGCGATCACCGCGCCGACCAGGAACGACAGCAGCGCGACCAGCGGCACCGCGTCGAGGCCGACCTGTTCCATGTGGTGCACGGTGGACGTCAGCCGGAAGCGCCGCGGCGACACCAGCAGGCGGCCGAGCTTGACCAGGGTCTCACCCAGGAAGCTGACCAGCGCGACGACTTCGCGCCAGTTGTCGTGCATGGTCTCGCCCAGGCGCGCGAGCGCTGCCTGGAACCCGTAGTCGCGCTTCTTCTTCGGCCGGTCGTCGGCGACGTCCTCGATCGCTTCGACCAGCGCGTGGTGGTCGTCGCGGAAGCGGAACGTCGAAAAATCCAGACCGCGTTTTTCGGCGAACCGCAGCAGCTGCAGCACGCCCACCGAATCGAGCCGGTCGACGCCGCTCGCGTCCACGTCGCCCGCCGGGGCCTCCTGCGCGCGCAACACCTTTTCGATGTCGCCGGCGTGCGCGAGCGTCCAGTGTCCGCGCAGCCGCAGCGAGCCGTCGTCGCCGGATTCGGCGCTGGGCGTGGCGTGTCGGGGGACGGTCATGCAGGCATCGGTCGGTCGAGGTGCAAACGCCGGTGAGCATACCGAAATCGGGCGTGACGCCGCGCATCACGGTCGTGCGGCCTACCGGCTGTCCGGCGCCCGTGCGATCCTGTGGCGATGTCCGGCGCCACTCCGCTCACCACTGCCAGCTACGCCACGCGCATCGCCTTCGTGGTCGAGCTGGCCGAGCATCTGCATGCCTACGGCACCACCGCGCAGCGCCTAGAAGGCGCGGTGATCGCGGTGACCCAGCAGCTCGGCATCGATTGCGAGCCGTGGGTGAACCCGACCGGCATGGTGCTGTCCTTCAGCGATCCGCTGCGGCCGCCGGGCGACAGCGACACGACCCGCGTGATCCGCATGTCGCCGGGCGACGTGGATCTTTACAAGCTGTGCGAGACCGACCGCATCGCCGAGCAGGTGATGGCCGGTGAGATGGATCTGGCCGAGGGCTACGCGGCTCTGCGCGCACTCGACGAACGCCAGCCGCGCGCCTGGGGCAAGGCCCTGCAGGTCATGGGCTTCGCGATGGTGGCCATGGGCGTGGCCGGCCTGTGGCGGCTGCCGTGGGCCGACATCGCGACCGCCGGCACGATCGGCCTGCTGATCGGCCTGCTCGACATGGTCACGCGCAACGGCACGCGGCTCAAGGAGGCGCACGAAGCACTGGCGGGCATGCTGGCCGGCCTGGTCGCGATCCTGGTGTCGGCCTTCGTCGCACCGCTGAATCTCAATACCGTGGTCATCGCGTCGCTGATCGTGATGCTGCCCGGCATGGCGCTGACCAACGCGATCAACGAACTGACCAGCCAGCATCTGGTCTCGGGCACGGCGCGTTTCGCTGGCGCGATCACCACCGTGCTCAAGCTCACCATCGGCACGATCATCGCGCTCACGCTGATGCAGATGCTCGGCGTCAGCCCGAACGTGCGCGCGCTGCGGCCGCAGCCGGACTGGGTGGAATGGGCGGCGCTGGCGACGGCGGCCGGCGCGTTCGCGATCCTGTTCCGCGCCGGTCGCCGCGACGTGCTGCTGGTCATGGCCGCCGCGGCGTCGGGATATCTCGTCTCGCGCTGGGTCGGCGCGGCGCTCGGGCCCAACATCGGCCTGTTCGTCGCCGCGCTGGTGACCACCGCGGCGGGCAACGGCTACGCGCGCTGGGCCAACCGTCCGGGCGCGGTGATCCGGGTGCCGGGCCTGATCATGCTCGTGCCCGGCAGCAACAGCCTGCGCGGACTGATGAACCTGGTGCAGCAGCAGGACATGGCCGCAGGCCAGGAAGCGGCGCTGGTGGTGATGAACATCGTGCTGGCGCTGATCGCCGGGCTGCTGTTCGGCAATGTGCTGCTGCCGGCGCGCAAGAACCTGTAGGGCGTTCGACGATTGCCGCGCATGCCGCATGGGTCAGCCATGGCGTCGCGGGTGGTTGCGCACCGCCTGACTGACAGCCAAAGCCGCGCTCGTGTAGGCGTGGACAGACCGATCAGCGCCGACTGGCACGATTCCAGACCCGGCGCGACATGCGCACACCTGGTTCCGCGTCATCATTCGGGCGTGGACGAACGTCGATTCCCTCGTTCTTCTCGAGCAGGGCACGCGCAGAAGCAGCGTCGCACGCGCCTAATTGATGACGCGTCCCCATCTGCGCAAAAAGAAAACGCCCTCCATTCGGAGGGCGTCGTCGAAGCGCTGCTGCGCGGCTCGCGCCGCCACGGTCACTTCTGGATCAGGAACTCTTCGAGCTTGCGGCCCTTCTTGGTGTGCGCGGCCAGCCACAGCGGCTGCTTGCCACGACCGGTCCAGGTCTCGTTCTTGTTCGCCGGGTTGCGGTATTTCGGCGCCACCTTGCCGAGCTTGCGACCCTTGGTCGCGCTCTTGCGCGTCGCCGGCGCGGCGGCGGTGGTGCGCGGTGCGCTGCCACCGAAGAGTTCGGCGATGCTGTAACCCTCGGCCGCAGCCAGGTCGGTCAGCTTCTTGCGCACGGCGGTCAGCGGCTTGCGCTTCTTCAGCGTCGTCTTGCGCTCCTTGGCCTGGGTGATCAGCGCGTCGAGTTGCTGGGGGGAAAATGCATTGAGGTCAAACGCCATTCGAGTCGGCTCCGGCTGATTAATGGGAATACCAGTCCATTGGCATGCCGCGCATCTTAATCCTGTTTATCCCGGCGCGACAAATACCGCGCCCACGGGCCTGCCGCCCGTACAGGCGGGCGGCGTGGACGGCTCCGGATTATCCGGCCGGCAGGACCCGCCGGTCGGCTGCGTAAATCCTCAGCCGCGCAGGCGGGAAAACAGCGCCTCGCGGTCGAGATTCTCGGCCTCGCTCGCGTCGCGCGCGCGATATTCGAATGCGCCAGATTCCAGCCCGCGCGCCGACACCACCACGCGATGCGGGATGCCGATCAGCTCGATGTCGCCGAACATCATGCCCGGGCGCAGGCCGCGGTCGTCGAGCACGGGGTCGAAACCGGCCGCGCCGAGTTCGCGGTACAGCGCGTCCGCCGCCTCGGCCACATGCGCCTCGTTCTTCGGGTTGATCACGCACACCGCCACCTGCCACGGCGCCATCGCGGCCGGCCACAGGATGCCGTTGGCATCGTGGTTCTGTTCGATCGCCGCGGCGACGATGCGCGACACGCCGATGCCGTAGCAGCCCATGAACGGCACGGCGGCCTTGCCGTTGGCGTCGAGCACCTTGAAACCCATCGCGTCGGCGTATTTGCGGCCGAGCTGGAACACGTGGCCGACCTCGATGCCGCGCGCGACTTTCAGTTCGCCGCCGTCCTGGGCGCGGTCGCCGGCGACGACGTCACGGATGTCGGCGACGACGTCGGGTTCGGGCAGGTCGCGGCCCCAGTTGACGCCGGCGAGGTGGAAACCTGTTTCGTTGGCGCCGACGACGAAATCGGCCAGTGCGGCGATTTCCAGATCGGCGACGACGCGGATGGGTGTCGCCGCACCGATCGGGCCGAGGAAACCCGGCGCGGCGCCGAGGTGCGCGGCGATTTCCGCTTCGGTCGCCATGCGGTAATCGGCCAAGCCTTCGACCTTGGCCAGCTTGATCGCGTTGACCGCATGGTCGCCGCGCACCAGCGCGAGCACGAAGGTTTCGCCGGCCATCAGCGCGATCGATTTCGCGGTGCGCGCGAGCGGAATGTCGAGCAGTGCGGCCACGTCCTCGCAGGTCTTCTGCGTCGGCGTGTCGACCTTGCGCAATTCTTCCGCTGCGGCCGGGCGCGGCGCCGGCGCCGCGGCGCGTGCGGCCTCGACGTTCGCGGCGTAATCGGAGCCGGTCGAGAACACCAGCGCGTCCTCGCCCGATTCGGCGATCACGTGGAATTCCTGCGAGGCATCGCCGCCGATCGCGCCAGAATCGGCCTGCACCGAGCGGAACTCGAGCCCGAGACGGGTGAAGATGCGCGTGTAGGCGGCATGCATCTTCTGGTAGGAAGCGGCCATGCCGGCCTCGTCGATGTCGAACGAGTACGCGTCCTTCATCAGGAATTCGCGCGCGCGCATCACGCCGAAACGCGGACGGATCTCGTCGCGGAACTTGGTCTGGATCTGGTAGAAATTCACCGGCAGCTGCTTGTAGCTGGCGAGCTCGCTGCGCGCGAAGTCCGTGATGACTTCCTCGTGGGTCGGGCCGAAGCAGTACCAGCTGTCCTTGCGGTCCTGCATCTTCAGCAGCTGGCCGCCGAACTTCTCCCAGCGGCCAGTCTCCTCCCACAGTTCGCGCGGCTGCACGGCCGGCATCAGCAGTTCGATCGCGCCGGCGGCGTTCATCTCCTCGCGCACGATGCCTTCGACCTTGCGCAGCACGCGCAGGCCCAGCGGCGACCAGGTGTAGAGGCCGGCGCCCAGCTTGCGCAGCATGCCGGCCTTGAGCATCAGCTTGTGGCTGGCGACCTCGGCATCGGCGGGCGTTTCTTTCTCGGTGCGGAGATGGAACTGCGACAGGCGCATCGGCGGCTTCTGGCTGGGACGAAGGGGGCACATTGTGCCACGCGCGCCCCTGCGGTCCGGCGCGTCGACGGACTCTGCGGTCGGAGAGATACACCGTCATTCCCGCCGGATAATTCCACGACCAGCCGTGCCGCTCTCCAGCTTCCGTAGGAGCGCGCTTGCGCGCGATGGAGGCCTTCGCAGGGAACGCCCGATCGCGCGCAAGCGCGCTCCTACGGAAATTTTCAGGCCGTGGCGGAAATGGCGGTGTGCCGGAACCCCTAGCGGCAGTAGGCGCGGACCGCGGCTTCCGACAATGCGAGCTGGTCGGCGCGCTCGTTGGCGCCGAGTTCGCGCGGCGTGCCGTCGGCGCCGAGCTGCTGCACCGCGCCTTCGCCCCTGAGCGCGGCGACATTGGTCCGTGCCAGTTCGCACTGGCTGGTGTCGCCGCCGGCGTTCGCGGTCGCAGCAGTAGCCGCGGGTGCGGCTGCCGGCGCGGACGGGGCCGGCGTGGACGCGGTGCCGCCGGCGCTGACGTTGCGGACCTCGAAGCGGGTCCCCGCGGGCGGCGGCGTCTGCGAGTAATGGGTCACGCCGCGCGCGTCCTTCCAGCTGTAGACCTCGCTGGCGGCGAGCGGCGCGGCGGCGATGAGCAGCGCGAGGGCGGTCACGAGAGTGCGGCGCATGGCGGTCCCCGGCAGGTGCACGAATGTGGCGGCGATTGCAGCACTGTGCGGCCGCAGGCGCAACCGGGGCCGTCGGCCGGCCCGATGCAGGCGCTACACTGCGATGCATGAGCCAGACCGACCCGACCCCGCGCCGCGGCCGCGGCATCTACCTGCTGCCCAACCTGTTCACCACCGGCGGGCTGTTCGCGGGATTCTTCGCGATCATCGCCGCGTCCCAGGGTCGTTTCAGCGCCGCCTGCATCGCGATCTTCGTCGCCGCGATCCTCGACGGCATCGACGGCCGGGTCGCGCGGCTGACCAATACCCAGAGCGAGTTCGGCGTGCAGTACGACTCGCTGGCCGACCTGATCAGCTTCGGTCTGGCGCCGGCGCTGGTGATGTACCACTGGTCGCTGATGGCGATGCGCCTCGACGGCACCACGCTGGGCAAGATCGGCTGGCTCGGCGCGTTCCTCTACGCCGCCTGCGCGGCGCTGCGCCTGGCGCGTTTCAACAGCCAGGTGGCCACGGTCGACAAGCGCTATTTCGTCGGCCTGGCGAGTCCGGCCGCGGCAGGACTGATGGCGAGTTTCGTCTGGACCTGCCACGAACTCGATTTCACCGGCGACGCGCTGCGCTTCGTCGCGCTCGGCGTGACGGTGGTCTGCGCGCTGCTGATGGTCAGCCGCATCCGCTACACCAGCTTCAAGGGCAGCGGCACCGGCCCGAAGGCCGACCGGGTGCCGTTCGTCGCGCTGGTCGTCGCGGTCGGCATCCTGATCGCGATGTGGGTGGATCCGCCCAAGACCCTGCTCATCGCGGCGGTGCTCTACGCGCTGTCGGGTCCGGCCTTGTGGCTGTTGCGGCGCCGCGGAGGCGCGGAGGCCGCGTCGTGACCTGGGACGCGCTGCAATCGGCGGCGCTCGACGCGCTGGGACACGACCGCTACCGCGTGCAGGTGCCGGGACAGGTGCTGCCGGACGATCCGCTGGTCGATCCGCTGCTGCGCGCCGCGGGCCTGCACCGCGATGCCGACGGCGCGGTCGCGCTGGTTCGCAGTCTCGGCGCGCTGTCGGAGCTGCGTTCGGCAGCGGCCAAGCGCGCCGTGTGGCCCCGTCTTCGCCGTCTGCGCGGCCATGGCGGCTGAGCCCGGCACGCAGGCGATGCCCGAGGCGGCAGCGGCAGCGCGCGACTGGTCGCTGCGGCCGATGCGCGCCGCTGACGTCGACGCGGTCATGGAGATCGAACTGCGCGCGTATCCGTTTCCGTGGACGCGCGGCATCTTCGACGACTGCCTGCGCGCGGCGTATCCGGCATGGGTGCTGCATGTCGACCGGCGTCTCGCCGGTTACGGCGTGCTGAGCGTCGCGGCCGGCGAGGCGCACGTGCTCAACGTCTGCGTCGATCCCGCCCTGCAGGGCCGCGGCCACGGACGCCGGCTGTTCCGCGCGCTGGTCGACCTCGCCCAACAGCACGGCGCGCAGCGCGTGTTCCTCGAAGTGCGGCCGTCGAATCCGAATGCGGTCGCGCTGTACCACGACGAAGGCTTCAACGAGATCGGCCGGCGTCCGCGTTATTACCCCGCGCACAACGGCCGCGAGGACGCGATCGTCATGGCCCGCGAACTGTTCGGCGCGGACTGAAGTCCGCGGCCCCGCACGCCGCGCCACACGACCGGAGATCGCCATGGGCGAGCACACCCGCATCGACAACGAGAAACGCATCGCGCTGCTGATCGATGCCGACAACGCGCCGTCGGCGAAGATCGACGTGATCCTCGCCGAGGTCGCCCGCCACGGCGTCGCCAACGTGCGCCGCGCCTACGGCAACTGGAAGAGCCAGCACCTGGTCGGCTGGGAGAAGGTGCTGCACGAATACGCGATCCGCCCGATCCAGCAGTTCGCCTACAGCACCGGCAAGAATGCTTCGGACATGGCGATGGTCATCGACGCGATGGACCTGATGTACGCGCGCAATCTCGACGGATTCGCGATCGTCTCCAGCGATGCGGATTTCACCCCGCTGGTGATGCGGTTGCGCAACGACGGCTACGCGGTCTACGGCTTCGGCCAGGAGAAGACGCCGACGCCGTTCGTCAAGGCGTGTTCGACGTTCCTGTATCTGGAGAAACTCCGCGCCGCCGACGAGGTCGACAGCGGCGGCACGATCAAGCCGCGTACCGGCAGCGAACTGCAGGACGACCGCGAACTCGTGCAGCTGCTGCGCAATGCGGTGTCCGCGGGCGCCGACGATGCCGGCTGGTCGCATCTGGGCGAAGTGGGAAGCCACGTGCGCAACCAGGGTTCGTTCGACGCGCGCAATTACGGCTATCGCAACCTCAGCGCCTTGATCGATGCGACCGGCCTGTTCGAGGTACGCCGGGTCGGGCAGGCGGTGGAGATCCGCGAGGCGCCGAAGAAGCCGGTCGCGAAACAGGCGTCGCGTGCGCGCGGTCGCCGCAAGCCGGCCGCCACCGACTGACGCATCACCGCAACGGTCGGATCAGTACAGATCCACCGGATCCACATCCAGCGACCAGCGCGCGCGGCGCGCTTCGGGCAGGGCGTGGATCTGCGGCAGGGCCGCGTCGAGGATCGCGTGCAGGCGCGGGCGCTGGTCGCTGGCGATCAGCAGCTGCGCGCGGTAACTGCCGGCGCGCCGCGGCATCGGCGCGATCACCGGGCCGTCGAGCAGCAGCGTCGGCATGCCGGCGTCGTCGCGGCCCGCATGCGGTGCGAGCACGCGGCGCGCGGCCTGCAGGAAGGCCATCGGCGGCTCGGCCTGCTGCGATTCGGCGCGCAGCAGCGCCAGCGGTGCGAACGGCGGAAAGCCCGCGGCCTCGCGCTGCGCCAGTTCGCCGGCGGCGAAGGCGTGGTAGCCGCCCTGGATCAGGGTCAGCAGCAGCGGATGTTCGGGGTGGTGGGTCTGCAGCAGCACCTGGCCGGGTTTCTCCGCGCGACCGGCGCGGCCCGCGACCTGGATCAGCAGTTGCGCGAGTTTCTCGCCGGCGCGGAAGTCGGCCGAGAACAGGCCTTCGTCGATGCCGACCACGCAGACCAGGGTCAGGTTCGGCAGGTCGTGGCCCTTGGCCAGCATCTGTGTGCCGATCAGGATGCCGGGCTGGCTGCCGAGCGTGCCGAGCAGGCCTTCGAGCGCATCGCGCCTGCGCGTGCTGCCGCGGTCGATGCGCAGCACCGGCACATCGGTGAAGCGCGCGACCAGCAGTTCCTCGATGCGTTCGGTGCCCACGCCCTGCGGCTGCAGGCCGAGGCTGGCGCAGTCGGGACAGGCCGGCGGCGCGCTGGCGCGATGGCCGCAGTGGTGGCACTGCAGCCGTCGGCCGCCCGCGTGCACGGTCATCGGATGCGGGCGCTCGGGCGTGCTGCAGCGCGGGCAGTGCGCGCTCCAGCCGCAGTCGTGGCACAGCAGCACCGGCGCGTAGCCGCGGCGGTTCTTGAACACCAGCACCTGTCCGCCGGCGGCGAGCGCGGCGGAGACGGCGCTCAGCAGTTCCGGTGAGAGGCCGGCCTCGAGCGGCCGCTTGCGCACGTCGAGCACGCGCACGGTCGGCGACTTCGCGGCGCCCGCGCGGTGGGTCAGGCGCAGATGCGCGTAGCGGCCGGAGACCGCGTTCTGCAGCGATTCCAGCGACGGCGTCGCGCTGCCCAGCAGCACCGGCACGTCGAGCGCCTTGGCGCGTACCAGCGCGAAATCGCGCGCGTGGTAGCGGATGCCGTCCTGCTGCTTGTAGCTGCCATCGTGTTCCTCGTCGACGACGACGAGCCCGGCATTCGGCAACGGCACGAACACCGCCGAGCGCGTGCCGACGACGACCCGCGCCTCGCCGCGCGCGGCCGCCGCCCAGACCCGCGCGCGTTCGCCGTCACCCAGGCCCGAATGCAGTGCATGGACCGGCACGCCGAGGCGGGCGCGGAAGCGCGCCAGCGTCTGCGGCGTCAGGCCGATCTCCGGCACCAGCACCAGGGCCTGGCGGCCGCGCGCGAGGCAGTCGGCGATCGCCTGCAGATAGACCTCGGTCTTGCCGCTGCCGGTCACGCCGTCGAGCAGCAGCGCCGCGAAGCCAGTGCACGCGGCCACGGCCTCGACCGCCTGGCGCTGTTCGTCGTGCAGCGCCGGCCCGGGTTGCGGCGTGGGCGCCAGTTGCGAGGCCGGCACCGCGAAACGCTCGGCCAGCCCGCGTCCTGCCAGTGTGCGCGCCGCCGCGCGCCAGCCGTCCATCGCCAGGTCGAGTGCGTCCTCGTCGCGGGGCGTCGGTGCGAGCAGCGCCGCCAAGCGCTGCGGGCGGCCGCCGGCCTTCAGGCCCGCCAGCGCGGTCCGGCCCGCTTCGGTCAGCCGCCAGGCCCAGGCATGGGTGTCGGGCAGGGCGTCGCCGCGGCGCAGGGCGGCGGGCAGCGCGGTCGCCAGCACCTCGCCCAGTGGGGCGTGGGTATAGCGCGCGAGCCAGCGCAGCGACGCGGCGAGTTCGCCCTGCAGCAGCGGCGCGTCGTCGAGCCATTCGAGCGCGCTGCGCAATGCCTGCGCGGGATCGTCCGGCGCGCCGACCCCGGCGACCACGCCGACCAGTTCGCGCGGGCCGAAGGGCACCCGGACCCGGCGCCCGACATCGCCCGGTCCGGCGGTCGCGCCGGCCGGCGCGCAGTAGTCGAACAGGCGCGGCAGGGGCAGCGGCAGGGCGACCTGGAGGACGGAAGCGGCGGAAGTCGGATCGGGCACCGGCAAAGTCTATCGGCTCGTCCGGGCGCTTCCATCATTTGCGCGCGGAACCTGTCTCGACTTGGACGTTGTGGCCGCAAGTGCCGGAAAGAAAAGGGATTGGCGCTTATCCACATGATCTGTGGATAAGCCTGTGCATGAACCCCGAAGAATGCGACGTTATGCGGTATTCAGTGGGGTAAAGGATATGTTGGACAAAAAAGTGCCATATGCGTAATTTCCACTAAAATCAACCACTTGGCCGTGAAACATTGTTGTCATGCAGCATGGGCATGCCGCGATCTTCAGCTGGGTGACAGGGTTGTGAACCCTGTGAACAACCACTTGCGCGCGCTGCGGCCTGTGGAACGTTTCCGGCGCCAGCTGTCAAGGCTTGGGCCGCGGCGGCGGATGGCTATGATGCGCGGTCGCAGACGCCGGCCCCGATGACCACACCTCCCCAGTCAGCTGCCCCGGGCATGTCCTCCGCCGTCGCCGCGTTCCTGCGCGGGGTGGAGCGGCGCGCGGCCGCGTTCGCGCAGTGGCAGAGCGGCGACATCGAGACCGGCGATGCCGCGCTCGCCGTCGCGATGACCGACTTCGGCCAGCTGGCGACCAACACCCCGTTCCCGGACTGGCCGCGCCGGTTCTGGGCCCAGTTGCTGGCGTCGCCCGCGCTGCGCGCGCCTGCCGTACTGCCCGACGACGGCGACGGTCTGCCCGCGCTGGCCGGCCTGTCCGGCGGTCCGCGGGTGACGGTGCTGCTGCGGATGGTGGCAGGCCTGCCGGAGCACGAGGCGGCCGCGGTGCTCGGCGTGACCCGGGCGACCTATCGCCTCGGCCTGCAGCGGGCCTTGCCGCATCGCGACGACGGCAGCCCCGATCCCGAGGCCTGGCGCCGCATCGCCGAGGCTGCGCAGGCCGCGATCCGTGCGCTGCCGCCCGATCGCCTCGCACGCCTGGCGGGGCTGCGCGAGGCCGCGCTGCGCGGTCAGGTGCCGCCGCTGCGCCGGTTCCCGCTGCAGCGTGCAGCCGTCGCGGCGCCGCAGGGCGACGCCGCGCCACCACCGGTGCGCACGCGGGCGCGCTGGCTGTGGCCGGCGCAGGCGCTCGTGCTGCTGGCGATGCTCGGCGCGCTGGCCTGGACCTGGCGCGACGCCTGGCCGGGCGGTGCCGAAGAGGCCGGCACGACGATCCGGATCGAAGCGCTGCCGGCCGCGCAGGCCCCGGCTGCGACCTACGACGACGAGATCGCGCTGCTGACCTTGCCGGATTTCGAACTGCTGACCGGGCCCGACACCGCCACGTGGCGCGAGGACCCGGCGTTCTATGCCTGGCTGTCCACGCAGATCGGGACCCCGCCGGACGAGAGCCGCGACGCCCACCTCGACGATGGCCCCGACGCGGCCGACGGCATGGAGACCACCGATGCCGAACTCTGAGCGCCACCTGCGCCGCGTTGCCATCGCCGCTGTGCTGTGCGTCGCGCCGCTGGCGCACGCCGCGCTCCCCGCCGCGCTGAAGGCCGACACCCTGCCGGCGGCCGAACGCAGCCGGCTCGAAGCCCGCGCCGCGCGCCTGGCGGAGATGACGCCGGCCGATCGCGATGCACTGACCGCGCGCATCGCGGCCTGGCAGCTGTTGCCGGCCGGCGAGCGCGCGCGTCGCCGGGTCGCGTACGAGGCGGCCGAGGCGCTGCCGCACGCCGAACGCATGCGCCTGCAGCAGGCGGCCGCGCATTTCGAAGGCCTGCCCGAGCCCGAACAGCAAGCACTGCGCCAGGCGTTCGAGCAGCTCGACCAGGGCATCCGGCGCGGCTGGTTGCTGGGTCCGGTGCTCGGCACCGACTGGCCGCGTCTGCACCCGCTGTTCTCGGCGATGCCCGAAGCGCAGCGCGGCCCCGTGCTGCTCGCCCTGCGCGCGACGTCCGTGCAGGCCCGCGACGATCTGGCCGCACTGGCGCAGCGCACGCCGCCGCACGAACGCGACGCCCTGCGCGCGCAATGGCTGGCGGTGCCGGCCGGGACGCGCGATGCATGGCTGCGCGCGCGGGTGGCCGGCACGCCCTGAGGGTTCGCTGCGCGCGCGTGCAAACTGCGACACCGCACGCAGGATGCGTCGCGCGCAGCGACACCCGTCAGCATTCGCGTCATCGCGCGCGCAGCCCCGGGTCGGTGCACGTGTCCGATCCGGTGCGCGCGTCCTGCACCCGCGACGGGTGTCGCGGCACGCGACCCATCCGACGCATTCCGCGTGGCTTCGCGTGCGAATGGATGTCGCTACAACGCGTACAGCGCATATCCGGCCATCGGGATCGCGACGCTGAGGAACAGCGCGAAATACGCCATGCCGAGCACCGCGAACTTGACCAGCGTCCACGGCCACGCCTGGCCGTAGACGCGCTTCTGCATCAGTAGCAGATAGACCGGCATCGCCGACAGCAGCGCGATCTGTGCCACGCCGACGACGCCTGCCGCCCACGCGGCGTGCGTGGCCAGCCACGGCGCCGCCAGCGCGCCGCAGAACACCAGCAGCAGGCCCAGCATCAGCGCCGCGTGGCTGTAGAGGCCGACGACCACGTGTTCGAGATACAGCCGTCCCTGGAACAGGTACAGCAGCTTGAGCAGCACCGCGAACAGCGGCACCAGGATGAACAGTGCGGTCGGCGCGACGCCGAGCACCGCGCGCACGTAGACCTGCGGATCGTCGCGCAGGCGCATGAGGTTGCGCTCGATGCGTTCGCCGACCGGGCCCCCGATGGTCGGCGGTGCGCGTGGCGCCGTGCGCGTGTCCGTGCCGGCGGCCTGCGGATCGAGCGGCGTTGCGGCTTCGTCGGCGGGCGGGTCGCCGACATCCGCCGATGCGGCGTCGGATGCGAGTTCGGCGATGCGGTCCTGCGCCTGCGCGCGCACGTCCGCCTCGGCGATGTCCAGCTGCGGCGACACGCCCGGCACCGCGCCGACGGTGCGCCGCGTTTCGGCGAGGCCGGCCAGCACCTCGTCGCGCATCGTCCGCACGTCGTCGGCAGTCTGCGCCCGCGAGAATTCGACGCCGATGTCGGCGGTGCGCGCCTGGCCCGGCGTGAGCGCCTGCATCGCATCCTGGACGACGAACTTCGCGACGAAGAACGTCAGCAGCGTCAGGATCACGAACAGCCGCATCGGTGCGACGTAGCGCACGCGGTGTCCGCCCAGATACCGCTCGGCGATGCGGCCCGGCACGAACAGGTCGCGCATCGTCCTGAAGATGCGGCCGTCGAGATGCCAGAACGATTCGAACACTTCCTCCACCGCGTGCGCGACGTGGCGCACCGGGCTGTGCGTGGACTGGCCGCAGGCATGGCAGTAGTCGCCGTGCAGGCGCGTGTCGCAGTTCTCGCACGCGGGCGGCGGCGCGTCGGTGGTCGGCGGCAGGACGGCATGGGACATGCGCGGGTGGACTCCTGGCAAGGTCGCGGCGGCGCGGCCGCGGACGTCGATGGTGGATCGGGCGTGGACCGCCGCGTGTCGTTCCCCGGTCGCGGCGTGGCGCTAGAATGCCCGTCCTTCGCGCCCCGGTGCCAGCGCACGCATCCGTCGTACGCGCGGCCGAAGTCGCAGAGTCGCGCCCATGTCCTCCGCAGTCACGCCACCGCCCTTCGGCCACGAAGTGCGGCGCACCGCCGTTCTCGCCGCTCCGCTGGTCGCCGGCCACGTCGCCACCGGCCTGATCGGCTTCGTCGATTCGGTCATCGCCGGTCACCACGGCACCGCCACGCTGGCCGCGGTTGCGGTGGGCACGGCGATCTTCTGGCTGCCGCTGATGGTGCCGATGGGCACGCTGATGGCGGTGCCGCCGTCGGTCGCCCAGCTCGACGGCGAAGGCCGCCATGCCGAAGTCGGCCCGCTGTTCCGCCAGGCGCTGTGGCTGGCGGCGGGGCTCGGCGTGGCCCTGTTCGGACTGTTGACGCTGCTGGCCGCCGCGCTCGGGCCGTTCGGCATCGCGCCGGACATCGTGCCGGGCGCTACCGCATTCCTGCACGGCATCCGCTGGGGCGTGCCGGCCCTGACGCTGTACTTCTGCATGCGCTATCTCAGCGACGGCATCCACTGGACGCTGCCGACGATGGTGTTCGGCTTCGGTGGACTGGCCGTGCTGGTACCCACCGGCTATGCGCTGGCGTTCGGCTGGGGGCCGTTTCCCGAAGGCGGCGCGGGCGGGCTGGGCGTCGCCTCGGCGATCATGATGTGGACGCAGTCGCTCGGCTTCGGCCTGTATCTGGCGCGGTCGAAACGGTTCGCCCGCTACCGGCTGTTCGACCGGTTCGATCCGCCGCGCTGGCCGGAGATCCGCGCGCTGCTGCGCACCGGCCTGCCGATCGGGGTGACGGTGACGATGGAAGGCAGCCTGTTCGTCGTGACCGCGCTGCTGATCGGACGGCTGGGCGAGATCGAGGCGGCCGCGCACCAGATCGCGATCAACGTCGCCGCGCTGTGCTTCATGGTGCCGTTCGGCCTGGCCGAGGCGACGACCGTGCGCGTGGGCAACGCGATCGGCCGCGGGCTGGGCAGCGCCGGGGTGCGCCGTGCCGGCTTCGCCGGGCTGGCGCTGGTGCTGGTGACGCAGACGGTCTCGGGCGCGCTGCTGCTGCTCGGCCACGACCACGTGGTGCGCATCTACACCCAGGACGCCGCCGTGGCGACGCTGGCCGGCGCGCTGCTGCTCTACGCCGCCGCGTTCCAGTTCCCCGACGGCATCCAGGCGCTGTCGGCCGGCGCGTTGCGCGGGCTCAAGGACACCCGCGTGCCGATGTTCCTGGCCGCGGCCGCGTACTGGGGGGTCGGCATGGCGCTGGGCGCTACGCTCGGGCTGGGCCTGGGCTGGGGGCCGAAGGGCATGTGGATCGGGCTGATCGCCGGCCTGACCGTCGCGGCACTGCTGCTGGGCGGACGCTTCCTGCGCAGCAGCCGGCGGGTGCCGGCGCCGTCGGCGGACCCGACGGCACAGTGACGACCGGCGCATGCATTGGCCTGCCGCGCCCGGTAGGCTGCGACATGGGATCGACCATGGCCGCACCGCTGCCGGCGTCCATGACCCGAACTTTCTTCTGATGGAGCCGTTTTCCGCATGAGTACTGTGCAGCCACGCGCGCCGCTGGCGCGCTTCATCGTCGGCCTCTGGGACGGGATGAACTTCATCCGCCGGCTGATCCTCAACCTGCTGTTCTTCGGCCTGCTGTTCCTGTTCGCGCTGCTGGTGCTGATCGCGATCGTCGGCGGTGGCTCGCGGCAGAAGCCGCTGCTCGACCGCACCACGCTGGTCATCGCGCCCGAGGGCGCGCTGGTCGAGCAGTACCGCAGCGATCCCTTCATGCGCGCGCTGGCCGAGAACAGCGGCAGCGGCGTGGGCGAGGTGCAGCTGCGCGACGTGCTGCGCGCGCTGGACGCGGCGAAGACCGACGACCGCATCGAGCGCGTGCTGCTGCGCACCGACCGGATGACGTTCTCCGGCTACGCGTCGATGCGCGAAGTCGCCGAGGCGATCAGCGAGGTGCGCGGCGCCGGCAAGCAGGTCGTCGCGTTCGGCGAGTACTTCGGCCAGCAGCAGTACCTGCTCGCCGCGCAGGCCGACGAGGTCTACCTCGATCCCGAGGGCGGCATGATGCTCGAAGGGCTCAGCGGCTACCGCCAGTACTACCGCGAGGCGCTGGCCGACAAGCTCGGCGTGGACGTGCACCTGTTCAAGGTCGGCGAATACAAGTCGGCGGCCGAGCCCTACATCCTCGACGGCGCGTCGCCGGAATCGAAGGAAGCCGACCTGTACTGGATGAACGACATCTGGCAGCGGCACATCGCCGACATCGCCAGGGTGCGCGGCACCACGCCCGAGGCGCTCAATGCGGGCGTCGACACGCTGCCGCAGGGCATCGCCGCGGCGCAGGGCGATCTGGCGCAGTACGCGCTGGCGCAGAAGTTCGTCGACGGCCTCAAGACCCGCGAGGAGGTGGAGCAGATGCTGGTCGAGCGCGGCGTCGCCGACGACGACGCCGACGGCGGCTACCGCCAGGTCTCGATGCGCGAATTCCTCGCGCACGTGTCGCCGGCGACGGCGGCCGCGGACCGTCGGGCGCAGATCGCGGTGGTCGTTGCCGAGGGCGGCATCACCGGCGGCGAGCAGCCGCCGGGCACGATCGGTGGCGAGTCGACCTCGGCCCTGCTGCGCCAGGCGCGCGAGGACGAGCACGTGAAGTCGGTCGTGCTGCGCGTGGATTCGGGCGGCGGCGAAGTGTTCGCGTCCGAGCAGATCCGCCGCGAGGTCGATGCGCTCAAGGCCGCCGGCAAGCCGGTGGTCGTGTCGATGGGCGATGTCGCCGCGTCGGGCGGTTACTGGATCTCGATGAACGCCGATCGCATCTACGCCGATGCATCGACGATCACCGGCTCGATCGGCATCTTCGCGCTGGTGCCCACGTTCCCGCGCACGCTGGAGAAGATCGGCGTGCGCACCGACGGCGTCGGCACCACGCGTTTCGCCGGCGCCTTCGATCTGAGCCGCGAACTGCAGCCCGAGGCCGGCCAGGCGATCCAGGCGATCATCGACCGCGGCTACGCCAACTTCATCGGCAAGGTCGGCGACGCGCGCGGGCGCAGCGCCGAGGAGATCGACACCGTCGCGCGCGGCCGCGTCTGGAGCGGCACCCAGGCGCTCGAGCGCGGACTGGTCGACGAACTCGGCGGCCTGCGCACCGCGATCGCGAAGGCCGCCGAACTCGGCGGGCTGGAAGACGGCCGCTGGCGCGTGCGTTACATCGAGAAGACCGCGACGCCGTTCGGCCGTCTGCTGACCGGTTTCATCAGCGGCCGCCTCGGCGGCGCGCTGGTCGGCCACAGCGACATGGCCCGCGCGATGCTCGCGCGGGCGGTGCCGCGCGCCGAGCAGGACCTGCAGCTGCTCGAGAGCGTGATCACGCCGCAGCCGGGCCGTCCGGTCAAGGCGGTCGCGTACTGCTTCTGCGAACTCTGAGTCCGCGCAGCAGCTGAAACGCGAACGGCCCGCCATTGGCGGGCCGTTCGCGTTCGTGGCGGGCGGATCCGTCAGGCCGCGCGTGATCAGCGACGCACGTCGAGCCGGCCGCTGTCGATCAGGGCGTCCACGTCGGCTGCGCCGACCAGATTGAAGTCGCCCGGCACGCTGTGCTTGAGCCGCGCCGCCGCGAGGCCGAATGCGAGCGCGCGCGCGTCGTCCAGACCCGACAGCACCCCGTGCAGCACGCCGGCGGCGAACGCGTCGCCGCCGCCGATCCGGTCGACGATGCCGTCGACGGGCAGGGCGTCGATGCGCTGTGCGCTGCCGTCGCGGCGCACCAGCAGCGCACCGAGCGCGTGGCGGTCGACGCTGTGCACCGTGCGCTGCGTGCACGCGATGCGTTGCAGGTGCGGGAACGCGGCGAACGCGCGCGCGGCCGCCTGCAGAGTGCGCTCGGCGCTGCCGTGTCCGGCGGTCTCGGACGCATCCGTGCCCAGCACCAGATCGATGTCGCGGTGGTCGATGAAGGCGATGTCGGCCTCGGCCAGCAGGTCGCGCAGCAGCGGCGCCGGCGCGTCGTTCCATGTCGCCCACAGCTTCGGGCGGAAGTTGCCGTCGAACGAGACCGTGCTGCCGGTGGCGCGCGCGGCGCGTACCGCCGCCAGCGCCGCATCCGCCGCGTTCGGGCCGACCGCCGGCGTCACGCCCGACACGTGCAGGCAGTCGATGCCGGCCAGCAGCGACTGCCAGTCGTAGCTGTCGGGCGCGGCGCGTGCGAACGCCGAATCGGCGCGGTCGTAGACCACGTCGCTGGGCCGCAGCCCGGCGCCGGCGGCGAAGAAGTACAGGCCCATGCGCCCGGCCGCGCGTGCGACGCGCGAGACGTCCACGCCGTGCCGGCGCAATTCGCCCAGCGCGCCATCGCCGAGCGCGTTCGCGGCGACGGTGCCGGCGACGGCGGTCTCGTGGCCGAAATGCGCAAGCGACACCGCGACGTTGGCCTCGGCGCCGCCGACATGGACATCGAGATGCCGCGACTGCAGCAGGACCTCGCGCCCGGGAGCCCCCAGGCGCAGCAGCAGCTCGCCGAAACAGAGAACGCGTTTGCCCATCGCGGCATTGCCTTTCGATCAGGCCCGGCGGGGGCGGGCGGGTGGATGTGGCGGCGCAACATGCTTTGCAGAAACAGCTCTGCTAGCGTTTGACCCGCGGTGTCATTCCGGCACCTGTGCTCACCATAACAAGCGCGGCCCCGCAGTCAAGACGCGCCGAGACCGCTTCGCACCCTGGGAGGGGAACGACATGACGCAGTTGTTCGGTTCGAAAAAGACACCGGTTACCTTGCTGGCCACGGGGATCGCGCTCGCGCTGCAGGCGGTGGCCATGCCCGCCTTCGCGCAGACCGCCGGCAGCGCGGTCGACGACGGCATCGAAGAGACCGCCACTTCCGGCGACGCCACGCAGCTGGAGGTCGTGCGCGTGGTCGGTTACCGCGCCAGCGTCGAGCGCGCGCTGGACATCAAGCGTGGCGAAGCCGGCGTGGTCGACGCGGTCGTCGCCGAGGACATCGGCAAGTTCCCCGACCTCAACCTCGCCGAATCGCTGCAGCGCATTCCAGGCGTCGTGATCGCGCGCGACGCAGGCGAAGGCCGGCAGATCACCGTGCGCGGTCTCGGCCCCGACTTCACCCGCGTGCGCATCAACGGCATGGAAGCGCTGACGACCGTCGGCGCGTCCGACCAGAGCGGTGGTTCCAACCGCGGCCGCGGTTTCGACTTCAACGTGTTCGCGTCCGATCTGTTCTCGCAGCTGATCGTGCGCAAGACCGCGTCGGCGGAGGTGGAGGAAGGCTCGCTCGGCGCGACCGTCGACCTGCGCACCGCGCGTCCGTTCGACTACGACGGCCTGACCATCGTCGGCAGCGGCCAGGCGAGCTACAGCGACATGGCCGCGAAGGCGGATCCGCGCGTCGCCGGGCTGATCGCCAACACCTGGGCGGACGGGCGCTTCGGCGCGTTGCTGTCGGTCGCCTACAGCGAGCGGCAGACGCTCGAGGAAGGCAGTGGTTCCGGGCGCTGGGCGAACGGGCCGAGCAATGGCGGCTTCGCCGGCTGTCCGACCGCCACCAATCCCGTCAACACCTCTCCCTTCCCGGACGCCTGCAACAGCAACGTCTTCCATCCGCGTTTTCCGCGCTACACGCTGATGGAGCACGACCAGAAGCGGACCGGCGTCACGGCGTCGCTGCAGTTCAAGCCGACCGACCGGACAGAATTCTCGCTCGACGGGCTGTATTCGAAGATCGATGCGGTGCGTGAAGAGAAGTACATCGAGGCGATCTCCTTCAGCCGTGGCGACAACCGTGTCAATGGCGTCCAGCAGCCGATCGCCGGCAAGCCGCAGACGGTCGTCCGCGACGGCGTCATCGACGACCGCGGCGCGCTGGTCTATGGCCTGTTCGACGACGTCGACATCCGGTCGGAGAACCGCTACGACGAATGGAACACGGTCTTCAAGCAGTTGACGCTGGACGGCAAGTTCGACGTCACCGACGACTTCACCCTGTCCGGAAAGATCGGCACCTCGAGCTCCGTGCACGAGAATCCGATCCAGACCACGATCATCATGGACAAGTACAACGTCGACAACTACAGCTACGACTACCGCGGCGATCCCTACAAGCCGGTGCTCGACTACGGCATCGATCCGCTCGATCCCACCGGCTGGACCCTGGCCGAGATCCGTCTGCGGCCGCAATACGTCGAGAACGAGTTCGACACCGCGCAGCTGGATTTCAACTGGAACATCAGCCCCGGCTTCCGCCTCAAGGGCGGCGTGCAGGCCAAGGACTACACGTTCGCGACCAGCGAATTGCGCCGCAACTCGGAGATCAGCGTTCCGCGCTTCCCCGACGGCAGCTTCATCGTGCCGCCGGACCTGACCAGCCAGGCGGCGCTCAGCGGCATCGACGGTTCGCCGGGCCGCTGGGTCATCCCGAGCTACGACCGCATCGCCGATTTCTTCGACATCTACAGCAACACCGGCACGTTCGCGGTGCTCGATCGTCCGGTGAACAACCGCAGCGTCGAGGAGCAGGATCGCGGCGCCTATCTGCAGGGCGAGTTCTCGACCGATCTCGGCTCGATTCCGTTCTCGGGCAACTTCGGCGTGCGCTACGTGCGCACCAAACAGAGCTCGACCGGTACCGCCACGGCCAGCGGCACGCCGATCGCGTCGACGGTGTCGCGCGAGTACAGCGACACGCTGCCGTCGATGAACCTGGTCGCCGAGGTCGCGCCGGACTTCCTGATCCGCTTCGGCGCGGCGCGGGTCATGTCGCGGCCGACCCTGGGCTCGCTGACGCCCGGCGTGACCGTCAACGTCAGCGGTGGCGCGCGCACGGTCAGCGGCGGCAATCCCGCACTGGACCCGGTGCGCGCCGATACCGCGGACCTCGGATTCGAGTGGTACTTCGACGAAGGCGCGATGCTCGGCCTGGGCCTGTTCTACAAGGATCTCAAGACCACGATCCAGACATCGCGGGAAATACGCAGCTATGCATCGAGCGGCCTGCCGGCGAGCCTGCTCGACGGCACCGGCGCGAGCGTCAACGACGATTTCGCGTTCACCGTGCCGCTCAATACGCCGGGCGGCCCGCTGAAGGGCTTCGAAGCGAACTACGTGCAGCCCTTCACGTTCCTGTCGGGCGTCTGGAGCGATTTCGGCATCCAGCTCAACTACACCTACGTCGACACCGAGATCCAGTACCTGACCTCGACGGGCGCCAACTCCCTGCGCACGCAGTTGCTGGGCTCTTCCAAGACGTCGTGGAACGCGACGCTGTTCTACGAAGGGCAGCGCTTCTCCGGCCGTGTCTCGGCGACCAACCGCGACGATTACCTGATCCAGGTGCCGGGCGTGGAGCAGGGCTTCACCGACGATGTGCACGGCCAGAACGGCACGACCGTGCTCGACGCCTCGCTGCGCTACAAGATCAGCGACCAGATCGAACTGAGCCTGGAAGGCATCAACCTGACCAACGAGCCGTCGGAATCGTGGGTCGGCGCGGGCTCGCGACTGCCGCTCGACTACAGCGAGACCGGCCGTCAATACCTGCTGGGCCTGCGCTACAAGTTCTGATCATTCTTGCAGCACGGAAGAAGGCCGGAGCGGCGACGCGCCGGCCTTTTTTCATGGCGTGCGAGCCGCTAATTTCAGCAAGAACCCGGAAAATCGGCTGCATTCCTGCACGCATGAGGCGCCGTCTTGTTGCATTGCAAGATGCCGCCCGCTCGGGGCGCTGGTAGGTTACGCGCCTCGATGACCATCGGTGTCATTGATCGAACAGAGGAGGCCCGCGAAGCGGTCTCCCACATATGCAACAGACCACAGGTTTTGGGGAGGAGCGCATTGATGGACCGTATCCGTAGCAGCCGGAAGACACCGGTTACCTTGCTGGCCGCCGGTATCGCCGTCGTCCTGTCGTCGCCTGCCGCCGCGCAGCAGTCCACGGAGCAGGAGCGCGCCGTCGACATGGCCGCGGTCACCGTGACCGGCTATCGCGAGAGCCTGCAGAAATCGCTCGACGAGAAGCGCTACAGCGTGGAGCAGGTCGATGCGATCTTCGCCGAGGACATCGGCAAGTTCCCGGACCAGAACCTCGCCGAATCGATGCAGCGCATCGCCGGCATCTCGATCGACCGCGAAGGTGGCGAGGGCCAGCGCATCTCCGTGCGCGGCCTGGGCTCCGACTTCACCCGCGTGCGCCTCAACGGCCTCGAAGCGCTGGCGACCGCCGGCAGCGGCAGCGCCGGCGTCAACCGTTCGCGCGGCTTCGACTTCAACACCTTCGCCTCCGAACTCTTCAGCCAGGTCAAGGTCAACAAGACCCAGTCGGCGCAGATGGACGAAGGCTCGCTGGGCTCGACCGTCGACCTGCGCGGCTCGCGTCCGTTCGACTTCAAGGGTTTCCGCGCCTCCGCCAGCGCCCAGGTCGGCTACAACGAGCTGTCGGAAGAGAACGATCCGCGCGTCTCCGGCCTGGTCAGCAACACCTGGGCCGACGGTCGCGTCGGCGCGCTGCTGTCGGCGTCCTACAGCCAGCGCACGATCTTCGAGGAAGGCTACAACCCGGTCCGCTGGGAGCACGGCAACCACCGCAATTCCAACCAGTCCAATGCCGCCAACAACGGCATCTACGGCTTCTGTTCGCCGCTGGGCTACAACCCGCAGACGCCGCGCAACCCGGTCGCCAGCGAGATCTCCAATCCCAACAACAACAACGGCTACGGCACCTGGGGCATCGACGCCGCGAACTGCGGCACTGGCCTGCCGCGCCCGGCCGCGACGGCCGAGAACATTGCCGCCTACGAGACCGCGACCAACGCCTGGATCCCGCGCTACCCGCGCTACATCCGCACCAAGCACGACATCGAGCGTCTCGGCGTCACCGGCGCGTTCCAGTTCCGCATCAGCGACGACACCCTGCTGAGCTTCGACGCGCTGTATTCCAAGCTCGACAAGGACCAGCGCGAGGATTCGCTCGGCGCCAACCTGCACCGCGCGGCGAACCTCGGCGGCAAGACCCAGATCGTCGTGCGGGAAGCGCAGGTCGACGACCGCAACCGCCTCGTCTACGGCGTGTTCGACAACGTCGATTTCCGCACCGAATCCAGCCAGATCGAGGAGTCGACCGAGTTCAAGCAGTTCAGCCTGCAGCTCGAGCACCGCTTCAACGACGCGGTGCGCCTCGACGCGACGATCGGCCACTCCTCGTCGGACTACTCGCGTCCGGTGTTCTCGATGGTCAGCTTCGACAACGCGAACCTCGACGGCTTCGTGCTCGACATGCGCGGCGATCCGGAAATGCCGAGCATGACCTTCCCGTTCGACACCAGCAGCCCCGACGCGTGGCAGTGGCTCGGCTACGGCGCGGTGCCGGTCAACAGCAACGGCACCGCGCGCGGCGCGAACATCAGCGAAGTGCGTCTGAATCCGAACTACGTCAGCAATGCGTTCGATTCGGCCAAGGTCGATCTGTCGTTCGACATCAATCCCACTTTCACCTTCCGCACGGGCCTGGCGTGGAAGGACTACGACATGAGCACCGAGGAATACCGGCACATCAGCTACGGGCGCCTGCCGCAGGCGCTGCCGGCCGGGGTGACGATCGGCGATCTGAGCACCACGCTCGACGGCTTCGGCAAGAACCTGTCGGGCAACATGCCCGGCTCGTGGTTGATTCCTGACTTCGACCGGATCGCCGGGCTGCTGGACATCTACAGCAACGCCGACAACGGCGTGCCCGGCGGCGACTACCGCCTGGCGGGCATCGGCCACTTCGGTTCGTCGAACAACAACTTCTCGGTCAACGAGCGCAGCATGGCGACCTACGCCCAGCTGGACTTCAACACCGACGTGTTCTCGCGCGCGCTGCGCGGCAACGTGGGCGTGCGCCTGGTCAAGACCCAGATCAGCGCCGCGGGCTGGGCGCCGTGCCCGACCGGTGGCGAGGCGAACTGCGAGCGCGTGTTCGGCGTCGCCAACGCGACCTCGGCAGCCGGCGACCGCTTCGTCGTCGAGAGCGTGGTCGGCCACAACTACACCGACGTGCTGCCGTCGCTGAACCTGTCGTGGGATCTCACCGATGCGTTCGTGCTGCGTTTCGGCGCGGCCAAGACCATGGCCCGTCCGACGCTGACCTACATGTCGCCGAGCGTCAGCGGCGGTCCGACGAACTTCTTCGACGACGGCCGCTTCTACTCGATCAACCTCGGCAATCCGAAGCTCGATCCGTTCCGCTCGACCAACTACGACCTGAGCGCGGAGTGGTACTTCGGCGAAGGCGCACTGCTGTCGGCCGCGGTGTTCTACAAGGACATCGAGAGCTACGTGCAGCGCACGCGCCTGCTGAGCACGTGGTCGGAGCTGGGCTACTCGCTGGACCTGCTGCCGCCGGGCTTCAACGCCGACACGATCTTCAACGTCCAGAGCTACTACAACACGCCGGGCGGCCCGCTGAAGGGCTGGGAGCTGACCTACCAGCAGCCCTTCACCTTCCTGCCGGGCTTCTGGCGCAACTTCGGCGTGCAGATGAACTACACGCACGTCGATTCGGACATCGAATACATGTTCAGCACCGCGGCCAGCAACAACACCGCGGTCGTGACCCAGATCACCGAGAACCAGCTGGTGAACCTGTCGCCGAACTCCTACAACGCCACGCTGTACTACGACGACGGCCGCTTCAGTGCGCGCGTGTCGACGAGCTACCGCGACGGCTACATCGGCGAAGTGCTGAGCCGCGAGAACGTCTGGGATCTCGACGGCAACCAGTTCGGTACCGCCGACGTCACCGGCAAGCACAGCGTGCGCAACGTGGACTTCAACACCTCGTTCAAGATCACCGACCAGCTGAGCCTGACGTTCGAGGCGATCAACCTGCTCGACACGCCCGACCGCCGCTACGTCGACTCCGATCTGATGCTGCCCGACCGCTACACCACGACCGGCCGCCAGTACTACGTCGGTGCGCGCTATCGCTTCTGAGGCCTCCCTGCGTCATCAGCCGCCGTCGCCCGGGCGACGGCGGCGGGGACGTGTCTGCCTCGCGCTGTCCCTGACGCTGCTCGCGCCGGCCGCGATGGCCGGGCGCGTGTTCGACGTCGGCCCAGGCGACGGTGCCTTCGCCACTGTCCAGGCCGCGGTCGATGCGGCGATCGCGGGCGGTGATGCCGCCGAGATCCGGATCGCCGCCGGCACCTGGCGCGGTGTCGTCGACGTGCCACCGGAAGCACCCGCGCTGCGCCTCGTCGGTGCGGGCGCCGACCTGACCCGCATCGTCCACGACCATTACGCCAGCCGGATCGATCCGCGCACCGGCGAAGCCTTCGGCACCTACGGCTCGGCGACGATGTTCGTGCGCGCCGACGATTTCCATGCCGAAGCACTGACCATCGCCAACGACGCCGGCGCGGTCGGGCAGGCGGTCGCGCTGGTCGTCGACGGCACCCGCGCGTCGTTCGATCGCGTGCACCTGCTCGGTCACCAGGACACGCTGTACCTGCGCAAGGCCGGCACGCGCGCGTGGTTCCGCGACTGCCGCATCGAAGGCACGGTCGACTACGTGTTCGGCGCGGCCACTGCGCTGTTCGAGCGCTGCGCACTGCATTCGATCGGCGACGGCTACGTCACTGCGCCGTCCACGCCCGAAGACCAGCCGCATGGTTTCGTGTTCCGCGACTGCACGCTGACGGCCGCGCCCGGCGTGACCCGCGTATATCTCGGGCGGCCGTGGCGGCCGCATGGCGCCACGCGTTTCGACGGCTGCCGCTTCGATGCGCCGATATCGGCCGAGGGCTGGCACGACTGGGGCAAGCCCGGGAGCCGGGACACCGCGCGCTTCGCCGAGCACGGCAACTCCGGCCCGGGCAGCGCACTGCACGGCCGCGTGCCGTGGCTGCGCGACAGGGCCGCCGCACCCGACACCGCCACACTGATGCAGGCCTGGAGGCCGTTCGAATGAGGATTCCGATGCGCGCGTTGCAGCTCGCGGCGCTGTTGGCGGGGCTCGCTGCGGACACCGCCGCGTTCGCCGCCGGGCCCGATCCGGTCGCCGAGCGCATGTTGCAGGCGCAGACCACGTCGGGTGGCTGGCCCAAGCATCTCGCCGGCAAGGCCATCGACTACGCGAAGCCCTTCGATGCAGCCGCCGGCGCCGCGCTGGCCGAGCCCGAGCGCGCCGACGACGCGACGATCGACAATGATGCGACCACGCGCGAGATCGTGCATCTGGCGGAGGCTTGGCGCGCGCACGGCGACGACCGCTATCGCGACGCGGCGCTGCGCGGTGTCGACTATCTGCTCGCCGCGCAATACGCCAACGGCGGCTGGCCGCAGTTCTATCCAGACCGCTCCAGCTACCGCAGCCAGGTCACCTTCAACGACAACGCGATGACCCAGGTCGTCGGCCTGCTGCAGGACATCGCCGAAGGCGAGGGCGCGCTCGCGGCGTTGACGCCGTTGCGCGGCGCAGCCGCCGCGGCAGCGGTCGAACGCGCGATCGCGTTGATCCTCGACCTGCAGGTCCGCATCGACGGCACCCCGACGATCTGGGCCGCGCAGTACGACGAGACGACGCTGCAGCCCGCCACCGCGCGCAGCTACGAGTTGCCGTCGCTGGCGACCGCGGAGTCGGTCGCGATCGTGCGCCTGCTGATGCGGCAGCCGCCGTCGCCGCGCATCGTCGATGCGGTCGAACACGCGGCCGCGTGGTTCGAAACGCACGGCCTCGCCGACACTGCGTTCGAACGCAGCGGACGCGATGGCACGCGTCCGCGCGATGTCCGCCTCATCGCGCGACCGGGCACAACGTCCTGGGCGCGGTTCTACGATCTGCAGCGGCAGCAGCCGTTGCTGGTCGATCGTGGCGGCGCGGTGGTCGCGTCGCTGGCCGACATGTCGGAAGAACGTCGCACCGGCTACGCATGGTACGGCACCTGGCCCGAGGCGCTGCTGCACAAGGCGCTGCCGCAGTGGCGCCGGCGCCATGCGCCCGAGGACCATCGGGCCGACAATCCATGATGCGCGCCGGCTCCGGCCGGCGTGCCGCTGTCGAGGAGAGCAAGGTTTGAACCAGATGTCGAAGCGAGTCCTGGCCATCGCCTGTGCGCTGGGGCTGTCCGCCGCCGTCCATGCGGACGACACGCCCCGCCTGCTGTTCCACGTGTCGGCCGATCAGGACTTCGTCGCCGATACCGCGGCCGGCGATCCGGTGCCGAACTTCAAGGACAAGGTGCGTCTGGTCGACGACGGCGTGCGTGGCCGCGCGATCGAATGGGATGACGACGGCGTGCTGTCGTGGAACGCGCCCGGCAACATCGACGCCGCGCGCGGCACGCTGAGCTTCTTCTGGCGCGCGCGCGATCCGGTCGGCGAGGCGCCGTTCGTGATCTTCCGGGTCGGCTATGCCGACCATTCCAGCTGGGACATGGCCTGGCTGCGGATCGACTGGAACGGCCACGGCTTCGATGCCTTCGTCACCGATGCCAACCTCGCGCGCTCGCGGGTGTCGTTCCGCATGGACACCGTGCCGGGCCCCGATGCATGGACCCATGTCGCCTTCGCCTGGGACGAGACCATCGGCGTGCGCCTGTACATCGACGGCCGCGAGGTCGCGCGCGAAGAGCGCCCGGCGAATGCGCAGGCCGGTTTCGACTACGACGCCGGACTGGACCAGTTCGGCCTGGCCGCGCGCATCCTCGCGCCGCACCAGGTGCAGAGCCGCTACAACTTCCTGCGCGGCAGCGATTTCGACGACATCCGCGTGCACGACCGCATGCTCGACGTGGCCGGCGTGCAGGCCGTGCGCGCGTTCCGCGCGCCGACCGCGGCGCTCGCGCCGGACGACCGGCATGCCGCATGGCTGTTCCGTCACGGCTGGCAGGCCGGCGCCGCGCCGCCGCTGCTCGCTGCATCCACGACGACGATCCGCAAGGTCGAGTTCGCCGATGCCAAGGACCTCAAGCAGTGGATGTGGAAGGGCACCGACGGCATCGCCGAGACCACGTGGCCGGGCGTCTACAACCGCTCGCGGCTGCGCGGCCGCAATGATTATTTCCAGCTGCCGGACTGGGACACCTACGTCGACGGCGGCAAGGCGCTGGACCTGACCCTGCCCGACGAGCCCTTCAACCGCATCGAACTGCGCGGCGCCGCCTACGGCGAAGCGACCCACGGCGCCGATGCGGGTACGCAACAGCCGCTGTTCTCGCGGCCGCAGGGCGTGGTGCGCAGCGTCGACAGTTTCGACACGCGGCGCGGCGGCCACCTGCGCTTCACCAATGCCGCGCAGGAAACCCCGATCCAGGAGATCTGGGCCTATCACGTCAGCGATGCCGCCGAGCCCGACGGTTCGGTCAAGCAGGCCTACACGATCCGCAGCAACGCCGAGATCGACTACACCAACCTCGCCGACCTGCGTGAATTCATCGAGGGCCGCCATGCGCCGGAAGAGCGCAGCATGGTGCTGGCGCTGCCTGGCCGTGCGGCGTTCCGCGAACGCGAGCAGACGCCGGCACGTGGCGTCACGCAGCCCATCGTGCACGTGCTGATTCCCTCGGGCATCGGCAGCGCCCCGGCCGCGCAGCCGCTGATCCGCAGCTGGGCGCACAGCTGGGAGAACATGTACGACGGGCTCGACGGCGTCGCGATCGACATTCCCGCGCTCGACCTGCCGGCGACGCACGACGTCGACGGGACGGGCGCGATTCCGCTCAACATCCGGATCAAGGATCCGATCTGGCCGGCGCGCGACATGATCGACGTGTCGGTGTCCGTGCAGCCGGGCCAGAAGCGCACGCTGTGGCTGGACCTGCGCGACCGCTTCCTGACCGACGACAGCCTGTGGATCAGCATCGCCTCGGCAGCAAAGGGCTTCGATGCATCCGCGCTCGACGGCGCCGAGGTGCGCATGGTCTACAAGCCGCGCGCCGAGGCGATCGAAGAGCACGTCGCCGACCGTTTCAACCAGGTCCGCGACAACTGGGGCTTCCTCGTCGAGGAGCACACCACGTCCAAGCGCCAGCGCCTGTACGCGCGCGTGCACGCCGACATCAGCGACCTGCTGCGCGTGGATCCGGACCACGAGCTGGGCCGGCGCTACTGGAACTACATGAGCTACAACAGCCAGGGGCTGCCGCCGTTCGAGCAGCCGCAGGCACCGGCCGGCGTGCCGCTGTGGGCGTTCCGCCAGCTCGAGGACCTCAAGGCCGTGCGCCGGTTCGTCGAGTGGTGGATCGATGAACGCCAGGTCGCGTTCGGCGATTTCGGTGGCGGCATCTCCGACGACAGCGACCTGTCGCAGCAGTGGCCGGGGCTGGCGCTGATGGGCGTGATCCCCGACAAGATCAACGCCTCGATCACCGCGCTGGCCGATGCCGCCTACGCGAACGACATGTTCGCCGGTGGTCTGTCGACGATCGAGACCGACGAACTGCACGCCTACGAGGAAGGCATCAACACCAACAGCGCGATGGCCCTGCTCAACTGGGGCGATCCGCTGACCACGACGCGGCTGATGGAGACCGTGCGCGATCTCGACGAGAAGATCGTGCTGCGCAATCCGCAGGGCCACGTGCTGTTCTCGAGCAACTGGTTCGGCGGCAACAAGGTCTACCGCGAGCCGCGCTGGCAGTGGCAGAAGCCGTATTCGTTCCCGGTGCTGCACCCGGCGTTCCTGCTCGGCGTGTTCAATGCCGATCCGACCAGCCGGGCGATGATCACCGGCCTCGCCGATGGCTACCTCGCCCACGCCTACACCGACGAGAAGGGTGCCTGGCAACTGCCCAACGAGATCAACTGGGCGACCGGCGAGCGCCGCGGCGGCGATCTGTTCGACGGTTCCGGCGGCGCCGACACGATGCATCTGTACTGGGCCGCGTGGCGCTGGACCGGCGACGACAAGTACCTGCAGCCGTTGCTCTACCGCGTGGAACGCGGCGGACCTGCGGGCCTGTCGAACCTGGCCGAGAACTACGTCGACGCCCTCGGCAGGCGCGAGGACTGGGGCAGGCGCCTGCAGGAGTCGGCCGACAAGGGCGACACCGGCGTGCAGAGCGTGTTCGCCTGGCAGCAGACCGGCGACAAGGCGTATCTCGAAGCCCTGCATGCCGACGGCATCCAGGCCAAGGCGATGCGCGAGTACATGAACACCGAAGGCCACTGGTGGTCGGACCGCGTCGATGCGCCCAGCGAGTTCCTGCAGCGCGCACGCCTCGGCGGCCTGGCCCTGCGCCGCAACACCACGTATCCCGGCCACACGGTGAGCTGGCGCTTCGACGAGGACGCGCAGGCGGAAGCCGTCGCGCTGCTGGTGTCGGCACCGTCGCGCGAAGCGTTCAAGGTGATCGCGCACAACACCGGCGCACGCAGCGCGAACGCGACGATGACCGGCTGGAACGTCGCGCCCGGGCGCTGGCGCATCACCAGCGGCGTCGACCGCGACGGGGACGAAACCATCGACGGCCGCGCGCAGACGCGCGAGGTGACGCTGGAGTCGAGCGCGTCGGTGGACCTGGCGTTCGCACCGGGCCAGACCCAGGTGTTCGAGTTCGAACTGATCGAAGCCGGCACGTCGGTCGAGACGCGCGCCGACATCGGCATCGGCCGCGGCGACGTGCGCGTGGTCGACGGCGCGGTCGAGGTGACCGTGCACAGCCTCGGCCATGCCGACGCGCCCGGTGGCGTCGCGACCCTCGAAGACGCGCGCGGCCGCGAACTCGCCCGTGCCGACATTCCCGCGCTCGAAGCGCCGCGCGACCTGCGTCCGCGCAATACGACGCTGCGGCTCGCACACGCGGCCGGCGTCGATCCGCGCGGCGGTCGCGTGCGCATCGCGCTGCCGGACGACGGCGAGGAAGTGACGCGACTCAACAACGTCGCCGAGGTGCGTTGATGCGGGCGTCCGCGGTCTCCGGTGGTGATCGCGTCGGCCGATGCCCATGTGGCAGCGGCCGCTGCGCAGCCACCGATGGCGTCCGGCATGTGGCTGCCGGACCCAGGCGACGGCAGCTGGATCATCGTGCTTGGCGAACCGGCCGTTGTGCGGCCGGGTCGCTGGTTGGGCGCGCAGCCGGGCCTGTCTGCGCAGAATCCGGCAGGCACGCCGGCGCACCGCGACGCGCATACGGCACGCGGATTTCGACGGCTTCGCAGTCCGCTGGCGCCAGGCTGCGTCGAGCGGCGACGCCTCGCCTGTGCAGAAGCGCGCTTGCGCGCGATGAAGCGCTCCCTGGCACGCCCGATCGCGCGCAAGCGCGCGCCTACAGTGGAATCCCGGCCTTGTGCATCCTTGTACAGGCACGTTCCGGAACGCGTGCGCCGTCACGGAACCAGATTGCGTCGCAGTGCCGGCACCTGCTGCGCCAGTTCGTAGGCGACGATCGCCGCGAACAACGCGGCGCCTTCGGGACCGAGATGGGTGTAGTCGAACGCGAGCTTCGCCTAGCCCATTGGTTCGGTCGCGGCGTTGTCCTGCGCGGTGGCCGACGTGGGCGCCGCTGTGTGCGTCGTGGCTGCGGCTGACGGCGGCGTGCCGATGGTCGTGCCGCCCTGTGCGGCGGTCACCTGTTCGGGGGCTGCGGGACGCTGTGCGGTGCGCATCGCCAGCACCGGGCCCATGCCCTGCACCAGCGCCCGGCTGCGCGCGTGCAGATCGACCAGGGGCACGTCGAGTTCCCGCGCGACGGCGCGCGTGGCCTCGGCCCAGGGCGCGAGATCGTCGAGCAGGCGGCCGGCCTCGAACTGGCGTCGCGTCAGCGGCGTCACCAGCACCGGATGCGCGCCGGCGGCGCGGATCTCGGCGACGTAGCGACGCAGGTTGTCCGGGTATTCGGTGGCCAGATCCGTCGAGCGGCCCGGCTTGCCCGGCTGGTCGTTGTGGCCGAACTGCACGAGCACGTAGACCGCGTCGAACGGACCGGCGCGCATCTCGTGCAGCGCGATGTCCCACGAGCCTTCGGCGCGGTAGTTGTAGGTACTGCGGCCGCCGCGGGCGAGGTTGGTGCAGGCGAGGAACGAGGCGACGTGGCGATCGCAGAACGCACCGCCCCAGCCGCCCTGCACCGCGGTGGTGGAATCGCCGACCAGCACGATCTTGCCGGCCCGGATCGGCGTGACCGGCGGGCGCATCGGGTCGTCCGATGCGAAGGCGGTGAGCGGCAGGGCCAATGCGAAACCGAGACCGAGGGCGGGCAGGCGCGGATGGCGCATGGAGAAGGTTCCGTCGGAGAAGGGGCGGACGCGCGCCGATGTCAGCGCACGAAGGGATCGATGGTGCGGATGCTGCCGTCGGCCTCGTGGACCAGTTCGGCGACCTTCGCGCTGCGCAGGTGGGTGCGGTCGGACAGTTCGGTGTCGTGATAGAACAGGTGCCAGCGGCCGTCGACTTCGACGATCGAGTGATGCGTCGTCCAGCCCTGCACCGGCGCGAGCACAACGCCGCGATACGTGAAGGGCCCGTACGGCGAATCGCCGGTCGCATAGGCGATCGTGTGGGTGTCGCCGGTCGAATAGGTGAAGTAATAACGCCCGGCGTGTCTGTGGACCCAGGCCGCCTCGAAGAAGCGCCGGTCGAGATCGCCGCCGAGCAGCGGCGCGCCCGTGTCGTCGACCAGCAGCACCTCGCGCGGCGTCTCGGCGAACGCCAGCAGGTCGTCGGACAGGCGTGCCACGCGTGGCATCAGCGCGGGCGCGTCGGGCTGCTGGAGATCGGTGATGCCCATCGCCGGGTCGTAGCGGCCCGAGACCCAGCGTTGCAGCTGGCCGCCGTGGATGCCGCCGAAATACAGATAGCGCGCGCCGTCGTCGTCGACGAACACCGCGGGATCGATGCTGTAGCTGCCGGCAATCGGCTCGGGCTGCGCGGTGAACGGCCCTTCGGGACGATCGCCGGTGGCCACGCCGATGCGGAAGATGCCGTCCGCATCCTTCGCCGGGAAGTACAGGTAGTAGCGGCCGTCGCGCTGCGTCGCATCGGGCGCCCACAGCTGCATCGAGGCCCACGGCACGTCTTCGAGCCGCAGGCCGGGCGCGTGCACCGTCACCGGGCCGCCGATGCGGTCCATCGACAGCACGCGGTAATCGCGCATCACGAAGCCGCGGCCGGGCTCGCTGTCGCGCGGTGGCTCGTCGACATCGTGCGAACCGTAGACGTAGATGCGGCCATCGAAGACATGCGCCGACGGATCGGCGATGAAATGGTCGCGGACCAGCGGCGCGTGGCGGAACACCGGGGCGCCGTCTGGAGCCTCGGCGGCGATCGTGGCGCAGCCGGTGAGCAGGCCGGCCGTGACGAGGGTCAGTGCGCTGCGGTGGATCATTGCGTGCCCCGCTGGACGAAGGGCGCCTGCCGGTAGAGGCGGCGTTCGCCGCCACGCGGATCGTCTTGGAGACGCGGCACGGCATCGAACACCATCGTCTCGCGCGCCGCCATCGAGTACGGCGCCCAGGCCGGCATCCCGGCGTGGTTGGGATCGCCGCTGCGCGCGAAGGCCAGCAGCGCATCGCGCATCGTCGCGGCGACCGCGCGCGCCTCCGCGGTGTCGCCGGTCCTGGCGCCGGCGACGGCGGTATTGCCGAACACCAGTGGAATGTCGAGCGTGTGGAACGCGCGCAGGCGCGCGCCTTCTTCGGATCGTGGATACCAGTCGAGCTGGTAGGCCCAGGTGGTGCGGCCCTGCGCGGCGCGGACTTCGAGCTCCTCGACCGCGCCGCGCCAGGAGCGTCCGGCGGTGGTCGCCGCGAAGAAGACCTCCGACGGCGTGTAGTCGGGATGCAGGCGCCGGTATTCGGCGACGACGACGGCTGGATCGAGATCGACGAACTGCTGCGTGCGCAGCCTGTCGGGCAGCGTGTCCCATCCCAGCGTGAAGTTGTCCGGATCGTTGCCCAGGAAGGCGCGCGTCTCGTCGCGCGTGTTGCCGATGACCATCGGGATACCGGCCGACTGCGGCGGTGCATCGGGCCAGAATGGATGCCGCGGCAGGTTCACGGTGTCGACGACCGGACCGAAGTACAGCGCGCTGTCCTCGACCCGCGAGGGATCGCGCGCACGCTGTGCATCCAGCAGCGCCTGCATCGGCAATGTGCGCAGCCGGTCGAGTTCGCCGGGCGCGATGCCGAGCGCATCGAGGAAGATGCCGGCGCGCTGCGAAGCCGCACGCGGGCCCGCGGCGGTGACCTGCTGGCCGCTCATCGTCCATGCGCGATGGAACAGCCCGCGCGCGGCCGGCATCGCCATCAGCGTCGCGATCTTCGCGCCGCCGCCGGACTGCCCGAAGACGGTGACGTTGCCGGCATCGCCGCCGAACTCGTCGGCGTGCGCGCGCAACCATTCCAGCGCCTGCACCAGATCGAGCTGGCCGATATTGCCGGCATGCGCGAACGTGGCGCCGCCGAGATCGCGCAGGTGCAGATACCCGAACGCGTTGAGCCGGTGGTTGATGGTGACGACCACGACGTCGCCGCTGCGGCACAGCACGCCGCCGTCATAGAGCGGGTCGCTGCCCGAGCCGGTGTTGAACCCGCCGCCGTGGATGTAGACCAGCACCGGGCGCTTCGCACCATCGCGCAGCGCGGGCGTCCAGACGTTGAGGCGCAGGCAGTCCTCGCTGCCGGGACCATCACTGCCGCGCTGCGGCGCCGATGGACCATATTCGAACGCGTCGCGCACACCGCGCCAGGCGGCTTCCTGCAGAGCGGGCTGCCAGCGACGGGTCGCCGTGTCGGCGCCATAGGGCACGCCGCGGAACACGTGCACGCCCTGCTCGACGCTGCCACCGATGCGTCCGCCGCGTACGCGCGCGACGGTGCTGCGGGGCGCCGGATCGGCGGCGAACGCGCCGGGCAGCGCGGACAGCGCCGCGGCGCCGGCGCCGACGCGCAGCCAGTGGCGGCGGACGGGATCGGAGGGCATGTCGGTCATGGGGTTCGGACCTGTTCCTGGATCCAGTCGATGGCGAGTTGCGGCCAGCGGGCGAGCGCACCGGTCGCGTCGCGTGTGCCGAAGCCGTGCCCACCGTGCGGGAAGACGTGCAGCGAGGCCGGCACGCCGGCGCCCACCGCTGCGGCATGCATCGCCAGCGCATTGCCGACCGGCACGACATCGTCGTCCTGCGCGTGCAGCAGGAACAGCGGCGGCGTGCGGCCGTCCACGTGCCGGTCGGGCGAGAGACGGTCGAGTGCGCTCGCGTCGGATGCGGCGCCCGCAGCCAGCAATCGTGCACGCGAGCCGGCATGCGCCAGCGGTGCATGCATCGAGATCACCGGATAGACGAGCAGGGCGAAATCGGGACGTGGCGACTGCGTGTCCGCTGCATCGACTGGGGTGTAGACCGCATCGGGTGTCGTCGCGAGCCGCGCGGCGACATGGCCGCCGGCAGAGAAACCCATCACGCCGACGCGCGACGGATCGATGCCGTAGTCGGACGCATGCGCGCGGATCAGCCGCATCGCACGCTGCGCATCGGCCAGCGGCGCATCCGCGCCCTCGGCATGGGCGCGGTCGGGCAGGCGGTAGCGCAGCACGAACAGGGTGATGCCGGCCGCATCGACGAAGGCGGGCACCAGGGCGGTGCCTTCCTTGTCGAGCACGATGCGGGCGTAGCCGCCGCCGGGCGTCACCAGCAGGGCGGTGCCGTTCGGACGTTCCGGTCGATGGACCGCGAGGTAGGGCGCGCGGACGTCTTCGATGATGCGGTCCGGCGCCTCGGGATCACGGCTGCGCTCGGTGATCCGTCCGGCCGGTCCCCCGGAGGAGGCAGGCCAGAGGACGATGGCCGGCACGGCGTCGTCGTAGGCCGGCGAGGCCGCGGCGGACATCGCCGACGCGAACATGCACACGCATAAAAGCGCCTGGAATCCGCTTCCCCGCATCGCATCCGCTCCCGTCTTCCGCCCGCGTCTTCGTGTTTTTGCCGCACTGCACATTGAAGATGACACCGGTTTACCATACAAGACACCCCCAGGCATCGCGATCTGCGGTGCAGCAAACGGATCCAGGTCAGGAGCAACCAGTTGAACAACGCCTCCGCGCACCCGTCGACGCCGTCCGCGACGCCGGACGACAGCACCCGCGGCATCGTCGACGCCTTCCTCGACGCACGTCGGAACGGGCGCTCGCTGCCCGGCTTCCCGGGTGACATTCCCGACGATCTCGTCGCTGCCTACGCCGTGCAGGACGCCGCGATCGACCGCTGGCCCGACCCCGTGGTGGGCTGGAAGGTCGGCTACATCGCGCCCGAGAAGCGCGATGCCTCCGGTGACGAACGCCTGCTCGGGCCGGTGTTCCGCGCACACCTCCAGCAGGCCGGCGAGGCCACGTCGTTCGAGGTGTTCGACGGCGGCTTCGGCGCGATCGAGGCCGAGTTCGTGCTGCGCCTCGATGCAGACGCACCGGTGGACAAGACGGCGTGGACCCCGGACGAGGCTGCCGCGCTGCCGGCCACGCTGTTCATCGGGCTGGAAGTCGCCAGCAGCCCGCTGGCGACGATCAACCAGCTCGGCCCGCGCGTGGTCGTGTCGGATTTCGGCAACAACAACGGTCTGGTGGTCGGCGGCGAGATCGCCGACTGGACGATGCTCGACGAAACCACGCTGACCGCCGAGAGCTGGATCGACGACACGCGCGTCGGCACCGGCGGCGCGACGACGTTGCCGGGCGGCCTGCGCGCGGCATTCGCGTTCGCGCTGTCGCGTTCGGCGCGCCGCGGGCGTCCGCTCAGGCGCGGCGAGCTGATCGCGACCGGAAATGCCACCGGTATCCACGACATCCTGCCGGGCCAGCGCGCCCGCGTGGTGTTCGACGGCCATGGCGAGCTGGTGCTGACGGCGCGCGCCGCGGCGCCGCGCACGGAGGAGGGCGCGGCATGACGACGCGGCGCACCTTCCTCGCCGGACTCGGCGCGGCCTGCGCCGCGCCGCTGCTCCCCGCCGTACTGCGCGCCGACGACGCGACCACGGTGCTCACCGCGACCGACGTCCACGTCGCCGACTACCCCACCGTCAATGCGGTGAAGTGGATCGGCGAGACGATGGCCCGCGAAACCGGCGGCCGCGTGCGCCTGCGCCAGTACCACTCCGGCCAGCTCGGCCGCGAGTCGGAAGCGATCGACATGGCGCGTTTCGGCGCCATCGACATGACCCGCGTCTACGCCGGCGCGCTCAACAACGCGTTTCCGCTGACCACGGCGCTGTGCCTGCCGTACGCGTTCGATTCGGTCGCGCACATGCGCCATGCGCTCGACGGTGGCGTCGCGCAGGCCGTGCTCGACGGCTTCGCCACGCGCGATCTCGTCGGCCTGGCGGTCTACGACAGCGGCGCGCGCTGTTTCTACAACACGCGCCATCCGATCGTCACGCCGAAGGACCTGCACGGCCTGAAGCTGCGCGTCGCCTCGTCGGACATGTTCATCGACCTGGTGCGCCTGCTCGGTGCGAACCCCACGCCGATGTCGCTGGGCGACACGTTCTCCGGCATGGAGACGCACATGATCGACGGTGCCGAGAACAACATGCGCAGCTTCCATTCCAGCCGCCATTTCGAGGCGGCGCGGTACTGGTCGCAGAGCGAACACTCCTACGCGCCCGACATCCTGCTGATCTCGCGCCGCTCGCTCGACGCGCTGCGCCCGGCCGACCGCGACCTGCTGGTCGACACCGCGCGCGCGTCGGTACCGGTGATGCGCGGCTTCTGGGACGAATCAGAAGGCCATGCCCGCCAGCAGGTCCGCGACTACGGCATCGAGTTCAACGATGTCGACATGGATGCGTTCCGCGCCGCCGCGCAGCCGCTGCGCGAGCGTTACCTGCGCCAGCCAGAACTGCAGACCCTCTACCGTCGCATCCGCGACCTCGCCTGATTCGACAGAATCCGACACGGGAATCCACGATGTCCGAAGACACGACCCTCGCGCCCGATGACGCTCCAAGGCGCGCGCTCGATCGCCTGGCCGATGCCGTCATCGCCGTCGCCGCCACCGCTCTGTTCGGGCTGGTGATCGTGCAGGGCTGGCAGGTGTTCGCCCGCTATGTGATCAACGATTCGCCGAGCTGGACCGAGCCGGTGACCCTGCTGCTGCTGAGCATCGCGATGAGCCTCGGCGCCGCGGCCGGCGTGCACACGAACCGCCACTTCGGCTTCTTCCTGCTGCAGGACCACATGCGCCCGGCGATCCGGCGCCTGGTCGAGCTGCTGGTGCCGCTGGTGATCGTGACGATCGGCGCGGTCATCGCCTGGTGGGGCGCGATCCTGCTGGTCGACGGCCTGCACATCAAGGCCGCAGGCGCATCCATGCCGCAGAGCATCAACTACCTGCCGCTGTCGCTCGGCGGCGCACTGATGGTGCTGTTCGCACTCGACCGTTTCGTGCGCGTACTGCGCACCGCGCCGGCCGGGGAGGGCCACTGACATGGCTATCGCGATTCTCTTCATCGTCTTCGCACTGCTGCTGGTGCTCGGCGTGCCGGTGGCGTTCGCGCTCGCGGCCGCGGCGCTGGCGACGCTGTTCTATCTCGACCTGCCGTCGATCGTGCTGGTGCAGCAGATCTCGGCCGGCACCGGTTCGGCCTCGCTGATCGCGATCCCGCTCTTCATCTTCGCCGGCGAGATCATGATGCGCGGCGGCATTTCCGAACGCCTGATCGCGCTGGCCTCGTCGCTGGTCGGTCGCATGCGCGGTGGCCTGGGCCAGGTGTCGATCCTGTCGTCGCTGTTCTTCGGCGGCGTGTCGGGCTCGGCGATCGCCGACGTGTCCGCGGTCGGCGGCACGATGATTCCGCAGATGGTCAAGCGCGGCTACGACCGCGACTTCGCGGTCAACGTCAGCATCACCGCGGCGCTGGTCGCACTGCTGGTGCCGCCGTCGCACAACCTGATCCTCTACACCGCGGCGGCCGGGGGCGGGCTGTCGATCGCCGACCTGTTCGCGGCCGGCATCATGCCGGCGCTGCTGATGACCGCGGCGCTGATGGTGACCGGCTACTTCGTTGCCCGGCATCGCGGCTACGGCGTCGAAGTGTTCCCGGGCTGGCGCGCGGTATTGCTGCGGCTGGTGTCGGCATTGCCGGGCCTGGGCTTGGTCGCGTTGATCTTCATCGGTATCCGCGCCGGCATCTTCACCGCGGTCGAGAGCGCGGCGATCGCCGTGGTCTACGCACTGCTGGTGACGATCGTGCTGTACCGCCAGCTCAAGCTGCGCGAGTTCAGGGAGACGATCGTCCATGCCGCGCGCAGCACCGGCGTGATCCTGTTCGTGATCGCGACGGCCTCGGTGTTCGGCTGGCTGCTGGCCTACCTGCAGGTGCCGTCGGCGGCGGTCGACTTCCTGCAGTCCTTCGCGCACAGCAAGCTCGCGGTGCTGCTGATGATCATCGTCGTGCTCCTGCTGCTGGGCACCTTCATGGACCTGGCGCCGCTGATCCTGATCTGCACGCCGATCTTCCTGCCGGTCGCGCGCGCCTACGGCATCGATCCGATCCACTTCGGCCTGGTGCTGGTGCTGACCGGCGGTCTCGGCCTCGTGACGCCACCGGTGGGCTCGGTGCTGTTCATCGGTACCGCGATCGGCAAGATCACCGTCGGCGAGAGCATGCGCACGATCTGGCCGTTCTGGCTCGCGGGCCTCGGCGTGTTGTTGATCGTGGCGCTGTTCCCGGGCCTGTCGTTGTGGTTGCCGGGGGTTCTGCGCGCCTGATCGGCGGGTGGTGATTGATCGATGAGATGGCCCCGTTTGCGGGACCGTTTCTTTTCTTGGATCAGTTTTGCGCTGGTCTTCGTCTTCGCTTTACCGCCGTCATTCCCGCGAAAGCGGGAATGACGGCGGTAAAGCCAAAGCCAGAGCAAAGCCAAGGACTAAGACAACACGGATCAAGTCTGTCCTTGTTCGTCATTCCCGCTGCTTACAACAGCTGCATGGCTGGTCATCCAGTGCCTTTGCTTTCAACGGCTTGAGAGCCTCTGGATTCCCGCCTTCGCGGGAATGACGATCTTTTCAGCGTTGCCCTAAAGGCGGAGCCGCTTCAATTGACGGAAAAGTATTCGCAGAGCCAGATGGGCGCGAAAGCTTTTCAGACCGGAGAGCGCAACAAGCTGCTCGAAAGAAGGCAGCGCAGGAGGAAACAAAAGAGCGAACGCTCAGCCCATTCCCGCCCGAATCCTCACCGCCTGCGCCCACCGGTCCGCCACCGCCGGCGACGTCAGGCACGCCACCGTATCGGTCACCGTCGTCACCGCTCGCTCCAGCAACTGGATATCCGCCTCGTGCTGGCGCGCGACGTGCGGATCCTCGAAGAACACCGCGCGCTGGCAACGGCCCGACAGCACGAGGTCGGCGATCTGTGCGTCGCCACCGAGCGGGCCGCTCTGGAAGCGCTGCGTCCAGACCTGGTCGAGGGGCCAGCCGCGTTGCCAGGCGAGGTCGTTGAGCAGCTGGCCGGTCGTCCCGGTCGCGATGCGGCCGGCGAAGCGGGACAGCAGCTCGAAGTGCCGCTCGACGAATTCGAGCATCCGCGGCTTCATCGCGTCGTGCGCGATCAGCGCCAGCGTCTGGCGTTCGAAGGCATGCAGATCGTCGGCGCCCGGATCGGCGGCGAGGCCGGCATGCAGGCGCTCGCTCTCGATGAAGTCACGTGCCGACGCCACCGTCGACAGGAAGGGCTTGCCTTGGATCACGCACTGGCGCTTCAGCGCCACGGCCTCGGGAAAGATCGACGAGGGATCGACCGGGTCGATCAGGTAGACCACGCCGTCGAGCGTGCGCTCGGGACCGAGGCCGACGATCTCGGCGACCAGCGTCATCAGGCCGCCTTCGCGGCCGTAGGGATAGCGCCGCAGGCCGGCGTGGCCGCCGAGCGCATCGCGCTCGACGATCGCGTCGTAGGTGCGGCCCACGGCATGCAGGCCGATGTCGAGTTCGCGGATGCCGGCGCCGCTGGCGCGCAGCCAGCGGAACAGTGCGGCATCCGGGCGCGCATGGTGCAGCCGGTTCGCGGCCAGTCCCAGGCGCATCAGCCCTCCATCTGCTCGAGCTCGCGGCCGCGCGTCTCGTGGACGTAGCGCAGCACGAAGAAGATCGACAGCGTCGCGGCGATCGTATACAGGCCGTAGGCGCCCGCGAGGCCGATGCCCGCCAGCAGCATCGGGAACGTCCATGTGATCAGGAAGTTCGCGCCCCACTGGAACAGGCCGGCGATCGCCAGTCCCGAGCCGCGGATCTGGTTGGGGAACATCTCGCCGAGCATGACCCACATCACCGGGCCCCACGAGAAGTTGAAGAAGATCACGTAGACGTTCGCGGCGACCAGCGCGGTCAGGCCCATCGCGTCCGACAGTGCCAGCCGGCCGTCGTCGCCGAGCGTGCCGGTCGCGAAGGCGACGGTCACCGCCGCCAGCGAGACCGCCATGCCCGCCGAGCCGATCCACAGCAGCGGCTTGCGGCCGATGCGGTCGACCAGCAGCAACGACGCGACGCAGGCGCCGATGCTCAGCGCGCCCGACAGCACGTTGATCAGCAGCGCATCGCTTTCGGAGAAGCCGACCGCCTGCCACAGCACCGCGCCGTAATAGAACACCACGTTGATGCCGACCAGCTGCTGGAATACCGCCAGGCCGATGCCGACCCAGACGATCGGCCGCACCTTGCCGGTGCTCCTGGCGATGATGTCCGACAGCCGCGGGCGGTGGTCGGCGGCGAGCGATGCCTGGATCTCGGCGAGCTTGCGGTCGCCTTCGACCTGTCCGTAGAGCCGCGTCAGCACGTTCTGCGCCTGCGTCAGGCGGCCGCGCGCGACGAGAAAGCGTGGGCTTTCGGGAATCACCAGCAGCAGCACGAAGAACAGTGCCGCCGGCAGGATCTCGACCCAGAACATCCAGCGCCAGGCCTCGAAGCCGGCCCAGAATTCCACTGTCGACGCGCCTGCGATCCGGGCGAGCACGTAGTTGCTGAGGAATGCGGCGAACAGGCCGCTGATGATCGCGACCTGCTGCATCGTCGCCAGCCGGCCGCGGTAGCGCGCCGACGCGACTTCGCTGATGTAGGCCGGCGAGATGATGCTCGCCGCACCGACCGCGAGGCCGCCCAGGACGCGGTACAGCACGAATTCCAGCGACGAGGTCGCGATGCCCGAGCCCCATGCCGAGACCAGGAACAGCACGGCGGCGACGATCAGCACCATGCGTCGTCCCCAAACGTCGGCAAGGCGCCCGGCGAAGAATGCGCCGATCGCGCAGCCCAGCAGCATCGAGGCCACGTTGAAGCCGGTGCCGACCGAATCCGAATCGAATGCCAGTTGCAGGCCGTCGACGGTACCGTTGATGACGCCGCTGTCGAAGCCGAACAGGAATCCGCCGATCGTCGCGACGAGACTGATCAGGACGATCAGTCGCGTGTTCTCGCCCGTCTGTATTGCCGTCATGCCGCTTCCCCCTCCGGAAGTCGTGTCGTATGCGCCCGGTGGCGCAGGGACTGGTTGCTCATATGGCTGCTGCCACCCGTTTTGCGGTGCGGCTTGCCGGAGCGTAACGCAATCGTGGACAGGCGCTGCGGGCTGCGCTCGCCGCGTGCGAAGGCCGTGCCGCCGTCGCAGTACGCAGGCGGTCGCTGCTGCGCCAGGTCTCGCGCGGCGGATTCCGCGACAGTGCGTGCGCAATTTCGAGCCTGCACGCGAACGCCTCCATTCCCCCGGTGTGCGCGACGAACGGGCTTTCCATGCCCATGCCGGAAACCTGGTTCAAAGGCAGGTCCTGCGAGAACGGGCGTGACGCGCTGGCTATCGGTGTCATTTCAATGCGGACCGGGGCGCCTCGGATCGACTCGACTGTAGCGTGGCGGTCCAAAAAAGCCTTGTTGCGACGCAAAATGATGGAAGCGGACGCGTCTGCTACGGTCCGTTGACCATCGGTGTCATCAATCGGATGCGCCGACCGTTCTTGCCTGGAGTTGCTGATGTCGCGATCGATGCTGCGTACCCCCGTCCTCATCGCCTGCTGCCTGGCGGGTCTGTCGCTCGCTGCCGGTGCGTTCGCTGCGCCACCTGCCGGCGCCAGGTCCGAGGCATCGCCATGGGCGCGGGGCATCGAGAACCAGCGCCAGGCTGATCTCGGCGACGGCACCTTCCTCAATCCGGTGTTCGCGGGCGATCGCCCGGATCCGTCGGTGCTCAAGGACGGCGACGACTACTACCTCACGCTGTCCTCGTTCGATGCGTATCCCGGCCTGCCGCTGTGGCATTCGCGCGACCTGGTGAACTGGCAGCCGCTGGGCCACGCGATCACGAAGAACGTCGGCTCGATCTGGGCGCCGGACATCATCAAGCACGAGGGTCGCTACTTCATCTATTTCCCCGCGCGCACCGGCGGCACCGAAGGCAGCGAGCGCAGCAACTACGTGGTCTGGGCCGACGACATCAAGGGCCCGTGGAGCGAGCCGGTCGACATCGGCCTCGGCCGCTACATCGATCCCGGCCATGCGGTCGGCGAAGACGGCAAGCGCTATCTGTTCCTCAGCGGCGGCGCCTACGTGCAGCTGTCGGACGACGGTCTGCGCGTCGTCGGCGAGCCGAAGCACGTCTACGACGGCTGGCAGTATCCCGAGCACTGGGACGTCGAGGCCTACGCGCAGGAAGGCCCGAAGATCAATTTCCGCGACGGCTGGTACTACATGACGACCGCCGTCGGCGGCACCGCCGGTCCGCCGACCGGGCACATGGTGATCACCGCGCGCTCGCGTTCGATCCATGGCCCGTGGGAGAACTCGCCGCACAACCCGATCGTGCGCACCGTGGATCGCAGTGAGCCGTGGTGGTCGCGCGGCCACGCGACGATCGTCGAAGGCACCGACGACCGCTGGTGGATGATCTATCACGGCTACGAGAACGGCTACTGGACGCTCGGCCGCCAGGCGCTACTCGAGCCGATCGAATGGACCGACGACGGCTGGTTCGTCGCCAGGGGCGGCGACCTCGGCCAGCCACTGGCCAAGCCCGCCGGCGAGTCGGTCGGCCGGCACGGCATGGCCCTGTCGGACGATTTCAGCGGCGACACACTCGGCGCGCAGTGGTCGTTCTACGACCCCGCGCAGACCGAATACGAACGCCTGCGCTTCGGCGACGGCACGCTGACGCTGCAGGGCAAGGGCACGCAGCCGCGCGACAGTTCGCCGCTGACGGTGATCGCCGGCGACACGTCCTACGAATTCCAGGTGGAGATGGAGATCGAGCCGGGCGCGCAGGGCGGGGCGCTGCTGTTCTACAGCGACAGGCTCTACGTCGGCGTGGGCAGCAACGGCGAGCGCTTCATCATGCATCGCTACGGCGAGGAGCGGCCGAACCAGATCGCGCCCAGCGCGACGGGCGGCAAGCTGTGGATGCGGGTCAGGAACGACCAGCACATCGTCACCATCCACACCAGCACCGACGGCGAGACCTGGACCAAGTACCCGGTGCAGATGGAGATCTCGGGTTACCACCACAACGTGGCGGGGCGCTTCCTCGCGGTGAAGCCGGCGATCTACGCGGCCGGCGACGGCAAGGTGCATTTCCGCGACTTCCGGTACCGCGCGCTCGACTGACCGGGGGCCTGCACCTGCGCGCCGTCCACGCGGCGCGCCGGGATCTGCCGCTAGAATGGAAACCGCGCGACAACCCGACGGACGGAACCCCCGATGCCCGCAGCGAAGAAGACAACGAAGGCGGCGGTCCCGACGGAACTGAAACGCCCGGCGACGATCAACGACATCGCCCGGCTCGCCGGCGTGTCGAAGAAGACCGTGTCGCGGATCATCAACCACTCGCCGCTGGTCCGTCAGGACACGCGCGAGAAGGTCGAGACCTTGATGCGCGAGGTCGGCTACTCGCCCGATCCGCTGGCGCGCGGGCTCGCGTTCCGCCGCTCGTTCCTGATCGGCATGGTCTACGACAACCCGACCGCGCAGTTCATCGTCAACATGCAGTACGGCGCGCTGGATTCGCTGCGCGGCTCGGGCTTCGAGCTGGTGGTGCATCCCTGCGACAGCCGCAGCCCGGACTACGTCGACGGCGTGCGCCGCTTCGTGCAGCAGCAGAAGCTGCACGGCGTGATGCTGGTGCCACGCGTGTCGGAGGATCCGGCGCTGGCCGCGATGCTCGACTCGATCGGTGTGCGCTACGTGCGCATCGCCGCTGTATCGATGGACAGGCCCGAGCGCATGGTCGTGACCCACGACCATGACGGCGCGGCCGAGGTCGCCGACTACCTGCAGTCGCTGGGCCATCGCGACATCGCCCTGATCACCGGCCCGCGCGACTACCGCTCGTCGATCGAGCGCACCGGCGGTTTCCTGTCGGCATTGCAGAAGCGCGGCATCGACTTGCCCAAGTCGCGCATCGTCGAGGCCGGCTACACCTTCGAATCCGGCGTCGCGGCGGCGGAAAAACTGCTGTCGGCGAAGAAGCGCCCGACCGCGATCTTCTGCGGCAACGACGAGATGGCGGCGGGCGTCTACCGCGTCGCGATGCGCGCCGGCATCAACGTACCGCGCGAGCTGTCGGTCGTGGGCTATGACGACAGCCCGCTGGCCTCGCGACTGTGGCCGCCGCTGACCTCGGTCCGCCGCGACACCCGCGACACCGGACGCATCGCTGCGGCGATGCTGCTGCAGGCCGAAGACGGCCCGCGACCGCTGGCCAGCGTGCGTCCGCACCTGATCCTGCGCGATTCCTGCCAGCCGCCCGAGTAAACCCTATCTGCCGCCGAAGGCGGCAGAGGCCGACGCCCCTCTCCCTTCGGGAGAGGGGAGGACCGCCCGCGAAGCGGGTGGTGGGGTGAGGGCTGCGGTGAATCAGCTGGGATCAACCCGAAGATCGTCATTCCCGCGCAGGCGGGAATCCAGTGACTTTGATCGCAGGGCCCGGATGGTGGACCTGACCCATCCGATGCTGCTTCTCAACCGCTCTGGCATGCGGGCGACAACAGTCCCTGATCTTCCAGATGCCAAAGGCACTGGATTCCCGCTTGCGCGGGAATGACGGTCGGGGGCGTTGAGTACGCATGGATCGCGAGTCGTCCGTGCAACTCCGGAGCGTCGTGAGGGCGCTGCTCGAACAATCAATCCATGCCGCGCCGCGCAATGACACCGGTTACCGGACATCATAGAATGGCACTCCGCGCAAGACCCCGGCGCCGTGCCGCGGCGACCGTGCCCTGTCCCATCTGGAGCCTCCCATGTACCAGAAGACCTATCACGCGACCCATCCCGGTGTGATGCAGGGCATCGACAACGACGCGCTGCGCGATCTCTATCTGCTCGACGGCCTGTTCGTCGGCAACGCGATCCGGCTGAGCTACACGCATTACGAACGCTTCGTCATCGGCGGCGCATCGCCGGTCGCCGGACCGCTGTCGCTGCCCACGCAGACCGAGCCCGCCTCCGCGGCCGGCCGCCCGTTCCTGGAGCGGCGCGAGCTGGGCATCGTCAACGTCGGGGCGGGCCCCGGCACGGTGACCGTCGACGGCGCTGCGTACGCACTCGCTCCGAAGGACGGCCTCTACGTGCCGATGGGCACCGCCGAGGTCGTGTTCGCGTCCGACGATGCGTCCGCGCCGGCGAAGTTCTATCTCGCCTCGACCCCCGCGCATGCGCGCTTCGAGACGAAGAAGATCTCGATCTCCGACGCGGTGCCGCTCGAGCGCGGCGCGCTGGAGACCAGCAACGAGCGCACGATCTACCAGTACATCGTGCCGGCCACCTGCCAGTCCTCGCAGTTGCTGCTGGGCCTGACGATCCTCCAGCCGGGCAGCGTCTGGAACACGATGCCGCCGCACCTGCACGACCGCCGCAGCGAGGTCTATTTCTACTTCGATCTCGGCGACGCCGATCGCGTCTACCACTTCATGGGCGAGCCCGACGCGCAGCGCCACATCGTCGTGCGCAGCAACGAGGCCGTCGTGTCGCCGCCGTGGTCGATCCACATGGGCGCCGGCACGTCGAACTACTGCTTCATCTGGGCGATGGGCGGCGAGAACCTCGACTACACCGACATGCACGTGCTGGACATCTGCCAGCTCAAGTAACCGGCCGCACCCGGCCACCACACGCACCGCCACGACAGGCATCGCAACAGGGAGCAACGCAATGACGAATCCGTTCAGTCTCGAAGGCAAGGTCGCGCTGGTCACCGGCGCCAACACCGGCCTGGGACAGGGCATCGCGGTGGCACTGGCGCAAGCCGGCGCCGACATCGCCGCGGCCGGCATCAGCCCGCCGACCGAAACGCAAGCCAAGGTCAAGGCGCTGGGCCGCAGATTCGTGTCGATCGAAGCCAACCTGACCAGCATCGAGCCGGTGCCGCGCCTGCTGCAGGAAACCCTCGACGGCCTCGGCGGCGTCGACATCCTGGTCAACAACGCCGGCCTGATCCGCCGCGCCGACGCGGTCGATTTCAGCGAGCAGGACTGGGACGACGTGATGAACGTCAACATCAAGTCCGCGTTCTTCCTGTCGCAGGCCGTCGGCCGCCACTTCATCGCGCAGGGCAGCGGCAAGATCATCAACATCGCCTCGATGCTGTCGTTCCAGGGCGGCATCCGCGTGCCGTCGTACACCGCCAGCAAGTCGGGCATCGCCGGCATCACCCGGCTGCTCGCCAACGAGTGGGCCGGCAAGGGCGTCAACATCAACGCCATCGCGCCGGGCTACATGGCGACCGACAACACCGCGCAGCTGCGCGCGGATGAGGCCCGCAACAAGTCGATCCTCGACCGCATCCCGGCCGCGCGCTGGGGCGAGCCCTCGGATCTCGGCGGCACGGCGGTGTTCCTCGCCAGCCGCGCGTCCGATTACGTCAACGGCGCGGTGATCCCCGTCGACGGCGGCTGGCTCGCGCGCTGATCCACGCACGTTTTCCGGCGGGTCCGCCATGCCGGCGGGCCCGCCGTTTCTTTCCCCTTCGAACACGCAAGAGAGACACGCATGAAAATCGCACTGATGCAGGAATTCAGCCAGGCCGCCAAGAACCCGGTCGTGCTGGAGCAGCTCGACACCGTCGCGGCGGACAAGGGCCACACGGTCTTCAACGTCGGCATGGACGGCGACAACGACCACCGCCTGACCTACATCCACCTCGGCATCTGCGCTTCGCTGCTGCTCAATTCCAAGGCCGTCGATTTCGTCGTCGCCGGCTGCGGCACGGGCCAGGGCGCGCTGATGTCGCTCAACGCATGGCCGGGCGTGTACTGCGGCTACTGCATCGAGCCGACCGACGCGTTCCTGTTCGCGCAGGTCAACAACGGCAACGCGCTGGCACTGCCGTTCGCCAAGGGCTACGGCTGGGGCGCGGAAATCAATATCCGCTACATCTTCGAGAAGGCGTTCGACGGCGAGCGCGGCCAGGGCTACCCGGCCGAGCGCAAGGAATCGCAGATGACCAACGCCGGCATCCTGGCCGACGTCAAGAAGGGCGCATCGAAGGATTTCGTCGAAGGCCTGAAGGCGATCGACCAGGAACTGGTGAAGCAGGCCGTCGGCGGCGAGCGTTTCCAGAAGGCGTTCTTCGACAACGCCCAGGACGAGGCCATCGTCGCCTTTGTGAAGGGCGTGCTGGGCAAGTAAGCCCCGCGCGACATCGTTGCACGATGCAGGCCGCCGCCACGGTGCGGCGGCCTGTGGTTCCATCCGAATTTCCGCGGAGCGCCCGCACGATGAAACGTCTGTTGTCGCTGCTGCTCCTGGGTGCCGCAGGCACCGCGTTCGCCGCATCGCCCGCACCGCACCGCATTTTCATCGCCGGTGATTCCACCGCAGCGACCTACGGCGCCGAGCGCGCGCCACAAGCCGGCTGGGGCCAGAAGCTGCCGGACTGGACCGCCCAGGGCTGGGAGGTCCGCAATCACGCCGTGGGCGGGCGCAGCACGCGCAGCTTCATCGACGAAGGCCGGCTCGACGCGATCGCCAGCGAGATTCGCGCAGGCGACGTGCTGCTGATCCAGTTCGGCCACAACGATGCCAAGCGCGAGGACGCTACGCGCTACACCGATCCCGCGACCGACTATCCGCAGCTGCTGCAGCGCTATGTCGAGGTCGCCCGCACACACGGCGCCACGCCGATCCTGATCACCCCGGTCGCGCGGTTGCTCTACGACTTCCGCTCGCTGGTCGACACGCATGGCCGCTATACGCCGGCGATGCAGGCCCTGGCGGAACGCGAAGGCGTTGCGCTGATCGATCTCAACGCCACGTCCAGCGACTGGATCCGCGTGCATGGCGAGGAGGGCGCCAAGCCCTACTTCATGCATGTGCCCGCGCAGGGCAAGACCGACGGCACCCATTTCAGCGAGGCCGGCGCCAATGCCGTCGCCTGTCTCGTCGCCGCCGGCTGGCGCGACATCGATGCCGATGCGCCGGTCAAACCCGTGACCGAGGCCGAGTGCAATGCATTGCCGGCGCCGCCTGCAGCGCCGGTATCGCCCTCGGTCGTCGTGCAGGAGCGCGACATCGCGATCGAGCAGCCCGGCCCGCACGGCGGGCTCGGCACGACGACCGCGTATCCGTTCTTCTCGGATGCCACCGGCTTCGACCTGATCTTCCGCAAGCGCGCCTTCCATCCGGGCGCGACGATCGGCGACCACGTCAACGACAAGGACGAGATCTATTACGTGCTGTCGGGTCGCGGCCGGCTGACGCTGAACGACACGGTCCGCGAGGTCGGCCCGGGTGATGCGATCCTGACCCGCAATGGCGATCGCCATGCGCTGGAACAGATCGGCGACGAGGAACTGGTAATCTTCATCGTGTATCGGCCGGTGGCGCGGTAGAGGCATCTTCGACGGCCTCTCTTGATCGTCACTCCGGGGACGGTGACCCTTCGAGTTGCGAGTCAACTAGACCCGTCATTCCCGCGTAGGCGGGAATCCAGGGACTTTGCTTGTCACTTGCATGACGTGCATGGATTTGGACAGCTTTGGGAACGATAGCGACGGGTGAGGGCTTGCCCGAAGCTAACAGCGATTCTTCCGAATGCACCGCGAAAATGGATCCTAGCGTTCGCTGGGATGACGGTGGGCGAGTCCGTGAATTGCAGCGTTCTGTAGGTTCGACGCATCTCGTCGCCCCAGCGGCATTCAACAGCCGAATGGCTGGTCATGCTGGGCCATTCTGCTCTTCAAGCGGTCGCAACCACTCGTCGCCGGCGTCGCCCAGAACCCCCCCAATGGCACAGCCCCCGCCAATCGGCGAAAATGCCCCGCCGCTGATCCCATCCGATCCCCGGCACGGTCACGAAACAGGCGCCCCGCGCCCCCATCGCGACCACCCCACGCCCGCGACGGTCGCCCCCGGCCGATGCACCGCACGCTTTCCCCGCTCGACACCGACGCCCCGCGTCCAAGGTGTCGTGCACGCCCACGGACACGCTCTTGAATTCGACCTCCGCTCCGCTTCCGGCATCCGACGCCGACGACTCCCTGCCGCAGCGCGCACGCATCGCGTTCGAACTGCTCGAGGCGATCCGCGACGACCGCAGCGTGCTCGATGGCCTGGCGGACGACGACCGCATCCGCCTGCTGCAGGCGGTCGCGCTCGTGCACCACCCCGAGCCGCGCGCGCGTCGCAAGCAGGCCAAGGAAGCGCTGCGCGAGGCCAACCGCGAGAAGGTGCGCCGCACCGAGGCGCTGCTCGACCAGACCGGGATCCGCACCCTGCGCCGCAAGCCGGTGTTCACCACGCCGAACTATTTCCCCCCGCAGCCGCCCGGCCAGCACGATCCGCGCAATTGCGCGCCGGAGGCGCTGCCGTATGCCGAATCGCCGGAGCTGCTGCACTGCTACGTCTGCAAGCAGAAGTACACGCAGATCCATCACTTCTACGACCAGCTGTGCCCGGCCTGCGCGGAACTGAATTTCATCAAGCGCACCGAAACCGCCGACCTCACCGGCCGCGTCGCGCTGCTGACCGGTGGCCGGGTCAAGATCGGCTACCAGGCCGGCCTCAAGCTGCTGCGCGCGGGCTGTTCGCTGATCGTCACCACGCGCTTCCCGCGCGATTCGGCGCAGCGCTACGCGCAGGAGCCGGATTTCGGCGAGTGGGGCCACCGGCTGGAAGTGTTCGGGCTCGACCTGCGCCACACGCCGAGCGTCGAGGCGTTCTGCGCCGAACTCGTCGCCACGCGCGAGCGGCTCGACTTCATCGTCAACAACGCCTGCCAGACCGTGCGTCGCCCGCCGGCGTTCTACGCGCACATGATGGCCGGCGAGACCGCCGCGCTGCACGAGCTGCCCGAACACGTGCGCAAGCTCGTCGGCGGCTACGAGGGCTTGCGCGCGGCCGATCTGCTGCCGGGCGGCAGCCAGTCCCTGGTCGGCGGCGACACCAGCCGCGCCGGGCTCGCGCGTGCCGCGGAACTGTCGCAGGTGCCGCTGCTCGCCGACGAACTGGTCGGCCAGGCGCATCTGTTCCCGGAAGGCCGCGTCGACAAGGACCTGCAGCAGGTCGACCTGCGCGGGCGCAATTCGTGGCGGCTGCAGATGGACGAGGTGCCGGCGGTCGAACTGCTCGAGACCCAGCTGGTCAACGCGGTCGCCCCCTTCATCCTCAATGCGCGCCTGAAGACGCTGATGCTGCGGACGCCTGCCGGTGAAGAACCGCGCCGCGACAAGCACATCGTCAACGTGTCCGCGGTCGAAGGGCAGTTCTACCGCAACTTCAAGACCACCAAGCATCCGCACACCAACATGGCCAAGGCCGCGCTCAACATGATGACGCGCACCTCGGCCGCGGATTACCACGGCGACGGCATCCACATGAACGCCGTCGACACCGGCTGGGTGACCGACGAGGATCCAGTCGAGATCGCCGAGCGCAAGATCGTCGAGGAACGCTTTCATCCGCCCCTCGACATCGTCGACGGCGCCGCGCGGATCGTCGATCCGATCATCGACGGCATCAACACCGGCACCCATGTCTGGGGGCAGTTCCTCAAGGACTACAAGCCGACGGACTGGTAAGCCGTCGCGCCGCCGCGGTCAGCCGCCGGCGTCTTCGATCGCCTGGCGTTGGCGCTGCGCATCGGTGTCGACCGCGGCCTGCGCTGCGCGCGCGCTGTCGACCGGCGCCTGCATCGCATCGCGCAACTGCGTGGCGCGCGGTTCGGTCGGCTTGTCGGTCGGTTTGTCCGGCGGTGGTGTGCAGGCCGCGCACGTCAGCAGCGCGGCCATGCACAGGCCGGTGCGGATGCGGTGTCGGGCGGTGGCGGCGAACGGATACACGCGTGGACTGGACATGCGGCACTCCGACGGACGGGCTCGGCGCTATCCTAACGCCGACGCAGATTGGGGAATGTCGATGGATCCGCACCGCTGGCGCCTGGATGGACAACTGGCCCTCGTCACCGGCGGCAGTGCCGGCATCGGCCGCGCGGTCGCCCGCGAACTGACCGGCTTCGGCGCGACGGTGCTGATCGTCGGCCGCAACGGCGACGCACTGGAATCGACGCGCGACGAACTGCTCGAGGAATTCCCGCAGGCCGACGTGCGCGCGATGATCGCCGACGTCGTCGACGAGGAGCAGCGGCGCGAGATCCTCGACTGGGTCGAGGACCAGGGCGACGGGCTCGACATCCTGGTCAACAACGCCGGCGGCAACCTGAGCCGCGCGGCGAACGACTACGCCGAGGACGAATGGCGCGAGATCTTCGAGGTCAACGTGTTCAGCGCGTTCGAACTCGCGCGCTACGCGTATCCGCTGCTCGCCAGCCGCGGCACGTCGTCGATCGTCAACGTCGGCAGCGTGTCGGGCATCACCCACGTGCGCAGCGGCGCGCCCTACGGCATGAGCAAGGCGGCGCTGCACCAGATGACCCGCAACCTCGCCGTCGAATGGGCCGAGGACGGCATCCGCGTCAACGCGGTGGCGCCGTGGTACATCCGCACGCGGCGCACCTCGGGTCCGCTGTCGGATCCCGACTACCTCGACGACGTGCTGCTGCGCACGCCGATGGGTCGCATCGGCGAGCCGGAGGAAGTCGCCGCGGCGGTCGCGTTCCTGTGCCTGCCGGCGTCGGCCTACATCACCGGCGAATGCATCGCGGTCGACGGCGGATTCCTGCGCCATGGCTTCTGAGCGCGCGTCCTGGCTGGTGCGGTCCACGTCGCCGCTGCATTTTTGCGCGACGTTCGCAGTGGCCGCATTGCTGCAGAACGCGCTCGGCCTGCCGATGCCCACGGGCATCGCGCTCGACACCCTGCACGTCGTCGGTACGGTGCTCGCGAACACCGGTCTGGCGCTGGCGCTGTGGTGCATCGCGCTGTTCGCGTTGCGCCGAACGACGATCCTGCCGGCGCACGTGCCGGCGCGGCTGATCGTGCGCGGGCCGTATCGCTGGACGCGCAATCCGTTCTACGTGAGCCTCCTGCTGAGCTACGCGGGCCTCGCCGCGATCCTCGACGTGCCGTGGGCGCTGGCGCTGATGCCGATTCCGCTCGCGGTGCTGCGCAAGGCGATCATTCCGTTCGAGGAGACGTGTCTGCACGCGCGTTTCGGCGCCGACTACGCGGATTACCGCGCCAGCGTGCCGCGCTGGTTCTGAGCCGGCACCGCGGCGCCGACAGGGCCGCAACTGCTGTCGCGCCAGGTGCTGAACAGCTGCTCGTACTCCAGCCGCAACGGCTCCTGCGCGCGGCCGTGTGCATAGCGCCAGCGGAACTCCGCCTCGCGCACGCGGGTTTCCCAGGTGCTGCACAGCGCTTCGGCCGGCACCGCCTCGCAGACATCCGCGACCTGCTCACAGGCCTGGCCCGCTTCCATGCCGGGCAGTCCGCCGATGCCGGTGGTGCGCATGGGGCGGCAGCGCAGCGGCGGCGTGTCGTCCTCGCGCCAGTAGGTGCTGTTGTCGAAGACGCGGCAGGCGAACAGGGCGGGCGGCGGGTCCGGCGTCGCGTCGTCGTCGCGCGTCGCAGCGTCGTCGGGGGCCGGCAGGCGCGAGATCAACGGCACCTGCGGCGTGGCGACCGACGCCGCCGGCGGAGGGACGAACACGGGCATCGGCGTGGTCATCTCCACGACGCGACGTTCCTGCTTGTGTCCGGCCGGACAGGCCGTGCCGTTCTGGAACGTCACCGCGCCCGCGGCGTCGGTGCAGCGGTAGATCACCGTGGTCACGGCCTGGCTGCCGCCACTGGCCAGTAAGCACACGAGCGCGATCCCGAGGCGCACGCGTCGCGTCACCGGTCGCAGTCCTGGGCCAGGCGCGCGTTGATCGTCCGTTCTTCGTTCGTCAGCTGGCTGCGTTCGGTCGGCTGCGCATTGAAGAAGCGCCGACGGATCTCCTCGCGGCGATTTGCCAGTAGGCCGCAAACTTCGCCTTGCGGCATCGGCCGGCACGCGTCGCGGACCCAGGTGCCCGCACCGTAGTAACCGCCGCGCGCGCCCTGCCGTGCGCGGATGCCCGAGTCGACCTCGATGCCGCCACGCCCGTCGCCGGCCTCGACCGCCACGCGCGTCGACGGCCCGCGGCGCGGCGGCCCGTAGCCGAGCGTCCACAGCGGCACCCAGCGCGGATTGCCTTCCGAGGAATCGCTGGTGTAGCTGCTGCCGTCGGGGCGCACGCAGCGGTACATCGGCTGCGGCGGTCGCAGCACGATCACCTGCGGCGCCGGCGCATCGACGACCGCTGCGGTGGGCTCCGTGGCGCGCGGCGGCAACGGCGTGCCGTCGACGGGGCGCAGCATGTTGCGCACTTCCTGTGTGTGCCCATCGGCGCAGGGCGAGTCGCGCAGGGCCACGCGGCCGGACGCGTCGGTGCAGCGGTAGACGGTGACCTGCGGCGCGGTCGGCGTCGGCGGCGCGGCCGCTGCCGGCAATGCGCAGAGGCCGCCGAGCAGCATTCCCAACATGCGGCAGGCGGGACGAGGGAAGCGGGCGGTCCGTCGCATATCCATGCCCGCATCATGCAATGAGGGGCGCGGCGCGGACACCCGTGGCGGGCGCCGACGCGACCGTGATTCAGCCCGCGTACGTGCGCGCCACCGGAATCCGATACCCGCATCTGCTGCAATGCCGCATGTAAACGTTTCCAAGCGGTGCTAGCGTCCGCCTCACTGACGAGGGCAGACGTTCGAATGAGCGCGGGCGCGGTGGGATCCGGGTCGCATGCGGCAGCAGGCCGCCGGGCAGCCTCGGCCTTCGCGACCCCGACGATCGTCCGCGTAGACGAAGGCCCGACGCAGGATTACGATGCGCGCCGACCCGCACCGCCGCGCCCCTCGTCACCCGAGGCTGCGCGGATGACGCGGGCGCCGGCGCCAGTCGCGACCACGTGCCCCGGCACGGTCCGCGACACGGCGCGATCGGTGGAGACCGATCCGGCCGGAACGTGGATGCGATCCGCCATCCGCGCGCCTTCCCGTCGACCTACAGGCCCATTCCCGTTTCCGTCGCTCCGGTCCCGACCGGCGTGCGGTCGTGCGTGGGCGTGCCGCAACCGCTGTGCCGCTGTCCCGACCCCAGAACAATTCGAACCCCGTAACGGAAATCCCTCGGAGGGGATGCCATGAAAGCCAACCGCACCTCGCGTGCCCCCAAGCCCAGCCTGCTCGCGTGCGCGCTGCTGGGTTGTCTCGTCGTCGCGACGCCCGCGTTCGCGCAATCCACCGGCGCCACGCTGCGCGGCCAGGTGTCCTCCCAGGCCGGCGCGGAGGCCGGCACCACGGTGACCGCGACCAACACCGCCACCGGCGCGGTGCGCCGCACCCAGACCGGCGCCAACGGTGTCTACACCCTCATCGGCCTGCCGCCCGGCACCTACCGCGTCGAAGCGGGCGGCAGCCAGCAGACGGTGACGCTGTCGGTGGCCTCGACCTCGACGCTCAACCTGCAGGGCACGACCAGCGAGACCGGCGCCGTGTCGGGCGACGTGACCGACATCGGCGGCGTCACCGTGACCGCGCCGCTGCTGCGCGACGTCAAGACGTCCGAGGTCGGCAACACGATCTCGCTGCGCCAGATCCAGCAGCTGCCACAGGCGACGCGCAACTTCCTCGAGTTCGCCGACACCGTGCCGGGCATGGCCTTCACCACCGACGCGCAGGGCTTCACCTCGCTGCGAAGCGGCGCGACCAACAGCTCGTCGGGCAATCTCTACATCGACGGCGTGGGCCAGAAGGGCTACGTCGAGGCCGGCGGTGTCGCCGGCCAGAACAACTCGCGCGGCAACCCGTTCTCGCAGCTGGCGATCGGCGAGTACAAGGTCATCACCTCGAACTACAAGGCCGAGTACGGCCAGGTCACCGGCGCCGCCGTGACCGCCGCGACCAAGTCGGGCACCAACGAGTTCGAAGGCGAGGCGTTCTACCGCTTCACCAACGAAGGCCTGCGCGAGAAGCGTCCGGACGAAGAGGCACCGGACAAGGAGAAGGTCGATTCGCAGACCAAGGAATGGGGCGTGGCCTTCGGCGGTCCGATCATCCAGGACCGCATGCACTTCTTCGCCGTCTACGAGCGCAAGGATCTGGTCACCCCGCGCAGCGTGGTGCCCGATTCCAACGCCTCGCAGTTCGTGCAGTACCTGCCGGCCGACATCCAGTCGCGTTTCGGGCCGATCAGCGCGCCGTTCGAGGAAGACCTCTACTTCGGCAAGATCAGCTGGAACGTCACCGACGACGATCTGGTCGAGCTCAGCGCGCAGGTGCGCGACGAGGTCCAGGTCGACTCCGTCGGCGACCAGCGCGCTGCCGAACACGGCCGCGATGTCGTCAACAAGGACAAGCGCATCAACCTGCGCTGGCAGCACAGCGCGGCATCGTGGAACAACGAGCTGATCCTCAGCACCGAGGACACCCAGACCAACCCGTTCCCGATGAGCCTGGGCAACGGCATCATCTACACCTACATCGAGCGCAATCCCAACGGCACCGTCGCCAACGAGCGCACGCTCGTCGAGACCGGCCCGGCCGGTGGCTTCGACGCCTTCCGCCGCGAACAGGACGGCTGGTCGGTCATCAACAACCTGACCTTCCACGGGTTCGAGTTCGCGGGCGAGCACACCTTCAAGACCGGCGTGAGCTACAAGGACATCACCCTGGCCTCGCAGGATGCGGGCGCGATCAATCCGCAGTTCCGTTACGAAGTGACCACCGCGGGCGTCAGTGTGACGCCGTTCAACGTCGACTTCCTGTCGCCCTACACCGTGCCCGGCCAGCGTCCCACCGTCGAGACCGATTCCAAGCAGTACGGCTTTTACATCCAGGACGACTGGCAGGTGAACGATCACCTGATCCTCAACCTGGGCGTGCGCTGGGACTACGAGAAGAACCCGGCCTACACCGACTTCGTGACCTCGCAGGCCTTCGTCGACGCGCTGTACTCGCCCGACGCCGCCAACGGCGGCCAGCCGTGGGCGAACCGCCTGCTCGCGAGCGGCATCGACGCGCGTGACTACATCAGCACCGGCGACAACCGCAGCGACTTCAAGGACGGCTGGGCGCCGCGTTTCGGCTTCGCCTGGGATCTCGACGCCGACGAGCGTCACGTGATCCACGGCGGCGCCGGCCGCTCCTACGACCGCAACCTGTTCAAGCTGCTGTCGCTGGAAGTCAGCAAGGCGGCGCTGTCGCCGGTCAATGTCCGCTTCCAGGATCCCGCGACCGGACAGTGCTACCGCCCGAACGAGGAGGGCCGTCCCTGCGTGGCCTGGGACGAGCGTTACCTCACCGGCATCGAGGAGCTGTGGTCGATTCCGGGCACCGCCGGCAGCGCCGAACTGTTCATGCTCAACAACGATCTGCGCACGCCCTACAGCGACCAGTTCAGCGTCGGCATGGCCAACCAGGTCGGTGACTGGCTGACCGACGTGACCATCCAGCGCATCAACAGCTATGACGGGTTCGTGTTCACGCTGATCAACCGCTTTCCCGACGGCAGCTACTTCCAGGACGGCGGCGCGCCGTGGGGCCAGGCGGTGCCGGGTTACGCGAACACGATCCTCGGCAGCAACGGCATCGAGACCAAGAACGACCAGTTGCTGGTGTCGGCCGAGAAGCCGTACTCGCGGGATTCCGGCTGGGGCGTCAGCTTCGCGTACACGAAGACCGACGCGATCCACAACCGTTCGCGCGACGAGGCCTATGCCTTCGACAAGGCGACGATCGACGGCTATCCCTTCATCTACGCCAACGACGTGCCCGAGCATCGCCTGGTGATGGCCGGTTCGGTGGATGGGCCGTGGGGTCTGACGTTCGGCGCGAAGATCGTGCTCGAGACGCCGCGCTACCTCAACGACATCCGCGACTACGGCGCGCGTCCGGACGACGGCTCGTACAGCCAGCCGATCGCGTTCAAGCCGCCGGGCACCGGCAAGTTCCTGGTCGGTGGCGACATCTGGGGCTACCGCACCGTCGACCTGCAGGCGACCAAGGAATTCAGGCTGCCGGGCGATACCGCGCTGACCGCGCGCGTGAACGTGCTCAACGTGCTGAACTACCAGAACTTCTCGTCGTTCAACCTGATCAGTGCAGGCGCGGGCGGCAACTTCTCGCCCAACGTCACGGTCAACGAGTTCGGCAACATGTACTACGTGCCGCGCACGCTGAGCGTCGAGCTCGGCGTGAAGTTCTGACGCGGTCCATCGCGTCCGCGTGACCACGACGGGACCTGCGGGTCCCGTCGTGCTGTGTGTCGCCGCCATCGCAACAGGAGACCGGAATGGATCGTCTGCAACGCATCGTCATCGTCGGCGGCGGCACCGCGGGCTGGATGACCGCGGCCGCGCTCTCGCGCGTGCTCGGGCCCGGCTACGACATCGCACTGGTCGAGTCGGAACAGATCGGCACCGTCGGCGTCGGCGAAGCGACCGTGCCGCACATCAAGGCGTTCAACCAGTTGCTGCGCATCGACGAGGCCGACTTCGTGCGCAGCACGCAGGGCAGCTTCAAGCTCGGCATCGAGTTCGTCGACTGGCTCGACGTCGGCGAGCGTTACATGCACGGCTTCGGCACCGAGATCGGACATCCGCTGGGCCTGCTGCCGTTCCACCAGTACTGGCTGAAAGCCCGGCGCGCGGGACGCGCGGGCCCGCTCGGCGATTACACGCTCAATACCCTGGCCGCGCGGCGCGGCCGTTTCATGGTGTCGGCGACCGACGTGCCGGCGGGTTCGCCGCTCGGCAACATCGCCTACGCCTACCACTTCGATGCCGGGCTCTACGCGCGCTATCTGCGCGGCTATGCCGAGCAGCGCGGCGTGCGCCGGTACGAGGGCATGATCGATCACGTGGCGCAGCATGCCGAAAGCGGCTTCGTCACCTCGGTGCGCCTGCAGGACGGCACGGTGCTCGAAGGCGATCTGTTCGTCGACTGTTCCGGCTTCCGCGGCCTGCTGATCGAGCAGACGCTCGAGACCGGCTACCACGATTTCACCCACTGGCTGCCCTGCGACCGCGCGCTGGCCGTGCCGACCGCGAACGTGGGGCCGCCCGCGCCGTTCACGCGCGCGACCGCGCGTCCGGCCGGCTGGCAGTGGCGCATTCCGCTGCAGCACCGCACCGGCAACGGCTACGTCTATTCGAGCGCGCACGTCAGCGACGACGAGGCCGCGGCCACGCTGCTGGTGAATCTGGAAGGCGAGGCGCTCGGCGATCCACGTCCGCTGCGCTTCGTGACCGGCCGCCGCAGGCAGTGCTGGAACCGCAACGTCGTCGCGATCGGCCTGTCGAGCGGATTCCTGGAGCCGCTGGAATCGACCAGCATCCATCTGATCCAGTCGGGCATCTCCAAGCTGCTCGAACTGCTGCCGCGCGACGGGTTCAACCCGGTGCTCGCCGAGCGCTACAACGCGCAGCTCGCATTCGAGTTCGACCGCATCCGCGATTTCATCGTGCTGCACTACAAGGCGACGCGTCGCGACGACACGCCGTTCTGGCGCCAGTGCAGGACGATGGACATTCCCGCGGAACTGCAGGCCGTGATCGACCTGTTCCGCGACAGCGGCCGGTTCTTCCGCAATGCCGGCGAGATGTTCGCCGAGATCAGCTGGGTGCAGGTGATGATCGGGCAGGGCATCGTGCCGCAGGGCTGGCATCCGCTGGTCGACAACGTGCCGGATGAGGAGATCCAGCGTTTCGTCGACAGCGTCGGCCGCACGCTGACGGCCTGCGTCGATGCGATGCCGCCGCACCAGGTGTTCATCGACCGGCACTGCAAGGCGACGCCGCCGGCCTGAGGCCGGCGGCGCATCGCGCATCAGGCGGCGTCGAGCGCCGCGCTGGCCGGGCGCGTGGCCTTGCGCAGCATGCGCGCGATGCTGGCCGCGGCGTCGCGGCCTTCCTGCACCGCGGTGACGACGAGATCGGCGCCGCGCACCGCATCGCCGCCGGCGAACAGCTTCGGGTGTGCGGTCTGGTAGGGCAGGCGACGCTCGCCGCCGACACCGATGCGGCCGTTGCCCCTGGCTTCGACACCATGCGTCGCGAGCCACTCGGGCACCACTGGCGAGAAGCCGAACGCGATGATCACGACGTCGGCGTCGAGCAGCGATTCGGTGCCTTCGAGCGGCACCGCGGCGCGGCGGCCGTTCGCGTCGGGTTCGCCGAGCTTCGTCTCGACCACGCGCACGCCGGCGACGTTGCCGGATGCGTCGGCCTCGACGCCCAGCGGCTGCCGGTTGAACAGGAAGCGCACGCCTTCCTCGCGCGCGTTGCCGACCTCGCGCGCCGAGCCGGGCATGTTGGCTTCGTCGCGGCGATACGCGCAGGTCACGCTGGCCGCGCCCAGACGCACCGCGGAGCGCACGCAGTCCATGCCGGTGTCGCCGCCGCCGAGCACGACGACGCGCTTGCCGGCGAGTTTGGGCAACGTCAGCGAGGTTTCCCAGCCGGCGACCGGGCGGCCCCAGGTGTCGCCGCCGGTGACGATGCGGCCGTTGTGCACGAGGAAGGGCAGGGCCGGCAGTACGCCGGGCAGGTCCTGGCCCGGCAGGCCGCCATCGGTGTAGCGGTAGGCGCCGGTGCCGAGGAACACCGCGTCGAATTCCTCGAGCAGGGTGTCGATGTCGACATCGCGGCCGATCTCGACGCCGAGCCGGAACGCCACGCCCATGCCTTCGAGCACCTCGCGGCGCGTGGCGATCACCGACTTGTCGAGCTTGAAGCTCGGAATGCCGAACTGCAGCAGGCCGCCGATCTGCTCATAACGGTCGAACACCACGGCGGCGATGCCGGCGCGCACGAGGCGATCGGCGCAGGACAGGCCCGCCGGCCCTGCGCCGATCACCGCGACGCGCTGGCCGGTCGCGACGACCTTCGACAGGTCGGGCCGCCAGCCCTGCGCGAACGCGGTGTCGACGATGTACTTCTCGACCGCGCCGATCGTCACCGCTCCGAAGCCGTCGTCGAGCGTGCACGCGCCTTCGCACAGACGGTCCTGCGGACACACGCGGCCGCACATCTCGGGCAGCGGATTGGTTTCGTGGCACAGCACTGCGGCTTCGATCAGGCGACCTTCCTGCACCAGCTTCAGCCAGTTCGGAATGTAGTTGTGCACCGGGCACTTGGCTTCGCAGTACGGATTGCCGCAGTCCAGGCAACGGTCGGCCTGGTGCGCGGCTTCGCGGTCCTCGAAGCTGCCGTAGAGCTCGTTCCAGTCGCCGTCGGTGCGCAGGGTGAGCGGCACCTTGTCCGGCATCTCGCGCGGTTCGTTGAGAAATCGGAAAACGTCGCGTTTCATGGGCCATGATTCGTGATGAAGGAGCGGTGATTCGTAATCGGTGATTCGTGATTCGAAAACGCAGTTGTGCGCCAACTGGCAGCTTGTTGCACGGAGCGAATTGGCGAACACACGAAGATCGGAAAGCTCGCGACGGATCGCTGTTCCGAATCACCAATCACGAATCCACCAATCACGGCCCTCACGCCGCCCGCCTCAGATCTTCCGCCAGTGCCTCGAGGCTCGCGGCCTTCGGCTTGACCAGCCAGAACTTGCCGACGAAATCGCGGAACTCGTCGAGGATGCGCCCGCTCCACGCGCTGCCGGTCAGGCGCGCATGGGTCTCGATCAGATCGCGCAGGTGCGAGCGGTAGTTGTCGAAGGCCTCGGGCGTCACGCGCAGGATGTCGATCAGTTCGTGGTTGTAGCGGTCGACGAAATCGCGGTCGAGATCGAGCACGTAGGCGATGCCGCCGGTGAAGCCGGCACCGAAGTTCAGGCCGATGCGGCCGAGCACCGCGACCGCGCCGCCGGTCATGTATTCGCAGCAGTGGTCGCCGGCGCCTTCGATGACCGCGACCGCACCGGAATTGCGCACGCCGAAGCGCTCGCCCGCGCGGCCCGCGGCATAGAGCTCACCACCGGTTGCGCCGTAGAGGCAGGTGTTGCCGAGGATCGGCGTGGCGCGCGATTCGAACACGCTGCCCGCGGGCGGACGCAGCACGATGCGGCCGCCGGCCATGCCCTTGCCGACGTAGTCGTTGGCTTCGCCTTCGAGATCGATGTGCAGGCCGCCGGCGTTGAACGCGCCGAGGCTCTGGCCGGCGGTGCCGCGCAGGCGCAGCGTGACCGGACGGTCGCCCATCGCGGTATTGCCGTGATGGCGTGCGATCAGGCCCGACAGACGCGTGCCGATGCTGCGGTCCGTGTTGCGGATCGTGAAATCGAACGCGCCGCCTTCGCCGCGTTCGATCGCCTTCGACACCTGCGCATCGAGCGAAGCGGCCAGGCCATCGGGCGGCGCCTGCAATGCCGGCGCGCCGCAGTACGACAGCGGCTTGTCCGGATCCCGGCGCAGCAGCATCGACAGGTCGATGTCGACCGCGTCACGGGTGTGGCGCAGGTGCTGTTCGAGCAGGTCGGTGCGGCCGGTGATTTCGCCCAGCGAACGCACGCCGAGCGCTGCCAGGTGTTCGCGCACGTCTTCGGCGACGTTGCGGAAGAACGTCTCCACGCGCTCGGGCAGGCCCTTGTAGTGGTTCGCGCGCAGGCGCTCGTCCTGCGTGGCCACGCCGGTCGCGCAGTTGTTGAGATGGCAGATGCGCAAGTATTTGCAGCCCAGCGCGATCATCGGCGCAGTGCCGAAGCCGAAGGTGTCGGCGCCGAGCATCGCCGCCTTGATGACGTCGAGGCCGGTCTTCAGGCCGCCATCGGTCTGCAGCAGCACCTGGCCACGCATGTCGTTGAACTGCAGCGCCTGGCGCGCTTCCGACAGGCCGAGTTCCCACGGCGCGCCGGCGTAGCGGATCGAGCCCAGCGGGCTCGCACCGGTGCCGCCGTCATGGCCGGAGATCGTGATCAGGTCCGCGCCGGCCTTGACCACGCCGGCGGCGATCGTGCCGACGCCCGCATGGCTGACCAGCTTCACCGAGATCAGCGCGTCGGGATTGACCTGGCGCAGGTCGAAGATCAGCTGCGCGAGATCCTCGATCGAGTAGATGTCGTGATGCGGCGGCGGCGAGATCAGGCCGATGCCGGGCTTGGCGTAGCGCAGGCGCGCGATCAGCGGATTGACCTTGCTGCCGGGCAACTGGCCGCCTTCGCCGGGCTTGGCGCCCTGCGCGACCTTGATCTGCAGCACTTCGGCGTTGATCAGGTACTCGGGGGTCACGCCGAAGCGGCCCGATGCGATCTGCTTGATCTTGCTGCGGCGATCAGTGCCGTAGCGCTCGGGATCCTCGCCACCTTCGCCGGAATTGCTGCGGCCGCCGAGACGGTTCATCGCGATCGCCAGCGCTTCGTGCGCCTCGGGCGACAACGCGCCCAGACTCATCGCCGCCGAATCGAAGCGACGCACGATCGAGGCGACCGGCTCCACTTCGTCGAGCGGGACGGGCGTGGCTGCCGCCTTCGGACGCAGCAGGTCGCGCAGCGCTGCAGGCGGGCGCGTATCCACGAAGTCCGAGTAGCGCTTCCAGTCCTCACGTTCGCCGGTCAGCACCGCGCGCTGCAGCGAGGTCACCACGTCCGGATTGAACTGGTGGTACTCGCCGCCGTGCACGTAGTGCAGCAGGCCGCCAGGCTCGGGCAGGGCGGCATCGTCCCAGCCCTGTTCGGCGAGATGGCGCGCGTCGGCTTCCAGGCGCGCGAAGCCGGCACCGCCGATGCGCGACGGTGTCGCCTCGAAGCACAGGTCGACGACTTCCGGCGCGAGGCCGACGATCTCGAACAGCTGCGCGCCGCGGTAGCTGGCGATGCTGCCGATGCCCATCTTGGACATGATCTTCAGCAGGCCCTTGCGGATGCCGCGGCGGTAGCTGCGGCCGAGCTGCAGATGTTCGTTGCCGACCTTGGTCGCGAGCACGCCGCGGCGGCCGAGCGCGTGCAGCGTCTGGAACGCGAGATAGGGGTAGACGGCCGTCGCGCCGAAACCGATCAGGCAGGCGAAGTGGTGCGGGTCGCGCGCGGTGCCGGTCTCGATGACGAGGTTGACGTCGCAGCGCAGGCCCGCGCGCACCAGATGCAGGTGGATCGCGCCGGTCGCCAGCAGCGCATGCACCGGCACGGTGCCGCGCTTCGGGTAGCGGTCGCTGAGCAGCAGGATCTCGACGCCCGCGCGCGTTGCGGCCTCGGCCTCGGCGCACAGGCGGTGCAGCGCGCCTTCGAGCGTTTCGGTGTCGGCGTCGAAGTACAGATCCAGCAGCCGGTTCGACTCGGCGAAGCGCGGCAGCGCCAGCAGCTGGCGCAGCTTGCGCTGCGACAGCACCGGCGAGTTCAGCAGCACGTGGTGCACGTTCTCGGCGCGGTCGAGGAAGATGTTGCCCTCGCGGCCGATCTGCGTGGACAGCGTCATGACCGCGCCTTCGCGCAGCGGATCGATCGGCGGATTGGTGACCTGCGCGAAGGCCTGGCGGAAGCAGTCGTAGAGCGGCCGCACGCGCTGGCTGATCGCGGCCATCGGCACGTCGTCGCCCATCGAGCCGATGCCTTCCTGCTCGGTCTCGGCCAGCGGCCGCAGGACCGACTCCTGTTCCTCGCGGGTGAGCTGGAACAGCTTCTGGAACGCGAGCAGGGTGTCGGGCGCGAACGGTTCCGCGGCGAGCGCGGGATCGATCAGTTCGGTGTGCAGATAGCTCATGCCGCGCTTGAGCCACTGCTTGTACGGCGCGCGCGCGCGGTTGACCTCGTCGATCGCGTCGTTGTCGAGCAGCGTGCCGGTGGTCAGGTCGATCGCGATCATCTCGCCCGGGCCCAGCTTGCCCTTGGCCCTGACGCGTTCGGGCGCGACGTCCCAGACGCCGGCCTCGGACGCGATGACGAAGATGCCGTCCTGCGACAGCGTCCAGCGCGCGGGGCGCAGGCCGTTGCGGTCGAGCGTGCAGGCGGCATGGCGGCCGTCGCACATCACCACGCCGGCCGGGCCGTCCCACGGCTCGGAATTGATCGCGTAGTACTCGTAGAACGCGGCGAGATCGGCGTCCTTGTATTCCAGCGACTGCGTGGCAGGGGGCATCAGGATGCGCATCGCCTGCAGCAGGTCCATGCCGCCGAGCAGCATCCACTCGAGCATGTTGTCGAGTGTCTGCGAATCGGAGCCGTGCATGGTCACGGTCTCGTCGAACTCGGAGATGTCGAGCTGCTTTGATGCCCAGACACCACGACGCGCCTGCGCCCAGCGCCGGTTGCCCTCGATGCTGTTGATCTCGCCGTTGTGGGCCAGGCGCCGGAACGGATGTGCCAGCGGCCAGCGCGGCAGCGTGTTGGTCGAGAAACGCTGATGGAAGACGACGGTCTTCGCCGCGAGATCGGCGCGCGCGAGATCCGGGAACAGCTGGGTCAGGTGGCTCGGCAGCACCATGCCCTTGTAGCCGAGCAGGCCGGGCGTCAGACCGACGACGTAGAAATGTTCGTGTGCGCGCAGCGCCTGTTCGGCGCGGCGGCGGGCCAGATACAGCGCGCGTTCGAACGCCAGCACGTCGTCGCCATCGGCGGTCACGAAGACCTGTTCGATACGCGGCATCGAACCGCGCGCGAGCGCGCCCAGCGCAGCGTCGTCGACCGGCACCTCGCGCCAGCCGGCGACGCGCACGTCGACATCGCGCAGCAACTGCATGAGCGTTTCGCGGCACTGCGCGGCGACGTCGGCCTCGTGCGGCAGGAACACCATGCCCGCAGCACGGTGATCGCCGGCGAAATCGAGTCCGGCTTCGGCGGCGAGCGTGTCGACGAACGCATCCGCGGCATACAGCAGCACGCCGCAGCCGTCGCCCGAGAGGCCATCGGCGGCGATGCCGCCGCGATGCGCCATGCGCGACAGCGCCTGCAGCGCGCCGTCGACGATCTCGCGCGAGGCGTCGCCGCCGATCGTCGAAATCAGGCCGAAACCGCAGGCATCGCGTTCGTCAGCGGGGTCGTAGAGGCCCCGATCCGGGAGTTCCCGCATCGTCGTCATCGCAGTCCGTGGAGAGGTGCATGGCCGGCGCGGGGATCGGAGCGCCAAGGTCCTTGCATCGCGACAACGCATCCACACCGGGCTTCGACTAGAGCATAGATTGTGCGGTGCGGCAACCGGCTGTCCTGCCGGATTTCGGTTGCGAATGCAACCGCAATGCAACGGCTGCGAACGTGCGCGATTGCAGCCGATTCAGTGTGATTCTGCAGGAGCGACCCATGGCCGCGATGGGCGTTGCTGGCAATCCAGATCACATGCAGGCGTTCCCACAATGTGCCCGCAGGTCGCCATCGGCGATGTCAGAGGCATGCCTGTAGGAGCGGCCTTGGGCCGCGATGGGCATTACCGGTGAAGCCATATCGCGCGCAAGCGCGCTCCTACAGTGGGCCAGCAGGTTCGCCATCGGCCGTGTCAGGGGAGCGGCCTTAGCCGCGATGCATTGCCAGTGAAGCGCATCGCACAGGCACCCTGTTGCAGGCCCACGGCCGCGATGTTTGTACGAGGCGCGCCCATCGCGGCCATGGGCCGCTCCTGCGGAATCAGGCGCGAACCACGTCGCCAGTCAGCGCATCGCGGATCGTCGATGGCCCGGCGCGCCCGCCGGTCTCGCCGTCCAGCACGCCATCGATGCGCGCGAGCAGACGGATATCGAGTGCCTCGCGATCCGCAACCGCAGGCTCGCCGGTCAGGTTCGCGCTGGTCGACACCAGCGCACCGCCGAACGCCGCGCACAGCGCGACCACGTCCGCATGCGCGCTGACGCGCACGGCGACGCTCGCGTGGGCGCCGGTGATCCAGGCGGGGACGTCGGTGCGCACCGGCACGACCCAGGTGTTCGGGCCCGGCCAGCTGCCGGTCACGCGCTGGCGCGCGTCGTCCGGCAGACGCGTCCAGTCGACGATCGCGTCGAGCTGCGCGATCGCGCCGGCGATCAGGATCACGCCCTTGTCGACCGGGCGCTGCTTGATGTCGAGCAGCCGCGTCACCGCGGCGCGATCGAAGGGATCGCAACCCAGGCCCCACACGCCTTCGGTGGGGTAGGCGAGCACGCCGCCGCGCGCGAGCAGCGCGGCGGCGGCGGGAGCGTCGAGCATCGGCGCGCTCATGCGATCGGCGCGGCGCCGGTCAGAACGGCACGTCGTCCGCTGCCGGCTTGTCGCTGCCGGCCTTGATCACGCGCTTCTTGCCCGGTGCGACCCTGGACGGCGTCAACAGCGACTTCGCCGGCTCCACCGCGGGCGCGACGGCTTTGGCGGTTCTCTTCGTCGCCTTTTTCGCGGTCTTCTTGGCAGCCTTCTTCACAGGCGCCTTCTTGGTCGCGGCCTTCTTCGCGGCGGGTTCCTTCTTCGCCGCGACCTTCTTGGTCGCCGCCTTCTTGGCACCGAAACCCTTGCGCACCGGCTTGCCGGTCTCTTCGAGCAGCTTGGTCACTTCCTCGAACGTCAGCGACGCCGGCTCGCGGTCCTTCGGGATCTTGCCGTTGAGCTTGCCGTCGCTGATGTACGGACCGAAGCGGCCGTTGAGCACCTGGATGTCGCTGTCCGGGAACTCCTTGATGATCCGGTTGCGCGCGATCTCTTCCTTCTCCTCGATCAGGAACACCGCGCGCGCCAGGTCGATCTTGTACGGATCGTCCTCCTTCTTCAGCGAGGCGTAGACGCTGCCGCGCTTGGCGAACGGGCCGAACCGGCCGATGCCGACGCTGACCTGCTCGTCCTTGTCCTCACCGAGAATGCGCGGCAGCAGGAACAGCTCCAGCGCGTCCTCGAGCGAAATGGTGTGCATCGATTGGCCCGGTCGCAGCGACGCGAACTTGGGCTTATCCTCGGCATCCTCGGCGGTGCTGCCGATCGCGGCGTACGGCCCGAAGCGGCCCAGCCGCACGCTGACCGGCTTTCCGGTCTTGGGATCGGTGCCGAGTTCGCGCGCGCCGGTGGCCTCGTTGCGGTCGACGGATTCCGACTTGTCGTCGACGAGTTCCTTGAACGGGCCCCAGAACTTCTCCATCAGCGGGATCCAGTCCTCCTCGCCGCGGCTGACCGCGTCGAGTTCGTCCTCGAGCTTGGCGGTGAAGTCGTAGTCGACGTAGCGGGTGAAGTGGCTCGACAGGAACTTCGACACCGCGCGGCCGACGTCGCTGGGACGGAAGCTGCGGCCTTCCATCTCGACGTACTTGCGGAACTGCAGCGTCTGGATGATCGAGGCATAGGTCGACGGACGGCCGATGCCGTATTCCTCGAGCGCCTTGACCAGCGCCGCTTCGGTGAAGCGCGGCGGCGGCTGGGTGAAATGCTGTTCGGCGATGATGCGGTCGAGCGGCACGCGGTCGCCCGGCTTCATCGCCGGCAGCTTGCGGCCTTCGTCCTCGTCTTCCTTGCCCTTGGTGTCCTTGCCTTCCTCGTAGACGGCGAGGAAGCCGGCGACGACGACGGTGGTGCCGCTGGCACGGAAGCTGTGTTCGCTGCCGGCGGCCAGATCGACGGACACGGTATTGAGCGTGGCGGGAATCATCTGCGAGGCGACGGTGCGCTTCCAGATCAGTTCGTAGAGGCGGCGCTCGTCGTCGCTGAGGAAGCGCGCGACCTGGGCCGGGGTGCGCAGCGCGGACGTCGGGCGCACGGCCTCGTGCGCTTCCTGCGCGTTCTTGGACTTGGTCTGGTAGGTGTTGGGCTGGTCGGGCAGCGAACTGGTGCCGTAATCGCGCGCGATGACGTCGCGGATCTCGCCCAGCGCGTCCTGCGACAGGCTGACCGAGTCGGTACGCATGTAGCTGATCAGGCCGACCGTGCCTTCGTCGCCGAGCGCCACGCCCTCGTAGAGCTTCTGCGCGACCTGCATGGTCTTGCGCGTGGTGAAGCCGAGCTTGCGCGCGCCTTCCTGCTGCAGCGTCGAGGTGGTGAACGGCGCGGCCGGGCGGCGCTTGCGCTCCTTGGCGCCGACGTCGGTGACGTGCAGCGCGCCCTGGGCGGCGGCCTGGATGCGCGCACGCGCCGCTTCGGCGGTGTCGCCGTCGGTGACGGTGAACTGTTCGAACTTCTGTCCGTCGAGCTTGGTCAGGCGCGCGGTGAACGGCTGCACCTGGTGCGCGCACGCGGCGTCGATCGACCAGTACTCGCGCGCGATGAAGGCTTCGATCTCCTCCTCGCGCTCGACGATCATGCGCAGCGCCGGCGACTGCACGCGGCCGGCCGACAGGCCGCGCTGCACCTTGCGCCACAGCACCGGCGAGAGGTTGAAGCCGACGAGATAGTCGAGCGCGCGGCGCGCCTGCTGGGCATCGACGAGGTCGGACGCGATCGCACGCGGCTTGAGCATCGCTTCCTTGATCGCGCGCGGGGTGATCTCGGTGAACACCACGCGCTGCAGGGTCTTGTCCTCGAGCAGGCCGCGTTCTTTCAGGATTTCCGCGATGTGCCAGCTGATCGCCTCGCCCTCGCGGTCCGGGTCGGTCGCCAGATAGATGTCGTCGGCGCTCTTGGCGGCCTTGGCGATCGCCTCGACGTGCTTTTCGTTCTTCTCGATCAGGTCGTAGCGCATCGCGAAGTTCTGCGACGGGTCCACGGCGCCCTCTTTCGGGATCAGGTCGCGCACATGGCCGTAGGAGGCGAGGACGTGGAAATCCTTGCCGAGGTATTTGTTGATCGTCTTGGCCTTGGCGGGCGATTCGACGATGAGGAGGTGCTTGGCCATGTCGGCGGGGTCCGGGGCACGCCTGGCGGCGGCCCAACAAAAAAGGTGAAGATGACGACGCCCGGGGACGGGCCCCGGGCGTCGGTTGCTTTTATAGTGGAATCACGCGCGGGGTGGCCTGTCAAGCACCGCCGTCGCTGCCGGTCAGGAAAAGGCCGCGATTCCGAGCACCGCCAGGATCGCCAGCAGGCCCAGGCCGGCCAGGATGCCCCCGATCGCCAGCACCACCACCGTCACCGTGCCCAGTTCCCGGCGCTGCAGCTCCGGCCGGTCGGTGAAGGCCCAGCGGTCGACGACCAGCGTGTCGCAGACCATGTCGTGCAGGGCCTGCTTACGCGGCGTGAACGCCGCCATCAGGAAGCCGATCATCAGGATCAGGCTGCTGAGGATCGTCGCGAAGTAGCGGCCGATGCCGCGCAGGAACGAGATGCGTGCGCCATCCAGGCGCACGACCTTGATGCCGACGGCCATCTTCCCGGGCGTCGCCATCGCGTAGGCGGCGTGGAACCAGGCGAAATAGAGCGCCGAGAGCACCACCGACACCACGTTGATGACGATCTGCTCCAGCCAGAAGCCGCGACCGAAGCCGCCGACGCCCAGCAGTTCGAAGACGAGGCTGCCGACGACCGCACTGGCGATGCCGACGATCACGGTGTCGATGGCATAGGCCGCGAGCCGCTTGCGGAAGCCCGCCAGCACCACGTCGTCGCCGTGCACCACCATGTCGGGGCGTGCCACGGCGGCCATCGGCGGGGCGTAGGGCGACCCCGCGGCGACGCCTCCGGCGGCGGTGACCGGGCGCCAGCCCGCATCGGTGTCGTCGACCGCTCCGTCATGGGCGGCCGGTGCCACCGGCTCCAGCGCCCAGGTGTCGAGGCCGGCGGTCGTCGCGACGCCGAGCGCCTGCGCCAGCTCGCGGAAGGGCTGCCATTCGGCCAGGCCGTCGCGCCAGACCAGCGTGGCCTCGCCGACGATGCCGTCCTGACGGAGCTGCAGCAGCGCGGGTTGGGTGACGGGGCCGTGGCGGGTGTTGCGGGTGTCGGCGTAGTACCAGTCGGTCATCGGAGGACATCCATGTCGGGTGTGTCGGGAAGGGCGCGGGCGGGCCGCGGCGATGGGTTCAGAGGGCGGACGCGATGCCGGCCAGTACGACCAGGCCGACGCCCAGCAGGATCAGCGCGCCCCAGATCACGAGGATCACCGTGGCGACCGTCCCGAGCGCGCGCTGCTGGCGTTCGGGATGGTCGGTATAGGCCCACTGGTCCACCACGTAGGTGCTGGCGACCATGTCGTGCAGGCCCTGCTTGCGCGCGGTGAACAGCGCGACCAGGTAGCCGATGCACAGCGTGATGTAGGCGAGCAGGTGCGAGGCCCATCGGCCGAGCGCGCGGCCGCGGCCGATGCGGCCGCCGTCGAGACCGGTGACCTTGATGCCGACCGCCATCTTGCCCAGCGTCGCCTGGCGCGAGGACGATTCCATCAGCACGTAGTACAGGCCGCTGAGCAGCGGCCAGGAGAGGTAGATCACCGCCATCAGCGCGATCGCGCCGATGCCGAAATCGGGCGTGGCCGAGCCCATCCGGCCCAGCGCGCCACCCAGCCCGAACAGCACGATCGCGGCGATGATGATCGCGTAGTAGACGGCGGTGACCAGCAGCGAGTCGATGAACAGCGCGGCCGCACGCTTGAGGAACCCCGCATCGACGACGTCGCCGCCGTGGACGACCGGCGCGGCACGGACCACCGGTGCGACCGGCGGCATGTAGGGCGACGTGGTGTCAGGCGCCGCTGTGGCTGACGCGGACGGTGCGAGGCCGTCGCCGACCGGGTGCCAGCCGCTGTCGGCGGCATCCGTCGGCGCCGCGACATCGGCGGCCGCTGCCGTGACCGGTTCCAGCGTCCACCCGTCGGCTGCAGTCGCGGAGGTTGCGGGCGCCTCGGGTTCTGGGACGACGACGCCGATTTCGTGCGCCAGCGCGTGCAGCGGCGTCCAGCCGGCCAGGCCGTCGCGCCACAGCAGGGTGCCGTCGCCGAGCCTGCCCTGCTGGCGCAACTGCAGCAGCGCGGGCGTCGTGATCGGGCCCTGGCGGGTGTTGGCAGCGTCGGCGTAGTACCACTCGGTCATCGGGGAAGCGTCCTTTCGGTTCGGGCATACGGGCGGCGCAGCGTCGGCGGTCGCGGGCTCACGGGCGGCAACCGGCCGGCAGATGGCGGGCACCGGCAGTGCCGCGGCAGGTCCAGACGTCGCTGGCCGGGTCGAGCGACCAGTCCAGCCGGGTCGAATCGATGGTGTCGCGGTCGAAGCCCTCGAGCTCGATCCGGATAGCGCAGTGCCCGTCCGCGCCGGGGCCGGTCCAGACGCTGCCGATGTGCGGATGCGCGAGCAGGGGCGCGACGACCCCGGCCAGGGACGCATCCGGCGGCAGCGATGTACCGGAGCTGCGCGCGGCGCCGGAGGTGGGGCAGACGCCGGCATCGGCGTGCGACCGGGCGACCGCCATTCGCAGCGGCGCGCTGTCGGCGACGACCTGGACGATGCCCGAGCGGATCCGGTAGTCGTTGTAGGCGGGCAGCGCGATCGCGGCGAGGATCACCAGCACCGGCACCGCCAGTCCGGCGAGCACCAGCACGACGATCCAGATCCAGTGCAGGCCACGACGCGGCGGTGGCTGCGCTGGCGCGCGTGGCAGCGGCGGCGGCATCGCCGGCAGGCCGAGCGTGGTGGCGACGGACGCCAGGGGCACCCAATCGGCCATGCCCTCGCGCCAGACCGGCGTGGCGCCGTGGATGCGGCCGGCCTGGAACAGGCGCAGCAGGTCGTCGGCGCGCATCGGGCCGTTGCGCCCACCGTCGGGCGTCGCGTGGAACCAGGTGTCCGCCATCGATGATCCTGCAGGGCCGGACGTCCGGCCGCTCCCCGCGTTCATCCTACAGCGGCGACGTGGGCGGCCCAAGACGCCGGAAACGCGACAGGCGCCCGAAGGCGCCTGTCGTCAGGATCGATCCGCCGCGGCCGCGGTCAGTGCACCGGCTCGGGCTCGTCGACGAACATCTGCGTTTCCATCCAGGCGTAGGCCGCCTCGCTGCCCGGCTGGTTGAACAGCACCATCAGCACGACCCATTTCAGGTCGTCGAGATCCAGCTCGTCCTGGTCGAGCGCCATCGCCCGGTCCAGGACCAGCTCGCGCTGGTCGGGGTCGAGCACCCCGTGCTGTTCGAGGAACAGCAGGAAGCCGCGGCAGTCGACGTCGAGCCGATCGAGTTCGGGACCGGAGTAGACGCGGGTGGGACCATTGGCGCGGACCACCGGCACGGCCGGGCGCTGGTCGGCCAGCGCATCGAGCCAGTCGAAGGCCTTACTGACCTCGGCGGGGCTGAAACCGGCCTGGAGCAGGCCGCTCTGGAGGGAGTCGCGATCGCGGACGAGGTCCGCATCCTCGGTGAAATAGTGTTCGAACAGGTAGAGCAGGACATCCAGGATGCTTTCTTTCATTTCCCCTCGGCCTGCGCCCTCGGGCGCGTCGTTTCAGGACTTTCGGGAATACCGACCGTGCAGCAGAGCCACACGTCCATCCAGCTCCATGGACAGCAGCATGGCCGACGCCCGGGCGACCGTCAATCCACTACGGACGACCAGTTCATCCATACCGGTTGGGTCGTGCCCGAGGGCCTTCCACAACCGGTTGTAGTCCGGGTCTTCGCTGTCGAGATCGGGCGCGGTCACCGCGTCAGCCGTGTTCAGTATCGTGTCGATGCTCTGGATGGGGGCGCCGAGCCGTCCGCGCAAGGCGTCGGCGAGCTCGCCGGCGATCGCCGACAGGGCCCCGGTCACCTCCTCCGGCGCCTCGACGAGGGTGGCGCCGTCGCGCAGCAGGCGGTGGCAGCCCCGCGCCATCGGGTTGTGGATCGAGCCGGGAATCGCGAAGACCTCGCGGCCGGCGTCCGCGGCCAGCCGTGCGGTGATCAGCGCACCCGAGCGCTGCGCGGCCTCGACCACCAGGGTGCCGAGCGCGAGGCCGGCGACGATGCGGTTGCGGCTGGGGAACTGCTCGCGCCGCGCCGGCGTGCCGGGCGGATACTCGCTGGCGACGGTGCCGGCTTCGACGATGCGCGCGTGCAGACGCAGGTTCGAGCGCGGGTAGGGCGTGTCGATGCCGCTGCCGAGCACGGCGACGGTGTCGCCGCCGGCATCGAGCGCCGCGGTGTGCGCGGCCGCGTCGATGCCGCTGGCCAGGCCGCTGACCACCGCCAGGCCGTCGGCGGCGAACCGGTGCGCGAACAGTGCCGCGGTGTCGCGTCCGCCGGCGGTCGGCGCACGGCTGCCGACCACGGCGACGCCCGCGCGCCACAGCCGGCACGGGTCGCCCTCGACGAACAGCGCCAGCGGCGGCGCCTGCATGCGGCGCAGCAGCGGCGGGTAATCGGGATCGTGCCAGCCGATCACGTGGCGGGCCGGCGCATCCGCGAGCCAGCGCCGCCAGCCGTCGATCGCGTCTTCGGGGCCGGCCAGCGCCGCGCGTTGCGCGGCATCGAGACCGGCCTCGCGCCAGGCCGCGGCGCCGTCCGCCAGCGCGGCGGCGGGCCCGGCCGGATGTTCGAGCAACCGGCGGCGGGGCGCTGCGGCGCCACCGGCATGGATCAGGCGCAGCAGTGCGCGGCGGTCGGCATCGTCGTCCATGCGTTCAGCCTAGGCCGCACATGAAAACGGCACCCGAAGGTGCCGTCGTCAGTTGCCGTCGGGAAAGCCCGCGCAGCGCGGGCGCGCCCTTACTGCTCGGCGTCGGGGTGCTTGACCGTGTAGCCGACGCCGGCCGGCTTCTCGCCTTCCATCACCAGCGCGTAGCTGACGAAATCGAAGGTCAAGAACACCATCGCGTGCGCGGCGTATTCGTCCGGCAGGCGGTCGCGACGCGAGCCTGCATTCGGCGACTCGGTGATGCGCGAGCTGTTGGGATGCGCGACGCGGTCGACGACGTGCGAACCGCTGCGCCAGATCGAGAACACCGTGCCGTTGTCGACGCCGTTCTGGTGGCCGGCCGAGATCGCGATGACGTCGCGCGGACCGCCGGTGACCAGCATGTCGGCCACGGCGATCACCCGCGCATCGGCCGCGAGCGCATCGGCGCTGGGCGCGTGCGGGAAGAACTGCAGATCGTAGGGTTGCGGGTCGACCGGCACGATGCGGTCGCCGGCGCGGGCCTCGAAGCCGTCGTTGTCCAGCGCCAGCGCGGTGGTGTCGCTCTGGGCGGTGGGGCCGTGCACGACCGTGCCCACGCCCATCTGCACCATCTCGTAGCCGAGGAACGCATCCTGCTGGCGCGACTTCGGCTGGGTGTGCGACCACAGGTTGCTCTCGCCCGGGATGCGCTTGCCGCGGAAGTCCAGCTCGCGCGAGCGGCGTGCACCGTAGAACTCGGTCGCCGCGCGCAGCACCGCGTAGCGCTCGCCCGGACGTGCAGTGTCCAGGCCCTTGACGTAGATGTTGCGGTCGACGCTGCCGCGCAGGCGGCCGTCCTCGTAACCGAGCACGTAGGGCAGGGTCTCGAAGTCGAACACGATGCGGCGGTTCTTGAGGAACGGCTCGACGTCCGACAGCGGGATCGCCCCGATCGGCGAGGCGTCGACCGGGCGCGGGCCCGGCTGCATCGTCACGCGGTTGAGATAGGCCAGGCTGATCACGTCGCCCGGATAGATCAGGTGCGGGTTCGCGATCTGCGGATTGGCCTGCCAGATCTCCGGCCACAGCCACGGCTTGTCGAGGAACCGGCCGGCGATGCCCCAGAGGGTGTCGCCGCGGACCACGACATAGGTCTCTGGATGATCGCCGCGCATCTGCTGGGCAGCTGCGAACGTGGTGACGGTCAGCAACGCGACGGCGCAGCCCGTGCGGAACGACCTTGAAAGGCGTTGAAGCGTGCCGGCCATCTACCTGCTCCCCTTGGATTTTTCCCCTTGCAGCGGCGCAATATAGCCTGAAAGCTCGGCGCGGACGCAAGTGTGCGGCACGTTACAATGGCTGCTTCGCTCCCGCGGCTGTGACCGCCTTCGCTGTTCGACACCATGGCCTTGCTCGAGATCCTCGAATACCCCCACGCCCGCCTGCGCAAACTGGCCGAGCCGGTCGCCGCCGACCGCTTCGCCGATCCGGCGTTCCAGCGCCTGCTCGACGACATGTTCCAGACCATGTACGAAGCCCCCGGCATCGGCCTGGCCGCGACCCAGGTCGACACCCACGAGCGCTTCATGGTCATCGACGTGACCGAGGGCCGCGAGCAGCCGCTGGTGTTCGTGAACCCCGAAATCCGCGACCGCTCGACGGACCTGCGCGTCCACACCGAGGGCTGCCTGTCGATCCCGGGCGTGTTCGCCGACGTGACCCGCGCCGACGGCATCACCGTCACCGCGCTCGACCGCCACGGCAAGCCGTTCGAACTGAGCGTCGACGGCCTGCTGGCGACCTGCGTGCTGCACGAGATCGACCATCTCGACGGCAAGCTGTTCATCGATTACCTGTCGCCGCTCAAGCGCGACCGCGCGCTGAAGAAGCTCGAGAAGCTGCGCAAGAGCGAGCGCGACTGAGCCGACCGCCGCGCGCGGGGCCGGCGTCCCCGACCCGCGCCCACCGCTGCGCATCCGCGCGGCCGGCCCACTCCGGCACGACGCCTTCCAGGAAATACGCCCCATGAAACTCGTGTTCGCCGGCACCCCCGATTTCGCCGTCCCATCGCTGCTGGCCGCCGATGCGCGCAACGAAGTGGTCGCGGTCTACACCCAGCCCGATCGTCCCGCCGGCCGCGGCCGCGCGCTGACCGCCTCGCCGGTCAAGCGGATGGCGGCCGAGCGCGGGCTGGCCGTGCACCAGCCCGAGCGTCTGAAGGGCGCCGAGGTGCTCGACACCCTGCGTGCGCTCGAACCCGACCTGATGATCGTCGTCGCCTACGGACTGCTGCTGCCGCAGGCGGTGCTCGACATTCCGCGTTTCGGCTGCTGGAACGTGCATGCGTCGCTGCTGCCGCGCTGGCGCGGCGCCGCGCCGATCCAGCGTGCGATCCAGGCCGGCGACGCCGGGACCGGCGTGTGCCTGATGCAGATGGAGAAGGGCCTCGATACCGGCCCGGTGCTGATGCGCCAGTCGACGCCGATCGCCCCGGACGACACCGGCGGCAGCCTGCACGACCGACTCGCCGCGCTCGGTGCGCAGGTGCTGTCCGACGGTCTGGGCCTGCTGCGCGCCGGCATCCATCCCGAGCGCAAGGTGCAACCCGAGGCCGGCGTGACCTATGCGCACAAGCTCGACAAGGCCGAGGCGCGGCTGGACTGGTCGCAGCCGGCGCGCGCGCTGGCCGACACCGTGCGCGCCTTCGATCCGTGGCCGGTGGCCGAGGCCGAAGTCGCCGGCGAGCGCCTGCGCATCCATGCCGCGAGCGCGTTGCCGCTGGCGCACGGGCATGCGCCGGGCACGGTGCTGTTCGCCGGTCGCGACGGCATCGACATCGCCTGCGGCGACGGCGCGCTGCGCCTGCTGCGCGTGCAGCGCGCCGGTGGCCGCGCGATCGATGTGGCCGACTATCTCAACGCGCGCAGCGACCTGCGCGGTGCGGGCGCCTGACGTGGACCACGGCGCACAGGCCCGGTTGGCGGCCGCGAAGGTCATCGACGCGGTGCTGCACCACGGCCGATCCTTGAAGGCCGAACTGTCGGCGGCGCTGGCGGGCATCGAGGACGTGCGCGATCGCGCACTGGTCGAGGCGATGGCGTTCGCCGCGATCCGCCATCAGGGCCGCTATGCCGCGGCGCTGTCGCGCTGGATGCCGCGTCCTCCGGGCGCGCGCGACGCGCCGTTGCGCGCGTTGATCTACGCGGGCTTCGCCCAGCTCGACCCGATAGGGCTGCCGGCGCACGCCGCGCTCAATGCCACCGTCGATGCCGCGCGCCTGCTGGGCCGCGCCCACCAGGCCGGCCTCGTCAACGCGCTGCTGCGGCGCGCGCAGAAGGACGGCCTGCCGACCGCGGACGCCGACGCTGCGTGGCCGGCGTGGCTGCTTGCGGAGGTGCGCGCCGACTGGCCGCAGGACATCGAGGCGATCCTCGTCGCCAGCGCCGCAGCCGCGCCGCAGTGGCTGCGCGTCAACACGCGCCGCGGCACGCGCGATGCCTATTCCACGCGCCTGATCCAGGCGGGTCTGCAGGCCGAGGTGCCGGCCGACATGCCCGACGCACTGCGGCTCGCGACACCGGTGCCGGTCGACGCCCTGCCTGGCTTCGCCGATGGCGACGTGTCGATCCAGGACGGCGCCGCGCAGCGCGTCGCCGATGCGCTGCAGCCGGCCGCCGGCGCGCATGTGCTCGATGCCTGCGCCGCGCCCGGCGGCAAGAGCGCGCACCTGCTCGAACGCGATCCCGCGCTGCGTCTGCTGGCGATCGACATCGCCGCGCCGCGCGTCGCACGGATCGAGCAGACATTCGCGCGCCTGCGCATCGGCGCGCAGGCCCGCGTGCGCACCGCCGATGCACTGGATCCCGCGCGCTGGTGGGACGGCACGCCGTTCGATGCCGTGCTGCTGGACGCGCCGTGTTCGGCGACCGGCATCGTCCGCCGCCAGCCCGACGTGCTGCTGCACCGCCGGCCCGCGGATCTCGACGCGCTCGTCGCCCTGCAGGCGCAACTGCTCGATGCGCTGGCCGCGGTCGTCGCGCCGGGCGGCGTGCTGCTCTACGCGACCTGTTCGATCCTGCGGCGCGAGAATGCCGGGCAGGTGGAGAGTTTCCTCGCGCGCCATGCCGGCTTCGCGCTCGAGCCGCTCGACGATCGCTTCGGACGAGACACCGGCGCGGGCCATCAGCGCCTGCCGGGCGAATCGGGCATGGATGGCTTCTTCTATGCGCGGCTTCGCAGACCCCTGTCATGATCGATGCTCGGCAGTCCTGAAAAACGGGTTAATGGATTCTGAAACGGAGGCCGCGTGGCTAGTGTTCGTATCGTGTCGAGAGACAACGGGGTGGGATTGAGTCGTGATATGGCACTCGTCGCGACGGTGATGCGAGACGCCGGTCATACCGTTGAAGTCGTTGGCTACGGCAAGAGTCAGCTTGCGAACAAGGCGGTTGAGACCGGTTTGTGGCTGCGAAGTGGCCTCAAGGGGCGGGTGAACCTGCAAATCTTTCTGGAACGTGTGTATCGGCGGTGCCTGCCCTTTGCGCATCGAAACGTTCTCGTGCCCAATCCCGAATGGTTCAGCGCGAAGTGGATGCCTGTGCTGCCCCGATTCGACCGTGTGCTATGCAAGACCCGGCATGCGGTCGATATCTTCGATGGACTTGGATGTCGCACTCGCCATGTCGGCTTCACGAGCGAGGATCTTTACGATCCATCCATACCTCGGGAGCGGGCCTTCTTCCATCTGGCGGGCAGAAGCATCGCAAAGGGTACGGACGCGGTGATCGAGGCTTGGGAGCGGCATCCGGAATGGCCATTGTTGACTGTGGTGCAGCATCCGAAACTTGTGAAACGTCGCTGTGTTGCGCCGAATGTCTCGCATGTTGTGGATTACGTGGATGCGTCAACGCTGAAGAGGATGCAGAACAGTCATCGATTTCATCTATGCCCGTCGGAAACCGAGGGCTTTGGCCATTACCTGGTTGAGGGTATGGGGGTTGGCGCGGTGGTGATCACAACGGATGGTGCGCCGATGAACGAGCTGGTGACGTCCGAGACGGGATTGTTGGCGCCGGTCAGCTCGCGTGAGCGCCGTGGACTGGTCGAACATTTCATCGTCGATGTTGCTGGAGTCGAAGCAGCAGTGGCACGTGCTATTGCATTCGATGATGCAGAGTGCGACCGCGTCGGAAAACAGGCCCGATTTCGCTTTGAGGAAATGGATCTCGCGTTCCGGAGTCATTTCGAACGCGCTTGTTTCGAGTCTTGATCGGGCGGCAAAGCACTGTCTTTTCGGAGCGTCTCTCTTGTCCTTCGACTGCAAAATATGCGTCGCATCGACGAGCGGTGTCGGCGAGCAAACAGTACTGGCGCGCCACAGGGCCGAGTACAGCTGCTGCATCACCTGCGGCTACATGTTTCATTGTCGAACCGTTCTGGCTCGAGCAGGCCTATTCGACGGCGATCACGGCGCTCGACACCGGTGTCGTGGAGCGGAATCTGTGGCTCGCTGATGCAATGTGCGGGGTGCTCACATGGTCGCTGCCCGAAGTGCCCACCTGCGTGGATTGCTGGGCGGAACCGGGCTTCTGGTCAGGCTGATGCGCGATAGAAGAGCGGTTTCCGCTGGCGGGATGCCTATGCGCGCAATCTGCTTGCGCACAGTTTCGATGCAGTCGAAGGCGAACATTTCGACGTGCTGACCGCCTTCGAACTAGTGGAACACCTTCCTGATCCGTGGCCGGTGTTCGAGCAGTTACGCGCCTCGGCGCCTCGCTTCGTGAACGGAGATTGCGCGTCTGAGCCACCATGTTCTTCCATCAACCGGCGGAGCCGGATCGCAACATGGTGTACTTCTGGAAAACGTATCGGGTATGACAGGCATGGAATGTCCAGCCCGTTCCGCCATCGAGAAATCCGCCGCGCAGAATGTAGTGCTTCAGCCAGTACGCAGCGGCATGCGTCGCGGCGGCAGCTGGCCCAGCGCGGCGTCCCTGCGCAATACGCTGCTTCGCCCACAGCCGAGCGTATCCATCTAGCTTGGCCCGGTACTCTTCCAGCGATCGCGCTGTCTCGTGCTCTATCCGTGCGCTGCATCGACCAACGCGCTTGCCCGCAAGATCGGGACCTTCATGTACCAATGCAGGGAGATAACGCATATCGGGACGCGAAAGCCGATGCACATACTCTCGACTCCATCCGCCGAAGCGAAGCGGGCGTCCGAGGAAGCGCGTACGACGCGGCAGGCACCAGATGTCGCGACTTTCCAGCCTGTCCGAAGCGAACAACGCTCTGAGAGCGTCTGCAGCGCCATCGGCGAGCCATTCGTCTGCGTCCAGCAGGAGGACCCAAGGTTGCGTCGCTCGCGAGGTCGCCAACGTCTTCTGCGCTGCAAACCCAAGCCACTCCTGATGTTCCACCACAGCTCCTGCAGCTCGCGCGACAGCAACCGTATCGTCGTTGGAGCCGGAATCGAGTACGCGCAGTTCGGCGCAGACCGGCGCCATCGATCCCAGGCATCGTTCAATGCGATCGGCCTCGTTTCGAGTGATGACCACGCCTGAAAGCGGCAAGATACTGGACATGTGAGCTGGAAGTCTCGGGTAGGTCATTGTCGCCCAGAACCGCAGAGCATCAACTCATGCCGACACCAATCATTCTGCGAATCGTGATAATGCACTCATGAGTACACCAGTGTTCGCAAATTCGACACATCCCATCCGAGTTGTTCATTTCGTGACGGGTGGCTTTTCGGGCGGTGCTACACAGGTCGCAATTCAGCTGGTCAACGCGAGTCTCGCTGGCAGTGAGGTGATTCCGTTGCTCGTCCTTCGCCGCAAACGCCGTACGGATCCGGCGCGCATCGCAGAGCTGGAGTCGGCCGGCATACCTGTGCGCGTAGTGCCAGGTTGGTCCCACGCCGCAAGTATCGTTTCGCTGTTCCGCATCTGCCGGGAGTTCCGCCCGGACATTCTCGTGGCACATGGCTTCAGTGAGCATCTTTGGGGACGCTACGCAGGGCTTGTTGCAGGCGTTCCGCACCTCGTCCATGTGGAGCACAACACTCGCGAGCGTTACACGCGCTGGCGCCGGGCGCAGACGCGTTGGCTCGCCCGACGCACATCGAGGATCGTGGGATGTTCAGAAGGTGTACGACAGGCATTGCTCGAGATGGGCATGCCACCCGAACGCACGATCGCGATTCCCAATGGAATTCGCCTTGAGCCCTTTGCCGAGGCCAGCGCCCGTCCGCTGGCAGGCCGGACGCCGGGCATCGTCATGGTGTCGCGTATGTCGCGGCAGAAGGATCACCCCACGCTGATTCGTGCGGTAGCCCTTTTGCGAGACCGGGGTCTTTCGCCTCCCGTACTGCTTGCAGGTGCCGGAAAGCGGCAGCATCGTGCCCCACTGGAACGTTTGGCGGCCGAGCTTGGGCTGAGCCGCCAGATACAGTTCCTCGGGCTATGCCGCAACGTGCCGGAGCTGCTTCTCACGCACCGGATCGCCGTGCTCAGCACGCATTACGAAGGCATGCCGCTGGCGCTCATCGAGGGCATGGCTGCCGGCTGCGCCGTTGTGGGAAGTGCGGTGCCGGGGGTTCGTGAGGTGATCGATCACGGGGTCGATGGACTACTGGTCCCCGAAGGGGATGCGGTCGCCCTGGCGGATGCGCTCGAACGGCTGTTACGTGACCTTGCTTTGGCCGAACGTTTGGGGATTTCGGCGCAAGAAATGGTGGTCCGGGAATACACGCGCGAGAGAATGGGCGCTCGGTACGAGCACTTGTTTCAGACCCTTGCGGCGAAACCTCCTCGTACACCCTGATCGGCGCTCTCCTCAAGACACCTGACGCTGGGCCGGCGCGTCGAGGCAGGGGCCGCCAAGCGCTATGGTCCTCAGTCTTTTTGATTGTACGCCAGTAATCCTGTCCAGTGCCGGATTTCGGCAACAGGAAAAACGTTGTCTCTTCAATTTGCGTGAAGCTTTCTAGGCGAAGGGTGCGGCAATCGTTTGGAGAATTGCGTGGACAGCGTGTCAGCGGTTCTTGGACGCGAACCCCGGGCCTGTATGCCAACGCCAAGCGGTTTCGATGATGTCCTCCAGTGATGTGTAATCCGGTTGCCAACCCAACTCGCGACGGGCGGCTTCGCTCGCCGCGACCAGGATGGCCGGGTCGCCGTTGCGCCTCGGCGCAACTTCAGTCGGCATTCGGCGGCCGCTGACCTTCTCGACCGCTTTGCTGACCTCGCGCACCGAGAACCCAAGCCCGTTCCCCAGGTTGAAGGCATGTGCTCCCGAGTGATCATCCAGGTAACGGAGTGCTTGCCAATGCGCCTTCGCCAAGTCATCGACATGCACATAATCGCGCACACAGGTGCCGTCCCGCGTTGGCCAATCATCACCAAAAATCCGGAGCTGTGGGCCATCGCCCAGTACGGCCCGGATCGCATTTGGAATCAGATGAGTCTCGGGGGAATGTGCTTCACCAATTGTGGCATCGGCGCTCGCACCCGCCGCATTGAAATAACGCAACGCCACTGACTGAAGATCGTAAGCAGCTGCTGCGTCTGAGAGAATCCGCTCCACCATCAGCTTGCTGGCACCGTACGGATTGATCGGTGCCTTTGGGTGCGCTTCGTCTATCCGTTCGTACATGGGCTCGCCAAACACCGCTGCGGTGGACGAGAACACAATGCGATTGACGTCATGACGCTTCATCGCGCGAAGCAGATTGAGCGTTCCCACGACGTTGTTCTCGTAGTACTCCAGAGGCTTCTGCGCCGACTCTGCGACCAAAGACTTGGCGCAGAAATGCATGATCGCTTCAAACCGTTCTCCCGCGAACGCAGCTTCGAGCGATTCTTCGTTCAATAGATCGGCCTCGATCAATCGATAGGGGCCAACGGCTTCACGATGGCCGGTCGAAAGGTTGTCGAGAACAACGAAATCGCCGCCGCGCTCGGATAGCCACTTCGTCATATGGCTTCCGATGTAGCCAGCGCCGCCGCAAATCAGAATCGTCACGAAGCGCACCTCGTCAGATAACTTCGAAGAACAGTATTTTCCCGCATCCCGACACCGTCACGAAGTTGGTTGCCGGCGCCATGAAGTTGCGTCACCAGCGCAGCGGTCGCCTTGCGATCGTGTGCGCGAGTGTCGCGTGGATGCGCTCGGCATCGTCCAGCGCCAGGAAGCGCAGCCGCAACGGCGTGGTCAGCGGGTTGGCGCCGGACGTGTCGAGCCAGACCGAGGCCATGCCGAAGCGCCGGTCCAGCGGCGACTGGCGCAGTTCGACCGCCTGCAGCTTGCCGAGTTCGGCGAAGCGCCAGCTGCGCGTCCACCAGCCTTCGCGCACCGCGACCACCGCGTCGTCGACCACGTAGCCGGCGCGCGCGGCGTGGCGGCGGGCGACGAACATCGACCACGGCAGCCACAGCAGGCCGAGCGCGCCCCACCACTGGAAGAACCACGCCAGCGCCGCGCACAGGCCGACGGTCATGAACAGGTCGCCGATCAGCAGCCGTTGCCACGCGCGCGGATGCAGCGGCTGCCAGTCGACGGGCGGCCATGACGGCAACAGGGCGATGTCGCGCACGATCGCGTCGCAGGTCGCCGGCGGCGCGATCGGCGCCAGCGCATCCAGGCCGCGCTGCGCATTCGCATTGCCTTGGCCGTCGCTGCCGCGCGCGCTGGCGGTGTCGATTTCCAGCGTGCGCCGTGCGAACAGCCGGTGCAGCACGCCTTCGTGCTGTGTCCAAGCCTGGATGCGCCGGCGCGGCACGCTGCTGCGCGAGCGGCCGAGCAGACCGCGCTCGACGGTCAGGCGCCGGCCCTGCCGTTGCAGCCGGAAGCCGTGGTAGCGCAGCAGCGACAGCAGCACCGAGAACGCGCGGATCAGCGCCAGCGCCAGCGCCAGCATGCCCAACAGCACGAGGCCCTTGGCCATCCAGGTCGTCGCGAATCCGCTGGCGTAGCCGAACGCCTCGCGACCGGACTCGACCAGCCAGCGGCCCATGGCGCGCTCGGGCAGCACCTGGAACGACAGCGCGACCGCGCCGGCGACGACGATCATGCCGCGGTTGGAAATCAGGCCGAGCTTGACCACTTCCCAGCTCGACAGCGCCAGCAGCGTCGTGCCGGCGGGCGCGGCGACGGGCGTGCCGTCCGGGGCTGCGGTCGCTGCGTCGGCGCGGCCGCGATCGCGGATCAGCTGTTCGAGCGCGAGCGCCTCGGGCATCCGCAGCACGCGCATCTGCGCCTCTGGCTTGTGGCCGCCGGCCGACTCCAGCCGCACCTCGGCCACGCCCAGCAGGCGGTGCAGCAACGTCTGATGGATGGCGACGTTGTGGATGCGCGAGTACGGAATCTGCCGCACGCTGCGCTCGAGCAGGCCGCTGCGCACGATCAGGCGGTCGTCGTCGATGCGGTAGCGGAACGTCAGGTACTGCCACACCGACACCACGACCAGCACGCCGACGCCGGTCAGCGGCAGCCACCAAGGCAAGCCGTCGTCGCGGCGGCCACCGGCGAACAGCAGCACCGCCAGCGGCACGATGAACTGCCGCAGGTTCTGCAGCAGCACGAACAGCCAGGAACCCGGATGCAGGCGGCGCTCGTGCTCCTGCGGCAACAGCGCCGCGGGCGCGGCCGGCTCAGGCGTCGTCATGGTCATCGTCGCGGGCGGCGCGCGCGGCCAGGGTGTCGCGCAGGCGTTCGGCCTCGTCGAAGTCCAGGCCCGACAGCGCCAGCGCACTGTTGCGGGTGCCGGCGGTGTGCACGACCAGCGTCGCCAGACCGAACGCGCGTTCCAGCGGGCCGCGGCGCACGTCGAGATGCTGCACCCGGTTGCCGGGCACGCGGGTGTCGCTGCGCCACAGGTGGCCGCGGCGCACGCCGAAGCCGTCGTCGTCGAGCCGCCAGCGCGTGCGCAGCCAGCGCCGTCGCGCGATCCACACCGTCCACGCCGGAATCACCAGCAGCAGTGCGCCGGCGATCGCGAACGACAGCGGCTGGCGGTCGGCGGCGATCAGGCCGACGCCGAGCGCGATCGCCAGCGGCACGAGCGTGCCGGTCAGCGTGGCGATCGTCGCCAGCGTGCGCGCTCGCAGCGGCAGCGGCTGCCAGACGTCGGTTTCGACCTGCGGCGTGGGCGGCGCCGGTTCGACGGGCAGCGGCGGGACGGAGGGGGCGTGATCGCTGGCGGTCATCGGCGCGTGCTCATCGTCGACGTTCGAGGTCGAGATAGGGATTGTCGTCGTCCGAGCCGGACGGACGGGCCTTGTAGCGTTTGTAGGTCCACTGGTACTGCGCGGGATCGCGTCGCGCGATGTGTTCGACGCCGGCGTTGAGCGCGGTGGTCGCGCGCACCAGGTCGGGATCGGCGATGGCGTCGGGCGCCGGTTCGACGTGCAGCGCGAAGTCCGGACCGTCGCCGATGCGCTCGCAATACGCGAACAGCACGGTCGCGCCGGTGCGCTCGGCGAGCCGCGAGGCCAGCGTCATCGTCAGCGCCGGCATGCCGAAGAACGGCGCGAATTCGCCGTCGCCGGCCTTGGGCTGCTGGTCGGGCAGGATGCCGACCACGCCGCCGTCCTTGAGCGTCTTCCACAGCTGCCGCACCGCCGGGCCCTCGGCGCGCACCTGGCGCACACGGTCGGCCGCGCCGGCGCGCACGCGGCGCAGGAAGGCTTCGCCGACGGCGGACTCGGGCGCGCGATAGAGGATCGAGATCGGCGTGCGCGCGGCCAGCCACTGGTTGAGCAGTTCCCAGTTGCCGTAGTGCGGCGCGCAGACGATCAGGCCGCGACCCGACACCAGCGCGGCATCGAACAGGCCGACGCCGTGCTGCTCGCGCAGCATCCCGAGGTTGCGCGCGTGCGGGCGCGTCCACAGGCGCAGCGTCTCCAGCGTCTGCAGCGCGGTCGTGCGCAGGATCGCCTTCTGCAGCGCCGCGCGTTCGTCGTCGGTCAGTTCGGGATAGGCGAGTTCGAGGTTGCGCAAGGTCACCATGCTCTCGCGGGTACCCGCACGCCGAGCAATATTCGCTCCGATGGCAGCGATGCCGCGCAGCACCGGCGCCGGCAGTGCGCCGACGAGCGTGGCGAGCAGATGGAGGACGCGTGCGATCAGATCCGGCATGCCTGGAAGTCTAGGCGGTGTCGCGCGGGTGCGGATAGGGCTGGTTCACCGCTCGGCTCGCGTGAAGGCTCATCCCTTCGGGGGGAATCTCCATCGTCGCTCCAGCGAACGCGGGAGCCCATCTTGATCCTGGGTTTCATGCGAAATGGGCCCCAGCGTTCGCTGGGGCGACGGGGAAGAATTTCCGTCAGCGTCGCAACGGAAAACGCCGCCCGAAGGCGGCGTTCGTGTCCAGCGACAGCGACCTCAGTCGCGGTCGTTGTCGATCGCGGTGCGCTCGCTGGCGAACGGGTTGAGGCGGCGGATCTTCCACGGCTCGTTCGGCCACTTGCCGGTCAGCGAAGGATGGTCGGGCTCGTTCTGCTCGAGCACGCGACGTGCGTCGGCGGCCAGGGTGTCGTTGCCGAGGTTGGCGTAGCTGGCCGCGAGCAGCGCGACCGCGTCGTTCTGGTACTCGCTCTGCGGGTAGGTCTCGAGCAGGTAGGTCGCGCGCTGCGCGGCGGCGACGTAGGCCTCGCGACGCAGGTAGTACAGACCGGTCTCGATCTCGTGGCGGGCGAAGGTGTTGCGCAGCGTCGCCATGCGGGCGCGCGCGTCGGCGGCGTAGCGGCTGTTCGGATAGCGGTCGGTGACGGTGTTGAAGTCCGCGTAGGCCTGATTGGGCGAGGCGAGGTCGCGGCGGCTGCTGTCCAGGCTCCACACGCGCTGCAGGAACACCGTGTCGCGGTTGGAGTTCACCAGGCCGCGCAGGTAGTACATGTAGGGGATGTTGCGGTGCGTGGGATAGGTGCGGATGAAGCGGTCGATGCCCGAGATCGCTTCCTCGTTGTTGCCCATCTTGTAGTGCGCGTACGCGGTCTCGACCAGCGCCTGCTCGGTGTAGGGACCGTAGGGGTACTGGGCGACCAGGCGGCGGAACGACGTGGCGCCGTTGCTCCAGTTGCCCTTGCGCATCGAGTCGTGGCCCTTCTGGTAGAGCTCGGCGACGGGCACGCCCTCGTTCTCGTCGTCCTTGGTGTTGCGGGAACAGCCGGCGGCGACCATCACGACCAGCAGCAGGAGCAGCGAAGTGCGGGCCAGGGCGCGGAACGGCGAGGCGGTGCGTGGGGTCATGGGGGCGTTTGGGCGTATGGGCACGAACCGCGGATAATAACAGTCCGGGTGGATCGCCCGGCTTTCCCCGCCTGAACCCGAGCCGTCCCGATGCAGCAAGACCCCAGCGACCTCTCCGACCAGCGCACCGCCACGGTGCCGGATGCCGCGGCAGGGCGCCGTTTCGACGCCGTGCTCGCCGAACTCTTTCCCCAGTTCTCCCGCTCCAAACTGACCACCTGGATCAAATCCGGCGAGGTGCTGCTCGACGGCGCCGTGCCGCGTCCGCGCGACGCGGTGGTGGGCGGGGAGACCGTCAGCCTGAACGTCGTGCTCGAGACCCAGACCACGGCCGAGCCGCAGGACATCCCGCTGTCGGTGCTGTTCGAGGACGACCAGGTGATCGTCGTCGACAAGCCGGCCGGGCTGGTCGTGCATCCGGGTGCCGGCAATTACGACGGCACCCTGGTCAATGCGCTGCTGTTCCGGGATGCATCACTGGCCACGCTGCCGCGCGCGGGCATCGTGCACCGGCTCGACAAGGACACCTCGGGCGTCATGGTGGTCGCGCGCACGCTCGAGGCGCACAACGCGCTGGTCGAGCAGCTGTCGGCGCGCGACGTGCATCGCCAGTATCTGGCCGTCGTCGTCGGCGCGCTGGTGTCGGGCGGCACCGCCGATGCGCCGATCGACCGGCATCCGCGCGACCGCCTGCGCATGGGCGTGCGCGAGGACGGCCGCGAAGCCGTCACCCACTACCGCCTGCGCGAACGCTTCCGCGCGCACACCGCGCTCGAATGCCGGCTCGAGACCGGCCGCACGCACCAGATCCGCGTGCACATGGCGCATCTGCGGCATGCGATCCTCGGCGACCCGCTCTACGGCGGCTCGCTCAAACTTCCCAAGGGCGCGTCGGACGAGATGATCGCGACGCTGCGCGGCTTCCGCCGCCAGGCGCTGCACGCCGAGACGCTGGAGTTCAAGCATCCGGTCACCGGCGAGGCCGTGCGCTGCAGCGCGCCGTTGCCCGAGGACATGCAGGTGCTGCTGAAGATGCTGCGTGCGGACGCGATCCAGCACGCGGAGATGGGCCGCCGGTGAGTGCGCTGCTGCACGCCGACTGGCCCGTGCCGCGCGGCGTGCAGGCGCTGACCACGCTGCGGCGTGGCGCCGGCGTGTCGCAGGCGCCGTTCGACAGTTTCAACCTCGGCAACCACCGCAGCGCCGCCGGCGACGCGCCCGATGCGGTCGCGCGCAATCGCGACGCGCTGGTCGACATCGCCGGCCTGCCATCGCCGCCGCACTGGCTGCAGCAGGTGCATGGCGTCGAGGTCGCGCGCTTCGTCGCGCCGGCGGGCGTTGCGCAGCAGGCGCTGGTCGAGGCTGACGCATCGGTCACATCGGAACCAGGCGTGGTGCTCGCGATCCTGACCGCCGATTGCCTGCCCGTGGTGTTCGCCGCCGATGACGGCAGCGAAATCGGCGCCGCGCATGCGGGCTGGCGTGGACTCGCAGCGGGCGTGCTCGAAGCGACGGTTGCGGCGATGCGCACGTCGCCGGCGCAGGTGCGGGTGTGGCTCGGGCCGGCCGCGGGACCGGCGTCGTACGAAATCGGGGCCGAGGTGCGCGATGCATTCGTCGCGGGTGATCCGGGCGCGGAGGCTGCGTTCGTCGCGACGCGTGACGGTCACTGGCGCGTCGATCTGTACGCGCTGGCGCGGCGGCGTCTCGAAGTGGTCGGGATTCGGGGTGATGCGATCCATGGTGGCGACCGCGACACGATCGGCGAGCCTGAAGCGTTCTTTTCGCATCGTCGCGACCAGCGCACTGGCCGGATTGCGACGCTCTCCTGGATCGCCTGAGGTTTCCGAAGCCTGACTTGGCACTCGCGGTCGACCAGCACCTCTCCCTCCGGGAGAGGTCGACGCGCAAAGCGCGTCGGGTGAGGGGTGGGGCTCTACCGAAGCGCATAGAAAAGCGCCCTCATCCGCCCCCCGCCTTCGCGGGGGCAGGCTCTCCGGGCACCTTCCTCTGGAGGGGGAAGGACAACGAAACGAATTCCCGGAGCCGCCCTCAGAACGCGTACCGCACCCGCGTGTAATAGTACGCACCACTGCTGCCGATGCCCGACAGCACGTCGTAGGGCAGATTGCCGAAGTAGAAGATGTCTTCGTTCGACAGATCCGCGTATTCGTCGGTCAGGTTCTGCCCACCGATCGCGAGCGTCCACCGCTCGCCGAGGCGCAGCTCGGCTTCCGCATCGAGCTGCCATTTCGCGCCGTAGACCTGCTCGGGCTCGAAGCCGCCGCCGAAGTTGAAGACGCGCTTGGTGCTGCCGTGGCGGGTCACGCGGGCGAGCAGGTTCCAGCGGTCGTTCGCCCAGCTGCCGGTGAAGGCCGAACGCGTGCGCGGCGCGGCGTCGGTCAGCGTGTTGCTCTCCTCGACGCCGAACAGCACCGCGTCGGGCACCACCGCCGACAGCGCGGCCGGGGTCGCGACGATGCGCTTGATCTCGGTGTCGGCGTAGCTCCAGGTCCCGGTCAGCAGCAGCGAGCCGCCTGCCAGCGGATGGCGCCAGTTAGCGACGGCCTCGGCGCCGCGGGTGCGCGTGTCGGCGGCATTGGTGAAGAAGCTGACGCTCTGCACGCCCGGCACGCCGAACTCGGTGTCGATGAAATCGGTCAGCGCGTCGCTGGTGATCGCTTCCGACAGCGCGACGCGGTCGTCGATGTCGATCTGGAACAGGTCCAGCGAGAAATCGAAGTTCTCGCCGACGCGGCTGGTGAAACCGAGGCTGGCATTGATCGACTGCTCGGGCGTGAGATCGGTCGCGCCGAGCGCGCGGGCGATCGGGTTGTTGACCGACAGCAGGCGGCTCTGGATCAGCTGGCCGGCCGCGTTGTAGCCGGTGCCGGTGGATTCGTAGCCGATCTGGCCGAGCGACGGCGCACGGAAGTTCTTCGACAGCGCGCCGCGCAGCGCGAACGCCGGTACGAACTCGTAGCGCGCGGCGAGCTTGCCGGTCACTTCGCCGCCGAAGTCGCTGTAGTGCTCGTAGCGCACGGCGGCATCGGTACTGAGCTTCTCGCCGAAACTGCTCGACACGCTGGCGTAGACGCTGGCGACATCGCGGTCGAGGTCGGCTTCGTCCTGCGGGGTCAGGCCGCCGCCGGCCTGCGAGCCGGTCGGACGATCGGTGAACGGGCCGGCCGCATAGCTCGCAGGATCGCCGGCGCCGGTTTCGTAGTTCTCGATGCGATATTCCACGCCGGTGGCGAAGGTGTGCAAGTTGTCGCCCTGGGCGAACAGGCGGCTGACGTCGACGTTGGCCAGCGTCTGGTCGAACGCGTAGTCGCCGGTCTTGAAGCGCGTCGGGCTCGACGGGCCGAGCGAGGCATTGATCGAATCGCGCAGGCGATAGGTGAATGCGTTGCGGCCGTGGTTGAGGCTGGCGTCGACGTCCCAGTCGCCCCACTGCGTGCGCACGCCGGCGACGCCGGCGACATCGAGGTTCTCGCCGATCGACACCGGGCGGAAACCGTCCGGATACACCTCAAGCCAGTTCGCTTCGCCATCGGGATAGCGGAAGTAGTTCGCGCCTTCGGTGTCGCGCTGGTTGTAGGTGCCGAACGCGTAAAAGGTCGCGGACTCGCCGAGTGCGATCTCGGTGTTGAGCCAGCCGTTGATGTCCTTGGCCGCGCCATTGCCGTGGTGGTAGTTGCGTCGGCCCTGCAGTTCCAGATTGCGCGGCGTCTGGTCCCACGGCGGGATCTGGTCGAAGCCGGCGCGGTTGGTCGGCGAAAGTTCCTTGTATTCCAGGCCCACGCGCAGGAAGCCGTCGTCGCCGAGCGCGGTGCCGACTTTCGCCGCGAGCGATGCGCTCTGGCCGTCGGTGAGCCTGCGGTCGATCGGTTCGAGCTTCGTGTGGTGCGCGCCGTAGCTGGCCTCGATTGCGCCGCCGTCGCCGCCATCGTCGAGGATGATGTTGATCACGCCAGCAACCGCATCGGCGCCGTACTGCGCGCCTGCGCCGTCGCGCAGCACTTCGATGCGCTTGATCGCGCTCAGCGGGATCGCGTTGAAGTCCACCGGCGTCGTGCCGCGACCGACCTTCGAACCCGTGGTCACCAGCGACGACACATGCCGGCGCTTGCCGTTGACCAGCACCAGCACTTGGTCGGGCGACAGGCCACGCAGCTGCGCGGCGCGGATGTGGTCGGCACCGCCGGAGTTCGACTGGCGCGGGATGTTGAACGACGGCAGCAGCGCCTGCAGCGCGCTGCCGAGTTCGCCGTTGACCGCGCCCGCGCGGCGCAGGTCGTCCGCGTCGAGCACGTCGATCGGCGACGTCGATTCGAGCACGGTGCGATCGGTCGCGCGGGTGCCGGTGACGATCACCGCATCCAGGCGCGTCGCGCCGTCGGCAGCGGATGTCTGCGCGGCGGCGGGCAGGGCCAGGCCGCATGCGATGGCCAGCGCCAGCGGGGCGAGGATCGGGCTGCGGGCGGACGGGACGTGCATGGCATTTCCTGGCGGAATCGGAAGAGGGGCGGTGCCGGGCGCCGACCTTGGGGAGGGGCGACGGGGCGCCCGGCACCGCAGCCGCGCAGGGCGCGACCGGCCGACCATTGGGCACCCTCGCAATTCATACGTCCATCCGCATCGAGCGATACAGTGTTGCGGCATTGCAACAATTCGCGGCCCGTCACGCCTCTAGCATGGCGACCCGCACCTGCCGGCCGCCGCCATGTTTCCGTTCCATCGTCCGTTGCTGTCGATCCTCGCCGCGTCCGCGCTCGCCGCCTGCGCCACCGGCGCGCCTGCACCGGCGCCCGGCGTGCCGGCCAAGGTCGTGACGCCGGCGTACCACGGTGACGACGCGCGTCCCGCCGAGGGTCGTGGCTGGGTGCGCACCGAGCTGTATTTCGCGACCGGCCAGTGGGACGCCTCGCCCGAGGACACCGCGGCGTCGGAGCAGCGCTGGCTCGATTTCCTCGACCGTGAAGTCACGCCGCGCTTTCCCAGGGGCCTGAGCGTGCTCGACGTCTACGGCCAGTGGCTGCCGCCCGGTGCCACCACTCCGTCGCGCCTGCGCTCCAAGGAACTGGTGGTGCATCATCCCGATACGCCGGAGCAGGCCGCCGCGATCGAGGCCATCCGCGCCGCATGGAAGCAGGAAACCGGTCATCTGTCGGTGCTGCGCTCGCAGCTGCACGCCGACGTCTCGTTCTGATCCGCCCGCGCCAGCCCCTGCCCACCGAGGTGCCTCCCATGTCGTCCAGCCGCGCCCGCCAGACCGTCGCCCGTCCCGCCCGCCTCGCCCTCGCACTGGCCTGCGCCCTGCCGGCGACGGTGTTCGCCCAGGACGCGGCGACGACCGCCAGTCCCGCCACCCTCGATGCGGTGCAGGTCACCGCGCAGCGCCGCGTGGAGAACATCCAGGACGTGCCGGTGTCGATCACCACGCTCGATGCCGAGAAGCTGGGCGTGCTCGGCAGTGGCGGCACCGACATCCGGTTCCTGTCGGGCCGCGTGCCCAGCCTCAACATCGAATCGAGCTACGGTCGCGCGTTCCCGCGCTTCTATATCCGCGGCCTCGGCAACACCGACTTCGACCTCAACGCCTCGCAGCCCGTTTCGCTGATCTACGACGACGTGGTGCTGGAGAACCCGCTGCTGAAGGGCTTCCCGGTGTTCGACATCGCCGGCGTCGAGGTGCTGCGCGGTCCGCAGGGCACGCTGTTCGGCCGCAACACGCCGGCCGGCGTGGTGAAGTTCGATTCGGTGCGCCCGAGCCAGGACTTCGAGGGCTACGGCAAGCTCGCCTACGGCAGCGACAACATGTGGAACTTCGAGGGCGCGGTCGGCGGCGCGCTGAGCGAGCGCTGGTCGGCGCGCGTGTCGGCGCTGTACCAGCGGCGCGACGATTCTGTGCGCAACACGCTGGCCGGCGCGCCCAACGACGGCTTCGAGGGCTACGACGAATCCGCCGCACGCGTGCAGTTCCTCTACGAGGGCGACGGCTTCGAAGGCCTGTTCAACCTGCACCGGCGCGACCTCAACGGCACCGCGCGGCTGTTCCGCGCCAACATCGTCGAGCCGGGCAGCAACCGCTTCGTGCCGGGCTTCGACCGGGATTCGGTCTCGGTCGACGGCGTCAACTTCTCCGATCTGGAAACCTGGGGCGGCAGCGCCCGCCTGCGCTGGGATTTCGGCCGCTACAGCCTGTACTCGATCACCGGCTACGAAACGCTGGAATCGCTGAACCGCGGCGACATCGACGGCGGCTACGGCGCCGCGTTCCTGCCCGATTCGGGTCCCGGTTTCATTCCGTTCGCGGCCGAGTCGGCCGACGGCATTCCCGACCACAAGCAGATCACCCAGGAAGTGCGGATCGAGTCGAATCTCGAGGGTCCCTTCGACTGGCAGGCCGGTGCGTTCTGGTTCCGCGAGGAACTGACCGTCGACAGCCTCAACTACGACTCGCTCGCGCCCGGTAATCCGCAGACCGGTCACGCGGTGCAGGAACAGCGCAATACCGCGTGGGCGCTGTTCGCGTCCGGCGAGTACGACGTGACCGATCGCCTCAAGCTGCGCGGCGGCCTCCGCTACACGCAGGACAAGAAGGATTTCAGCGCGAGCGTGCTGCAGGCGGTGCCGTTCGGCACGCCGGTCGGCGGCCCGTACTTCGAGAACACCGATGTCGACGACATCAGCTGGGACGCGAGCGCGGTCTACGCGGTCAACGACGACGTCAACGTCTACAGCCGTGTCGCCAAGGGCTTCCGCGCGCCGTCGATCCAGGGCCGTCTCGCGTTCGGCGGCATCTCGGTCGCCGATTCGGAGGAAGTGATCTCCTACGAGGTCGGCATCAAGGCGGACCTGTGGGACCGTCGCGGCCGCATCGGCTTCAACCTGTTCCGCTACGACGTCGACGGCCAGCAGCTGATCGCGGTCGGCGGCGCGACCAACCAGGCGATCCTGCTCAATGCGGAAGAATCCCTGGGGCAGGGCGCCGAACTCGACCTGCAGGCCTGGCTGACCGACACGCTGCTGGTGACCTGGGGCACGAGCTACAACGACACCGAGATCCGCGACCCGAACCTCGCGGTGGCGGTCTGCGGCGGTGGCTGCACGATCACCGATCCGACGGTCGTCATCGACGGGCAGACCTTCGCCCGCGTCGACGGCAATCCGCTGCCGCAGGCGCCGAAGTGGATCCACAACCTCACCGCGCGTTGGGGCGTGCCGGTCGGTGACGACGCCGAGTTCTACGTCTACACCGACTGGGCCTACCGGGGACAGGTCAACTTCTTCCTCTACGAATCGGCGGAGTTCCGCGGGCGTTCGTCGCTGGAGGGCGGCCTGCGCGTCGGCACGAACTGGAACCAGGGCAATTACGACCTCGCCGTGTTCGGCCGCAACATCACCGACAGCACGCGCATCGTCGGCGGCATCGACTTCAACAACCTGACGGGCTTCATCAACGAACCGCGGACCTGGGGTGTGGAGTTCACGGCGAAGTTCTGAGGCATATACGCAATCGGTCGCGGGCGGTCGTAACGGGTGAGCGGGAAGGCGCTTGACCGTGCGGTTCCGCGAGCGGTCGCGTTCAAACTGCCCCGTCATTCCCGCGAAAGCGGGAATCCATTTTGATCTTCGCGTTAAAGCGGCCAGCGCTATGCGCCAAGAGCCCGAAAGCAAAATGGATTCCGGCTTTCGCCGGAATGACGATCCGATTGATATCCCGAGGCGCTTCGTCGGTTGCACGTTTGGCGACTTCTGAGAACCGTTCAAAGGACCACTATGGCTTCCGCGCCGAATCCCGCACGCGCCCCACATGCCTCGCCCCGCTGGTTCGTCCCCGGCGACATCAACGGCTTCTTCGGCCTCGTCGTCGACAACCTGTCGATCCTCGGCTTCATCGCCGCGGCGCTGATCGGGATCTTCGGCGTGCCGGCCGACATCGTGTTCGGGCGCATGTTCCCGGGCACGGCGTTCGGCGTGCTGGTCGGCAACCTGATGTACACGTGGATGGCGCGGCGCCTCGCACGGCGTACCGGCCGCGCCGACGTCACCGCGATGCCGCTCGGCCTCGATGCGCCGACCAGCATCGGCATGGCGCTGCTGGTGCTCGGTCCGGCCTATCTCGCATTCCGCCAGCAGGGCCTGGATGCCGACGCCGCCGGCATCGCGACCTGGCAGCTCGGCATGGCGTCGCTGCTGGTCATGGGTACGCTGAAGTTGGTGCTGTCGTTCGCCGGCGACTGGATCACGCGCGTGGTGCCGCGCGCGGCATTGCTGGGTTCGATCGGCGGCGCGGCACTGATGCTGCTCGGCTTCCTGCCGCTGATCGAGACGCTGCGCTCGCCGGTGGCCGGCTTCGCGACGCTCGGGCTGCTGCTCTACGTGCTGGTCGCGCGCGGTCCGGTGCCGTTCCGGCTGCCCGGTGTGCCGTTCGCACTGCTCGTGGGTCTCGCGCTGTACTACGGCCTCGGGCTCGCCGGCCTGTCGCCCGGTTTCGCATTGCCGGAGGCCAGCTGGCCCGCGCCGGCGCTGCCGTGGCCGAACCTCGGCTTCGTCGAGGGCCTGCCGGCGACATTGCCGTATCTGTCGCTGCTGCTGCCGTTCGGCCTGTTGATGGTCGTCGGAGGCATCAACGTCAGCGAGAGCGCGCGCGCGGCCGGCGACGACTACCGCACCCGCGACGTGCTGCTGGTCGAAGCGGTGTCGACGCTGGTCGCCGGCGTCTGCGGCGGCGTCGCGCAGACCACGCCCTACATCGGCCAGCCCGCCTACAAGCACATGGGCGCGCGCACCGGCTACACGCTGCTGACCGGCCTGTTCATCGGTCTCGGCGGCATGCTCGGCCTCGTGTCGGGGCTGGTGCAGTGGCTGCCGGTCGCGGTGCTCGCGCCGATCATCGTCTTCGTCGGCATCGACATCACCGTGCAGGCCTTCCACAGCACCAGGCGCGAGCACGCGATCGCGGTGTCGCTGGCGTTCCTGCCGGCGATCGCCTACCTGCTCAACATCAAGTTCGGCAATCCGTCGTGGATCGAACCCGAACGCATGGCCGCGCTGTACGCGCAGCTCGATGCCGGTCACGGCCTGCCGGAGATGGCGACGATCGTCGTGCTCGGCAACGGCTTCATCATCACCGCGATGCTGTGGGCGACCGCGCTGGTCGCGCTGGTCGACCGGCGTCCCGGCGTCGCGGGCGCGACCCTGTGCGCTGCCGCCGTCGCGACGCTGTTCGGCGTGATCCATTCGGTGCATCCGACCGGCGCGCTGGTGCTGCCGTGGCAGCTCGAAGGCCTGCGCCAGGCGATCGCGTTCCAGTTCGCGGCCGCCTATGCGGTGCTCGCGGTGCTGGTGGGCCTGCTGGCACTGCAACGGCAGCCGACGCCGGCGACGCCGGACTGATCGCAGGGGATGCGCAGGCGCTATCCTGCGCCGCCCGGATCCGACCTGCCGCGCGATGATGCCGACCCTCTACCAGACCCTGCTCGGCGCTGCGTTCTTCCGCCTGCCCGATGCGCTGCGCGCGCTGCACGGCGTGCACGGCGCGGCGCGTTGCACCGGCCAGGTGACGGTCGTGCGCGGCACCGGCCTGCTGTCGCGCGTATGCGCGCGCATCGCCGGCCTGCCGCGCGCGATGGCCGATGCGCCGCTGACCGTGGATTTCGCCAGCGGCCCGAAGGGCGAAGTCTGGTCGCGCGTGTTCGGTACGCCGCCGAACGCCTCGCGCATGCGCTCACGGCTGTGGCATCGCGACGGCCAGCTGCGCGAACGACTCGGGCCGGTGCAGTTCCGCTTCGTGCTGCACACCTGGAACGGCACGATCTTCTGGAACGTCGCCGGCGTGCGCCTGCTCGGCGTGCTGCCGCTGCCGGCCGCGCTGTTCCGCGACGTGCGCTGCAACGAACGCGAAGTCGACGGGCGCTACGCGTTCGAAGTCGAAGCCGCACTGCCGCTGGTGGGGCAGCTGGTGCGCTATCACGGCTGGCTGCTGCCGGACGACACCAGCGCGGCGTGACCGCGGCCTTGCGGCGGCTTCGCCGATAATGGACGGCCCCTCACCGGAGCCCCGTGCCATGACCGCACAGACCCTTGCCGATCTCGCCCACGTCCCCGGCGTCGCCCCGCGCGATGCCGCGACCCGCGATTTCGTGTTCAACCACACCATGCTGCGGGTCAAGGACCCGGTGGCCTCGCTCGATTTCTACACCCGCGTGCTCGGCTTCACCTTGGTGCGCAAGGCCGATTTCGAACAGGCGAAGTTCTCGCTGTTCTTCCTCGCGCTGGTCGACGACACCGCCGGCATTCCCGATGACGAAGAGGCGCGCCGCGAATGGCTCGCGCGGCAGCCGGGCGTGCTCGAACTTACCCACAACCACGGCACGGAATCGCAGGACGGCCCGGTCTACCACGACGGCAACCGCGACCCGCGCGGCTTCGGCCACATCTGCGTCAGCGTGCCGGACGTCCGCGCGGCGTGTGCGCGGTTCGAGGAGCTGGGGGTGACGTTCCAGAAGCGCCTGAGCGACGGCACGATGAAGTCGATCGCCTTCATCAAGGATCCGGACGGGTACTGGGTCGAGATCATCCAGCCCAGCAAGATGTGATGTCGTCCGCCGCAGGCGGGCGACGCATTGACCCCTCTCCCTCAGGGAGAGGGGAGGACCATCGGCGGATGCCGATGATGGTGAGGGTCTGGGCTTGACCGGTAATACCGTGGCTTTTCCCGATCGCGCCAGAAGCGCCCTCACCCCAACCCCTCTCCCGGAGGGAGAGGGGCTTAGGGCACTGATGGCTGACACATCGGCGTGCAAAGCCCCACGCTCGATCTATAGCCATTTGGCGTGGGACATACACCTCTCCCTCCGGGAGAGGTCGACGCGCGAAGCGCGTCGGGGAGGGCAGCGCTTTCGCATGGCTCTCTGGATAGCGCCAGAAGCGCCCTCACCCCAACCCCTCTCCCGGAGGGAGAGGGGCTCAGAGCGCTGATGGCTGACACATCGGCGTGCAAAGCCCCAGGCTCGATCTATAGCCATTTGACGTGGGACATACACCTCTCCCTCCGGGAGAGGTCGACGCGCGAAGCGCGTCGGGTGAGGGCAGGGGCTTTCGCTGTTCTCTGGATAGCGCCAGAAGCGCCCTCACCCCAACTCTCCTCCCGGAGGGAGAGGGGCTCAGAGTGCTGATGGCTGACACATCGGCGTGCAAAGCTCCACGCTCGATCTATAGCCATCTGACTTGGACATACACTTCTCCCTCCGCGAGAGGTCGACGCGCGAAGCGCGTCGGGTGAGGGCAGGGGCTTTCGCTGTTCTCTGGATCGCGCCATGAAGCACCCTCACCCCAACCCCTCTCCCGGAGGGAGAGGGGCTCGGAGCAGGGGTCGACTTCCACTCTCGCGTCGCGATGGGTTTCGCCCCGCTCGACCCACCCTACGTGCCTGCTCTAGCCCCGCGTCCCCGCCAACCGCGACAGGAAATCCTTCCGCCACGCGTGGATGTCGTACTCGCGGATGCGCGCGATCATCGACTGCCAGCGCTCGCGGCGCGCTTCGCGTGGCATCGCCATCGCTGCGGCGATCGCGTCGGCGACGCCGTCGCTGTCGAACGGGTTCACCAGCAGGGCGCCATCGAGCTCGCGCGCGGCGCCGGCGAAGATCGACAGCACCAGGGCACCGGGGTCGTTGCCGTCCTGCGAGGCCACGTACTCCTTCGCGACCAGGTTCATGCCGTCCCGCAGCGGGGTCACCAGCGCCATCCGCGACAGGCGGTAGAAGCCGGTCAACGCGGGATGCGGATAGGTGCGGTTGACGTAACGCACCGGTGTCCAGTCGGGTTCGGCGTGTGCGCCGTTGATATGGCCGGCGTACTGCTCGAGTTCGCGGCGCAACGCGCGGTAGCTAGCGACGCCGCCGCGCGAGACCGGCGCGATCTGCAGGTAGGTCATCTTGCCGCGCTGGTCGGCATGGCGTTCGAAGAAACGTTCGATGGCGCGGAAACGTTCCGGCAGTCCCTTCGAATAGTCGAGCCGGTCGACGCCGATCGCCAGCGCACGCCCGTTGAGGCTGGCGTGCATGCGCTTGGTCGTCGCGCTGCGCGAGGCCGTTTCGGCCAGCGTTTCGATCGCGCCGGCATCGATGCCGATCGGAAACGCGGCCGCGGTGAAATGGCGCCCGTCATGGTCGCGCAGGTCGCCCTGGGCGGCGACCTGGCCGCCGCGGAACAGGCGGATGTAGTCCTGGAAGCGTTCGAGGTCGCGCTCGGTCTGGAAACCGACGAGGTCATAGGACGACAAGGCACCGAAGGTCTTCTCGTGGTGCGGCAGGCCGGCGACGATGTCGGCCGACGGAAACGGCACGTGCAGGAAGAAACCGATCCGTGCGCGCACGCCGCGCTTGCGCAGCTCCTGCGCCAGCGGGAACAGGTGATAGTCCTGCACCCAGACGATGTCGTCGTCGCGCAGTTCCTTCGACAGCTTTTCGGCGAACAGTGCGTTGACGCCGCGATACGCGGCCTGGGTCATCGCGTTGTAGTCGACGAGGTCGAGGCGGAAGTGCAGCAGCGGCCACAGCGTGCGGTTGGAGAAGCCGTTGTAGTAGCCCTCGTAATCCTCGCGCGAGAGGTCGACGGTGAGGTATTCGATGCCGTCCTCCTGCTGGCGGTGCAGTTCGCCCGAATGCGCGCGTGCGACCTTGCCGCTCCAGCCGAACCACAGGCCACCGGTCTCCCTGAGCGCCGCATCGAGCGCGGTCGCGAGGCCGCCGTTCTGGCTGGCGCCCGGCAGCGCGACGCGGTTGGAGACGACGACCAGGCGGCTCACGCGGCCTCCTGCCAGGACCGCGACAGCCGCATCGCCGCCATGATCAGGCCGACGTGCGAATAGGTCTGTGGGAAGTTGCCCCAGGCTTCGCCGGTTTCGAACGACAGGTCTTCCGACAGCAGGCCGAGATGGTTGCGGCGCGTCAGCAGGGTCTCGAACAGCTGCCGCGCCTCGTGGATGCGACCGATCGACGCCAGCGCATCGATGTACCAGAACGTGCAGATCGTGAAGCTGGTCTCGGGTGCGCCGAAATCATCGGGCACGATGTAGCGGAACAGGCCGTCGCCATGCCGCAGTGCGCGCCCGATCGCCTCGACAGTGCCGACGAAGCGCGGGTCTTCCGGCGTCACGAAACCGAGATCGGCGAGCAGCAGCAGCGAGGCGTCGAGGCGGTCGCCGCCGAAGGCGTCGGCGAAATGGCCGAATTCCGCATTCCAGGCTTCGCGCAGGATGCGCTCGCGCATGCTGTCGGCGCGTTCGCGCCAGTAGCCGATGCGATCGTCCAGGTCGAGCTGGCCGGCGATGCGCGCGAGCCGGTCGCATGCGGCCCAGCACATCACCGCCGAGTAGGTGTGCACGTGCGCCTTGCCGCGGAATTCCCACAGGCCGGCGTCGGGCTGGTCGAAGAGCCGGAACGCGAGTTCGCCCAGCGGTTCGAGCTTGCGGAACGTCGCCTCGTCGCCGCGGTGCTCCAGCCGGCGGTCGAAGAACAGCTGCGTGGACGCGAGCACCACGCTGCCGTAGGTGTCGTGCTGGCGTTGCACGTAGGCGAGGTTGCCGCGGCGCACCGGGCCCATGCCGCGATAACCGTCCAGCGCCGGCATCGTCTCCTCGGTCAGTTCGTGCTCGAAGCCGATGCCGTACAGCGGCTGCATGTCGCCGTCGTCGCTGACGGTGAGGTTGAAGATGTAGCGGATGTACTCCTCCATCGTGCGCGTCGCGCCGAGACGGTTGAGCGCGCGCACGACGAAGGCCGAGTCGCGCATCCAGCAATAGCGGTAGTCCCAGTTGCGTTCGGTGTCGGCGGCTTCCGGGATCGACGTCGTCATCGCGGCGATGATGCCGCCGCTGTCCTCGTACTGGCACAGCTTGAGGGTGATCGCGCTGCGGATCACCGCTTCCTGGAAGTCGAGCGGGATCGACAGGTAACGCACCCATTCGCGCCAGTAGGTCGTCGTGCGGTGCAGCCCGTCGCGCACGAATTCCGGCAGCGGCTGGGTCAAGGTCTCGTCGGGGCCGAGCAGGAAGTGCAGGTCGCGGTCGAGCACGAACGGCAGGCCGTCGCGCAGCAGGCGGATCGGCAGGTCGGTCGTCGCGCGCAGGGTGAAACCCGGCAGCACGTAGCGGATGTGGTTGCTGCCCCAGGTGCTGTCGGGCACGCGCGCGCCCCAGTCGGCCAGCGGGCGCAGCAGCACGCGGATGCGCGGACTGCCCGACAGCAGACGCACGCGCCGCATCAGCATCACCGGGCGGTAGAATCGGTCGTGCTGGCGCCAGCGCGGCGCGAAGTCGGTGATCTCGATCGACGCGCCGTGGCGATCGAACAGCACGGTGCGCAGGATCGCGGTGTTCTCGATGTAGCTCTGCTCGCTGCGGTCGAAATCGTCGAGCTCGATCGACCAGTCGCCGTGGCCTTGCTTGGGCGACAGCAGCGCGCAGAACGCGGGATCGCCGTCGAACGCCGGCAGGCAGGACCACACCAGGCGTGCGTTGCGGTCGAACAGCGCGCCGAAACTGCCGTTGCCGACGAGACCGAGATCGAGGCTGGGGGCGAGCGGCTGGGTCATCGGGATACCTCGGAATTCAGGGCGTCTGTAGTCACGCCGAGCCACGCGTGGACCGCGGCGGGATCGGACAGGCGGAAACGGGCGGCGCTGCCGGCGCGGTCGCCGACCAGCACGCTGATGCCGCCGCGTGCGTTGACGGCCGAGAAGCCCGGCTCGTCGGTGAGATCGTCGCCGGCGAACACCGGTACGCGGCCGGCGAATGGCGCCTCCTCGAGAAAGGCGAGGATCGCGCTGCCCTTGTCGGCATGACGCGGGCGCAGCTCGATGACGTGGTCACCGGGCTGCAGCTGGTAGTCGGACAGTCCCGTCAGCGCGCCGGCGGCGAACGCGCGCAGCGCGAGTTCCGCGGCGGCCTTGTGCTCGGGCGCGACCATGCGCCAGTGCAGGCCGAGCGCGGCGCCCTTGTCCTCGACGAGTGCGCCGGGGTGCGCGTCGATCAGCGCGATCGCCGCATCGCGCGCGCGCAGCAGTGCGGGCGGCGCGTCGCCGGCGACGCCGGCGTGGCCGAAGCGGCGGCGTTCGACACCATGCAACCCGGCCGCGGCGAACACGCTGGGCGCGAACAGCAGGTCGAGCGTGGCGAGATTGCGGCCGCTGACCAGTGCCAGCGCGCCGCCCAGTGCCTGCTGCAGCGCGGTCAGGCGTTCCAGCAGCGCGGGCGGCACTTCGACCGCATCGGGACGCGGCGCGAACGGCAGCAGGCTGCCGTCGACATCGAGGAACAGGGCCGCGTCCGCCGGCAGTGCGGGCGGCAGAGGCAGCGCGGCGGCGGCCGGTGCGGGGAACGGGGGCGTGACTTCCGGTGATTGGCGCATTGCAGCATGATGGCGACGCGTCCGGAAAACCGATGTGAATCCCGAGAGCCCGCCCGCGCCACCCGCCGCGCCGCACGATGGCCCCATCGTCGTGTTCGACGGCGTCTGCGCGCTGTGCAGCGGCTGGGTGCGTTTCCTGTTGCGCCACGACCGCGGCGCCGGTTTCCGCTTCGCCGCGATGCAGGACACCGTCGGCCACGACCTGCTGGTCGCGCACGGCATCGATCCGGATGATCCGGTGTCGTTTCTGCTGGTCGATGGTGATGCCGCCTGGCATGACAGCGATGGCGTCATCGAAGTGCTGCGGCGACTCGGCGGCGTCTGGCGCGTGGCGGTCGTGCTGCGCGTCGTGCCGCGTGCGTTGCGCGACTCCGCCTACCGACTGCTCGCGCGCAATCGCTATCGCATGTTCGGGCGCCGCGAGGCGTGTATGGTGCCGCCGGCGGGAACGCGCGAGCGGTTTCTTTAGGTGCGGGCGTCGGTCCGAGCATCAATGCCGAGGGCTGCGCGTTTTCCTTCCCCCTCCGGGGGAAGGTGCCCGGAGAGCCTGCCCCCGCGAAGGCGGGGGGCGGATAAGGGTGGTTTTGGGCGTCCCCGTGTAAGGCCCAGCCCTCACCCGACGCGCTTTGCGCGTCGACCTCTCCCGAAGGGAGAGGTGTTCATGGCTGCAAGTTCGGGCATCGCGAGGTGTGCATGGCGCCGGCGGGGACGCGCGAGCGGTTTCTTTAGGCGCAGGCGTCGGTCCGATTGCGGGCCAAGCATCGATTCCGGGGGCTGCGCGTTTTCCCTTCTCCCTCTGGGGGAAGGTGCCCGGAGAGCCTGCCCTCGCGAAAGCGGGGGCGGATGAGGGCGCTTTTGGACGTTCCCGTGTAAGGCCCCAGCCCTCACCCGACGCGCTGCGCGCGTCGACCTCTCCCGAAGGGAGAGGTGTTCATTGCCTGCCAGTTGGGAGAGGACGCGAATCATGCGCACGGGAGAGCTTCAGTCCGCGCGCTTCGGCACTACTTGTCAGTTCCCAGCCGCAATTCCCCCATCCAGCTCCGGGTAGTGCCGGAAGATCCCGTTGGTGTTGAACGCCAGCCTGCGCTCCGACGCCAGATACGCGGCGATGTTCGGCCGCTCGGCAACCCGCGCTTCCAGCCTGCGCAGTTGCGGGATCTTCTGCGCCAGTGCCTGCATCGCTTTCGGATACGCGTAGTCGAGCCCGCGCACGATCTGGAACAGCGACAGGTCGACATAGGAATGGACGCCGAGCGCATGCCCGTCGCCCTGCGCGACCACCTGCTCGAAATAGCCGAGGAACTTCGGCAGCCGCCGCTCGCGCAGATCCGCGGCGCGGTGCTTCGCGGCGTCCTTCTGGTCTTCGTAATACGCGGCGCTGGCGATCGGGTGGTGGCTGTCGTGAACCTCGGTGACGAGGTCGGCGATGGTGAGTTGCAACTGCAGGGCCTGCAGCCGCGCCGCCTCGCCTTCCGGCACGAGATCGAGCCTCGGACCGAGGAACTGCAGGATGTTGGCGACCTGGGCGACGATGAGATCGCCGGCCACCAGGAACGGCGGCGCGAACGGACGGGCCCCGTCACGGTCGCCGTCGAGGAAGGGCTGGATCGCGTCGTCGCCGTCCTCGCGGGCCACGTCGGTGTAGGCCGCGCCGGCGTCCTCGAGTGCCAGGCGCACGAATTCGCCGCGTCCCTGGATGCCGGTCCAGTAATAAAGCCGGTAGTGCATGGGTCACTCCGCGGTGGGGATGCGCCACCGTAGGACCGGACCCGCAAGCGGCGGGTGAGGGTGGCGGCAGGATTCCGTGAGCCGGCCCGCCGCGCCGGCTCCGGCCGACTTGCAACACGCGGCTTCGACCGCATCTGATGGACATTGCCGGCGCTGTCGGCCACTCACTTTCCGAGGATTCCCGTCATGCGGATGGACAAGCTCACCTCGCGTTTCCAGCAGGCGCTGAGCGACGCGCAGTCGCTGGCCGTGGGCCGCGACCACAACTTCATCGAACCGGTGCACCTGTTGCTGGCGCTGCTCGATCAGCAGGGCGGCGGAACCCGACCGCTGCTCGGCCAGGCCGGCGTCAACGTGCCGGTGCTGCGCGAGCGGCTGACCGAGGCGCTGGAGCGACTGCCCAAGGTCACCGGCCAGGCCGGCCAGCTGTCGGTCGGCAACGATCTGTCGCGCCTGCTCAACGTCACCGACAAGCTGGCGCAGCAAAAGGGCGATGCGTTCATCGCGTCCGAACTGTTCGTGCTGGCGGCGCTCGACGACGGCGGCGACGCCGGTCGTGCGCTCAAGGCCGCCGGCGCCGACAAGGCGCGGCTCGAGACCGCGATCGCCAAGGTCCGCGGCGGCGAGAGCGTCAAGGACGAGAACGCCGAGGACGCGCGCCAGGCACTGGAGAAGTACACGATCGACCTGACCGCGCGCGCCGAGAGCGGCAAGCTCGATCCCGTCGTCGGCCGCGACGAGGAGATCCGCCGCACGATCCAGGTACTGCAGCGGCGCACGAAGAACAATCCGGTGCTGATCGGCGAGCCGGGCGTCGGCAAGACCGCGATCGTCGAGGGCCTGGCCCAGCGCATCATCAACAACGAGGTGCCGGAAGGCTTGCGCGGCAAGCGCGTGCTGTCCCTGGACATGGGCGCGCTGATCGCCGGCGCGAAGTTCCGCGGCGAGTTCGAGGAACGTCTGAAGGGCGTCCTCAATGACCTGTCGAAGAACGAGGGCCAGATCATCCTTTTCATCGACGAGCTGCACACGATGGTCGGCGCCGGCAAGGCCGAAGGCTCGATGGATGCCGGCAACATGCTGAAACCTGCGCTCGCGCGCGGCGAGCTGCACTGCATCGGCGCGACCACGCTCGACGAATACCGCAAGTACGTCGAGAAGGACGCCGCGCTGGAACGCCGCTTCCAGAAGGTGTTCGTCGGTGAGCCCAGTGTCGAGGACACGATCGCGATCCTGCGCGGGCTCAAGGAACGCTACGCCGTGCACCACGGCGTCGAGATCACCGACCCGGCGATCGTCGCCGCGGCCACGCTGTCGAACCGCTACATCGCCGATCGCCAGCTGCCCGACAAGGCCATCGACCTGATGGACGAGGCCGCTTCGCGCATCCGCATGGAAATCGACTCCAAGCCCGAGGAACTCGACCGCAAGGAACGCCGGCTGATCCAGCTCAAGATCCAGCGCGAGGCGCTGAAGAAGGAGAAGGACGCCGAGTCGAAGCAGCGTCTGGCCGATCTCGAAGCCGAGATCGGCACGCTCGAGCGCGACTACAACGATCTCGAAGAAGTCTGGAAGGCTGAGAAGGCCAGCGTGCAGGGCGCGACGAAGATCAAGGAACAGATCGAGGCCGCGAAGCAGCAGCTCGAATCGGCGCAGCGTGCGCAGGACTACACGAAGATGAGCGAGATCCAGTACGGGCGCATCCCGGAACTGGAGAAACAGCTGCAGGCCGCGCAGGAAGCCGAAACCCAGGGCTTCACCCTGCTGCAGGACAAGGTGACCGCCGAGGAGATCGCCCAGGTCGTCGCGCGCTGGACCGGCATTCCGGTCAGCAAGATGCTCGAGGGCGAGCGCGAGAAGCTGCTGGCGATGGAATCGCAGCTGCACACGCGGGTGATCGGCCAGGAGGAAGCGATCAAGGTCGTGTCCGATTCGGTGCGCCGCTCGCGCGCGGGACTCAGCGATCCCGATCGTCCCACCGGCTCGTTCCTGTTCCTCGGCCCGACCGGCGTCGGCAAGACCGAGTTGTGCAAGGCGCTGGCCGAATTCCTGTTCGACAGCTCCGATGCGATGGTGCGCATCGACATGAGCGAGTTCATGGAAAAGCACTCGGTCGCTCGGCTGATCGGTGCGCCGCCTGGCTACGTGGGCTACGAGGAAGGCGGCTATCTGACCGAGGCCGTGCGGCGCCGGCCCTACAGCGTGATCCTGCTCGACGAGGTCGAGAAGGCGCATCCGGATGTCTTCAACATCCTGCTGCAGGTGCTCGACGACGGCCGCCTGACCGACGGCCAGGGCCGCACGGTCGACTTCCGCAACGTGGTCATCGTGATGACCTCGAATCTCGGCTCGCACCAGATCCAGGAGATGAGCGAGCGCGGCACCGATGCCGACAGCGCCGAGGGCTACACGCAGATGAAGGCCGCGGTGATGGGCGTGGTGCAGGCGCACTTCCGGCCGGAGTTCATCAACCGCCTCGACGACATCGTCGTATTCCACCCGCTGCAGAAGGCGCAGATCCGCGAGATCGCGAAGATCCAGCTGCGCGGGCTCGACAAGCGTTTGGCCGAACGCGGGCTGCGCATCGAAGTGTCGGACGCGGCGTTCGATCTGCTCGGCAACGTCGGCTTCGATCCGGTCTACGGCGCGCGCCCGCTCAAGCGCGCGATCCAGCAGCAGCTGGAGAATCCGCTGGCGCAGCGCATCCTCTCGGGTGCATTCGTCAGCGGCGACACGATCCGGGTCGACGCCGCGGGCGGGCAGCTGGCGTTCGAGCAGGCCTGAGCGAGAACTTCCCGCGCGCCGGTCCAAACAGATGTGGGGGACCGGCGCTGCGGTGCGCGCGGCCCCGCGCTGCGTTGACATGTGCTCACGCGGCGACTGCCACGATGGCGGTCGTCCGCGGCTACAGGCACGTCCATGCGCATCCTCATCACCGGCGGCAGCGGTTTCATCGGCAGTGCCCTGACCGCCCATCTGCAGCGCGACGGCGCGCAGGTCACGTGGTTGTCGCGTCGCGCCTCCACGCCATCGCCCGAAGGCGTCGAAGTTCGCGACTACGCCTCGCTGTGGGCCGACGACCGGTTCGACGCGGTGGTGAACCTCGCCGGTGCCGGGATCGCCGACAGCCGCTGGAGCGCGTCGCGCAAGCAGACGCTGCGCGACAGCCGCCTGATTCCCACGCGCGTGCTGACCGAGTGGATCCGCTCGGCGCACACGCCGCCGAAGGTCCTGCTGAGCGGTTCGGCGATCGGCTGGTACGGCGCGCAGGGCGACGTGCCGCTCGACGAGGACAGCGCGCCGCACGACGAGTTCCAGCACCGCCTGTGCGCCGAATGGGAAGATGCCGCGCGTGCGGCGGAAGAGCGCGTGCCGGTGCTGCGTCTGCGGACCGGCGTCGTGCTGCATCCCGATGGCGGCATGCTGCAACGGTTGCGGCTGCCGTTCCGGCTGGGGCTCGGCGCGCGCTTGGGTGATGGTCGCCAGGTGCTGAGCTGGATCGCGCGCGAAGACTGGATCGGTGCGGCGGTGTCGCTGCTGCGCGCGCATCTCGAAGGCGCCGCCTATGCGCCGACCGGCGCGTTCAATCTCACCGCGCCCGAGCCCGTCGGCAATACCCGCTTCACCCGCGCGCTGGCCGATGCGCTGCGCCGTCCTGCATTGCTGGCGGTGCCGGCGAAAGCGCTCGAACTCGGCCTCGGCGAGATGGCGACCCTGCTCGTGGACGGCCAGTGCGTGCTGCCCGCGCGCCTGCAGCAGCGCGGCCACGCATTCGCCTGGCCGCAGCTGGAGCCGTACCTGGAATCCGTGCTGCGCTGATCCGTTCCTGTAGGAGCGCGCTCGCGCGCGATGGGGCCTCACTCATAGCGTTTCATCGCGCGCAAGCGCGCTACCCGACTGCGAACAGCGGCCCAGTCGGAGCCGGTGCGAGTTGGGTCGCATGGACCGCATGTCGACATACTCGTGCGGCTGCGGTCGACCTCGGATCCGGCGGCCCCGTGGGTCTAAGGCAGGGAAGCGGCTGCGTATTTGTCGGAGATCGCGACCAAGGTCGCTCCACGGGAAGCTCGACCTAGGGCGGATGCTGGCTCAGCCGAACAGTGCGGCGTCCGGGTCGTTCGCTCTCTGCAAGCGTGTCCGCAATTCCACCATGCCAGCCGTCGCCGTCATCGCCCAGTGCGCGCTCGCACGCGCCGACAGCGGCGTCGCCTGCGGATTGATCTCGAGCACCGGAATGCCGGCGCGCAGTGCGCGTTCGGGCAGGCCGGCCGCGGGCCATACCAGCGACGAGGTGCCGACGACGACCAGCAGTTCGCAGGCGTCGACGGCGGCTTCCGCGGCGTCCCAGACGTCGCTGGGCAGCGCTTCGCCGAACCAGACGACATCGGGCCGGAACGTCGCGCCGCAGGTCGTACACGTGGGTGGGGTTTCGCGCGCGCCGCCGTCGGGCGGCGAGGGCGGCGCGAGGATGGGATCGGGCGCGGCGCGCCCGCTACAGCCGATGCAGCGCGAGGCCAGCAGGCGGCCATGCAGATGCAGCACGTCGCGGGCACCGCCGCGTTCGTGCAGGTCGTCGACGTTCTGGGTGACCACGGTCAGCGCATGACCATCGTCGGCGAGTGCGGCGACATCGACGTGCGCGGCATTCGGCACGGCCGCGGCCACCATCGCCGCGCGCCAGCGGTACCAGCCCCAGACGAGCGCGGGATCCGCGCGGAACGCGTCTTCGGTCGCGAGGCGTTCGGCATCGAAGCGCGCCCACAGACCCGTCAGCGCGTCGCGGAAGGTCGGAATGCCGCTCCCGGCCGAGATGCCCGCACCGCTGAGCACGACCAGGCGCATCGTCAGCCCGGCTGCGGTGCCTCGGCCGGCATCGAGCCCGGACGCACCGGGCGGAACGGCGGCGTCGACATCACCATTTCGGCCAGCGAATACGCCAGCTCGCGTTCGGCCAGCACCGCGCCGTCGGCGCCGTGCTGCAGCAGATGCTTGACCTCGCCGTCGCTGTGCGCGCGCGCCAGCACGGTCAGCGCGGGATTGACCGCCTTCATGCGCTCGATCGCCTCGCCGGCCTCCAGCGCCTGCGGAATCGCGAAGATCGCCAGCGCCGCGCGGTCGGGCGCCGCGTCGAGCATCACCGGTTCGGACGCGATGTTGCCGCGCACGACGGTGAAGCCGCGCTCGCGCCCGCGGCGCACCAGTTCGTTGTCGTCCTCGACGACGACCAGCGGCACGCCGCGCTGCTTGAGCAGTTCGGCCAGCTGGCGGCCGACACGGCCGTAGCCGACGAGGATCGCGTGGCCGTGCAGATCGTCCGGCACGCCGTGCTCGGGCGGCAGCGGCGCGGCGTGGGCGACCGACGCGGCGCGCGCGGCGAGTTCCTGCTTCGCCTGCCAGCGGTCGAGCCAGCCGAACAGCAGCGGATTGACGACGATCGACAGCAGCGCGCCGGCCAGCACCAGATCGCGTCCGGTTTCGGGCAGCAGCTGCAGGGCGACGCCGAGGCCGACGAGGATGAAGGAGAACTCGCCGATCTGGGCGAGGCTCGTCGAGATCGTCAGCGCGGTCGAGCGCGGATGCTTGAACAGCCGCACGATCCAGTACGCGGCGATCGACTTGCCGACCACGATGATCAGGAACGTCGCCAGCACCTGCCAGGGGTGCTCGACCACGATCATCGGGTTGAACAGCATGCCCACCGACACGAAGAACAGCACCGCGAACGCGTCGCGCAGGGGCAGCGAATCGTTCGCCGCCTCGTGGCTGAATTCCGATTCGTTGAGCACCATGCCGGCGAAGAACGCGCCGAGCGCGAACGACACGCCGAACAGCGCCGACGCGCCGAACGCGACGCCGAGCGCGATCGCCAGCACCGACAGGGTGAACAGTTCGCGCTGGCCGGTGCCGGCGATGCGTTCGAGCACCCACGGAATCACCCGGCGGCCGACCAGCAGCATCACCGCGACGAAGGCGCTGACCTTGACCAGCGTCCAGAGGATCATCAGCGCGATCGCGCCGGCGCCGGGCGGTGTCGCGCCGCCGCGGTCGGTGTAGATGTCGGCCAGCACCGGCAGCAGCACCAGCGCCAGCACCATCACCAGATCCTCGACGATCAGCCAGCCGACCGCGATCTTGCCGCGCCGCGTATCGAGCAGTCGCCGCTCCTCCATCGCGCGCAGCAGCACCACGGTACTGGCGACCGACAGCGCGAGGCCGAACACGAAGCCGCTGACCATCGGCCAGCCCATCAGCCACGCCAGCACCCAGCCGAGCACGGTGGCCACGCTGATCTGCGCGATCGCGCCGGGGATCGCGATGGACTTCACATCCATCAGGTCCTTGAGCGAGAAGTGCAGGCCGACGCCGAACATCAGCAGCATCACGCCGATTTCGGCGAGCTGGTTGGCGAGGTCCTGGTCGGCGACGAAGCCGGGCGTGAAGGGGCCGACGACGATGCCCGCGACGAGATAGCCCACCAGAGGCGAGAGCCGCAACCTGTTGGCGAGCGCGCCGAACACGAAGGCCATGCCGAGGCCGACGGCGACGATGTTGATCAGGTCGGTGTTGTGCGGCATCGGGGGCATGGCGCCTGAACTGGTCTTGCAGTGTCGCCGACGCGTCGTGACAGGAGCAAGCGGGAATATGCGTGTTCTTCTTCGAAATCCGGATGTCGTGCGTGGATTCGTCGCGAACGGACGGGAATGTACCCGTCATGGGACGTCGCGACGGATCTTGGGAGCGGCCGATGGCCGCGACCGGCTCGACCGTCAATGCCATCCCGGCCATGGGCCGCCCCGGCACGAGCACTACCCGAAACGACGATGCCCCGGCGAGCCGGGGCATCGAAGGCACACACAACAAAAGCCGGTCACCAGGTGTAGGCAACCTTCGCGTAGGCGAACGCGCCGCCGAAACCGAACGGCGACAGGTTGCTGTAGGGGAACTGGCCGCTGGTCGAATTGCCGAAGCTGTTCTCGTCCGGGTATTCGTTGAGCACGTTGTCGGCGCCCAGCGTCAATGCCCAGTTCTCGCCCGGCTTGAACGTCGCCGACACGTCGAGCAGCCACTTGGCGTCGTACGTCTGGTCGAGCGCCGGATTGTTGGGCGTGGTGCGCACGCTGCCGTAGCGCGTGGTCGCGAGCGCGAACGCCCAGTCGTCGGTATTCCAGGTGCCCGACAGCAGCAGCTTGTTGCGCGGGAAGCCGTCCTCGATGCGGCCGATCTCGACGCGGTCGATGCGCTCCAGGTCCAGGCCGTTCTGCGACAGCGCGTCCGGATTCGGCGCGATGCGGGTGATCTCGGTCCGGGTGTGGTTGTAGCCGGCGGTCAGGTCGACGCTGCTGGCGGCGAGATTCCAGCGGTAGCTGCCGACGACGTCGATGCCGCGGGTGCGGGTGTCGATGGCATTGGTGAAGTAGCGGCCGCCGGTGATGCCGAAGATGCCCTGCGATTCGAGCAGGCGACGCACCGCGTCACCGGTGAGGTTGGACGACAGCGCGATGCGGTCGTCGACATCGATCTGGTAGGCGTCGACGGTGACGTAGAGGTTGTCGACCGGCTGCAGCACCAGGCCCAGGCTGTAGGACAGCGACTCCTCGGGCGTCAGCGCCTCGGCGCCGAAGGCCTGCGCGACCGGACTGCTGGCCGGGAACGTGCGGATCTCGAACGGCGTGGTGACGCCGGCGATGAAGGTCGTGCTGACGGTCTGGAAGTACTGCTGCGCCAGCGACGGCGCTCGGAAGCCGCTCGCCACCGTACCGCGCAGCGCGACCGTGTCGTTGAACGCGTACCGCGCCGACAGCTTGCCCGAGAGCTGGCTGCCGAAATCGTCGTAGTCCTCGTAGCGCGCCGCGGCGCCGGCCGAGAACTTCTCGGTCAGGTCCGCTTCGAGGCTGGCGTAGACCGCCTGGCTGTCGCGGTCGTATGCACCGGCGACCTCGGGCGCGAACCCGCCGAAGCCCTGCGCGCCGGCGCCCGCGCCCGGCGCGCCGAGGCCGGCATTGGCATACGAGCCGTATTCGCCCGGCGACTGGTTCCACTTCTCGTTGCGCGCCTCGACGCCGAACGACAGCGTCGCCGGATACGCCAGGCCGAGTTCCAGCGGCCGGCTGATGTCGAGATTGACGATGTTCTGCGTGGTCTCCAGCGCGCCGTCGTAGAACGACGTCGGCGACGTCGGCCCCAGGCTCGCGTTGAGCGTGTTGCGGGTATAGAACTCGAGGTGGTTGTAGCCGTAGTTGTAGCTCAGGTCCCAGTTCCACTCGCCGGCGAAGCCCTTGACGCCGGCGACCAGCGACCGGTCCTTGGAGATGTTGTTGATCTCCGGCAGGAAGCCGTCGGGATAGATGCTGCGGATGTTCTGCGCGGTGTTGCCCGGCGCCCGGAAGAACGCGAACGAGGTGATGTCGCGATTGCTCGCGGTGCCGAAGCCGTAGACGCTGACGGTGTCGGTCAGCGCGATGTCGGTGTTGAAGCCCACCGCGCCGAAATCGACTTCCGGCTCGCCGATGACGAAGGCCTTCTGGCCGAGCGCCGGCTGGGTGGCGCCGGGCGTGCCGGCGAACGGCCGTGCACGGTTGGTCTCTTCCTGCTGGCCGAGCTGCGCCGACAGATGCAGGAAGCCGCGCTCGCCGAGCGACAGGCCGGTGTCGCCGGCGATCTGGGTCTGCTTGCCGTCGCCGGCCGAATACTGGCCCGCGCTCAGCGACAGGCTGCCGCCTTCGGACGATCCCTTGAGCACCACGTTGACGACGCCGGCGATCGCGTCGGAGCCGTACTGCGCCGACGCGCCGTCGCGCAGCACTTCGACGCGCTCGATCGCCGAGATCGGAATGGTGTTGAGATCGACCGGCGAGGAGCCGCGGCCGATCGTGCCGTTGAGATTGAGCAGCGACGAGGTGTGGCGGCGCTTGCCGTTGACCAGCACCAGCACCTGGTCGGGCGCGAGGCCGCGCAGCTGCGCCGGACGGATCGCCGAGGTGCCATCGGTCAGCGCAGGGCGCGGGAAGTTCAGCGAGGGCAGGGCGCGCGCGAGCGCGGTCGCCAGTTCCGTGGTGCCGGTCGCGGTCAGCGTCTCGGACGTGATGATGTCGATCGGCGACTGCGACTCGGCGACGGTGCGGTCGCTGACGCGGGTGCCGGTGACGATCAGGGTGTCGAGCGTCGACGTGCGCGCCGGTGCGTCGGCAGGTGCCTGCTGGGCGAACGCGGCGGTCGGGAATACCAGTGCCGCAGCGACGGCGAGAGTCAAACGGTGGGGGCGGAGCATCGGGGGAGGCCTGTTGTTAGGAACGTCTGCCGGCGATTGGAGCGTGTTGTCCTGAAATCGTCAATGATCATAAAAACGCGATCCAATCGTTCTTTTTATGGAACGACGGTATCGGCGGAAAACGACGACGCCCCGGCAGGCCGGGGCGTCGGGATGCCGCGGTGCCGCGGGGTTACCAGCGATAGGCGACGTTGGCGTAGACGAAGGCCCCGTTGAAGCCGAACGGCGAACTGCCGCTCCACGGCAGCTGGCCACCGGTCGAGTTGTCGAAGATCACCTCGTCCGGGTACTGGTCGAGCACGTTGTCGCCGCCGACGGTGAACTTCCACCTGTCCAGCGAATACGAGAACGCGAGATCCAGCGTCCAGGCGGCGTCGAACGTCTGGTCGAGCGCGGCGGTGCTGCCGAGCACGCTGAACTCGCCGTAGCGCGTCGCATTCGCCGTCGCCTCGAACCCGCCGGCGGTCCAGGTGCCGCCGAGCAGGACCTTGTCGCGCGGCGCGCCGACCTCGAAGCGGCCACGTTCGACCCGGTCGAAGCGCACCGCATTGGGGTCGATCGCGGTCAGGCTCGCGGGATTCTCGGCCACGCGGTCGATCGTGGTCTTGTTGTAGTTGTAGCCCAAGGTGAGATCGAGCCGGCTGTCCGCCAGCGCCCATCCATAGGTGCCGACCAGATCCACGCCTTTGGTCGTCGTGTCGATGGCATTGGTGAAATAACGCCCGCCGCCGACGCCGGCGAAGCCGTTGGCCTGCAGGTAGTCGCGTACCGGCGCCGAGGTCAGGTTGGCCGACAGCGAGATGCGGTCCTCGACCTCGATCTGGTACGCATCGACGGTGACGTAGAGGTTCTCGACCGGCTGCAGCACCAGACCCAGGCTGTAGTTGGTCGATTCCTCGGCGCGCAGCGGTTCGGCGCCGAGCGCGATCGCCGCCGGATTGGTCACCCGGAAGGTCACGATGTCGAACGGCAGCGTGCCCTGCGGCGTCGCGATGAAGTTCGTCGCCGTCGACTGGAAGTACTGCTGCTGCAGCGACGGCGCGCGGAAGCCGGTCGATGCGGTGGCGCGCAATGCGACCCGATCGGTGAAGGCGAAACGCCCCGACACCTTGAAGTTGCTGGTGTCGCCGAAATCGCTGAAGTCCTCGTAGCGTCCGGCGACGCCCAGCGACAGCCTGTCGGTGAGGTCGGCTTCCAGGCCCGTGTAGAACGACAGCGCGTTGCGGTCGAAATCGCCGCCGTCGCCCGGCCGGAACCCCGCGAACACCTGCGCGCCCGGCAGCGGCGTGGTCTGGCCCGGCGCCACGACGCCGCCATTGGCGTACGACAGCGGCGCGCCGGGCGACTGGATGAAACCGTCGCCGCGCCATTCCGCGCCGTAGGACCAGGTCACCGGATAGGCGAGGCCCCATTCGAGCTGCTTGCTCAGGTCGAGATTCAGCACGTGCTGGCGGACTTCGAGCGCGCCGGCGTAGAACTCGGTCGGCGACGTCGGCCCCAGGCTCCGGTTGAGCGTGTTGAGGATGTCGAACGTCATCTCGCTGTCGCCGTAGGTGTAGCTGAAGTCGATCGCGGTCCCGCCCGCGGTTTCGGCCTTCAGGCCTGCGGTGAAGTGATGGTCGGTGGTGACGTTGTTGATCTGCGGCAGAAAGCCGTCGGGATAGATCGACGGAATGTTGCGCGGGTCGCCGGCCGGGCGGAAGAAACCGTTGGAGAGCGAATCGCGCTTCGTATAGATGCCGGTGCCGTAGAACTGCAGAGAGTCGTCGACCGGCAGTTCGGCGTTGAACGTCACCGAGCCGTGGTCGACCTCGGGATCGCCCTGGCGCTGCACCACCTGGCCGAGCGGCGCGGTGGCCGGACCCGGCGTACCGATGTAGGGCCGCGCGCGGTTGGTCTGGTCCTGGTGCGCGCCCTGCGCCGACAGATGCACGAAGCCTTCAGCACCCACTCCGAAGCCGGCATCGGCCAGCAGCTGGTACTGCGCGCCGTCGCCGGCGCTGTACTGGCCGTAGCGGCCCGAGACGCCGCCGCTGCCGGCGCGCCCCTTGAGCACGATGTTGATCACGCCGGCGATCGCGTCCGAGCCGTACTGCGCCGATGCGCCGTCGCGCAGCACCTCGACGCGTTCGATCGCCGAGATCGGAATGGTGTTGAGGTCGACCGGCGACGAGCTTCGACCCTGCGATCCGTTGACGTTGACCAGCGCGCCGGAGTGGTAGCGCTTGCCGTTGACCAGCACCAGCACGTGGTCCGGCGACAGGCCGCGGATCTGCGCGGGGCGCACCGCATCGGTGCCGTCGTTGATCGCCGGTCGCGGGAAGTTCAGCGACGGCAGTGCGCGCGACAGCGCGGTCGCCAGTTCCGGCGTGCCGGTGGCGGTCAGCGTTTCCGGCGTGAGGATGTCGATCGGCGACTGCGATTCGGCGACCGTGCGGTCGGCGACGCGGGTACCGGTGACGATCAGCGTATCGAGCGTGCGCGGGTTCTGGCCGGCCGGTGCGTCCTGGGCGAGGACGGGGCCGGCGGCGAGCGAGGCGAGCAAGGCGAGGTGCAGCGGGTGTCGGGTCATGCGGCGGTCCTTGTGGGGGTAGGAGAGCGATGCGATGCGAAACGACTGCCCTTCGGCTTTAACACGCACGTAACAAACCGGTCAAAGGTTTCATCGGTATCGAAAACCGCGCCACGACGGGGTTCCACGGCCGGTTCGGCATCGGGATCGAGCCCGGCCGCCTGCGCCTGCGTGGCGCCCCGGCCAGCCGCCCGACAGGCCGGGTCCGGTAGAATCGGCGGCATGATCTCCTTCAAGAATTTCGCCCTGCGGCGCGGCGAACGCCTGCTGCTGTCCGATATGGACCTGACGATGCATGCGGGCTGGCGCGTCGGCGTGGTCGGCCGCAACGGCACCGGCAAGTCCTCCCTGTTCGCGGCCGTGCGCGGCGAGGTCGAGGCCGACCGCGGCGATCTGGACCTGCCCAACCGCCTGCGCCTGGCCAGCATCGCCCAGGAAATGCCCTCGCTGCCCGACCCGGCGATCGACTTCGTGCTCGGCGGCGACGCGGCCGTGGCCGCCGTGCTCAAGGCCGAGGCCGACGCACTGGCCGCCGAGGACTGGGAAGCCGTCGCCGACGTGCACCTGCGCATGGCCGAAGTGGGCGCCTACGATGCCGGCGCGCGCGCGGGCAAGCTGCTGCACGGCCTCGGGTTTCCGGCCGATACCCACCACCGCGCGGTCGCGACGTTCTCGGGCGGCTGGCGCGTGCGCCTGAACCTCGCACGCGCGCTGATGACGCCCAGCGACATGCTGCTGCTCGACGAGCCGACCAACCATCTCGATCTCGACGCGGTGCTGTGGCTGGAACAGTGGCTGCTGAAGTATCCCGGCACGCTGCTGCTGATCTCGCACGATCGCGAGTTCCTCGACAACGTCTGCACCCACACGCTGCACCTGCACGGCGGCAAGGCCAAGCTCTACTCGGGCGACTACACCTCGTTCGAGCGCCAGCGTTCCGAGCAGCTGCGCCTGCAGCAGATCACCCACGAGAAGACCCAGGCCGAACGCGCGCATCTGCAGAAGTTCATCGACCGCTTCAAGGCCAGCGCGGCCAAGGCCAAGCAGGCGCAGTCGCGGGTCAAGCGCCTGGCCAAGATGGCCGACACCGAAGCGGTGCGCGCCGAGCGCGAGGTGCAGATCGATTTCCCGGCGCCGGTCAAGCTGCCGCACGCGTTGCTGCGCATCAACCACGGCACCTGCGGCTATCCGGCCGCGGACGGACAGGTGGTGATCCTCGACAGCGTCGGCTTCGGCCTCGAAGCCGGTGACCGCATCGGCCTGCTCGGCCCGAACGGCGCCGGCAAGTCGACCCTGGTCAAGACCCTGGTCGGCGAGTTGCCTTTGCTGGCCGGCGAGCGCTATGCGCATCCGGACCTGCGCATCGGTTACTTCGCCCAGCACACGGTCGAATCGCTGGTCGCCGGCACCTCGCCGATCGACCACCTGCGCGAGATCTCGCCGAACGTCGCCACCCAGGCCTTCCGCGATTTCCTCGGCAAGTGGAGCTTCCCCGGAGACCGCGCGTTCGAGAGCATCGACGGCTTCTCCGGCGGCGAACGCGCGCGCCTGGCGCTGGCGCTGATCGCCTGGCTGCAGCCGAACGTATTGCTGCTCGACGAACCGACCAACCATCTCGACCTCGAGATGCGCGAGGCGCTGGCCGAGGCGCTCAGCGATTTCCCCGGCGCGATCGTGCTGGTCTCGCACGACCGCCATCTGATCGGCCTGGTCAGCGACACCTTCTGGCGCGTCTCCGACGGCGTGGTGATTCCGTTCGACGGCGACCTCGACGAGTACGCCGCGTGGCTGCGCGCGCGCGGCAATGCCGGCGAGCTGCGTACGCCGGGGCCGACGACCGCGGCACCGACTGCGCAGCCGGCAGCCACGGGCGTCTCCAGGCCGAAGGCCAATCCGCACAAGCTGCAGAAGACCGAGGCCCGCGTGGCCGAGCTCGAACGCGCGTTGGCCGAGATCGACGAAGTGCTGGCGCAGCCGGCGACCTACAGCGACGCCGCGAAGGCCGCCGACTTGGGCCAGCAGCAGTCCGCGCTGCGTGCCGATCTGGAACGGGCAGAAGGCGAACTGCTGGCGCTCTACGACGTGGCCTGAGCGCGTGCGCCGGCGCGCGGGGCATAATCGACCGTGGCCGCGGGGGGCGGCCGTGCCGGGGAGTTGCGCGTTGGAACAGGATGTCACGCAGCTTCTGCGCTTGTGGCGCAACGGGGACATCGACGCGCGTGACCGCCTGTTCGAGCAGGTCTACGGCGCGTTGCACGCAATGGCCGAGGCGCGGGTGCGACCGGGTGGCGATGTCACCCTGCGTCCGACCGTGCTGGTGCACGACGCGCTGCTGCGGCTGATGGATGGAAGGCATGAGGCCGTGGATCGTGCGCACTTCCTTGCCCTGGCCGCGCTGAAGATGCGCGCGGTACTGGTGGACCACGCGCGCGCGCGCGGTGCCATCAAACGGGGCAGCGGCGCGGTCAACCTGACCCTGTCGCATGCCGACATCGAGACCCTCGCGCGGCCGGGCAGCATGCCGGACATCGTCGACGTGCTGGCGCTGCACCAGGCGCTGGAAGACCTGGCCGCGCACGAACCGCGCGCCGCGCGGGTGGTGGAGATGGCCTATTTCAGCGGCATGTCGCACGGCGAGATCGGCGTCGTGCTGGAGGTGTCGGTGCCCACGGTCGAGCGCGACCTGCGGTTCGCGCGGGCTTGGCTCAACCGCAGGCTGTCCTGAGTCGAAGGGGAGAGGGGATGGATGCCATGGGCACGAGTGAACTCCGTCGTGTGTTCGAGGCGGTGTGCGACCTGCCGCCCGAGACCCGGCGCGCGCAGGTCCATGCGCTGACGACCGATCCGGCGCTGCGGGAGGAGGTGCTGGCGCTGCTGGCGGCCGAATCGCGCACATTGCTGGGTGGGCGCAGCGGCGTGGAGGCGGCGATGCACAACGCCATGCGGCCGGAAGTGCAGGCGGGCGACGCGCTGGGCCCCTGGCGGTTGGTGCGGCAGATCGGCTCGGGCGGTATGGGGGCGGTGTTCCTGGCCGAGCGCGCAGACGAGCTGTATGCCCAGCAGGTCGCGATCAAGCTGCTGCATGGCGTGCCGGACGGACGCGCGGTGGCGCGGCTGGCCGACGAGCGCCGGATCCTGGCCACCCTGCATCATCCCGGCATCGCCCGGCTCTACGACGGCGGCACCACGCCGGCCGGGCAGCCCTACCTGGTCATGGAACACGTCGAGGGGCTGCCGCTCGACGCGCATTGCCGCGTCCACCAGCTGGGCCTGGACGCGCGACTGGACCTGCTCGTCTCGATCTGCCACGCGGTCCAGGCGGCACATGCGCGGCTGGTGGTGCACTGCGATCTCAAGCCGGGCAACGTGCTGGTCCGCGAGGACCACAGCCCGGTGCTGCTGGACTTCGGCATCGCCCGGCTGCTCGGCGACACCGGCGGAGTCGCCCCGGGCTACTACACGCCCGCCTACGCGGCGCCCGAACTGCGGGCCGGCGCGCCTGCCACCGTGGTCAGCGATGTCTTCGGGCTGGGCATGCTGCTGGTCGAACTGCTCGCGACGCGACCGGTCGGCGCGCGTCGGGACGGCAGCGCCGTGCCGCTACCCAGCGCACTGGCTGCGCCCGACTGCGCATGGCGGGCGCGCCTGCCGGGCGATCTGGACGCGATCGCCGCGCGGGCCTGTGCCCCGGCGCCCGAGGACCGCTACGCCAGCGCGCAGGCGCTGGCCGAGGATATCCAGCGCCACCGGCGGCTGTTGCCGGTCCACGCGCGCGCGGACGAACGCGGCTACGGGCTGCGCCGCTTCACCCGGCGGCGCTGGCGTGAACTGCTGGTCGGCGTGGCGGTGTTCTGCCTGGCCGCGGGTTTCGTCTGGCGCGTGGACGAGGCGCGTGCGCGTGCCGAACACGAGGCCGAGATCGCGCGCCAGGTCAGCGGCTTCCTTGTCTCGATGTTCCAGGCTGCCGATCCGCGCGAGCGGGGGGCGCGGGCCGCGGATCGGATCACCGTGGCCGAGGTGCTCGACCGCGCCGCGGCACGGGTCGACGAGGAACTCCACGACGCCCCCGTGGTGCGTGCACGGCTCAAGGGCGTGATCGGCACGGCCTACCGCAATATGGGCGATATGCAGCGGTCGATGCCGCTGCTCGGCGATGCTGCCGAGGGCCTTGCAGCGGTGGGCGGCGAGCAGATCGACGAGGCCGTGCGTTTCCTCAACATGCTGGCCTCCTCGCACGCGGCCAACCGCCATGGCGAACAGGGCGAGGCCATGGCCCGCCGGGCCCTGGTCCTGCTCGGACCGGATTGGCCCGACAGTTTCCGCGTCGCCCAGTCCTACAACTCGCTGGGCCTGTCGCTGCTCGCCCAGCAGCGTTACGACGAGGCCGAGGCGGCGTTCCGCCATGCGCTTCACCTGCACGAGGTCGCCGGACGCGACCAGTTCATCTCCGTGTCGCTGGACAATCTGGGCATGAGCCTGCGGCGCCGCGGCCAGCTCGACGCGGCGTGGACGGTGTTCGAGCGCTCCCGGCCGATCACCGAGCGACTGTTCGGCACGATGTCGTTCGACTATTGGACCAGCCACACCGAACGCAGTCTGCTGGTCGCCGATGCCGGGCACCTGGTCGAGGCGCGCACCGCATTTTCAGAGAATCTCGCGCGCGCGCCGCAGATCTTCGGCGAACACAGCATCTACTACGCCAGCGAGAACGCGCGCCTGGGGAGCGTGCTGGTGCGGATGGGCGCCTACCGCGACGCGGCACCGGTGCTGGCCCGGGCGGTGACCTCGGCCGAAGAGGTCATGGGCGCCGACAGCTTCTCGGTCTCCCTTGCGTTGCTGTTGCGGGGCGCGCTGGCGGAGGCGACCGGTGACCCGGCGGCGGCCGAAGCCGACTACCGGCGGGCGCTGACGATCCGCGAGGCGCTGCTGGGGCCCGGGCACCCGGACACCAGTGAGGCCGCGTTGGAGCTGGGCCTGCGCCTGCTGCGCGCGGGCCGGCCGGGCGGGGAGGCGCTGGTGCGTCGGGCGATGGCCGACTGGGCGCCGCGCGTGCCCCACGACAGCGTCAACGGGGTGCGGATCATGCAGGGCGAGGCGGAGATGCTGCTCGGCACGGGCCGAGCGGACGCGGCGGCCGACGTGTTGGCCCGGGTGGCCCCGCATGCCGGACGGGTCGGACCTGAATACGCGGTGCGCCAGCGTCTGCTCGAGGCCAGGCTGCAAGACGGGCGCGGTCACCCTGCGCTGGCGTCGACCGCCTGGCGAGCCGCGGTCGACGCGGCGGCCTCGCTGTACGGAGCCGACAGCGCCGCCACCGCGCGCCAGCGCCTGGCGCTGGCCGATGCCCTCGACGCATCGGGCGATGCGCCGGCGGCCGCGGTCGAGCGCCGGCGCGCCTTGCCCGTGCTGGGCCGCGAGCAGGTCGCGACCGGACCGGCTGGCGTGGATTGATCCCGGCTGCCGCCGGCGGCAGGCGGGCCATGCAGATGCCATGATGGGCGCCATCCGCTTTTCGCGGTAGTCAAGTGAGCCGGACCATCGCCGGCGTGCTCGCAACAGGGGACTCATGAAGCAGCTGCTGATCTACGACCGTCCGGTCGTGCTGAACCGTGCGCGTCATCGCAATCTGCGGATCGCCGCCACCGAGGGGAACTTCCACTTCGCCGCCGCCCTGAACTCGCTGCCGCTGGCGGCATGCGAATTCGCGCGCGCGGCCTGCGACCACCCGATCCTGTTCGCGGGCAGTGACGCCGCGAACGTGGTGCCGGCGGCGCTGCTGGGCCTGCGGGCCGGCGAGAACCTCGCCGTCGACGCCGATGGCCGCTGGCTGGAGGACAGCTACGTCCCCGCGTTCCTGCGCCGGTATCCGTTCGTACTCGCCGAGAAGGACGCCGAGGGCGAGGGCGAGGATTTCCACGTCTGCCTCGACGAGGCCTATCCGGGCCTGGGCGACCAGGACGGCGAAGCCCTGTTCGACGAGGCGGGCGCCAACACGCCGCTGCTCGAGACCGCGGTGCGCTTCCTGCAGGAGTACCAGGCGCATCTCAAGCGCACCCGCGAGCTGACCGCGCGGCTGAACGAACTCGAGCTGCTGGTGCCCAAGGTGGTGCAGGTGCAGCCCGCGTCGGGGAATGGATTCAGCCTCGACGGCCTGTTCGTGGTCGACGAGACCCGGCTGCACGGGCTCAAGGGCAGGGTGCTGCACGATCTGCTGCGCAGCGGCGACCTGGGCTGGATCCACGTGCACCTGATGTCGCTGGTCAACGTGGAGCGGCTGTGCCGCCGGCTGGATGCGCGCATGAGCGCGCAGTCGTCCGCGCACTGACGCGTCGCCGACCACCCGTCCCAGATTCCTGCCGCGGCCATCGGGCCCCGGCATCGCATTGCTCCGGAGAGCGTCCATGCGCGGTACCCGTCCGTTCGTCCCCTCGTCCCCGTTGGCCCTGGCCATCGGTTCGGTACTCGGCATCGCACTTCCCGGCGCGGCATGGGGTGGGCAGAGCACGATCACCACGCCGGGCGACGCGGGGCGGAGTCTGGGCACGCTCATCGACAACCCCGATGGCGGCAGCGTCTACGACGTGCGCTCGGGACGAACGCGCGGAAACGTCGACTTCAACTCCTTCGGGCGCTTCGAGGTCGCGAACGGCGACACCGTCAACCTGCACCTGAGCAACAACGCGAGCACGGTCGTCAACCTGGTCTGGGATGCGCGCGCGCTGATCGACGGCACGCTCAACAGCCTAAAAGACGGGGCCGTCGGCGGGCGGGTGGTGTTCGCCGACTCGCACGGCCTGGTGGTGGGCGCGTCTGGCGTGCTCAACGTCGGCTCGCTGGTGGTCGCGACGCCGACGACCGGCTTCATGGAGCGGCTCGTCAGCAGCGACGGCGCGACGGTCGATGCGGCGACTGCCGCCCTGCTGCGCGGCACGATCCCGCTGTCGGACGGCAGCGTCGAGATCCAGGGCCGCATCAACGCGCGCGACGACGTGCGCATCCAGGCGCGTGCGGTGGATGTCACCGGGACCGTCTGGGTGGCCGGCGGCACAGGCGCGGACGCGCTGCACAGCGAGGTCGCAGTGAACACCGGCGCCGGCGACGGCGTGCGGCTGGTCAACGACGGCGGCAACATCCTGCTGGTCGCCAAGGACCAGCTCGCGTTGAGCGGCACGCTGCATGCGGATGGCGGCGATGTCGTGCTGCAGGCCGACGACACGGTCCGCATCGGCACCGGCGCGGTGGTCAATACCCGCGACGTTGCGAATGCGGACGATCCGCTGGCCGCGTCGGCATCGATCGGCGATTCCGGGGCGATCACCGTCGCCGGACGCGACATCGGCATCGCGTCGGGCGCATTGCTCGACGCGCATGCGACCGGCGCACATGCCGCCGGCGACATCACCGTCGCGGCTGCGGACCGCGCGCAGGTGCAGACCGGCCTGGCCCGGGCCGCGAGCCGCGCTTTCGTCGACGGTACGCTGCGTGGCGGCGACATCACCGTCAGCGCGACGACCGTGGCCGATTCCAGCTGGACCGATCCGGACGCCGAGCTGGCGACCGTTGCCGGCAACGCGCTGGTCGAGATCGGGCACCTGGCAGGCACCGCGATCGGCGGGGCCATCGGTTACCTCGCCGTCGACACCAGCGCGGAGGTCGCGATCGGTGCGAACGCGCACCTGCGGGCCAGCGGTGATGTCGACCTGCATGCGTCGACGTCGCAGACGATCGAGACCGTCGTCACCGGTCTGCGCGGCGATCTGCAACCGCAGAACACATTGAGCGTCGGCGCGCTGTATGCCGATCTCGACACCACGTCCACGGCGCGTGTCGCCAGGGGCGCGCGGATCGACGCCGGTGGCATGCTCGACGTCTCGGCGACGACCGACAACTCGCTCGACGTCGCGGTGACCTCCTACGCCTCCGACGGCACGGCCGTCGCGGTGACGCTCGCGGTCTCGACGATCGACGTCGAATCCGATGCGACGATCGACGCCGGTACCCGGCTCGGCGTCGGCGGCTTGCGCGTCGGCGCGCACAACCAGTCCGGATTCTCGACCTCCGCGGTCGCGCGGTCCGACGACACGGGCGCGGTCGGCCTCGCAGCGGCGATCAGCCTGCAGGACGTGACCGCGAACGCCCGCGTCGGCGCCGATGTCGACACCCGGGGCGATGTCGTCATCGAGGCGGCGTCGCTGGTCTCGGGCAACGCGACCGATGCGATGGTCGCCGAACCGCTCAGCGTTGCGACCAGCGTCCAGCGCCGGCTCGACGGCAACGCCGACGGCGGCGACGCGGTCGCCGGCGTGATGGGCAAGGGCTTCACGAAGCTCAAGGGCGCGCTCGGCGAACAGGGCCAGGACGCGACCGACGACACGCCGGTGCCGTTCCGGCTCGGCGCGGCGATGACCTATACCGACGGCGCGCACACCGCGCAGGCGACGCTCGGCGATGGCGCCAGGGTGCGCGCCGACGGCGACGTGGCGATCCACGCCGATGTCGTCGACGCCGGCATCGCGATCACCGCGGGCAGCGCGATCGATGCCCAGGGCAAGGACGAAGAGAACCCCGGCAGCTCCTTCTCGCTGTCGGCCGGTGTGGCGATCACCAACCTGCGCCACGGCGCGGTCGCCGAGATCGGCCGCGGCGCCGAGGTCGAGGCCGAACACATCGGCGTTGGCGCCGAGGTGACGCTGCCGATGGACTTCTCCGCGCTGCAGGGGGCGATTCCGGACTTCAGCAGCTTCGGCGCGTTCATGACGTCGATCACCAACGCGAAGAACCTCGTCAAGAAGCCTTGGGAGCTGTTCACCAGCTATGCCAGCGCCAGCAGTTCGGCCGACGACCTGGCGCTCGGTGGCGTGGTCAACCATTACCGCGTGATCAACGACACGCGGGCCTGGGTCGGCGAGGGCGCGAAACTCACGAGCACCGCCGCGGCCGGCAGCGCCGGTTGGGACACGACGCTGGCCGGTACCGACCGCAAGGCGAACTGGGACCAGTCGATCGCGGTCACCGCGACCACCGATTCGCAGTCGCTGCACGCGGCCGGCGACATGGAACTGGAACTCTCGCGCGTCGGCGCCGGCAAGGACGGCGCCGCGGTCGGCGGCAGCTTCAACAACATCGTCTACGACACGACCACCATCGCCGGCATTGCCAGGGATGTGGTGGTCACGACCGATGCGGGCGTTGCCGTCGACGCGACCACGCGCGACAACGTCGTCTCGCTGGCGCTGATGGCCGGCAGCGGTTCGAGCATCGGCATCGACGGCACGATGGCGCTGCTCGATGTATCGAGCACGACGCGCGCATCGGTCAGCCGCGATGCGCGCGTGACCGCCGCCAGCCTCGACGTCGATGCGCTGCAGGACCTGTTCGTCTGGTCGGTGTCGGGCGCGCTCGCGATGAGCAACAGCCTGTCGATCGGCCTCGGCGTCGGCGTCCACAACCTGGCGACCGACACCCGCGCCTATGTCGGCGACAACGCCGCCGATGCGCCCGGTGCGCCGGCCGGCACGACGCCGGTCGAGAACACCGCCGGCACCGGTGCGATCCGCGTCGACGCGCTGTCGGTGCAGGCGCAGAGCAAGGGCCTGGCCGGTGCGGTCGCGGTCGCCGGCGCGGTCGCCAAGAGCGACAACGCGCCCGATCCGGACGCCAAGCCCGGTTTTGTCGACAAGCTGAAGAAGTCGGCGCAGGGCAAGGTCGACGGCCTGCGCGCCGGCGCGGCCGACAAGGCGGCGCAGCTGCCGGTGCTCAGCAGCCTGGCCGACAAGATCCGTGGAGAGCAGGGCGCCGGCGCCAGCGACGACAAGCCGGCCGAGCCCGAGTTCGGCATCAGCATCTCCGGCAGCGCCAGCGTCAACCTGATCGCGCAGAAGACCCGCGCCTACCTCGACGGCGCCGACACGGCCGGTCGCGCCGGCAAGACCACCCGCGTCGACGTCGCCGCGGTCAACGACACCACGCTGACCAGTGCCAGCGGTTCGGCCGCGATCACGCTGGCCAAGGCCGACAGCAGCAAGTTCAGCGCGGCGATCGGTGGCGCGGTGTCCTACAGCGTGGTCGACAACGACACCGAGGCGTACCTGTCGCGGGCCACGCTGACCGGCGCGCGCGAGGTTGCGGTGCACGCCCTCAGCGGCGGCGAGCAGACCAATGTCGCGCTCGGTGTATCGGTCAACAAGTCCACCAACCAGTCGTCCGCGTTTTCTGTGGCCGGTTCGTTCTCGATCGGACGCTCTTCGAACGACACGCGCGCGTGGCTGTCGGGCAGCACGCTGTCGGGCGGCGCCGGCGACGATCGACTTCTCGACGTCGCGGCCTACGGCCGCACCCACATCGGCATCGGCGCCGGCAGCCTGTATTTCGGCGGACGCGGCGGCGTCGGCGCGGCGCTCACCTACGCCGAGATTGCCGACACCACCGAGGCCGCGATCGACGGCGGCAGCGTCTCGAACTACGACGATGTCTCGCTGCGCGCGCTCGACGCCGCGCGCATCGTCGCCGGCGCCGCGATGGCCGGTGGCGGCGGTGACAGCAATGGCCTGTCCGGCGCGGTGGTCTACAACAAAGTCGACAATACGACCCGTGCGCGCATCGGCGGCGGGGCGACGCTGGAGGTCGACCGCGACCTGCTGGTGCAGGGGCGCAGCACCGTGCCGGTTGCCGCATTCGAGAACCGGCTGGGCGCGATCGGCAGCAACCCGGACAGCGACATCGACTACCGCGGCACCGCGATCGGCGTGGACGTGGACGGCGGCGACGTCAATCTTGGCAATGCCGGCAACTCGATCCTCGCCGTCGCCGGCCTGATTCAGGCCGGCAAGAACAACATCGGCCTGTCGTTCGTCGGCAACGAGGTCGACAACGTGCATACGGTCGAGATCGCGGACGCGCAGCTCGACGTCGGTCGCAGGGCGCGCCTGGATGCGGCCGACAGCACGGCGATCCTCGGCCTGAGCATCGGCGTGGGCGTGGCGACGGGCAAGTTCGCCGGCATGGGCAATGCCACCGCGAACCTGGTCGGCAACCGCACCCAGGTGCTGATCGGTGACGCGGGCGCGGCGACCGACACCACGCGCATCGACGCCGGCACGCTGCAGGCGACCGCGAGCGACGCCACCTGGATCGGCAGCCTGGCCGGCAACGTCGCGATCGGCGCTAAGGCGGCGCTGGGCGCCGCGGTGACCTACAACGCCGTCGACAACACGACGTCGGTCGACGTGCGCCATACGCAGATCGACAGCACCGGCGCGGCGACGTTCGCCGCCAACAACGACGCGACCATCGTCGCCGGCGCGATCGCCGGCGCGGTGGGCGGCAACGCGGCGGTCTCCGGCTCGTTCGCCTGGAGCGACATCGGCAACACCACGCGCGCCTCGCTCGCCGACAGCCGCGTCGTCGCACAGCGACTCGGCGTGACCGCCGACAGCACCTCCGACATTTCCACGCTGTCCGGAGCTGTTTCCGGCTCCGGCACTGCCGCCGTCGGCGCGGCGATCAACATCGCGACGATCGATGACGAAACCGAGGCGACGCTCGACGGCGTGCGCGTGGCGGTCATCGACGATATCGAGGTCGCGGCCAGCGGCAGCGGCATCGCGCGTTCGCTGGCGGTCGCCGGCGCGGCATCGGGCAACGTCGCGGTCGGCGGTTCGAGCAGCAACGCGGTCGTCGACAACACCATTGCCGCACGCGTGTCGGGCCTGCGCGGCCTGACCACCGGCAGCGGTGCGGGCGCCGACAGGTTGACGGTCAGCGCCGAGAACACCGGTGAGGCGCATTCGCTCGCCGGCGCGGTCAGCGCCGGCAGCAACGTCGCTGTCGGCGGCGCGGTCAGTGTGAACCTGGTCGGCGGCGAGACCAGCGCCAGCATCGGGGATTCGGTCCTCGCGATCCGCGACCAGGTCGCGATCGAGGCCACTTCGCGCGCGCTGGTCAACACCGTCGCCGGCACGGGGTCGGCCAGCAGCGTCGGCATCTCCGGCGCGGCGACGACCAACGTCATCACCGGCAGCACCCGTGCGACGCTCGCCGATACGGCATTGAACAGCACGGCCACCGATACGGTGGTCAGCGCGGTCGACAGCAGTCAGATCAACTCCATCGCCGGCAGCCTCGGTTTTGGCGGCAATGTCGGCGTCGGCGCGGCGGTGGCGGTCAATGTCGTCAGCAACGACGTCACCGCGCAGATGCTCGGCGGCGGACACGACCGTCTCTATCACGGCCGCAACGTGCGGGTCGGCGCCGACGCCAATGGCGACGGCGCGAACATCAACACCATTGCGGCGGGCATCGGCGGCGGTGGCAGCGTCGGCGGCGCCGCGTCGGTCGCCGTCAACGTGGTCGACGGCAGCGTGACCGCGGAGATCGCCGAGGGCGCCAACGTCGTCGCCGAGCGCAATGTCGGCGTCATCGCCGGCAATACCCAGGGCATCAACGTCTTCGCCGGCAGTCTCGGCATCGGCGGCAGCGCGGCCGGTATCGGTCTGGGCACCGTGGTCAATGTCATGGACGGCACTACGCAGGCGCTGGTGCACGGCACCGGCACCCGCGTCAGCGCACTGGCGAAGGATGGCAGCGACCGCCTGCGCGTCGATGCCGGCGATCTCGCCGATCCGCGCGCGATCGCCGTCAGCAGCGTGCAGGCGCTCGAGGATTACCTCGCGCCCGACCTGCGCGGCAATTCATTCGATGTCAGCGGTCTTGCGGTGAACGCGTCGACGCGGCAGCACGTCGCGACGCTCGGCGTCAGCGGCGCGGTCTCGTTCAACCCGGTCGCCGGCGTCTCGCTGGCGGCGATGGCCGGCGTCAACGTCGTCGGCGGCCAGACCCGCGCGCTGATCGAGGACGCGCGGATCAACCAGCACGCCGGCCTGTCCGCGGGCAGCGGGCAGCAGGTCGACGTGCGTGCGTCGAGCCACAGCTTCGGCGCCAACTTCATCGCCGGCGTCGCGGCCGGCGCCGGTGGATCCGCGTCCGGCGCGCTGGCGACCAACGTGTTCGACGGCGCCACCGAGGCGGGAATCGAGGATTCCGTGGTCGATGCGCGTGGCACCGTATCGGTGGATGCGACCTCGTCGCAGAACTCGCTGATCGTCGCGGCCGGCCTGGCCGGTGGCCTCGCGGGTGGCGCGGGCACCGGCGTGGTCAACGTGTTCAAGTCTTCGACCGACGCTTTCGTGCGCGGCGGCACACTGGACGCCGCCGCGCTGACGGTGGACGCCGACAACCGCAATGCGGCCAGCCTGGTCGGCGGCGCGGTCGCGGTCGGCGCCGTGGCGGCATCGGGCACGCTGCTGGTCAACGTCAGCGAGACGAGCACGCGGGCGGGAATCGAGGGGGCCGGGATCACGACCGATGGTGATGTCGACGTCCGCGCGCATTCCGATACCGAGTTCCAGGGCATCGCGGTCAGCGGTTCCGTCTCCGCCGGTGGCGCCGCGTTGGCCGGCATGGCCCAGATCAACGTGATCGGCAATACGACCGAGGCGGCGATCGTGGACGCCGACATCGCCGCTGGTGGCGACCTGTCGGTGGAGGCGGTCGAGGCTCTCGCGCTGCGTGCCTATTCGGGCGCGCTGGCGTTGAACGCGGGCAGCGGTGTCGGCTTCGGCGCAGGCGCCAATGTCTCGGTGCTGGGCAGCAAGGTCCGGGCGGCGGTGGTCGACAGTTCGCTCGACATCGACGGTGGGCTCACCGTGACGGCCCGCGCGGACCGTGATGTGGAGATGGTCGCCATGACCGCGGGCGTCGGCGGAACGGCCGGCATCGGCGGCGGGGCAGGCCTGCTGCTGTCGGGCGTGGGCGCCATCGGCGACAGCGACAGCGAGCTCGGCACGACGTTCGCGCGGCTCGGCGATCTGGGCGAAGGCGAGAAGGTCGACGGCGACGTGGTCGGCGGCAGGCTCGACGAGTCACGGATGAAGCGCATGAACAGCGCGTCCCGGCACGATCTGACCGGTGCGATGGGCGGTCGCGAGGACCAGGTCATCGCTGCGATCAGCGGTAGCACGGTCGATGCCAGGGACGTGTCCGTCTCCGCGGAGAACGCGCTGAGCACGCGCAACCTGGCTGGCGGCCTCGGCGTGGGCGGGCTGGGCGCGGGTGGCGCGTTCGCGTTCACCGGCCTGTACGGAGAAACCCGTGCCGGCATCGAGACCACGACCCTCGATACCCGCGGCGACATCGCCGTCGAGGCGCGCAATCGCGATGGCGCCGGCGGCGCCTCCGCGCGCGTGGAGGCCTATGCCGGCGGCGCCGGCGGCGTCGGCATCGGTGCCGCGGTCGCGGTGGCCCGTGTCGGGCAGGACGTGTCGGCCGAGGCGGGCGGTACGTTGCGCGGCCAGGGCGGCAAGGTGAAGGTCAAGGCCGGCGACAGCAGCAGCATCGATGTCGACGCGATCGGCGCGGCGGCGGGTGCGGCCGCCGCCGGCATCGTCGTCGCCGACGCGCGTCGCAGCAGCGGGGTCGAGGCCGCGCTGCTTGCCGGAACGCAGGTGTCCGGCTTCGGCAGCCTGCTGGTCGATGCCAGCGGCACCGGCGCGGTGTCCGCCTACGGACTGGGCGCGGCCGGCGGCATCCTCGCCGCCGGCACCGGCGTCGGTGTCACCGCGAAGGACGACACCGCGGTCGTCGCCAGCGTTGGCGATCACGCGCAGGTGAACGTATCCGGTGGCGGCGTCGATGTGCGCGCGAGCGCGCGTCCGGACGTCTCGGCCGAGGGCCTGGGCGCCGCGGTCGCCGGGACCATCGCGCTCGGCGCGGTCGTGGTCGAGGCCGGCAGTGCGAACACCGTCGAGGCACGCGTCGGCGACGACGTGACGCTCGGCGGACGGGGCGGGCTGCGCGTGTCGGCGACCGCGGACCACGTCACCGGCGAAGCCGGCGTCCGTGCCAGGTCCACTGCCGGCACCGGCGGCGTGTTCCTGAGCGCGAACGCGTCGACCGCGAAGGCCGGGAGCAACTCGCGGGTCGTCGCCGGGACCGGCCGCGACCTGAAGCTTCCCGACGGTGACGTGTCGATCACCGCACGCAACCTCACCAGCCAGCAGGCGGAGGCGCTGGGCGTCGCGGTCGGTGGCCTGATCGCCGCGGGCGCGGTCGTCGTCGAGGCCGGATCGGACACGGTGACCCGGGCGACGCTCGGCGACGGCGTCTCGCACCACGCCGCGCAGGGCGCGGTCGGCCACCTGACGGTCGAGGCGATCGGCGTCGACCGCAACGCCGCGCGCGGCGTCGCCGGCAGCGGCGGCCTCGTGGCCGGCAACGCTGCGGTGACGCGCACGCGCAGCGTGGCCGATGTCGACGCGACGCTCGGCGATGACGCCGGGCTGGTCGTGACCGGCGACGTCCGGGTCAAGGCCGATCACGATGCGCGCTACGCCGGTCAGGCCGATTCGACCAATGCTGCGGTCATCGGCGGCAGCGGCGCGCAGGTGTTCAACTACGCCAACGCGAACGTGCACGCCGGCATCGGCGAGCGCACCGCGGTGCTCGCCGGTGGCGACATCGACGTGCGGGCGACCAACCGCTTCAACACCGACCTCGCGTCGGGCGAGATCGCGGTGCGCGGCGCGGCCGGTGGCGTGATCAGCGGCAGCGCCGCGGGTGTGGACACGGAACTGCACGGCACCACGAAGGCGACCGTCGGCGCGGGCGCCGAACTGCTGTCCGGACTCGATGCGTACCGCGCGCTCGCCGGCGACATCAGCGTGGTCGCGGCGACGCTGGCCAACACCCATGACAACGCCAGCCTCAGCACCGGCGGCGCGATCAATGTGGCGCGCGTGTCGGCGGACTTGCGCGCGAACTTCGACAACGCGGTGAGCATCGGCAACGACGCCTGGCTGTCCAGCCAGGGCTACGTCAACCTCGGCACCTACACCCGCGCGTTCCATGACGCGAGCGCGCTGGTCAACACCTGGGGCCTGGCCGCGGTCGGCGTCGCCGACAGCGACGTGCGCGTCAACAGCGCTCAGTCGGTCGACATCGGCGAAGGTGCGCTGGTCGAGTCGCTCAGCAACAGCTATGTGACCGCCGGCCGTGATGCGACCGGACTCAACGACAGCCTGATCATCGCCAACAGTGTCGCCGAAGGTTACGTGCGCGGATTGATCGCGGTGCCGGATGCGTCCGCGTCCACCGACGTGACCAGCAACGCCGACGCCCGCATCCGCGGCGGCGCCGACGTGTTCAGTGCCAGCAATGTCACCGCGGGCGCATATACCGGTGAAACGGTCCTCAATGCCAGCGGCATCGGCCGCGGTTACCAGCTGGGCTTCATCCCGGTCACCCAGCGCGACAGCACGAGCAACGGCCGGGGTACCGGCCGGCTCACGGTCGACGGCACGCTGCTGGCGGGCCGTTACAACGAGCTCGACATCAGCATCGACGCCAATGGCGTCCTGACGCAGAACAAGGGACTCGCGATCGGTGCGCACCGGGACACCGCGTTCCGCCCGCGCGAATTCCTCGATGCGCTGTGCAACGGGGGCAGCGACAGTGACGGCTGCAAGGCACTGACCGCGCTGCGTGGCTCCGTGGCCGAGGGTCCGGTCAACGCCTGGACCCTGGGGCCGATGTTCGCCGCCGGCGGCGACGTGTTCCTGCACGGCACGACGATCGGCGGCAGCGGCGCGATCACCGCGCAGGGCGCGCCGTCGATCCGCGTGGTCAACAACAGCGACCACTACCTGCTGCTGGACGAGATCACGCTGCCCGACTACGACGGAGGACGGGTCCGCTTCACCGGCGTCGCCGGTAGCGCGCCCACGCTCGCGGTGACCGAGACGCCGAGCACCACGCGACCCTCGGTGTTCATCCACAATGCCTGGCAGCAGACGGACGGGCCGGCCATCTTCGCGATGGAGGGCATCCGCAACATCGGCGGTCTGGTGCACCTGCGTAACGAGCAAGGCTCGCTCGGCCAGTTCGGCACGGTCTATGCCCAGCAGCAGATCGTCGAGGCACCGAACGGAATCGTCACATTCGCCAACCAGTATGCGACCTGGTTCAGCGGCAGCAACCCGCAGTCCGACTGGCGGCACATGTTGCAGCGGCCCTCAGATCCGGACGATGCGGCTGCGTACATCGCCAATTACCTGTACGGGAACAGTGTTGGCCTGGACGGTCGCCTGCTCCACCGCAGCGCGCCCGATTCCAACCATGCGGGCAGCAGCATCGTGCTCTACGGTGCGTGTCTTCCGCACTCCAACAGCCGCTGTACCAACGGTCCCTACGGTGGCGTGGGCTTCTACCAGACCACGATGCCGACGGTGCCGTTACGCTCGCTGTCCAGGGTCATCAATACGTACGGTGAGAATTCCACCGTTCAGGCGAATGCGGATTCCGGCGCGTTCCGCGGCCAGCAGATCTATGTCCGTGCGCGCTACATCGACGTCAACAGCACGATCGACGCCGGCGCCGGCACCAACTGGTCCCTGCGGGTGCTCGACAACGTGGGCCTGGCGATGTGGCTGGCCGCACGCGACGCCATCGGTCATGGCCTCCACGAGATCCCTTCGGCCTATCTGGCGACGATCGGCGGCGACTCCCGTCTGATCAAGGCGTCGTACGATGCCGCCAACGGCCGCATCGTGGTCGACAACGTCAATGCGTCCGGTGGCGGATATGTCTATCTCGACGGCCGCATCGTCAGCACCACGCCGCACGGCAAGGTCAAGGTCAGCAGCGGCTTCGGCGAGGTCCGCATCGACAGCACCGTCGATCGTGCGGTCCAGCTGAAGGACATCAACGTCGGCAACGGAGCCGTCGGTGTGGTGGAGATCGTCGACCGCGAGAAAGGCGGGGAGACGACTCCGACGGTGACGTGGTACGTCAGCCGGCAGGGCCAGAGCCCGGTTGCCTACGACAACCGCTTGGGCGCCACTTCGTATGACGACGCGCGCGCGGTCCGGCTCGACAACGCGTCCGTCTACAACCCGCAGGCCGGCATGCGCTATCAATGGGGCGAGCGCGCCTATGTGCGCCGCAACTACACCCGCTCCGAGGGCATACTCACCGACGTTGGCGACTGGTACTGGACCAATTCGAGCGGCCAGCTCGCCGATTCCGGTCAACAGTGGTCCACGCAGTACGGGGAGTTCTATCGCGGTACCGCCGGCGGCCCCGTCTTCGAGCAGCGCGTGACCGGTGGCTTCTGGGATACCCAGGACCAGACCGTCAGCTACGGCTGCGGAAGCCAGACCGGTTCCTGCAACTACGGCTTCGGGCTGCCGACCAGTGGCCGCGCGAATCCGCGCGGCACCGGCTGGGCGACCTGGTGGCAGTACCAGTTTCCGACGCGTGGGTACGTCGACCTCAACGCCAGCGTGAAGGCGGACAACGCGATCGCAATCGACTTCTCCGGCGCCGCCACCGGCCTGATCGACGTCGACGCGCGCGGCGATCTGCTGCTGACCGGGCGGCTGTTGAATCCGGGTGGCCGCACCGAGCTGACGACCGTCGGCACCACGCGCGGCGGTGTCGGCGACATCGTCCGGACCACCGACACGGCGATGATCACCACCCGTGATCTCACCATCGACAGCACCGGCGGTATCGGTGTGGGTGGACGTGGCCCGCTGCAGGTGACCCTGACCCCGGACGGCAGCTTGGTGGCGACGTCCGGCAACCGGGGGGTGTCGATCGACGTGCATTCCGATGCGGCGGTCCGGATCACGGCCGGCAAGCCAGGGAGTGGCTACGGCGATGTCACGCTCACTGCCAACGGCGACATCTCGGGTCTTGCGGGCAGCGATTACCACGTCGCCGGCCGCGACATCAGCCTGCGCAGCCTCTACGGCGGCATCGGGTCAACGACGGCGCCGCTGGTCCTGCGTGCCAGCGAAACCGTGCGCAGTGACAACAGCATCGACGGCGGCGCGGTCTCCGCGGCGGCGCTCAACGACATCGCACTGCGTGATGTCGCCGGCGACTTCTGGATCGATTCGGTGGTGTCCGAAGCGGGCGACGTGCATCTGCATGCAGCGTCGGGCGCGCTGCTCGACGCCAGTCTGCGCACCGGCGCAGACGTGCTCAGCGACGAACAGATCGCGCGCATCCGCCAGAACCTGCGGCTCGACGGCAGCGGCGTCGACGATTCGGTTTCGGCGTTCGAACGCCAGGTCGAGGCGCGCTACCAGGAGTATTGGCGCCTGCGCGGGCTCGGACAGGTGCGGGACGGCGTCTACGCGCCGGACGCGCTGGCCATCGAGCTGTTCCGCGGACTGGCCGAGGCTGCCACCGGCGAGCAGGGACTCAGCGATGCGCAGGTGGGTGACTACATCGCCGGTCGCTACGCGACGCTCGAGGATTACTTCGCCGGCGCGCTCGGCGGCGACTGGGCCGCACGCGGCGAGTTCCTGCAGTACGACGCGGCGTTCACATACGCGGTGACCACCGGCTCGCAGCAGTACGACGATCTGTCGCGCAACGCCAGTTGGACCGACGCGCAGCTGCGTTACGCGATCAATGCCAGCGCGCTCGAGCCGTCCGGCGGCGGCGTCGGCGCGGCCGATCCCACGGTGTCGGCACGCAACGTCACGCTGCGCGCGGCAACGGCGATCGGTCGACTCGCCACCGACCTCGACATCGAGTACGTCGACCTGCAGCTGGGCAACCTCGACAGCGAGCAGGCCCTGGCACTCGCACTCGCCAATACCCCTGGCGACGTGCTGATGATCGGCGCGAACGGCGAGGCGATGACGCGCGAGCAATTGCTCGCGCTGACCGCGGCCGACATCGCCAACGGGGCGATTGCCTCGATCCGGATCAAGCGCACCTCGCCGTTGTTCGTCGAGGTGACCGGGCAGTTCGACGGGCAGGCCGGCCACAACGCGTATCTGCAGGCACGCGGCGACCTGCGGGTCGGACAGTTCCTGGCCGGCGGCGATGCGCGACTGGCGGCGAGCGGCAGCATCCTCGACGCGGCATCCGGCGATGGCGCCGCGATCACGGTCGGTGGCGACCTCGTGCTGACCGCCGGCAACGGCAACATCGGTGGCGCGGACGGCGACGTCACTGCGGCGCAGGCGCTGGCGGTGAACATTGCCGGCCGCCTGCTGTCGGCCACGGCCGGGCAGAACGTGCTGATCAGGCAGACGGCAGGCGATCTCCGCTTCGGTACCGTCTTCGCCAATGGTCTTGCCGCGCTCGCCGCCGACGCCGGTGGCCTGCACGGCACCCTCGATGGCATCTCGATCGACGCGCGGAGCATCCAGCTCACCGCGCGCGACGACATCGGCCGGCGGGGCGCCGGCACCACCAGCGGGCTCGACGGCGCGCTGCAGCTGCGTGTCGCCGCCAGCGGACAGCTCGATGGCAACGCGGGTGGCCGAGCGTGGGTCTCCAGCCCGGACCGTGTACTGAACATCGGTGAGCTGCGCAGCGGAGCCGATCTCGACGTGGCAGTGGGCGGCGGCGCCCTGCATGCCGGCGCACTGGTCTCTTCGGCCGGATCGATCCAGGCCAGCAGTGAGGGCGACATGGTCCTCGGCCACGTCCATGCGGACGGTCAGGCCCGGCTCACCGCGACGCGCGACCTGTCGGTCGACGATCTCGTCGCCGGACGGGCCGAGTTGCTTGCCGGACGTGACATCACCCTCGACCAGGCCGCGGTCACCGCCACACTGGGCATCTCCGCGCTCGGTGACGTGCGCCTAGTCGACGCGGCGGCCGTCGCGGCGGCGGATGTCCGGATCGAGGCTGGCGCCCTGGCCATGGGCGCGGGCAGCGGCATCGCGGCCCGCGACACGATCGACATCGATGTCGATGGCGACATGCAGCTGGGACAGCTCGTGGTCAGCGGCAATGGCGCGAATGCGCGTATCGACCTGCAGGCGGGCGGACGCATCGACGGCAACGGCGACGCGGTGGTGCATCTGGCGGGTGGCGACAATGTCGCCGCCGAGCTGGCGGCCGGTGCCGGCATCGGCCGGGACGGTTCGCCGCTGCGTGTGTCGGTCGGACGACTCGACGGACACAGTGCGGAAGGCGACATCCACCTGCACCTGCCGGACGGCGGTCTCATCAGCAGCATGACCGCGGCTGAGGGCGACCTCTCGATCGACGCCGACGACGCGCTGGAGTTCGGGCTGCTCGCCGCGCAGCGTGCGCTGCGATTGGTGGGCACCGATGCGCAGGGCGCGACGCTGCGGGCGGGGCTCGACGGGCTGGATGTCGACGTCGCAGGCACTCTGGAAGCGGGCCTGATCGATGTGGCCGGCGATGCCATCGTGCGCAGCGGCGTCGACACGACCGTCGACAGTGTCGACGTAGCGGGTGGGCTTTCCGCGCAAGCGGGGCGCACCCTGAGGTTCGACATCGCGTCCGTCGGCAAGGATGCGGCACTGGGCAGTGGACACGACACGACGCTCGGAACGTTGGGCGTCGGCGGGAAGCTGACCGCCGACGCCGGCCGCGACCTGACGATCGGCATTGCGGACATCGGTGCGGATGCGGACCTGCGTTCGGGTGCGGCGATGCAGATCGGCACGGCTCTGTTCGGCGGCAACGTGGACGCGACAGCAGGTTCGGTCTTCGAGGCAAGCCAGCTGCAGGTCGCCGGCAACGCGACCATCGACGCGGCCGACATCGCCATCGCGTCGGCTGATGTGACGGGCCGTGCCTCGCTGGCTTCGCTCGCATCGACGACCCTTGGACGTTTCGCCGTAGCCGGCTCGCTCGACGCGTCGGCCGGAACCGATCTCGTCGCGACGGAACTGCTGGTCGGCGAGGATGCGGTGCTGGTCACTGGCCGCGACACCACGATCGCCACGATCGACGTCGGCGGCACGCTGATCGCGGACGCCGGCAACGACCTGGTGGTCGACATTGCCGACATCGGTGCGGATGCGGACCTGCGTTCGGGTGCGGCGACGCGGCTCAGGACGGCTCTGTTCGGCGGCAACGTGGACGCGACAGCGGGTTCGGTCTTCGAGGCAAGCCAGCTGCAGGTCGCCGGCAACGCGACCATCGACGCGACCGACATCGCCATCGCGTCGGCTGATGTCGCGGGCCATGCGGCGCTCGCATCGCTGGCTTCGACGACCCTGGGGCGCTTCGCCGTGGGCTCGCTCGATGCGGCGGCCGGAATGGATCTCGTTGCGACGGAACTGCGGGTCGGCGAGGATGCGGTGCTGGTCACTGGCCGCGACACCACGATCGCCACGATCGACGTCGGCGGCACGCTGATCGCGGACGCCGGCAACGACCTGGCGATCGACATTGCCGACATCGGTGTGGATGCGGACCTGCGCTCGGGTGCGGCGACACGGCTCGGCACGGCTCTGGTCGACGGCAACGTCGACGCGTCGGCAGGAACGCTGTTCGAAGCAACCCGGCTGACAGTCGGCGGCAAGGCGTCGATCGGCGCTGCGGACATCGCCATCGTCTCTGGAGAGGTTGCCGGCCACGCTTCGCTGGCCTCGCTCGCCTCGACCACCCTGGGACGTCTGGTCGTGGGCTCGCTCGACGCGGTGGCCGGAACGGATCTTGACGCGACGGATGTGCTGGTCGGAGAGGATGCGGTGCTGGTCAGCGGCCACGACACCACGATCGACACGCTTGCCGTCGGCGGCGCGCTGATTGCGGACGCAGGCAGGGACCTGCGGCTCAATGCGGTCGACGTCGGTACGGATGCCACACTGGACAGCGGTGGGGACACCAGGATCGACACGCTCGACGTCGGCGGTACGCTGATCGCGGATGCCGGCAACGACCTGACGATCGACCTTGCCGGCATCGGTGCGGATGCGCACCTGCTTTCGGGTGCGGCGACGCAGCTCGGCACGGCTCTGGTCGGCGGCAACGTGGATGCGTCGGCGGGGACGCTGTTCGAAGCGACCCGGCTAGACATCGGTGGCAATGCGTCGATCGGCGCTGCAGACGTCGCGATCGTTTCCGGCGATGTTGCCGGTCGCGCTTCGCTGGCCTCGCTCGCGTCGACGACCCTGGGGCGCTTCGCCGTGGTCGGCTCGCTCGACGCGACCGCCGGAACCGATCTCGTCGCGACGGAACTGCTGGTCGGAAAGGATGCAGTGCTGGTCACTGGCCGCGACACCACGATCGACACGCTCGCCGTCGGCGGTGCGCTGACCGCGGATGCTGGCAACGATCTGGCGATCGGCATTGCCGACATCGGTGCGGATGCGAACCTGCGCTCGGGTGCGGCGACGCAGCTCGGCACGGCTCTGGTCGGCGGCAACGTCGACGCGTCGGCGGGGACGCTGTTCGAGGCGACCCGGCTGAAAGCCGGTGGCAATACGTCGATCGCTGCTGCGGACATCGCGATCATTTCCGGTGAGGTTGCGGGCCGCGCTTCGCTGGCCTCGCTCGCATCGACGACCCTCGGACGCTTTACCGTGGGCGGTTTGCTCGACGCGACCGCCGGAACCGACCTCGTCGCGACGGAACTGCTGGTCGGGAAGGATGCGGTGCTGCTCAGTGGCCGCGACACCACGATCGACACCTTGGAGGTCGGCGACTCGCTGATCGCGGACGCCGGCAACGACCTGACGATCGACATCGCTGACATCGGCGCGAACGCGAGCCTGCGCTCGGCTGCAGCGACGCGGCTCGGGACGGCTTCGGTCGGTGGCAACGTCGACGCGGCGGCAGGTTCGATCTTCGAGGCGAACCAGATGCGGATCGCCGGCAAGGCGACGATCGACGCGATGGACATCGGTATCGTTTCCGGCGAGTTTGCGGACCGCGCTTCGCTGGCGTCGCTCGCATCGACGACCCTCGGACGCTTCGTCGTGGGCGGCTCGCTCGACGCGACGGCCGGAACTGGTCTCGTCGCGACGGAACTGCTGGTCGGAGAGGATGCGGTGCTGGTCAGCGGCCACGACACCACGATCGACACGTTGGAGGTCGGCGGCTCGCTGGTTGCGGATGCAGGCCACGATCTGCAGCTCGACGCGGCCGAGGTCGGCACGGACGCCGCACTGGGCAGTGGTCAGGACACCAGGATCGCCACGCTCGCGGTCGGCGGTGCGCTGACGGCGGACGCCGGCAACGACCTAGTGATCGAAATCGCCGGCACCGGCGCGGATGCGAGCCTGCGCTCGGGCGCTGCGACGAGACTCGGAACGGCTTCGGTCGGTGGCAACATGGACGCGACGGCAGGTTCGATCTTCGAGGCAGGCCAGCTGCGGATCGCCGGCAATGCAACGATCGACGCGACCGACATCGCCATCGCTTCCGGTG